>Ga0075163_10012628_pt1 | contig 10998 bp, 9 predicted proteins | sample JI1023141ADNA_FD_71478 | JGI IMG/M metagenome (GOLD analysis project Ga0075163, IMG submission 71478) | Wastewater effluent complex algal communities from Wisconsin, to seasonally profile nutrient transformation and Carbon sequestration -... | ecosystem: Engineered > WWTP > Effluent > Algae...
TGTGCGTCAGGCTCAAAAAGTAGAAGAAGATCATCAACTGCCCAAAAGTTTGCGCACCAGATATCTGCTTGGTTTGATTTTTTATGCTCAGGGCGATTATGACGATGCCGAATCAGTACTGGAAAGAGCACTGTCAATGGTGCAAACGTCAAGCCCGGGCTCACTTACTCTAGCCGAGATAGAAGTACCTCTAGGTAGAGCCAGAGCGCGTATCAAAGAGTTTGATGGTGCTCAAAAGGTGCTTGATGATGCTTATAAAATACGCAGCGAAAAGCTCAGTAAAGGTGACCTGCTCATAGCTGACGTTATAAGCGGTCAAGCTGAGCTTAACATGGCCAGAGGCAAGACTAAAGAAGCGCTCAGTCAACTGACCGAAGCTCTGGCTATGATCACAGCTAAAAAAGGTGCAGATAGTATCGAAGCTGCCACAGCGCAAAACAATCTTGGTCAGGCTTATCAGGCTAGTGGCAATTTGCAAAAGGCTGAGGAAATGTACCAGATGGCTCTATCGGCCAGGCGCAACAAACTTAAGGATTCCAGTCCTCTCATTGCCGACAGTTTGCAATGTCTCGGTACTCTGTATGCCTACACTGGCCGTGGTAAGCAAGCTCTCGATTGCTATAAAGAAGCGATAGCTGTGCAACAAAAGAGCCTGGATGCCACTGACCCCAGACTGGTTAATGTGCAAAAAAAATATGCCGAACTTTTAGCTCGGATGGTTGGTCGTTAATTGCTACATCAATTGCTACATCAATTGCTAAATCAATTGCTGCATCGCGAGCGCCTGCTCGATTATTTTTATAGTCGTCAAAATTTCTGATTTTGATACTGGTGGCGGTGCCTCACCTTTGATTGCTTGAGCGATTTGCTGGTAATACGCAAGCCAATTGCCTTGCTCACTGATAACAGCCTCACTACTGTCCTGTCTAAAGAGTTTGCCATAGCTGGACTGAGGTTCTTTGCCAAAGTCAGTGCTCGTCGGGCTTAAGCCTGCGCGCAACTGGTCCTCCTGGATGTCGCCCAGCTCTTTGAGATAAGCGCCATCGAGCCCGAGTAATCTAAATCTCGGTCCGCCACTGGCACAAATCATCGAGGCGTGGATATGGACACAAAAGTCATTATAGTCAAGTATGAGTGTGGCATCATCACTGGTGCCAAGCCCGCGCATTTGCTCCAGTCTGGCATAGGATAATCTTTGAGGTGCGCCAAAGAGATGCACGACCTGATCAATTAAATGGCTGCCCAGATCATAGAGCACGCCGCCACCATCTTGAGCGCTAGTAGTCTCTCTCCATCCGCCTGCTTTGGGCAAGCGGCGATAACGCTCGATGCGGGATTCAAGGCGCATTATTTTGCCTACAGCGCCCTCCTTGATGACTTTTTTGAGGGTCAAAAAATCACTGTCAAAGCGTCTATTTTGGTAAGGGCAGATGATTTTGTTTTGTTCACTGGCCACTTTGAGCATCTCATCTGCTTCAAGCGTAGTTACTGCAAATGGTTTGTCCACAACTACATTGATACCGGCTTGGAGAGCCTGGATAGCTAGTTTGTGGTGGGTACTATTGGGCGTGGTCAAAACAATTAGGTCAATATCTGACCGCTCAGCCAGGAGCTTATCCAAGCTCTCATAAATAACCGCCTCTTGATATTTTTGTGCTTGACTCTGGCGGGCAGGGTTACCGGTGACAATAGCTGTCAAATTGATATTTTGGGCACAGCTAATAATTGGCGCATGAAATAGCTTACCGCCAGTGCCAAAGCCAACTAAAGCAGCATTGATTGGAGCATTTTGTTCTGGCATTTTAATTTGAACTTTTTTCGATAAAAAGCGTTTGTAGTGTTATCAACGCTTTTTCTTGAGCAATTTTTCCTGGCTCTTTAACACAATTTGCCATTCTTCGGCGGTCACAGGTTGGATTGATAGTCGGCTTCCTTTTTGCAAGAGAGCCATTTTTTCGAGGCCAGGCTCCTGTTTGAGAGTTTCCAGATCGAGAGGATGCTTAAATGTTTCGACGTGCTTTATATCCACCATGTACCAGGTTGGTTCTGACTTTTTGCTTTTGGCATCATAGTGATCATCATCAGGATCAAAAGCAGTGTGATCCGGATAGCCTTCTTTTACTACCTGGGCTATACCTGCTATGGCCGAGGGCTCGGAGTTGCTGTGATAAAAAAATACCAGGTCCCCGACTTTAATTGAGTCCCTCAAAAAGTTGCGCGCCTGATAGTTGCGCACACCATCCCAGTGCGTCGTCTTGTTTTTTGCATTAGCCAGGTCACTGATACTAAAAACAGACTCTTCTGATTTGAAGAGCCAGTACTGGCTGTTTGTTTTGCTCTTGGCTACCATAAGTCACCTCGCCATCATTATGCCAACAAAAACAGGGCCCAAGTACACGGGATTTTATTATCAGATGCTAAACTTTATGCGGAGGTGAGTATGCAAATAGCCCGTCCTTTAGTTGCCGAATTTATTGGCACAGCATTTTTATTGATAGCGGTGGTTGGTACCGGTATTCTGGCCCATCAGCTTGATCAGGGTAATCTGGCCCTGGCAGTACTTTCTGTGGCAGTGGCTACAGGTGCTACTCTTCTGGCTTTAATACTGTCTCTTTCTCATATCTCCAGTCACTTCAATCCAGTGGTGACCCTGGCGCTGGCTATCCGCCGCGAGTTTAAGTGGTCATGGGTATTGCCATATATCGCCGCTCAGATACTGGGAGCCTGTGCTGGAGTGATGCTCTCCAACCTCATGTTTGACTTGCCCTTTGCCACCATATCCGATACCGCTCGTCACGCTCCCGGTCAATATCTGGGTGAGTTTATCGCTACTTTTGGACTGCTTGGTGTGATATTTGGTGCTGGCAAAGGTCGGCCGGATTTTGCGCCCTTTGCAGTGGCTGGCTATGTGCTCGGAGCTATTTATTTCACTTCTTCGACTTGTTTTGCCAATCCAGCAGTCACTATCTCGCGCATGTTCACAGGCACATTGACTGGTATTGCACCAGCCGATGTGCCTGGTTATATTGCCGCTCAGTTAGTGGCATTGGCCTCTGCCCTGGTCTTCTTTGGCTGGCTCAATAAGCCAGTTAGTGCCGCAGACGACAGTGATATTAGAGCCAGGCTAGAGCGTGAGCTTGTGCAGTCGTCGACTATTTAGAGTTTGTGCCGATGGTGCGGATGCGGGCGTAAATTTCGTCGGCTTCTTTAGTCTTGCCGTCTTTATAGAGTAATTTTGCTGTGTTTTTCAGGGCATCGGTTAGCTCACTGCCTGGCGGTAGCTTTTGCATGTCGATTACCTGTTTGAAGTATTCTTCGGCTTTGGCTCTATCGCCGCGCTCAAGTGCTAACTCACCCATGCCAACTATGGTGCGGGCCGCGTGAGGAGATTCGGGGCTTTCTTTTTGGGCGATGGTAAGTGCTCTTTGATAAGTGTCCTGACTCTTGTCAAAGTCGCCGGCGATTTTATATTCGTTGGCCAAAAAGTTGATACTCTCCCAGAGTTTGGGACTGTCTTTACCGAGGACTTTTTCGGCTTTAACGATGCGATCCACCATGATGTTTATTGAGTTTTGGTGGTATTTCTTGTGGATGGCAATTTTGCGCTCTGCCATAGATGAGGCCGGTCCGCCACGAGTCGAGACTACGACATCATTTTTTGTGCCCACATAAAAGTTGGCAATCACATCAAATGGAGCGTCCACAAACTTTTGGAAGGGACAGGCAGCATCCACAGCATTGAGTGCCTGGACATCGATGAGCTTATTACCCGACGTACTAATAACCTGTGGACTGGAGTAGCCACCATCGGGCAAAAGCTTGAACTGCACCGAGCATGACATATTATTGGGGAATTGTAGTCGACCCCAAGTGCTGCGCAATTTGTCCTGACAGCTGGTCATCACTTCTTCTCGGTCGGCATCGGTGAGGGCCAGTGCCGGACTGATTGCTGTCAGCATGGTAACAATGCTGAGCCAGATTCTAGACTTGTTCTTTAAGTGGATCAACTCTCAAAGCCTTGAGTGTGGTGGTGTATTCTAGCGATTCTCTAAGCGGTAAGATATCCGAGACGGTTGCTTGAATAGTACCGCATATGGTGTCCAGTGGCAGGTCGTCTCCGTCTTTGCCAAAAGGCTCCTCAATGTCTTCGGCAATTAGCTCCAGACCAATCAAAAAGTATGTGCCGATTAAAATCAGAGGCATACTCCAGAGTAACTTTAGCTCAGGCACAACGTACCAGGGCAAAGCTATTAAGTTAAGAGTTATCCCCTGCCTCATAAAAGCACGATAAGAGAGAGCCAGTGGGCTGTTTTTAATGCGCTCACAAGCGCCGCAGATATCCATAAAGGCGCGCATATGAGGGTCTAACTGCAATCTGGCAAAGCCGTCGATGCGCTCTGTGTTTTGCCATTCGTAGACTATGTCCATGATTTTGCCGCAGACAAAGACTGGCACATTGACTGCATGGTCTATTGGCAGATCATGTAAGCCTGGTAGTTTACGGCTTGGTCTTGAACCTCTCAAATGGTGTTTGAGCGAATAGGCAAAAGTAATAACTAGTTCACCCAGTCTCACTTTTTCGTTGTTTGGTATGCCTTTGAGGTAACGCACTTTAAGACAGAGGTTGCGTGAGTCGTTAACCAGTTGACCCCAGAGTTTGCGTCCTTCCCACCAGCGCTCATAGGCTGTATTGGTCCTGAATACCAAAAGTAAGCCCAGCACCGCACTACTAAAAGCGGCAGCCCCGGCTTCTTTCATGATGTGAGTGGGGAAGTTTTTGTCGGTAATGATATCGACTATGATGCAATAGACAGTCATAATCGCCAGCCAGAGCCAAACACGGCTAGCTACCGGTATTTTATGAAAGCGCGTAAATGGTCTGAGCCAAGTATTAATTGAGCGGTAAATACTGGTTTTATCAGTGCTTTTAGGCAAAGCTTTGGCGGGCATTGTCTGCCCCATAGCATCAAGACCAGTAAAGGTATTGCCGTGAGATTCTTGATTTTCTTCGTGGAAGTTCATAGGGCTACCATTCTAAGACATTTATGGGGCTGTCATGATTGTAAACCGTTAACAGTCAATATTGTCAAATTGGTTATTGTTAGCGAGGCATGCTGCGATAGTCCACCATATGGAATTCGCCGTCGTTGTAGGCAATTGGCTGAAAAGTCTCATCAATTTGATCGTAAATAAAGACTTCACCTGTTTCCATTTCATAGACCCAGCCAAAGAGATGGACCTCACGCTTCCAGAGGAGGCGCGAGATTGCTGGATGGGTTTTGATGTTTTCCATTTGCACCAGGACATTCTCCTGGATGGCGATGTTGTACTGACATTCATCGTTCATATTGCTGTAATTGGCTTTAACTATTTCTCTGGTTTTGGCTGAGTGCTCAAGCCATTTTGCCACGCCTGGCATGTTCTCCACTTTTTCTGGATTAAGTATGCCCCGGACAGCGCCACACTGCGAGTGACCACAAACTACTATGTTTTTGATGCCTAAAGCGAGCACTGCGTATTCGATTGCGGCTTCTTCACCACCTATCACACTGCCGTGGGCAGGCACTATATTGCCGGCATTGCGCAGGACAAAAAGCTCACCAGGGTCTGTCTGAGTGATTAAATTGGGCACTACACGTGAGTCAGAGCAGGTAATAAACATGGTTTCGGGGTTTTGCCCCTTAGCCAGATGCTGGAAGAATTCTTCGTTGCTTTCGTGTATTTCTGTCTTGAATCTGTGAATACCGGGCAAAAGCTGGAGCATCTTAGTTTTTTGTCCTGGAGGTTATGACTTGTAGTTCACGCTGAATAGTGGGCAAAGTCTCTCTACCGATAATAGTAGAGCTTGTGGTGCCGTCGCCCCTGAGAAATACAAAAGTAGGTATCGGTCCGATATTGAATAATTTTACTATTCCATTATTGTCTTTGTTGTCAACATCAAAACTGAGAAATCTGACACTATTGCCCCTGTTATTCTGGGCCTGCTTAATGAGCGTATCCAATCCCTGGCACTCAGCGCACCAGCCGGCCTGGAATACAAGCACTGTAGGAACTCCATTGGTGAGTTCTTTAGGGTCTACAGGAGCCGAAGTTTGGCTGCCATTATTGCTGGATGCAAGTACATAATTTTTGACTTGTTTGCTTCGTCCCGAAATTTTAGCCAGAGATCTGGCCAGTTCTTTCTCTTTTTTGGCTTCACCAGTTTGACCTTGAGCTACCAGGCATAGAGACAGCCAGTAGTGGGCATCGGCATTGAGAGGTTCGGACTGGACTATAGCTTGCAACAATTTTTGCGCTTCGTCTTTGCGTCCTTCTCTCATGGCCACAAGTGCCAGCGCCATTTCGCGCTCAAATGGGTCAAAAGTATTCTGTATTTGGTCGCTTGCACCAATGGCAGTATCAAGTAATTTATCTTCTTTTTGCTCGATAACGATTTGTTTTTCGCTTTCTTTGACTGGTTCGGCAGTGGCAGGCACTTTGGCCTGGTCACTTGTGTCCAGTGGTGCTGTCTGACCAGGCGTGTCACTAGCGGGCTTGGCTGGCATTTGGGCCAGGTCGGCCACTGCTGCTGCGTTATCTCCCAGATTGGCATTGATCCAGCCCATTAATAAGGCTGCCACCCGGCTATCAAAGGCAACTGTATGTGCTTTCTGGTCTTCTAATATGAGATGCTCGCTGGGTAATGCGATAAAGATTTTTTTGACACTGCTCAACTTGCTAAAAAGCTCAAAGCTACCTTGTGGTTTGACCAGTCTGTCCATCGTGCCTTGCAGCATCAAAACTGGCATGGTGATGTCTTTGGCAATATCGTGATTGCTGTTCATAAAACGCTGAAACTGCAATAGTTCATGGGGCGAAAGGTTCATCCGACTGAGCGGATCTGCTTCCCAGGCAGCTCTCAGTTTTTCGTTTTTGGTGGCCTGGTCGACTATAGAGTCTCCGATGTCAAAGTCTTTATTTGGTCCTTTGAGAAAGGCCAGCGCCACTTTTAAGTCAGTGCGTTTTTCCTGGAAGCGCTCAGCGGCTGGCACTGATGAAATAACTCCGTCCATCAGTTCGGGAAAGTGGGCGGCTCCATGCAGAGCAATGGCACCACCCATTGACTCACCCACAAGAAAGATTGGCACACCGACGTTAGCGGCACGGATAGTGCTCAGTGCTTTTTTGACATCATCGAGACAGGCATCAAAGTCTACTTGTTCGTGCCCTGCCGCCCTCATCCAGGAGCCAAAGCCGCGCACGTCGATGGCATAAGATGAGATGCCATAACTATTCATCTTATTGGCAAAGCCTGTATAGGCAGTGCTGTCTAGCCCCAGTCCATGGACACAAAGTAATATCGCTCTGGGCTTTGGCACAGTCCAGGACATACAGGGGGCAAAGTTATTTTCTTCTGTCTTTTTGTGATGGTGCTCGCGTGCGCTCACAGCCATTGGCCAGGCAAGCCATGGACTGAGGCAGGAGAGGCTAACCAGGCTTAATAGTGTTTTGGACCAGATTGTATTTTTATTCATCTCTTGGCTAATTGTCGCACAATTGCCTCCACCATACAGGCTGGCTCATCGGTACAGCTTACTTTGATGGCATTGTCAGGCTTTTGCAAAGCGGCAAACTGACTGTCTAGTAAGTCCGCCTTAAAAAAGTGCCCCTGACGCTGAGTCAGCCTCTCTCTGGCTAGCTCTGGCGTAATATCAAGGTAGACAAGGGTCACTTTGGCACTATCAATAAGTATCTGGCGATAGCTCTCTTTGAGGCAGCTACAGGCCAGTACAGCTGACTCTTGGCTGCTTTGCCAGTGCTTGATAGCCTCAGCCATGGATTTTAGCCAGGGTAGCCTGTCATTATCTGTCAGAGCGATGCCGCTTGCCATTTTTTGAATGCTCTCGCCGCTATGAAAGTCATCGCCGTCATAAAAGCGACAACCCAGCCGACTGGCTAAAAGCTCACCAATTGTGGATTTGCCTGAGCCGGATACGCCCATCACGATTATTATCTTTGTCATTGAGCCATTATCCGTTACCTTTCTGATAATCTAAAGTGGCTATAGAGGGTTAATCATGTCCGCTTCTACTGCTCGCTCATTTTTTAGTGATTTTGATGCTCACTTATTTAGTGAAGGCACTCATTATCGTATCTACGAAAAGCTTGGTGCTCATATTATCGAGCGCGATGGTGTCAAAGGCACACACTTTGCTGTCTGGGCACCAAATGCGCAGTCAGTGGCTGTGATTGGCGACTTTAACGACTGGAATGCCAGCAAGCATCCTCTCACTTTGATGGCCAATACCGGTGTGTGGACTGCCTTTTTACCTGGTATCAAACAAGGTGCCATCTATAAGTATTATATTGTCGGCAAAAACGACGTCAGAGCCGAGAAAACCGATCCCTGTGGCTTTGCCAGTGAGCTCAGACCGCGCACGGCATCAGTGGTGTGGCAGCTTGATCAGTACAAGTGGCAAGACAAAAACTGGCTTGATAATCGTCACAAATCATCCAATCTATCTGCCCCGATATCAATCTACGAAGTCCATCTGGGCTCCTGGATGCGTGTGCCTGAGCGCGAAGACGGCTGGCTTACTTACCGCGAATTAGCCGACAAACTTATTCCTTATGTCAAAGAAATGGGCTTTACTCATGTGGAAGTGATGCCACTATCTGAGCATGCTCTCGACATGTCCTGGGGCTATCAGACCACTGGTTATTTTGCCGCCACCAGTCGCTTTGGACCGCCTGAAGACTTTATGTATTTGGTAGACCAGCTCCATAATAATGGTATCGGTGTATTGATGGACTGGGTGCCAGCGCACTTCCCCAGAGATGGCCATGCTCTTGGTCTATTTGATGGCACACATCTATACGAGCACGCTGATCCCCGTCAGGGTGAGCACAAAGAGTGGGGCACATACGTCTTTAACTACGGTCGTTTTGAAGTGGCTAACTTTTTGCTTAGCAATGCCATGTTTTGGTTTGATAAATACCATATTGATGGCCTGAGAGTGGATGCTGTTGCCTCCATGCTCTATCTCGATTATGGACGCAAAGATGGTGAGTGGCTGCCCAATCAATGGGGCGGACGCGAAAACGTCGAAGCAATTGATTTTTTGCGTAAGCTAAACGAAAAAATCTATCTTGAGTATCCCTCGGCTTTGATGATTGCCGAAGAGTCCACTGCCTGGCCGCAAGTGACAAGACCGACTTATGTAGGTGGTCTGGGCTTTGGACTTAAGTGGGACATGGGCTGGATGAACGATACACTCGAATTCTTTTCGATGGATCCGGTATATCGTAAGTTTCACCACAACAGACTGACATTCAGAGCGATGTACAGTTCTTCCGAAAACTTTGTTTTGCCTTTATCCCATGATGAAGTGGTGCACGGCAAGTATTCGCTCCTATCCAAGATGCCCGGTGATCACTGGCAAAAATTTGCCAATCTGAGATTGCTTTTGGGCTATCAGTACAGCCAACCAGGCAAAAAGTTGCTCTTTATGGGTGGCGAATTTGGGCAGTGGATCGAATGGCGCGAAGATCAAAGTCTCGATTGGCACTTGCTTGAATACGATTCCCATGCCGGCATGAAACGTTATACAGCCGATCTCAATAAGCTTTACCGCGATGAGCCAGCGATGCATGAGATGGATTGTCATGGTCATGGTTTTGATTGGGTTGACTGTCAGGATGGCGAGCAAAGTGTATTGACTTATTTGCGCAAAGATAAGCACGGCAAAGCAGTGCTTGTCGCTATAAACTTTACGCCAGTGCCGCGCTATAACTATAGAGTGGGCGTGCCAGAGGGCGGTCACTGGCAAGAGTTAATCAATAGTGATGCTTCTGTATATGGTGGTAGCGGTCTGGGTAACTTTGGTGGTGTGCACGCTGACGAGCACAGTCATCATGGTCGCAGCCATAGCTTGAGTCTGACCTTGCCACCACTGGCAATGTTGATTTTAAAATCCGAAAACAAATAGCTCCAAGAGCAATTAGGGTCCGGCTATAAGGCTTTGCAGTGTTTTTGTATCTGGATTTGTGCTGCCTATTTTGCCGCTCAGTACATTGGCTGCGCTAGTGCCGTAAATTTTGGCATAAGATGTCAAAAAACTATTTTGGGCAACGGCTTTGTCGGATCTCAAAGTGTTTATCTCCGCCTGCAATCTTTGTTGCTGACTCTTGTACATGTCTAGTTGCTGCTTGTTTGTAGCAGTCGGCGTGGTTTTGGCAATAGTCGCTGTGAGAGACGCGAGACTGGTTATCTTACTCTCCAGCCTGGTGTTGAGATCTCCGAGAGTATTTGTAGCAGTATTTAAACTGTTTTGTAGTGCCGTTGTGTTTACAACCGGAGCTTGTGGTGGTCCTTGGGGGGTGGATTTTTGAGTGCTTGTGGATTCAACTTTTTGTACTCCTGCTGCCGCTGTCACTTGCTGCGTAATTGACTGTTGTGTGGTGCTGGTCGAGACTTGCTTTTGTACCGGCATCGCTCTTGCGCTGGCTGGTGCGCCACCGCCAGTAGTGATGGCTGCTACTACCACACTGGCAGCGTTACTTATGGCCTTAGTGGCTACAGTCAGTGGCGCATCTTGTCTTTTGACGTTGGTTTCGGCTACAGCTAAAAGCTTTTGATTTCGCTCAAGCGTGGCCTTATTGATATTGCTGATTGTTTTAAAAGTCTCGCTATCAGGCGCGTTGATAGACGCCAGAGTGATCCCTTTGATATTAAGACCCTCTACATTAGTGGAGAGCTTTATCAAGATATTGGATATATAAAAGCGAGCGGTGGTGGTATCTTGCGTTTTGATGGAGGGATGATTGGGGTTGTTGGCGATTTCTATCAGCTTGTTTAAATCGTCCCGGGCTGACTCAGGCAAAAGACCAAGTTGGAGCAATTTAGTAAAATTGCTGCTCAAGTCAAGCAAAGATTTTTGTCTGTCCTGAGGCGTTGTTAGATTTGGCAAGTTGATAAATTTGGTGGTCAGTTCACCGACAAAATCATTTGAGACCAAA
>Ga0075163_10012629_pt1 | contig 10997 bp, 9 predicted proteins | sample JI1023141ADNA_FD_71478 | JGI IMG/M metagenome (GOLD analysis project Ga0075163, IMG submission 71478) | Wastewater effluent complex algal communities from Wisconsin, to seasonally profile nutrient transformation and Carbon sequestration -... | ecosystem: Engineered > WWTP > Effluent > Algae...
CGCCCCTTGCCCAGGTGGTGAAATTGGTAGACACGCACGCTTGAGGGGCGTGTGGCCGAAAGGCTGTGCTGGTTCGAGTCCAGTCCTGGGCACGTTGAAAAGAAGGCTCCGCGATGCGGGGCCTTCTGCTTTTTGCCCATTCGAGGATCAGTTCAACCTTAGCCAAGCACCTGCTTGCGACCTTTGGCGCATGAATGAGCGCCCGCTGGATGGACTGTTGGTGGTGGAAACTGCAGCTGTTTTAGCGGGTCCTTCGGTGGGCATGTTCTTCGCCGAGCTCGGCGCTCGCGTGGTGAAGCTCGAGAACGCCCGCACAGGCGGCGATGTCACGCGCAAGTGGAAGCTGCCCGAAGAGTCCGCCGGTTCGGCTATCAGCGCCTACTTCAGCAGCGTGAACCATGGGAAGGAGCATCACCTGGTGGACCTTGCCAGCGCGGAAGGGCGTGCATTGCTCGACAGCTTGGTGACCCACGCGGACGTGCTCATCACCAACCACCTGGCGGATGATGCGGAGAAACTCGGCCTCGAACGGGAACGACTGCGCTCCTTGAACCCGCGGCTGCTGCACGGGCATGTGCGTGGATACGAGCTGGACCGATCACGCCCAGCCTTCGACGTTGTACTTCAAGCGGAAGCCGGATATATCAGCATGACAGGCAGCGATGTGGATCACCCTGCCAAATTGCCGATCGCGATGATCGACCTGATCGCCGCCCACCAGTTGAAGGAAGGCCTTCTGCTGGCCTTGTACCAGCGCGAACGCACAGGCAAAGGAGCCTTTGTGGAGGTTTCTTTGGAAAAAGCCGCGTTGACCGGTTTGATCAACCAGGCCAGCAATTGGTTGATGGCCGGCCAGGAAGCACAGCCGATCGGCACCTTGCATCCGAACATCGCGCCGTATGGCGAACTGTTCACCTGCGCGGATGGAGGACGCATCGTGCTCGCGGTGGGCAGTCAGGCGCAGTTCGCAGCGCTCTGCCAGGTGCTCGGATCACCCGGACTGGTGCTGGATGCACGTTTCGCGACCAATGCACTGCGGGTGACGAACCGCTCTACGCTCGCAGCAACGCTCGCGCTCGCGATCACGAAGCGCCCACGCAACGAATGGTTGACGCTCTTGACCCATGCTCAGGTCCCGGCAGGTGCGGTGAACAGCATCGCGGAAGCGCTCTCAACACCCATCGCGAAGTCGATGACCCTGAACAGCCGGATCGATGGCGCGGACACCGCGCGCATCAGCGGCAATGCGTTCACGATCGAACCTTATTGAGCCGCGGCTTTGCGGGCCTGCTTCAACGCCCGCTCAAGCACAACGGCGATGCGCCGGGCCTCCTCTTTGTCCAACCCCTTTCCGAAGATCACCTTCTTCTCCACGTGCGTGAAGCCGAGCCGCTCCGCTCCCATCACCCAGAAACTATCGTTGAGTTGCCACTTCCACGAGGTCTCATCCACTTCGAGGAGACCGAACTGTTTGATGTTCTCCACGAAATGGTCCCGTGCCCGTCCATAACCGAGGATGCTGTTCTTGATGGTGAACACGCCTGCCTTGATGCGCAGTAATTCGAACCCTTTCAGGCGCCACAACACCACGCGACCGATGCGGAACGCGATCCACGCCCAACCCAGCATGAACAACAAGTAGAAGGAGCGCTTATCGCCAGCCGGCAGATGGGCCGTCTCATACCCATAGAACGCGCCGATGACACACCAGGCCACGAACCAGGTGACCAACAACGCCTCCTGCACGCGCGGCAAGCGGGCTGTGATCACCACGCTCACCCCATCCGGACGGTGCTCCAAGCTGACCCGTTCGCTGATGAATTCCATCAGTTGTTCCGCATATGGTCCAACACCTCGTTGTACAGCGCCTCGTAGATCGGCAGGATCCGCTTCGTGCTGAACCGGGCCGCCTCCTGGAGGGCGCCTTTGCGGAAGCGGCTGAGTGTATCCGGGTCGGACAGGATGTGCAACGCGTTGTTCGCCATGGCCGCGGTATCGCCCACGTCATTCAGCAGGCCGCTGACGCCATGTTTGTTCACCTCAGGGGTGCCCCCGGAATTGGTGCTGACAACAGGCACGCCGCAGGCCATCGCCTCCAGCGCTGCGAGACCGAAGCTTTCCGTTTCACTGGCCAGCATGAACAGATCACAACTGGCCACCACTTCTTCCGGCGCTGTCATCTTGCCCAAGAAGGTGATCGCGTCACAATCGTTGGCCCGGCAGAGCACTTCGATCCGCGCACGATCAGGTCCATCCCCTACCAGCAGCAGCTTCGCGGGGATCCGTTCGCGCACGGCCATGAAGGCTTTCACCACGTCCTCCACGCGTTTCACTGGTCTGAAGTTGCTCACGTGCACCAGCAATTTCTCACCGTTCGGTGCGAAACGCGAACGGAGCTGGTGATCCATGGCGTCGCTGTAGCGTTCGAGACTGATGAAGTTGGGGATCACACGGATATCCCGCTTCAACGGGAAATGCGTGTAGGTATCATGTTTCAGACTTTCGCTTACCGCGGTAACGGCATTGCTCCGTTCCATGGCGAAGGTGATCACGGGCTCAAAACTCGCGTCGCGCCCCACCAGCGTGATGTCCGTACCGTGGAGGGTAGTGATGAACGGTATGCGGACACCGTGCGTGGCCAGGATCTGCTGGGCCATCCATGCAGCGCTCGCGTGCGGGATGGCGTAGTGTACATGAAGAAGGTCCAGCTTCTCATGCTTCACCACATCCACCAATTTGCTGCTGAGCACCAGTTCATACGGCTGATAGTCGAACAGCGGATAATCGCTCACCCGCACCTCGTGGAAATACACATTGGCCTGGGCGTGTGGCAAGCGTACGGGACGATCATAGGTGATGAAATGCACCACATGCCCCTTTTCCGCCAAGGCAAGGCCCAGTTCCGTGGCTACGACCCCGCTTCCGCCGAAGGTGGGATAACAAACGATGCCGATGCGCATGGGAATGAGGATCCGGGTTAAGAGGCGTGCGAAGTTCGGTTCTTCGCAACTTCGCGCGCCATCATGGAACGCCTGCTGATCAAAAATGCGAAGGCACTCGTGGGTACCCATCCGCCGGGTACCGTTCGCGTGAGCGGCGCGGACATGGCGCAGCTGCCCCGGTTGGAAGACGCTTGGCTATTGGCGGAGAACGGGTATATCGTCGGTTACGGCCCCATGGATACCTGGCCCGGGATCACCGATTGGAACGGGTTGGAGGTGATCGACGCAACAGACCGGTACGTGTTACCCGGCTGGTGCGACCCGCACACACACAGCATTTTCGCCGCACCGCGCGAGGAGGAATTCGTGATGAAGTTGAAAGGCGCCACTTATCAGGAGATCGCCGATCAAGGAGGCGGCATCTTGAACAGTGCCCGGAAGCTCCAGGTGATGGAAGAGGAAGAACTCTACCAGCAGAGCCGCCGGCGGATCGCAGAGATGATGCGCCATGGCACGGTGGCCGTGGAGATCAAAAGCGGTTACGGGCTCACAGTGGAAGCCGAACTGAAGATGCTTCGGGTCGCGAAGCGGCTGAAGGAAACACTGCCCTTGCAGGTCAAGACGACCCTGTTGGCGGCACATGCACTGCCCGCGGAATACACTGCGGATCGGAACGCGTTCATCGACCTGCTTGAGAACGAACTGATCCCGAAGGCAGCGGCTCAAGGACTGGCCGACCACATCGACGTGTTCTGCGAGACGAACTATTTCACTGTGGCTGAAATGAGGCGGGTTCTGGAGGCCGGGATCCGCCACGGAATGCGTCCCAAGGTGCATGTGAACCAGTTCACGAGCATCGGCGGCATCGCTGCAGCAGTGGAACTGGAAGCCCTGAGCGTGGACCACCTGGAAGTGATGGAAGCCGCCGACTTCGACGCGCTGCGTGGATCGGATACCATTCCCACCCTGCTTCCCTCCTGCTCGTTCTTCCTACGCATCCCGTATGCTCCTGCACGAGCGCTCATCGACCAAGGGTGTACGGTCGCATTGGCGAGCGATCACAATCCCGGCAGCACGCCCTCGGGCAACATGAACCTGGTGCTTTCCCTGGCCTGCATCCAATTGCGCATGCTGCCGGAAGAAGCCGTGAACGCGGCTACCGTGAACGCCGCTGCCGCCATGGGCCTATCAGGCGAACTGGGAAGCATCACCGTGGGCAAGCGCGCGAGTTTCATCATCACCCGGCCGGTACCTTCGCTGGCCTATCTGCCTTACGCGTTCGGGGCGGACCATATCGACACCGTGATCATCGATGGAAAACCCGTCAGAGCCGGAGAAGCTACAGCCTGAGCAGCCCTACCTGCGTCCGCCCGGCCTGGAGATGAGCAATGGGCTGGCGATCTTCGTGCTGGTTTTCCTGGTGTTCACTGGCACGCAGGTGCTGAGCATGATCGGCCGTGTGCGCGCGGTCACACCAGCATTGGATAGCGTTGCATGGGGCGACCTGCTCTCCGATGAACATTTCGCTGAAGCGTGGAACAAGCAGACCTCGAACGGTGATTCCATCGCCTGGATAGGAACCATCACCGGATGCGTTGGGCTGCTCGTTCTGCTCCTGATGACCCGCTGGTGGAAAAAGGGACGCATGGTACAGTTCCTCGGTCTGCGGCCACCCGCGCTCAAACCCTTTCTGGCCTGGTGCGGCGTCTTCATCGGCCTTTTCGTGGTGCTGGAAGCCATCGCCTATTTCCTTCCCGAGATGGACAGTGCCTTCATGAAGGATGTCCTCGGGACCATCACCAATTACCCGTTGTTTTTCCTTGGCGCCGCGCTGATGCCCGCGCTTTTCGAGGAACTGCTGTTCCGTGGCCTCTTGCTGGGTTCCCTGCGCCACCTGCTGGACAAGAACACGGCGATCGCCATCACCGCAGGGCTCTTCACGTTCACCCACATGCAGTACGAGTGGTACCTGCTTCTGTTCAACCTGCTGCCGCTGGCCGTTTTCCTGGGCTATGCCCGCACGAACACCGGCAGCATCTGGACGGGGGTATTCCTCCATTTCGTGAACAACGCCGCGAGCGTGATACTGCCGCAAGTCCTCTGAAACACGACCTACCCGCCATGAACCGGATCATCGAATGTGTACCGAACATCAGTGAAGGCCGCGACCGGGCCAAGATCGACGCCATCGCCGCCGTGGTAGAGACCGTGGAAGGCGTTCGTCTGTTGGATGTGGATCCGGGCAAAGCCACCAATCGCACGGTGATCACCTTGGTGGGCGAACCAGAGCCTGTGTGTGAGGCGGCGTTCAGGCTGGTGAAGAAAGCGCAGGAGCTCATCGACATGCGCACACACAAAGGCGAGCATCCGCGCTTCGGCGCAACGGACGTGTGCCCGTTGGTGCCGATCAGCGGCATCACGATGGAAGAACTGGTGCCCTATGCGAAGAAACTCGGCGAACGCATCGGAAAGGAACTCGGCATCCCGGTGTACCGCTACGAGTATGCAGCCAGCGAAGAGAAGCGCAGGAACCTGGCGAACAACCGGGCAGGTGAGTACGAGGGGCTGAAGAAGAAGCTGGTGGATCCGGAGTGGAAGCCCGATCACGGTCCCGCGGAATTCAACGAAAGCGTGGCCCGCAGCGGGGCCATCGCGGTCGGGGCACGTAAACTGTTGGTGGCCTACAACGTGAACCTGAACACCACGAGCACGCGTCGTGCGAACGCCATCGCGTTCGACATCCGTGAGGCGGGCCGCAAGGTGAAGCAAGCGGATGGGACGGAGAAGCAGGTACCCGGCAAACTGAAAAGCGTGAAGGGCATCGGCTGGTTCATCGAAGAATACGGCATCGCCCAGCTCTCGCTCAACCTCACCGATATCGACGTGGCCCCGATGCACATCGCGTTCGACGAGGCGTGCAAAAGCGCACAGGAGCGCGGCATCCGTGTGACCGGCAGTGAACTGGTAGGCCTGGTGCCGAAAAAGGCCTTGTTGGATGCGGCGGACTTCTACTTGCGTCGCCAGGAACGGAGTCTGGGCATCAGTGAACGGGAGAAGATCAAGCTGGCGGTGAAGTCCTTGGGATTGGACGATCTCGCCCCGTTCGATCCGGAGAAGCGGGTGATCGAATACCTCTTGGCGGACGCGAAGGATGAACGCCTGGTGCGCATGGACTTGAAGCGTTTCAGCGAAGAAACCGCAGCGGAGAGCCCGGCCCCCGGCGGAGGCAGCGTGGCTGCCTACGTGGGTGCGCTCGGTGTTGCCTTAGGAACCATGGTCGCCAATCTCAGCGCGCATAAGCGGGGCTGGGATGAACGCTGGGAGGAATTCTCCACCTGGGCGGAAAAAGGCGAAGGCTACCGCAACGAATTGTTGCGGTTGGTGGATGAGGATACCCGGTCGTTCGATCGAATCATGCAGGCCATGCAACTACCGAAGGAGAGCGTGGAACAGAAGGCCTTCCGGAAGGCCGCGTTGAATGAGGCGACCAAAGGCGCGATCCTGGTCCCCCTGCGCACCATGGAGGTGTGCGTGGAGAGCATGGCGGTAATGAAGGTCATGGCTGAGACCGGATTGAAGGCCAGCGTGAGCGATGCCGGTGTGGGAGCCATGTGCGCACGCACAGGTGCCATGGGCGCCTATTTGAACGTTCGCATCAATTGTGCGGGGCTGGATGACGAAGCCTGGAAGAAGGATGTACTGGCCAAGGCGGAGGACCTGAAAGCCCGGGCTGAACAGCTCGAAGCCGAAGTGATGGCGACCACCTTGGCGAAGGTCTGAGACCTTCCTTCCTGATCGGGGACAACAAGGAAGCCCCGAGGACCGTATACCTTATCGGCGATATGGTCCACAAGCCCTCCTATCGGAACCGGTTGCGCTGGGTGATGTACTTCTTCCCGGTGCAATTGCTGGTGCTGCACCTGAAGAAGAACCACCTGCTGCTGCTGGTTTGGCTGGTGCTCTTCGGGTTCATCACGCAGAGCATGGGCATGAAGTACGGCGTACCGTACCTCTTCCTCTATCCGGAGTATTTCGGGGCCAACACCTTCTGGAGTTTCAGCATCCTCGGCTTCGCGCTGGGCGGCTTCATCACGGCCTACAACCTCTACAGCTACACTACACACGCCTACCGGTTCCCCTTCATCGCTACGCTGGCGAGGCCCTTCCTGAAATTCAGCATCAACAACGCCGCGCTGCCGATCGTGTTCGTGATCACTTATCTGATCAACTCGGCGCGTATGCAATACACCAAGGAACTCGTACCGGGTGTCGACATCGTCATCAACCTGCTCGGTCTCCTCGTGGGCACGGCGCTGTTCCTGTCGATCGCCTACCTGTACTTCTTCCGCACGAATACGGACATCCACAAATTGCTGGGACCGGAAGCCAACCTGGGCCACGCACCGGAGCCCATGGAAGATATCATTCCCCAACGACCGATGGGTGCCCAGCGACAACAACTGAGGAAAGCCACCCGGTGGTTGCGGCGGGAACAGCGCACGCGCAAATGGAAGGTGGAACGCTACCTCACCTCCCCGTGGCGCTTGGCGATCGCCCGCACCAGTGAACATTACGACAAAACGCTTTTGCGCAGCGTGCTCTGGCAGAACCACATCAACGGGAGCATTTTCAGCGTGGCGTTGGTGATCACGTTCGTAGCGCTGGGAGCGTTCAGCGACACGGCATTGTTCTCCATTCCGGCGGCCGCGAGCGTATTCATCCTCTTCACCATGTTGCTCATGTTGATGAGCGCGCTTTACAGCTGGCTGAAAGGATGGGCGATCGCGGTATTGCTCGCGTTGGTGCTCTCGTTGAACCTGATCAGCCTGAAAACAGAGCGGTTCCTGTACGATGCGCAGGTCTATGGGATGGATTACGGCACCGAGCCGGCCACCTACGACCGCGCCACGATCAGCTCGCTGGCCCGGGACACAGCCGCAGCGCGCGTGGATGCGGAAGCGTTCCGGCCGACCCTAGAGACCTGGCGCACCAAGAACGAACGCTTCGCGAACGCGAACGCCAAACCGAAGTTGTTGATCGTGAACACCAGCGGTGGCGGTTCCCGGGCGATGCTGTGGACCTTCCGCTGCATGCAGGTGGCCGATAGTCTGCTCGACGGCGCCTTGATGCCGCGTACGGCACTGATCACGGGCAGCAGCGGAGGATTGATCGGTGCGACCTTTTTCAGACAGCTCGATGCCGCCCAACGACGGGGAGAACCTTATCGGGTGCAGGATCCGGAACATCTGGACGCCATGGCCAGCGACATCCTCAATCCGTTGGGCTTCAGTTTCGTGAGCAACGATATGTTCATCCGGTACAGGCATGTAACGGATGGTATGCGCCAATACACACTGGATCGCGGCTATGCGTTCGAGAAGCGCATGAACGAACTCACCGATTCCCTGTTCGATGTGCGTTTCGCTGACCTGGCTGATGCGGAACGGCGCGCCGACATGCCCTTGTTGGTGATCAGCCCGACGTGTATGAACGACGGACGTCGCTTGGTGATGAGCACCCTACCGGTCGCTTTCCTCACCAACATCCGCCCGGGAGGCACCGTGCACGCGGACAATCAGCCCGAGAGCATCGAATTCGGGAAGCTCTTCGAGCACCAGGATGCACAGCGCATCAAACTCTCCAGCGCATTGCGGATGAACGCGACCTTCCCCTACATCACGCCGGTGGTCACCTTGCCGAGCGAGCCTGAAATGCGGGTGATGGACGCGGGGGTGCGCGATAACTACGGCTATCGTACCACCCTGGCCTTCCTCCAGACCTACCGCACGTGGATCGCGGAGAACACGAGCGGCGTGGTGATCCTGCAGATGCGGGACAAGCAGCGCGAACTGGATGTGAAACCGATCAACGGGTCGTTATTGGGTCGGCTGTTGGACCCGGTGGGCAGTGTGTACGACAACTTCGTGCGCGTGCAGGACCAGGACTACGATCTGATGATGAAGCAGTCGGAGGCCTGGGCGTCGTTCCCCATCGAGATCGTGGATCTTTCGCTGCGCCACGACGAATCGGACGAGATCAGCTTGAGCTGGCACCTCACCGCCGTAGAGCGGCGACAAGTGTTGAACACGATCCATTCGCCGGACAATCAAGCAGCGTTCGACCGCCTGCGCGACCTGGTGCTCGGAAGCTCTCCGTTGGTCACCGCGACCGAAGGGAATGGTACGTCAGCAGCCCTTCCATCGGCGAAGGCTGTACATCCGTAACCGCGATCCCGCGGGATCCCAGAACGGCAACGAGGATCGTCCTGAAACCGAGCGCAACGGATCCCGAGGCCACGGCGATCGCACGTTCTGTCGCGGGGAAAACACCCTCGATACGGTCAGCCAGTGCACTGAACCGGTCGCATATCAGCCGGTCCACATAGGGTTCGTCGATCAGCGTAGAGAGTGGTTTCGCGAACGAAGCCAACCAGGCTTGTGGTGCACGGCCGCGGTAGACCTCGTCCACCACCAGCGGCAGATCGAATCCCGGCGGAAGGATCACCGAGCGCAGCGCAGCCGGTACACGGTCGTGGATCGCGTCCATCACCACGTGCTTTCCGATATCCGCACCGCTCCCCTCGTCACCGAGGATATAGCCCAACGAAGGCAACGTATGGGTCAGTTCCCGACCGTCGAAGTACCCTGCGTTCATCCCCGTGCCAAGGATGAGCACCAACCCGGGGCGCGGCGCCGTTAATCCAAGAGCGGCACCCACCAGATCACTGGACACGCTGATCACCGCTTGCGGCCAACACCCGCGGAGGGCATCTTCCATCCGTGCGGCGCGTTCCACCGTTCCGCAGCCGGCGCCATACACGAAGATCGCGTCGGGAGTGGGCAGGTCATTCATCACCGAGTCCCTGATCGCGGCCGTGAAGGCCTGCGGATCGCCGACCGCCGGATTGAATCCGGGAAGGCCTTCCCATGAACGTATCGAACCGTTGGCATCCCGAGCCAGCCAGCGGGATGAGCTTCCTCCGATATCCGCGACCAGCACAGTGGACATGGAGCGCAAGGTAGTGGAGCGCGAGAGCTGCTATCAGCTGTTGAAGAGGAATCGGTTCGGACTCACCAATCCGTTCTTCACAGCATAGAGGACGAGCGCCGCGGTACTGTTCACACCGAGCTTCTGCATGATCTTCTTGCGGTGTGTGGTCACCGTGTGCGCACTCAGGTTGAGGCGATCGGCGATGCGGGTGTATGAGCACCCTTCCGCGATGAGCGCGATGATCTGGGATTCACGGTCGGTGATCACCAGGGGTGCGCAGGAAAGCGGTTCATCCACGACCCGTTTCAGATCGGCACCGGCCCGTTCGATGGCCTCGATGATCTGCCCACAGAAGAACTTCTTGCCATCGGCCGTGTGGAGAACGGAATCGATGATCTCCTGCACGTCACAGTCCTTCTTGATGTAGCTGGTGACCCCACCGCGCAAGGCGCTCACCAGGGCCATGCGTGAAGGATCCGGTGTGATCGCCACGAAACGGGTGCGCTTGCTGCGCTTCACACCATCACGGATGGCATCGGGACCGAAGCCTTTGGCGGTGTGATCGATCAGTACGACATCCGGTTTGGCGCGCACCAACAAGGCCTGCAGTTCGATCGGGTCACGGGCCTCGCCCACGACCGTGACGCGGGGCACATCAGCGAAGATCGAGCGCAGCCCGATCAGGGAGAGTTCACTATGGTCGGCGAAGAGGAGTCGGACAGGCATTTCTTCGTTTAGAATGATTCTAAACGGTGGCGAATGTAGTCCGCGGTCACCGATAGAACCGTCATGGATTTCACACGGCCGATCGTTGATCGATACGGAAGGTCGCGCCTTCCTGCGCCAGGCTGGTCCGATCGAACACGGTGAGCGCCTCTTCCAGCAGAACGGACGGGCTGCGGTAGCGTGAACTGAAGTGACCCAACAGCAAGCGGCCTACCTGCGCATCGCGCGCCATGGTGGCGGCTTGCAGCGCGGTGCTGTGCATGGTCTCCTTGGCCCTGGCCCGCAATTGCTCCGTGAAGGTGGCCTCGTGGTAGAGCAGGTCCGCGCCTTGGATGAAGG
>Ga0075163_10012630_pt1 | contig 10997 bp, 8 predicted proteins | sample JI1023141ADNA_FD_71478 | JGI IMG/M metagenome (GOLD analysis project Ga0075163, IMG submission 71478) | Wastewater effluent complex algal communities from Wisconsin, to seasonally profile nutrient transformation and Carbon sequestration -... | ecosystem: Engineered > WWTP > Effluent > Algae...
AAGGCCGTCAATCCGAACGGTGCCGACGGGCTGTTGTTCGGCAATCCACGCTTGGTGGGTGTGCAGATCCTGGCGGTGGTGGCGACGATCGCGTTTGCGGCGCTTGGCAGCATGGGCATTCTGACAGCGCTTCGTGCGGTGATGCCGCTGCGTATTCCGATTGACGCTGAGCTTTCCGGCATCGACTTGGCCGAACACGGCGAAGAGGCCTATCACGGGAACGACTTGAGCGACCTCACTGGCCGCAGCACGCCACTCGGCGACGCCGTGGTCATCAGCGCCAGCGAGATCATGTCCGCGTCGCCCGTCATTCGGCGCGCGTAGGGGCCGTCTGCACGAAAACGCACGCGGGGGACGATCGAGTGATCGTCCCCCGCGTGCGTTTTGCTTGCTGCCGGCGCCGTTGTCAGCGCGGGTGCTGTTTACTTCTTGGCGAGCGCGTCCTGCACCCACGTGATCGGGATCATGAACAGCGGCCCAAGAAACAGTCCGAGCAGGACGTTGATCCAGGTGATCGCCATGTAGTAGGCGGTCATGCCCAGCGATGCCCAGATGGTGCCGAACGTTCCGTGATGTTCCACGACGATGTCTCCGACGAAGTGCGTGCGGGCGCCGGGAAAGCGCTCGCGGGAAGTGGGGGGTAGAATAGCGGAGTCCGGCCCGTGAAGGTAGTGGGCGATTGCCGGTTGACGGACTGCGGTCAGCGGGCAATCTGTCAGACATGGTTCACAAGGCAGGACTCGAGTCGGATGCCGCCGCCGCAGGCTTGGGGCAACCGATGGAGAACGAGCAGTCCGATGATTCTGTGCCCACCGCACAGCTGCTGCGCGCGGCGCTCGAGGTGGCGCTTGCGCGCGTACCCGGGCCGCTGGTGCTGGCCATTTCGGGCGGACGGGACTCCATGGCGCTGATGCGTGCGGTCGCGTTATGGGCGCCCGATCGCCTGGCCGCGGTGGCGACCTTCGATCACGGGACAGGCGGCTATGCCACGGCCGCTGCTGCGCTGGTGGCCACCGACGCACGCCGTCTGGGACTGACGGTGGTGCGCGAGCGCGCTCGCACGTCGGCGCAGTCGGAGGCGGGATGGCGGGACGCGCGCTGGCGATTTCTTCGCCGGGTGGCCAAGGCGTATGGGGCACGTGTCGCCACGGCGCATACGCGGGACGATCAGGCCGAGACCATTGTGATGCGTCTGATGCGTGGAGCGGGCACGCGAGGGCTTGCCGCACTCGCGGCGCCGTCGGACATCGTTCGGCCGTGGCTCCCCGTCGCGCGCGCGGAAGTCGCGGCGTGGGCGACAGCGGAAGGCATCCCGTTTCTGGACGACCCGATGAATGCCTCGCGGCAGTTCCAACGGGGGCGTGTGCGGCACGAGTTACTGCCCGCGCTGGAGGCGGTGCACCCGGGGATCACCGCGACGATGCTCGAGCTTGGCGAACGCGCGGCCGCATGGCGGCGGAATCTCGAGACGTATGTGGACGCGATGGGCATGCGTCGTGAGCGGGAGGGCATTGTCCGTGTGCCGGCGGCGGTGTTTGACCGCACGACCCCCGAGGGCTGCGCCGTGTTGTGGCCTGCCTGCTTCGCACGATTGGGGGTGACGCTCGACGCGCGCGGAACCCAGGCACTCGTACGGTTTAGCAAGTCACGCCGCCGCGGTGCACATGTGGTACTGGCCGGAGGTGCGGTCGCGATGCGCGCGGGCGTCGGCACAGACGAGTTTTTTGAGCTGCGTCGCGCGCCAACGCCGGTGGTGCCGGCGGCATGGCCGTGGACAGGAGCCGCCGAGCAACTGCCCACCCGACTGGGGCGATGGCGCTTCCGTCGACTGGCGCCTGCCGATGCGCGCGCGGACGGTGACGATCTTCGGATGTTTGGCGTGCCGGTTGGGTCGACGGTCACGATCCGAAGTTGGCACGCTGGCGATCGCATCCAAACAGCCGGGTTTCCGGCAGGACGGCGTGTGACACGGTACTTTTCCGAGGCACACATTCCGGTGCTTGACCGCGCGGGTTGGCCGGTCGTCCTCGTGGAGGGCGCGGTGTTGTGCGTTCCTGGTGTCTGCCGCGCCCATGCGGCCCCGAACCGGCCGGGATGGCCGGACTCGATCTGGTATCGGTGTGAGCGCGAGCACGACTGACACAACTTCTCCCGCGTCTGATCCGCGCCTCGATGGACGCGCGGTCAAACGCATTGTTTTTGATGCCCCCACGATTCAGCAGCGGGTCGCGGAATTGGGTGCGCAGATCACGGCCGCGTATCCGGAAGGCGACTTGCTGGTGCTCGGGTTGCTCAAGGGCAGCTTCATCTTCCTGAGCGACCTGGTGCGGCACATCGCACGACCGTTGCAGGTGGATTTTCTCGTTGCCTCGTCGTACGGCGACGCGATGGAAAGCAGCGGTGTGGTGCGCTTGCTCTACGATCCGGAAACGGAATTGGAGGGCAAACACATTCTACTGGTAGAGGACATTGTCGATTCCGGGCGAACGCTCAATCGGCTGATCGACCTGCTGGGCGAACGGCAGCCGCGTTCACTCGAGATCTGCGCGCTGCTGCACAAGCACATCGCCACGGAGTTGCAGCATCCCACGCGGTTTGTCGGGTTTGACGCGCCGCACGAATTTTTGGTGGGGTATGGACTGGATCACGCCGAGAACTTTCGGCACCTTCCATACGTTGCCAGCCTGCAGTAACGCTCGCGGCCGCCACCAGTGCGGTCCAAGCGCTAGCCGTATACCCGTCGCATCACCAGCAGGTACGCAGGAATCTTCATGCCAGCACCTATGACGCCGAATCCGAAAAAGCCCTTCAACTGGGCGCGATTCTCCAAGACGCTCTCCTTCTGGATCCTCGTGATCCTCATTCCGGTTGCGTTCCTCACGTGGACCGGCGGCCGGGAGACGCAGTCGCCGGAGATCGACTACACGGCGTACCGCGAGCAGCTTGAACGCGGCAATATCAAAGCGGTCACGTTCCAGCCGGACAACGTGATGCTGGGTCAGCTCAACCAGTCCGTGAAGATCGGACCGCGAGAGGCCAAGCGCTTCACGGTACGGCTGGTGCCCGGATCAGCGGCCGAGGAGGGCAAGCTGCTCTTCAGCCGCGGCGTGCGCATTTCGTCGCAGGAGGCGCGGCCGAACTTCGGCAGCCTGCTGATCACGATCCTGCCCTACGTCCTGCTCATCGGATTCTGGATCTTCTTGTTCCGGCAGATGCAGGCCGGCGGCAACAAGGCGTTCTCGTTCGGGAAATCCAAGGCCAAGCTGCTGAGCGGCGATACGCCCAAGATCACCTTCGCCGACGTGGCGGGTGCGGACGAAGCGAAGGTCGAACTGCAGGAAATCATCGAGTTCCTCAAAGATCCCCAGAAGTTCACCAAGTTGGGCGGACGGTTGCCCAAGGGTGCGTTGCTCGTGGGACCGCCGGGCACCGGCAAGACGCTGCTGGCCAAAGCGGTGGCCGGCGAAGCGGGTCGTCCGTTCTTCTCGATGTCGGGTTCAGACTTCGTCGAAATGTTCGTCGGCGTCGGCGCCTCGCGCGTGCGCGACTTGTTCGAACAGGGCAAGGCGCATGCGCCGTGCATCATCTTCATCGACGAAATCGATGCCGTCGGCCGCCATCGCGGCGCTGGTCTCGGTGGTGGGCATGATGAGCGCGAACAGACGCTCAATCAGCTGCTGGTCGAGATGGACGGCTTCGAGTCCAACGACGGCGTGATCCTCATCGCGGCGACCAACCGTCCCGACGTGCTCGATCCTGCGCTGCTGCGCCCGGGTCGCTTCGACCGACAGATTGTCGTCGATGCGCCCGATCTGCGTGGTCGCGAGGGCATTCTCAAAGTGCACCTGCGTAACAAGCCGCAGGCGGACGACGTGAGCGTGACCTCGCTGGCGCGCGGCACCCCGGGCATGGCCGGTGCTGACCTGGCCAACCTGGTCAACGAAGGCGCCTTGCTCGCGGCCCGAAAGGGGCACGACAAGATCTACATGAGCGATCTCGAAGAAGCGAAGGATCGTGTCATGCTGGGCGCCGAACGCAAATCGCTGGTCATGAAGGACGAGGAGCGCCGCCTGACCGCGTTCCACGAGGCGGGCCATGCGGTCTGCGCGATGATCGTCAAGGGCAACGATCCGTTGCATAAGGTGACCATCGTGCCGCGTGGTCGCGCGCTTGGTATTGCGTTCACGTTGCCTGAAGACGATCGCGTGTCGGTCACCCGTGAGCAGCTCGAAGCGCGTCTGGTGATGGCCTATGGTGGCCGCGCCGCCGAAGAGATCGTCTTTGGTCATGACCGCGTCACCACGGGTGCGGCGAGCGATATCCAGCAGGCCACCAGCATTGCGCGCCGGTACGTCACGCAGTGGGGATTGTCCGACACCATCGGACCGATCCTCGTCGGCGACAACGAACAGGAACTGTTCCTGGGTCGCGAAATTCAGTCGCGTCGCGAAGTCTCCGAACAGACGGCGCAACTGGTGGACGGTGAGGTCAAGCGGGTGGTCATGGAAGCGCACGCGCGCGCGGTGCGGGTGCTGACAGAGAACCGTCCGCTCCTCGATATCGTCGCGGCGCAGTTGCTGGAACGCGAGACGCTGACGCGTGACGACATCCTGCTGCTCAAGGCCGGCAAGGAGCTGCCGCCGCGCCTTCCGCCCGATTCGCCGGCCGCGCCACTGACGGTGCTGCCGCCGATGACGCCGACACCGCGTCCATCCGCTCCGCCGCTGCTTGGCGGTCCTGAGGTCGCGCCTGCCTGATCAACGCCGACTCACGGGCGTAACGAGCAGACCGTACGACTGGCGCGACGATCCCGGATCCGGGGTCGTCGCGCTCGTCTATGCGCGTGGTTCCCGTTCGTGATGCGCGAAACGACTCAAGCGGCGCCCAAGCGGGGCGCGTCGCGTCGCGGTATCAAACTGCCGTCATCCCTGGTGGCGGGCGTTGTCACGGCCGTGCTCCTCTTTGCCGTCTATCTGGCATCGGCCGCGCCCGACCTGACGTTCTGGGACGCCTCCGAGCTCATCACGGCCGCACAGACGCTTGGCATTCCGCATCCGCCAGGCACACCGCTCTGGGTGCTGATGGGCAAGCTGTCGGCCATGGCGTTTTCGGAGACGGGCCCGGCGCGAGCCGTCACCATGCTCTCGGTGGTTGCGACCGCGATCGCTGGCGGTATCGGCGCCGCGATGGCGACGCGATGGATCGGCAGTCGAGGGGCGGTTGCCGCCGCCGTGGGTGCCGGCACCATGCTCACGGTCTGGAGTAACGCGACGGAAACGGAGGTCTATGCCGTCGCGCTGGTGGTTTCGGTGGCGATGCTGGCCGCCGGCGAACGCGCGGGGCGGCACGACATCAGCGACATGGAACGCACACGATGGCGCGCGCTGGTGGCCTTCTTCGTTGGACTCGCGGTGCCGCTCCATCTGAGTGTCCTCGTGGCTCTGCCGGCGGCGGTGGTTTTTGCGTGGCGCGGAGCGCGTCCATCGCTGCGGGACCTGCTCATGGGCGCGTCACTCGTCTTGCTCGGTCTCTCGGCCGTTGCCGTGTTGCCGCTGTTGTCGGTGCGCAATCCGCTGCTCGACTCCGGCCATCCGGTGACACTGTCGGCGCTGCTCGATGTCTTGCAGCGGAAGCAATACGCCGTGGCCGGATTGTGGCCGCGCATGGCACCACTCTGGTTGCAGATCGGCAACGTGTTTGAATGGGCCGACTGGCAGGTGGCCTTTGGATTGCACCCTGTGCCGCAGCCGTCGTGGGCGCGCACGTCACTGTCGGTCGCGTGGGTCTGGCTGGCGCTGTTGGGGTTGCGCGCGTTGTGGCGACATGAGGTGCGGGTCGGACGCGCCATGGCGGTTCTGCTGGCCAGTGGGTCGGTCGGTGTGGCGATCTGGCTCAACATGCGAGCCGGGCCATCCTACGGCGCCGGCATTCTGCCAGCGAACGCGGTCCATGAGGCGCGCGAGCGCGACTACTTTTTTGTCCTGGGTTTCTGGGCATGGGGCATGTGTGCTGGTGCGGGCATGGCCAGCATCGCCGCGGCGCTGTCCCGACGAGTGCCCGCCGCGCTCACCGCGCTGCCGTTCCTGCTGGCCGCCGTTCCGTTGCTGGCGAACCGACCCGTGATGGACCGCACCCGCGAGCCCATTGCCACGCTGCCGCGGACGGTCGCGCGACTGATGCTCGAGGCCGTGCCGCAAAACGGCGTGCTGTACACGGCGGGCGACAACGATTCGTTCCCGCTCTGGTACCTGCAGCAGGTGGAGCAGCTGCGTCCCGATGTCCTGGTGATCACCGTGCCATTGCTGGGGGCACAGTGGTATCGAGACGAGCTGGCGCGACGTCATGATATGCTGCCCACGGTGTCGGTCGATCGCTGGCCCGGACTTGGCGCGTTGTTGCGATCGACCTATCTCCGTGCCGGCCTTGCCCGGCGTGCAGTGCGGGTCAGCACACTGCTGGACGCGCGCGACCGGCGGCTGATCGAACCGGCGGCGGGGTGGGTGCTGGAAGGACTGGTCTACAGCCCCAGCTTCGATCTGGCCGCTGGGACGGTCGGCCTCGCACCGGGAACGCTCACGCGAGCCGAGGCAGAGGTCCCGACGGCCGCGTTCCGCGCACTCCCGGCCGATGCCGATCCGGCGGCCATCCAGATGCAGGGGCTTCTCCAGTGCACGCGCGTCCGCAGCCTCACCGACACGTTACTTGTGGGGACGTGTAACGGCAGCTAACTTCATATGCTATGCGAATTTCGGACGTTGACGCGACACCGTTTGACGCGACCGTCTCGGCGCGAATTGCGGAGGTGCGTGAACGCATCGATGCGGCCATCGCCCGCGGCGGGCATGGCCAGCCGGTCACCTTGGTTGCGGTCACCAAGACGCATGGTCCGGAGGCGGTGATGGCCGCGTGGCGCGCCGGGGTTGCCGATGTTGGCGAAAACCGGGTGCAGGAAGCCGAGTCCAAGATGCCGCTGGTGACGGTGCCAGTGCGCTGGCATCTGATTGGGCATCTGCAGCGCAACAAGGCGCGCAACGCGCTGCAGTTCTCGTTGGTGCACGGACTCGACAGCGATCGTCTGGCTGCCGCGCTTGATCAGGCGGCGGCTGCGGCGGATATGACGCTGGATGTGCTGGTGCAGGTGAACGTGAGTGGAGAGACCAGTAAGAGTGGCGTCGCTCCCGGCGCGCTCGCGTCGTTTGCCGAGCAGGTGCGTGCGTATCGAAACCTGCGTGTGATGGGCGCCATGACCATGGCGCCATTTGATGCGCCGGAGACCGAACTTCGCGCGGTATTCGCAGGCGCCCGCGCGTGCCGCACGCAGTTGCAGCAGGCTGGACATCCGGCTCCCTGGCTCAGCATGGGGATGTCGGGTGATTTCGAAATCGCCGTCGAGGAAGGCGCCACGCACGTGCGGTTGGGCACCATCCTGTTCGGCAGTCGGACGTAACTCCTGCAGACTCTTCATCGCCTCTCGCGCGGCGCGCACCTTCGGAACCCGGCATGACGGACGACGCCTTTCATCTGACAGCACTTGATGTCCGACGCTACGACTTCGGCAACGCGTTGCGTGGCTACGATCGGACGCGCGTCGACCAGTTTCGCGATCAGGTGGCCGAAGAACTGGAACGACTGACGCGCGCCAATCAGGACCTCGATCAGAAGTCCCGGAACTTTCTCGAGCAGCTCAAGTCGTTTCGCGAGCGCGACAAGGCGCTGAACGACGCGCTGGTCAGTGCACAGCAACTGCGCGGAGAAATCCGCGAGCAGGCCGAGCGCGAGGCCCAACTGATCGTGCGAGAAGCGCGCGCGGAAGCGGAGAAAGAGCTGCAGCTGGTGCGCGATGAGGTGCGTCGTGCGCAGGATGAACTGCAGCAGTTGTGGCGCATCAGGCGGGGCTACCTGGCCCAACTGCGCAATCAGGTTGAGCGTCAGCTCACCGAACTGGTGGCCGCCGAAGCGGAGCCCGCACCGCCGGGTGTGCAACTCGCCCGTGACGGGCGGACGGAAACGCGCCCCGATGCGGATCCCACGGCCCCGCGCAATTTCACCACCGCGCCGGTACCGCCCGAAGCGCAGCCGATGATGCGCGAATTGCGCGACCTGCCGCCGCGCCCGGCGTCACCGACCCCCTCGTGGCTTGATGTAGTGGACGACTGATGACCAAACCACCCGAATCGTATCCGCAGTTGCAATACACGCAGGAGCATCAGCGCGTCGGGCTCGCTCATCCGGCGCTCGGTTTGCATGCACGCGAGCGCATCGAAGCCTGCGCGCAGGCGATCCGCGCCCGTTTCTCCCAGCCCGTCGACGCCGCGGTGATTCTTGGCACCGGTCTTGGCGCGCTGGCGGAGGAGATCGACGTGGTGGAGTCGATCGACTACAAGGATCTGCCCAACTTTCCGCTGTCGACCGTGGAATCGCACAGCGGGCGACTGTTGTGCGGCACACTGGCAGGCAAGTCGGTCATCGCCATGCAGGGTCGCTTTCACCGCTACGAGGGCTACACGCTGCAGCAGGTGACCTTCCCGGTGCGTGTGCTGCGCGCGCTGGGGGCCACGACACTGGTGGTCAGCAATGCCTGTGGCGGCATGCATCCGCTGTGGGCACCCGGTGACCTGATGCTCATCTCGGACCATCTGAACCTGCTGGGAGACAATCCGCTCATCGGTCCCAACGACGATGCGCTCGGCCCGCGGTTTCCCGATATGTCCGAGCCGTATGATGCCGGACTGCGTCAGATCGCACGGGACGTCGCGCTCAATGCGGGGATTCCGCTGCGCGAAGGCGTGTATGCGGCGGTGCAGGGGCCCAATCTCGAAACGCGCGCGGAGTACCGGTTTCTGCGCACCCTCGGTGCGGACGTGGTGGGGATGTCCACGGTGCCGGAAGTCATCGTGGCCCGTCACGGCGGGATGCGTGTACTCGGTCTGTCGATCATCACCGACCAGTGTCTGCCGGATGCGCTGCAGGAGGCGAGTGTCGCGCAGATCATCGAGGTGGCGCGCGCCGCTGAGCCGCGGTTGACCGCCGTCGTCAAGGGTGTCATCAGCCGGCTGTAGTACGCGCCGCGCGACCCCGTTCATTCGCCCGTTTTGTTTGTCTCCACGATCGCCGATCAGATGACCGCACCGCAGGACACGATTCGTTTCGCACCGCTCCCCGATGCGGGCCCCGACGCACTCGAGCAGGATGTGCTCGCGCAGTGGGAAGCGGAGCAGCTGTTTGAGGCTGTTCAGACGGCGCGCGCCGGCGCACCGCCGTACGTGTTTTTTGAAGGCCCGCCCACGGCCAACGGTCGCCCGGGCATTCACCATGTGTTTGCGCGCACGATCAAAGATCTCTTCTGTCGCCACCGGGCGATGCAGGGACACTTTGTGCCGCGCAAAGCTGGATGGGATACGCACGGTCTGCCCGTCGAAATCGAGGTGGAAAAGGAGTTGCAGCGCGAAGCGGCCGCACGTCAGGGCGTGGACGTGGCGGAAGTCGCGAAACTCGGTGGCAAACAGCTGATCGAGCAGGTGGGGGTAGCGGAGTTCAATCGCCGCTGCCGCGAAAGCGTGTGGAAGTACCGCGGCGAGTGGGAAGAGTTATCCAAGCGCACGGCGTACTGGTTGGACTACGGCGATCCATACGTCACGTACTCGAACAACTACGTCGAGAGTGTCTGGTGGGCGCTGCGGACGCTGCATGACAAAGGGCTGCTGTTTCGCGGACACAAGATCCTGCCGTACTGCGCGCGCTGTGGAACGGCGCTCTCGAGTCACGAAGTCGCGCAGGGCTACGAAGATGTCGAAGATCCGAGTGTGTATGTCGCGCTCGATCTGCTCGACGCGCATGGACATGCCACACCGGGCGCGCGCCGTCGCATTCTGGTGTGGACCACCACGCCGTGGACGCTCGTCTCCAACACGGCGCTGGCCGTGCATCCCGAGCTGACGTACGCCGAATTGCGCAAGAAGAGCGGCGTCGATTGGACGATCATTCTCGCCGAAGCGCGTGTGCCGGGCGTGCTCGGCGCCGACTGGGCGGATCGGTGGGATGTCGTCGATACGCATCGCGGCGCCGAACTCACGGGGCTGCGTTATCGTCGTCCGCTGGACTGGGTGCCGTATCCGGAGGAGGGTCGCCACGAGGTGATCGTCGCCGAGGATTTCGTCTCGGCGGAGGATGGCAGCGGCGTGGTGCACATGGCACCGGCGTTCGGCGCCGATGACTATGCCGCCGGGCAGCGCCATGGTCTGGCGTTTCTGCAACCGGTGACGGCACGCGGCGAGTTCTCGGTCGATGTGCCTGAAGTCGGTGGTGTGTTTGTGAAGCAAGCCGATGCGCGCATCATCGAGGTGCTGCGCGAGCAGGATGTGTTGTGGAAGGCCGCCGCGTTCACACACTCGTATCCGCATTGCTGGCGCTGCGGCACACCGCTGCTGTACTACGCGCGTGGGTCGTGGTTTGTGCGCACCACGGCGGTTCGCGATGATCTGCTGGCGCGCAACGCGTCGGTGAATTGGAATCCCACCGAAGTGGGCAGCGGGCGCTTTGGCGAATGGCTGTCGAACAACGTCGACTGGGCGATCTCGCGTGATCGTTACTGGGGTACGCCGCTTCCGGTGTGGATCAACGATACCGATCCCACCGAAGTGGACGTCCTCGGTAGTTACGCCGATCTCGCCGAGCGCATCGGACGGCCACTCCCCGATGACTTCGATCCGCACAAACCGCATATCGACACGTACACGTGGCCGTCACCGACGGGCGTGGGTACGATGCGTCGTGTGCCGGAGGTCATCGACACGTGGTTCGATTCGGGTTCGATGCCGTTTGCGCAATGGCACTTCCCGTTTGAAAACCACGAGCTGGTGAAGGCGCAGTATCCGGCCGACTACATCGCTGAAGGCGTGGATCAGACGCGTGGGTGGTTCTACTCGCTGCTGGCGATCGCCACCGGACTCGGCGACGCACTGCCCAACAATCACGCCGGCACGGCGGCCCCGTATCGC
>Ga0075163_10012631_pt1 | contig 10996 bp, 9 predicted proteins | sample JI1023141ADNA_FD_71478 | JGI IMG/M metagenome (GOLD analysis project Ga0075163, IMG submission 71478) | Wastewater effluent complex algal communities from Wisconsin, to seasonally profile nutrient transformation and Carbon sequestration -... | ecosystem: Engineered > WWTP > Effluent > Algae...
GGGTCATCCTACTCCTGTGGTGGGTGCCACTCCATCACTTTTTGGCCCCGGAGGGCGCGGAGAGCGGGTGTAGATGCAGGGAGACGCCCTGGCGCGTGGCGCCGGGCGTCTCCTGGGAGGGGTTTGAGGTGACGGACGATCCCTGCGGTCAGCGGAGGGCGTCGCGGAGGCGCGGCAGCGTGTCGGGGATGACGACGCTGACGAGGATGCCGAGCTGGGCCTTGGTGCAGTCGACGGCCAGACCCCAGCGGTACTTGGGGTCGAGGTCGATGATGACGATCATGACCTGGCCCTCGTCGCCGAGGCGGAGCAGCGTCTGGTGGAGGTACTCGGGGACGGGCAGGCCGGACTTGCGGATGGTCTCGGTGATGCGCTCGCACAGGATGTTGAACAGGGCGCACGCCTTGGGCGACGACCGGATGCCAGCGACCGACATACCCGATGACTTGCTAAACACGTCCGTCGCGGCGAGGCCACCCATCAGGCCATCCTCAACCTCGGCGAGCAGAGAATTTACGGTTTTCAGGTTCATGGTGGATTCCTTCGTCCGAGCGCACGGCAGCGTAACCCGCTTCGCCGCTTGACACCAGATCAGAAGCTGAGGCCGCGGATGGGGTCTGGTTCGTCGTTCTGCGTCTCTTTGAGGTAGTGCTGCGCGGCCCTGCGGAGGAGGGTCTTGAGCTCCTCGGTGTCCCAGGGCTTGGTGACGTACTGCCACATCAATCCCTCGTTGAGACCACGGATAACAACGTTGATGTCGGCGTAGCCTGTGATGAGGATACGGACGGGGACGGGATTGATCGCCTTGAGCTTGGAGAACAGCTCGACCCCGGTCATCTCGGGCATGCGCTGGTCGCTGAGGACCAGGTGGACTTCCTTGTCGCGGAAGATCTGCAGGGCCTCCTGGCCAGAGTTGGCCGTGTGGACCTTGAACATGTCGCGGAAGCTCTCCTCCAGGGTATTGAGGATGCCGCGTTCGTCGTCGACGATCAGCAGAGTCAGGGTCCGCTTGTTCTCGGTCCCGAGGGTGCCGGTCTTCTGGTATTCCTTCCAACTCATGCCATACCTCGCTTCGTCCGGCCTGCAGCGCCAGCTCGGCCATTCGGGCCTGGTCTACACGTGGGGGGGTGCGCGGGGTTGATCACGGCAAGTCTCCTGTACCACCGTCCGTGCCGCGCACGTAGCGAAATGTGGATGCGAAGTGGCGGATGCCGGGCGCTTCGACCTCGAAGCGCAGGCCGTGCCGCTGCTTGGGGCCCTTCTCCTCGAACACCGTCCGGATCACGTCGGCGACGTATTCGAGGTGTTCGAACGTATATACGCGGCGCGGGATGGTGACGCGGCAGAGGTCGAGGTTCGGGCGGATGTTCTCGCCGGTGTCGGGGTCGCGGCCGATGAGGACGCTGCCGACCTCGACGGCGCGCACGCCCCCTTCCTTGTAGAGCTCGGCGCACAGCAGCTGCGCGGGGAACTCGTCCTCGGGGACGTGGGGGAAGAACTTGCGGGCGTCGATGAAGACGGCGTGGCCGCCGATCGGCTCGACGATGGGGACCTCGAACTTCTGCAGGAGCTCGCCGAAGCGGCGGACCTGGCCGATGCGGTAGGCGAGGTACGACTCGTCGACGACCTCGCGCAGGCCCTGGGCCAGCGCCTCCATGTCGGCGCCGGACATGCCGCCGTAGGTGTAGAAGCCCTCGAACAGGATGGTGGGGGCCTTGAGGCGCTCGTACAGCAGGTCGTCGCGCACGGCGATGAAGCCGCCCATCGGGACCATGGCGTCCTTCTTGGCGCTCATGATGCACGCGTCGGTGTACTGGCACATCTCGTGGACGATCTCCGGCACGGACTTGTGGGCGTAGCCGGGCTCGCGGGTCTTGATGAAGTAGGCGTTCTCGGCGAAGCGAGCGGCGTCGAGGACGACGAGCAGGCCGTACTGGTCGGCGACGCGGCGGACCTCGCGGATGTTCTCCATCGAGACGGGCTGGCCGCCGCCGGAGTTGCAGGTGACGGTGATCAGGATGTAGGCGACGTGGCGGGCGCCGTACTCGCGGATCACGGTCTCCAGGCGCTGGATGTCGACGTTGCCCTTGAACGGGTGGAAGCCCTCGGAGGAGCGGCTCGCGTCGATGGTGCAGTCGATGGCGCGGCCGCCGGCCATCTCGATGTGGGCCTTGGTCGTGTCGAAGTGCGAGTTGCCCGGCACGATCATGTGCTTCTTGATGAGCACGAAGTCGAAGACGCGCTCGCCGGCGCGGCCCTGGTGGACCGGGATGGCGTAGCGGTAGCCCATGGTCTCGCGGATCTGGCGCTCCATCTCGAAGAAGGAGCGCGAGCCGGCGTAGGCTTCGTCGCCGACCATCATGCGGCCGAGCTGTTGGACCGACAGGGCGCCGGTGCCGGAGTCGGTGATGAGGTCGATGTAGACTTCGTGCGAGCCGAGGCGGAACAGGTTGTTGCCGCATGCTTCGATGCGGCGGACCCGTTCCTCGTAGGGGAGCAGCGCGATCGGCTCGACGACCTTGGCCCGGAATGGGATGATCTGTCGCTCAGGTTTTCTCATGTGCGCTCCACGGTGGTCGGGGGAGCTTCTTGGTCGACGGGGATGCGGATGAGGAACGTGACGCCAGCGCTGTCGTCGTTACGCCGCACGGAGATGACCCCGCGGTGCTCCATGATGATGCGGTAGCTGATCGACAGCCCGAGGCCCGTGCCTTTGCCGACCGGCTTCGTGGTGAAGAACGGGTCGAAGATCTTGGACAGGTTGTCATCGGTGATGCCCTCGCCGTCGTCCTGCACCGAGATCTCCACGTGGCCGTCGTGCTCGCGGGTCCGGATGGCTACCTTGCCGCCCCGCTTGCAGGCGTCGATCGCGTTGTTCACCAGGTTTAGTACCACTTGATTGAGCTTGGCGGGGAAGCACGTATAGGGCTTGGTGAGCGCGAGCTCGGACTCGAGGTTGACGCCTTTGTCGCGCGCGTTGTTGCTGAGGATCATCAGCGTGTGGCGGATGCCCTCGTCGATGTCGGCGGTCTGGAATTGCGCCTCGTCGAGCCGGGCGAAATTGCGCAGGCCGAGCACGATCTCCGCCATGCGATCGAGGCCGATGAAGCTCTCCTCGAGCACCTTCTGCGTGCGTGCGAGGAGCTCGTCGACCGGGCCCTCCTCGCTCTCCTTGCGGCGGACCACGTAGGTGAGGAACTCGGTCAGCATCTCGATCTGCTTGGGCGGCGGGAGCGAGGTGAGCTCGCCGCTGACCTCCTTCACGTCGGCGGTGAAGGTCTTGTCGACGGCGACGCGCTCGAGCACGGCGCGGCCGGCGGCGATGCGCTCGCTGATCGGCGGGCGCTGCGGGTTGTCCCCCTGGGCCAGCCAGTTGGCGGCGGCGAGGCGGCGGGCGACCGAGGTGACGCGGGCGTGGGCGAGGTGGGTGTTGTTGCTGGAGAACGCGAGCGGGTTGTTGATCTCGTGGGCGACGCCGGCGGTCAGCTGGCCGAGGCTGGCGAGCTTCTCGCTCTGGACGAGCTGGGCCTGGGTGGTCTTGAGCTCGTGGAGGTTCTCCTTGAGGCCGACGTACAGCTGGGTGTTGGTCAGCGAGACGGCGGCCTGGCTGGCGAGCGAGAAGGTCAGCTCGAGCGCCTGCTCGTCGTAGGGGATCACGATGTCGTCGATGTTGGCGGCGCTGAGGTCGATGGCGCGGGACACCTTGCGGTTGATCAGCTGGAGGACGCCGATGACGCGGTTCTCCTGGTTCTTCATCGGCAGCACGAGCATCGAGCGGGTGCGGTAGCCGGTGCGCTGGTCGAACGCGGGGTTGAACGCGTACTCGGCCTGGCCGATCGCGTAGACGTTGGGGATGTTGAGCGGCTCGCCGGTGACGGCGACGTAGCCGGCGAGGGTCGACTTGGCGACCGGGATCGTGAACTTGACGAGGGCGAGGTTGGGGAGCGAGTCGTTCTGCGAGTTGTTGAAGCGCAGGCGGCGGTTGCCCTCGGCGTCGCTCTCGATGATGTAGAGCGAGCCGGCGTCGCTGCACGTGAAGTCGCGGGCGGTCGTGAGGATGAACTCGAGCAGGCGCTCCGGGTCGCGCTCGGCGGACAGGGCGATGCCGATGCGGTTGAGGCGGGTGACCTCGCCGGCGAGGCGGCGGCGCTCGGCGTCGAGGGTGACGCACTGATCGCCGTAGTAGGCCTCGCGGATGGCGCAGCGCAGGGCGATGCGCAGGTCCTCGGGCGGGATGTCGGCGGGGGCGACGAACGAGAGGGCCTCGCCGAGGCGCTCGCGCACGGGGGTCGGGATGGCGATCAGGCTGACGACGCGGAGGGTGTAGCCGGGGTGCGGGCGCAGGTCGGCGCCGCCGAGGCTCTCGTCGAGGAGGACGACCATGGGTCGGCCGGCTCGGCGGACGGCGAGGGCCTGGTCGAGCTCCTCGCGGTCGACCATCAGGACCTCGGCCGAGAGGCCGCGGACCGCCGAGGAGGACGTCGACTCGGCGAAGCGACGCGAGCACAGGACGACCGGGTGGACCTCGTCGGGGTCTTGCACCGAAGCTGCCAGGTCAGTCTGCACCGTAGACACGATGTTCGGAGAAGCGGGCGTCAAACACAAGGGTGGGCCGCGGCGCGTCGTTGCTTGCGCACGCGGCTGGGGTCACGTCAGCTGACGGCGCGACGTCGCAAACCGCGGCGTAGGCGGCCACAGCGCGCCCTAGCGGGGTGTGCGCGCAGGCGGGCGTTCACACCTGCGGGAGCCCGGCCATCGCGGTCTCGACGGCGGACTCGGGGTACTCGAAGTCGGCGAGGCTGCCGTTGTTGTAGGCGTCGTAGGCCGACATGTCGAAGTGGCCGTGGCCGCACAGGTTGAACAGGATCACCGGCGAGGTGCCGGCCTCCGTCGCCTTGTTCGCCTCGCGTAGGACCTGGGCGATCGCGTGCGAGGCCTCGGGCGCCGGGACGATGCCCTCGGCGCGCAGGAACGTGACGGCGGCCGCGAACGCCTCGGTCTGACGGACCGCGTAGGCCTCGATGATCTTCTGGTCGTAGAGCTCGCTGATGATGCTGGCCATGCCGTGGTAGCGCAGGCCGCCGGCGTGGACCGGCGGCGGGATGAACGACGCGCCGAGGGTGTGCATCTTGACGAGCGGGGTCATGCCGGCGGTGTCGCCGAAGTCGTAGGCGTACACGCCCTTGGTCAGGCTCGGACAGGCGGCGGGCTCGACGGCGACGATGCGGATGTCCTGGCTGCGGGTCAGCTTCTCGCGGACGAACGGGAGGGCGATGCCGGCGAAGTTGCTGCCGCCGCCGGTGCAGCCGATCACGATGTTCGGGTAGTCGCCGGCGCGCTTCATCTGCAGCATCGACTCCTGGCCGATGATGGTCTGGTGCGTGAGCACGTGGTTGAGCACCGAGCCGAGGGCGTACTTGTACTTGCCGCCGCTGGTGGCGGCGGCCTCGACGGCCTCGCTGATGGCGATGCCGAGGGAGCCGGTGCTGTTCGGGTCCTTCTCGAGGATGGCGCGGCCGGCGTGGGTCTTGTCGCTGGGGCTGGCGGTGACCGTGGCGCCGAACGCCTGGATCATCGAGCGGCGGTACGGCTTCTGCTGGTAGCTGACCTTGACCATGTAGACATGGCACTCGAGGCCGAAGAAGTTGCACGCCTGCGAGATGGCGGTGCCCCACTGGCCGGCGCCGGTCTCGGTGGTGATGCCCTGCACGCCCTCTTGCTTGTTGTAGAAGGCCTGCGGGACGGCGGTGTTGAGCTTGTGGCTGCCGCTCGGCGAGACGCCCTCGTACTTGTAGTAGATGCGGGCGGTGGTGCCGATCGCACGTTCGAGCCGACGCGCTCGCAGCAGCGGGGTCGGTCGCCACAGCTTGTAGATCTCACGGACCTCCTCGGGGATGTCGATGAAGCGGTCGTGGCTGACCTCCTGCTTGATCAGCTCGAGCGGGAAGAGCGGCAGGAGGTCCGCGGGTCCGATCGGCTGCTTGGTGCCCGGGTGCAGGACGGGGGGCAGCGGCCGCGGGAGGTCGGCCTGGATGTTGTACCACCGGGTCGGGATCGCACTCTGCGGCAGATCGAAACGCGTCAAAGACTCAGTCATTTCCAGCTCCAATGGACGGCAGTATATCCGGCGTCGCGGGGCGTGACACCTGGCGCGTGCTCCGTCCGACACGGTCGCCTCGATCCCGCGCGGCGCCGAGGTGCATGCGCGTACACCTGTCCGCGCGGCGCTCCGCGCCATGACGGGGGGGCATCCACTGCGCGGCGGGTTCGTCGGGCTCGCTTTTGCAGCTGTCCCGATGGACATGTCCCGAAGGTCACTGTCAGATTCCTGGCCCGGGCTTCGCGCCGCCGTCCGGCGGATCGAAGGCGCCCGCGCGCAGGCGCTCGAAGTAGCCGCGGTAGGCCGTCATGGCGGTGGCCCCGAACAGCAGCATGATCGGGATATTGACCCACAACATGATGCCGGTGCCGAGGGCGGTGATGTTGTCGAGCTCCTCCTCGGTGTTGATGAGGCCGGCGCACGCGATGAAGATGCTGAGGCAATAGACGATCTTGTACGGCAGCACGCTGCGCCGCCCGGCCATGTAGACCATGCCCTGCTCGCCGTAGTACGCCCACGAGATCATGGTCGAAACCGCGAACAGCCAGCTGGCGATCGGGACCAGCCACTTGCCGAGACCGGGCGTCACGCGATCGAAGGCGTGGCTGGTCAGCGCGGCGCCGACGTAGTCCTTGTAGACATCGAGGGTGTGCAGCGCGGGGGCGGTCATGTCCGGATGCGCCGGCCCTCCGACCGGTTGCCAGTCGACGGTGAGGCGATCTCCCGCGGCGCTGACCTTGCCGTTGACACGGCGGAGGTCGGTGCCGCTGCCGCGGTCGATGCCGCCGTAGCGGGCGATGAGGAACACGTCGTCGCCGGGGCGCCAGTCGGTGCCGCTGATCGCCAGGGCCGCGGGCGACTTGGCCGGCAGCGGGGTGTCCGGCAGGTCCCAGGCGCCGTCCTGGGCGGTGACGAACGCGGGCGCGGCGGGCAGGGTGGTCTCGCCGCCGCGGTTCCACGCGCCGCTCGACAGGACGACCAGCGAGGTGAGGGTGCAGACGACGAGGGTGTCGATGAAGGGCTCGAGGCCGGCGACCACGCCCTCGCGGACCGGCTCGCGCGTCTTGGCGGCGCAGTGGGCGATCGGCGAGCTGCCCTGGCCGGCCTCGCTCGAGAACAGGGCCCGCTTCATGCCCCACAGGAAGGCGAAGCCGAAGGTGCCGCCGACGAACGCGCCGCTGGCCTCGGCGGGGTTGAACGCCGACTTGACGATCAAGGCGAGCATGTCGGGGATGACGGCGATGTTGATCACGAGGACCCACAGCGCGGCCACCAGGTAGAACAGGCACATCGCCGGGACGATCGCGCCGGCGACGGCGCCGATGCGCTTGATGCCGCCGAGGATCACGAGGCCGACCAGGACCGTGAGGATCACGCCGACGACCTGCTGCGGCACGCCGAAGCTCTCCTGGGTGACGACGCCGACGTTCCACGCCTGGAACATGTTGCCGCCGGTGATCGTGGAGATGAGCAGGGTGATGCAGAACAGGACGCCGACGGCGCGGCCGAGTGGTTTGAGGCGCGGGTACTTCTCGGCGACGGCGGTGTCGACGACCCACATCGGGCCGCCGCTCGGCTCGTCGGGGTTGTCGGTGCGGCGGTAGATCATCGAGAGGGTGACCTCGGTGGTCTTGAGCGCCATGCCGGCGAGGCCGACGACCCACATCCAGAACACCGCGCCCGGTCCGCCGAGGGCGATCGCCACGGCGACGCCGCCGATGTTGCCGAGGCCGACGGTGGCCGACAGCGCGGCGGACAGGGCCTGGAAGTGGTTGATCGCGCCGGGGTCGGACTTGTCGTCGTAGCGCCCGCCGAGGACGCGCACGCCGTGGGTCAGCGCGTGGTACTGGCAGAAGCCGCTCCAGATCGTGAACAGCAGGCCGACCGCGAGGACGATGTAGAGGACACTGTCGTGCCAGATCACCTCGTTGATTGCGGTCAGCCAGTCGTTCATGCCGGGCGGCAGGGATGATGACGCGGACGGGCCGAAAAGCGCAACGCCGGGCGAGCGGCGGGCACGCCTTGGTGGTCAGGTCACTTCGCGGGGGCGGGGGCGGGGGCCTTGTCGGGCTGCGTGTCGGGCTGCGTGTCGGGCTTCGCGTCGGCCTTGGCGTCGGGCGCGGGCGCAGACGGGGTCTTCGGCACGGGGGTCGGCGCGGTGGCGCCCGGACCGACGCGGGGGGCGTCGGGGCGGAGGCCGTGCGGGACCTCGACGCGCTCGCCGACGGTGACGAGCTTGCCGTAGCGCAGCAGGTTGGTGCGCACGAGCAGGTCGGCGTACTCCCACGACACCTCGTAGTTGACGGCGGGCGGGACCTCGACGGCGCCGGTCTTGTCGGGGACCGGGAGCTCGCCCTTCATCGGCTTGGTCGGCTGGCCGTAGACCTTGGTCAGCGCCGTGATGGTCTCCTGGAAGTCCTTGAGCGCGACGGCGTGGTCCTGGTGGGTCCGCTGGTAGGAGGCGTGGCGGACCGGGTACTCGTAGGCGTCGAACACGAACAGCAGGCGGCCGCTCGAGGGGTTGCGCTCGCGGTCGCCGATCTTGTCGCTGGTGATCTTCGGGCAGCTGAAGCGGACCTGCGGGTTGGCCTCACGCTTGCTGCGGCGGTTCATCCACGACGCGGCGGTCACGGCGTCCTCGCCGTTCTTCTTGGCCTCCTCGAGGCGCTTTTGCTCCTTCTCGCGGCGGCGATCCATCATCGCGCGGATCGAGGTGTCGCCGCAGTCGAGGCCGAGGGACTCGACCAGGGCGCTGGTCTCGTCGAACTCGGTGGTCCCGAGCGTCACGCCGAACGCCTTGTAGGTCGGCGCGCGCGGGCCGGGCGGGGGATCCTTGAACTCGTACGTCCACGGGCCGGCGTCCTTCGGCTTCGCGGGGGACGCGTCGGCGGTCTTGCTCGCCGCGGGCTCGGCCGCGGGGGCGGGGGTCGGCTGGCTGGGTGCTTGCTGGCACGCGAGCGCCGCGGCGACGGCGAGCACGGGGAGGAGGCGCGAGGGCGTAAGAAGCACGGGCCCGAAGGTACTCAAACTGGGCTGGAAGGGGAAGGTTATGGGCGGCCCAGCATCACGCGTGCGCCGGCGAGGATCTGCTTGAGCTCGGGGTCGGAGACGGCGTCGAGGGCGGCGCGGGTCCCGGCGTCGGGCTCGGGCGAGAACTGCGGGGGCGCGAGCTTGGGCGGCGGGGGCGGAGACTCCGGGACCGGGCGCTGGGCGACGGGCAGGACCTCGCCGAGGCGCAGCTTGAGGAGCTTCGGGGCGGCGCCGGGCAGCAGGACGTCCAGGCGCTGCAGCAGGTCCTGGCGCATGTACGTGAGTTCGTGTAGCCACTGGCTGTCATGCACGTGGACGATGAGGGTGTCGCCGTGAACTGTCGTGGGCCAGGTGCGGGCCGCGAGCTGCGGGCCGGCGACGCGGGCCCACACGTCTTGCACGTGCAACAGTCGGATGGTGTCGCCGTGCACGTGCTGGCGGACGACGGCCCACAGCGCCGCGGCGATCTGCGTCGGGGCGACGGCGCGGCGTCGCTTGGGCCTGGGCGTCACGGCTGGCGAGGATGCCACATCGCGCTCGTGTTCGCGATCCTGGCGGTGGGCTGCGCGCCGCGGTCGGGCTGGGTGCGCACGGACCAGCGGACGTGCGCGCCGGACGGGCCGCCGCGCGTGTGCGTGGACGACGACCCCGACCGCCAGTTGGTGGTCCGCGCCGGCGGGGCGGCGCTGGTGCCCGGCGAGTGCATGGTGGCGCCGCGGGGGCGGGGCGGGCCGCTGCGGGTCGACGCGACCGACGGTCGGACCGGGACGACGACGTCGCGGTGGCTCGGGGTGCGCCGCGGGAAGATCACGCGGGTGGCGCTCGGCGAGCGCAAGCTTGCGGTCGTCGGGCGCACGGGCTGCCCGTGAATTCGTTCACACGGGCGGGGCGGGCGGCGGGGGGATGACCGGGAGCTGCAGCGGGCGGGCGCGGCCGACGTTGGCGCCGGACACGAGTTCGTCGTGGGCGACCGGGCTGGCCTGCTTGATCGCGCCGGGGGCCTTGTCGGTCCCGAGCAGGGCCGCGATGCCGCGTTCGGATCCGTAGTAGTTGCCGTGCTCGTGGTCGGTGTCGTCGATGCAGCGGCGCACGACGGTGCGCGACAGGCGGGGCAGCTGCAGCATGTCGAGGGCGCTCTCCCACAGGCCGTCGAGGTAGTTCGGATCGGCGGGGAACTCGAGCAGGCCGGCGAGCAGGAGCAGGAGGCCGGCGCGCTGGGCCGCGGGGGTCTTGAGCTCGTCGCTCTCGAGGTAGCCGAGGTCGATCGCCCGCCAGTAGGCCTCGGCGGCGACGAGCAGGCGCTTGAGCTCCTGGGCGCTGTGGCTGAGCCAGCTGTGGCACAGGACCTCGGCGGACAGGTTGCCGGCGTCGTCCCTGGCGTAGCGCACGATCGCGGGGGCGAGGCCGAGGTCCTGCTCGGGGCCCTTGCCGACCGGGACGTCGCGCGGGGGGTCCTCGGGGCTGTAGAAGCCGGCGGAGCGGAACACGTAGAAGCCCTCGGACTGGCCGGGCAGGCTGTCCCAAAGTTCAGAGTACTGGGTGGCGCGGTTGAGGCTGCCGGCGGCCCAGTTGAGGCCGGAGGCCGCGGCGCCGCCGATCTGCGAGGCGGCGACGCCGGGCGGCTTCGGGGTGGCGGAGTCCTGGACGGCCTCGGCGATCTCGACGATGCGGAGGTCGAGGAAGCCGTCGTAGTAGTCGGCCTTGCCGTCGCGGTTGATGTCCTCGTAGCGGGCGACGACCCGCGGGTGGGCGGGGCCGATGAACTGCACGAACTCGGGGACGCGGCTCTGCTCGTGGTGCCACTGGGCCTTGCGCACGCGGGCGTCGATCGCGGCGAAGTCCTCGCCGGCCGACATGCCCTTGAGG
>Ga0075163_10012632_pt1 | contig 10996 bp, 5 predicted proteins | sample JI1023141ADNA_FD_71478 | JGI IMG/M metagenome (GOLD analysis project Ga0075163, IMG submission 71478) | Wastewater effluent complex algal communities from Wisconsin, to seasonally profile nutrient transformation and Carbon sequestration -... | ecosystem: Engineered > WWTP > Effluent > Algae...
CGTCTGTCACGAGGAGCTGGAAGACATCGCCCTTTCGGATGGCCTGATGCTGCTGGAAAAGCTCCACGAGGAGTTTGCCCACAGAAAGACCAAGCTACCCGACCTAGCTGGCAAGTACCCACATCTGCAGACCCTGTTTGAGCAGCGCTCCAGCCTCATCGCCGAAGGCATCGCCCGCAAAAAAGACCAGTCCCCAAAGCCAGGAAAACCCTAACCCCAAGAGGTCGCGCCATGTTCTCGGCTCTCCGTTCTTTAAATAGGGGACTGCTACTTGCGGCCCTGCTGTCCACAGCCACTGCCTGCGGTCGCAGTGACGACCCAAGAGATGAGCTAGACCGAGGCAAGCTCCCCAGTGCCGGCAGCTGCCTAACTGGCTGTAAGCGGGGCTTTAAGTGCGCAACCGGTAGCTGCGTCCTAGACCCCTACAGCCTGTGGATTCCCACTGTGACCAGCGGCAAGGTCGCGACCCACAAAGCCAGCGGCGACGCCTGGGATACCCTGGGCGGTGCGCCCGACCCCTACGTCTGCCTGACCATCGGCTCACGCAGGTCATGCACGACAACCCTGAAGGACACTTTTCAGCCCGTCTGGAACGAGCCATTCCCCGCAGCAACAGCGCTAACCCTGCTGGACGGAGTCACCGTGGCGATAGTCGACGAAGACATCGCCAACAACGACGGAATCTGTGGCCCCAACGTAGTCCCCGTCACCCAGCCCTCCTTCCAAACCGGCCAGTGGTCCCTGTCCTGCGACGAAGGCTCCTTCACCGTCACGCTAACGCCCCAGTAAATCCCCCCCAATTCACCCCATCCCCACAGCAAGCCCAAGGGTCCCCCAAGGACAAGCAGCCCCACAGCCAACCTTGAATGAAAGCGGCTGATCGGCCCGAGGGCAAGGCGCCCAACAGCTAGACCGGTCAACGGAGCGGAGGCGCACTACAAGTACGCTGAGCAATGCCGTCCCAGCCCCCACCGACGAGCGCGCGCAAGTATCCGGGGCGGTCCCAGGGGCTGGAGCACTGGCTACGGCTTGGATGGCTCCGACTGCTCGGCGCTACCTGCCCATACTGGCGCTTCGACGACTGGTTTGGACCACGTGATAGAATGCGGAAATGCCTCCCTCCACTGAGCCATCTCGGGTCTCTCTCCGTCGAGCGCTTGACCAGTGTTTTCGGACTAGCTCTGACCTAGATGCATTCCTAATTGACGTGTTCCCTGCGGTCTATCACAGGTTGTCTTCTGGTATGGACCGAACGAGTCGAGTCAATCTGCTGCTTCAGATCGAGACCCCCGTGCAGATCCTGCAGGCGCTACAGATGTATCTCGGAACGGAGAAGCTCGATGAGCTGGGGTGGATGAGCGCAGTCTCAGAAGGAACACCTGCCAGCTCAGGACCCACAATGCCGCCGAGCCTGTCGGAAAATTTGCCGCTGCTTTTTATCGATTGCCACAATGAAGATTTGGCTCTGGCAGACGAACTCCTACTTCACCTTGCGCCGCTGAAGCGCAACAAGAGACTCCGTACATTTTCGCCAAGGGACATCCGCCCAGGTGACAACTTTCAGCAGACGCTCGCTGTGCAGCTCGAGCAGGCCGCGGTGATCGTGCTGCTCATCAGCCCTGCATTCCTTGCCGATGAACGCTTTGATTCCTTCGCACGGCAGCTGCCGCGTCTTTCAAATGACGGACGGATTGTCATTCCCCTGCTCGCCCGTCCCGCGCAGTGGGAGCACTCCGCAATCGGCCACTTAGTACCATTGCCAGCCGATCGCCGATTCTTGAGCCCCCGCAGTCGAAGTGAGCGAGATGCGGCTTTCGTTGAGATTGCGCAGGCTCTGTCCCGAGCGATTGAGACAGCTGCCCAGATGACCGCTTCGCAACATGCACCGACCGCTGCCGTCGTTCCTCCCTTGCCACCGAAATTATCGGTAGCTAGTTCCGGCCCGGCTCCGCTTGCGTCGCTGCTACCGACACTTAGTCTGCCGTCCTCCTTTTTTTTGCACCTATCAGATCTTCACTTCACATCGGCGCGACAGGTGACGCCGTTCATAGATGCGCTGGAGGCAGACCTTCTCGAACTCCATCAGCACGTTCCACAGCTTGACGGCGTGGTGATCTCTGGCGACCTGACTCAGGGGGCCGACCGAGCGGAGTTCGCAGCAGCAGCAGAGTTTCTGCGCGAGCTGTGCGCCACCTACAAGCTGGCGCCGCAGCAACTGGTCTTGGTGCCTGGTAATCACGATGGAAGCTGGGCTTACTCGCGCAGCGCCTACCAAGACCCATCGAATCCTGGTGCCAAGCCCGACGAGGCAACTTACAAAAAGCGGTTTGCGGCGTTTGCAGACTTCTACCAATCTGCTTGTGGGCAGGTCTACCCTCTCGACTTTGAACAGCAAGCTACGCTGCATGAGTTCGCGAAGCACAAAGTACTGTTCCTGGGCCTAAACTCGGCCTGGCAGTGCGACCACATGCCCCAATACAGTGGGCGCGCGACGGTCAATGAAGGAGCTCTCGCTGGTGCCCTACGTACCCTGCGTCGCAACGCAGGCACTGCTGACTGGCTAAAGATTGCGGTGTGGCATCATCCCGTGCAGAGCGATGGCGAGGATCGCATCAAGAACACAGGCTTCCTGGACCGGCTGGCACAGGCCGGGTTTCGACTTGGAATGCACGGGCACATGCACTCCGCAAAAGTGGGCCAGCATGCCTACGATGTGACGGCGAATGGACGAAAGCTGCGGCTACTAGGTGCTGGCACGTTCGGTGCCCCAGCGGTCGACTGGAGCAGTGGCATCCCGCTGCAGTATCAGATCCTCTGTGTCCAGAGCTCTCAAGTGAAGGTCATATCCCGCTGTCGTGACAACCCCGAGGGACCTTGGCGCGGTGATGGACGCTGGGTTGCCGGCGCTGAAGCTCGCACGTATTACGAGGTCGACCTATGATCACGACATGCTCCTGCCAAGTAGCCCAGGGCACATGCACCCTGGTGAGCAAGTACGGGTAAAAGCTCTGTGCACATGCCATCAAAGCATCAGCAAGCCGGTGCTGCCTTGGTACCGCCATCATGAAGTCCCGGTACCGATGATCTGCGTCACCTCGACCCAATTTCTCCAGTCGTCACTGGACAAGCTGCGCTAGCATCGCGAGTAGAACCTGATGAGTAGCCAAGACCGACTGGAACAGCGGCTCACCGCCGCGCAGACACGCTGGAACCTGCTCCATGAGCGAATTAAGAAGGTCCAGCATCAGCGCGATCACGAGACGCGTGTTGACGAACAGGCGCGGCTAGATGAGGTACTAAGCGGCCTAGCGGTTCAGCGTCAAGAGATCGAGCAAGAGTTAGAATCGCTTGAGGGTCAAGCTGTGACTCTCGAACACCAGGGGGCGCAGGAGCAGGTGCGCAGTCTGGTCTTGGAAGCTCGAGAGCACGAGCGTAAACAGTCGTTTGATAGCGCGCTGGCCTGCTGGCGTTCGCTAGCGCTACTTGCGCCCCCAGGCTATGACGTAAATTCTGAGCTGCAGCGACTGCAAGAGCGCAAGGTGCGGTCCGAAAGCCGCGCGCAGCTACTGCGGCGACTGTCTTCACACCTGGGCTCGATTACGCCAGTCTTCCGATCGGTGGCAGAGTTTCTGAGGCAGACGGAGCCAGCAGATGCTGATCCCGCCCTAACTCTGGTTGAGCAGCTTGCGGAGAATCACATTGATGCAGCGACGTTCGTGCGTCTTTGGCAGGAGCTCCAACCGGCCAAGGCGGCACCAGCACCCAGCTTCGACTTTTCGGCTTCGTACCGACGACTGACCCGGGGCGAGCTGGCGCTATTTTTGGGGGCTGATCTTTCAAATCAGTTCGATGCAGCACAGCCGACGATGCGGCGGATTGCGGCGGAGCTCGCATCCGAGGCTCAGCTACAGGACTCCACGCCCGGCGCAGCCGCCATCCCGCTATCCTCTGTGGCCGAGTATTTTCATATGGCACCTGAGCAAGGTCCGCTGGCGCTCTTGCGCGGTGTGTACGGACGCTTGCCGAGAGCTGCGATCACCAATCCTCTGTACGAGCTGTTGGCGCGCCAGGATGCGCCGCTACTCATTCTTTGTGCCGGTCAGGATACGCAGCTCGAAAGTGCGTTTATGCGGGCGAGCAAGCCGTTTGTAGTCATAAGCAGTGTGGTCTCGACGATGGCGGGGTCGTATCCGGGGCAGATCCTGCTGCGCTACTCTGACCAAGACACGGTGGACCAGCCGCTGCTCGGAGATCACCTCTCGAAGCTATCGCTGCTTGAGAAGGGGTACTCGATTCTGTTTAAGCTCCGGGGCACTTGTCCGCCACCTGAGCGAATCGGCGAGCGTAGCTTGGCGAGTCTGGTCTTGTCAGAGAGAAGCCATTTTCAGCTTGCACACTACGTTGACAAGATCGTGCCGACCTATCTAAGCGCCAAGCTCGGCTCGCTGGGTCTGTGGTTCTTGGGCTTTGCGCCGGATCAGTGGGAGGACCGTCTGCTCTCCGGCGCGGTGCTTGATAGTAGGCGGAGCCCCGAGCCTGCCTGCGCGGTACGCTTGGAGCCGTCGCGACTTGAGGCTGCGTACTGGGCCAGCCGTGGCGTGCGGGTTGCTCCCTTCCTTCTTCCCGACTTTGTTTCGCGACTCATGGGAGCCTCCCGATGAAGGATCCTCAGCCCCCCCAGACTGACGGGAATGCATCGGTTAAAAAAATCCAAAACCCGTACATCGGCCTGCGGCCCTACAAAGAGAGTGAGTCCGCCTTTTTCTATGGCCGCGATACCGATCGCAAGATTCTGGTCGACCTCATCCTCGCCAGCCGCTTTACCCTGTTATTTGCTGCCTCTGGCGTCGGTAAAAGTTCGCTTTTACAAGCAGCCGTGCTGCCGCAGCTTAAGGACCCGCATCAAGAAAACCTAGATGCGGTGTACTGCAACAACTGGGCGGGCGACCCGCTGCTGAGCATCCGCAGCGCAACGCTGGAGGCCCTGGGTGAGCGTGGTCGCATCGACGCAAAAGCCCTGACCAAGGACCTTGGCGAGAAGTCGCTGCTGGAGCTATTCGAGCTGTGCTGTCACTTCGTGCGCCAGCCGCTGATTCTGGTGTTCGATCAGTTTGAGGAGTTCTTCCACTACCACCGCAGCAGCCCGAGTTTCCCCAAGTACCGACAACAGCTCGTCGAGCTGATCACCAACCAGACCGTACCGGTTTCGATCGTCCTGTCGATGCGCGAGGACTTCGCGCTGAGCCTAAATGCCTTTAAGCCCGAGCTACCAACGGTTCTGTTTAACAACTTCTACCGCCTAGAGAAGCTGCCCCCGAGCGAGGCCCGGACCGCAATTGTTAACCCTGCAGCTCAGGTGGGCTTCCGTTTCGAGCCAGGGTTAGTGGAGGCGCTACTCACCGACCTCTCTGCACGCGAGCACAGCGCGCGACCTGGTGCAGTGGTATCCGAGCTGGCGCTACACATAGAGCCGCCGTATCTGCAGATCGTCTGCTCGCAGCTCTTCGAACTAGATGCAGGCGACCCGGAGCGTACGTTACGGCTGCAGACCTACAAGGCGCACGGATCTGCAGCGGGGCTTCTTGCCTCATACATTGGTCGAGTTACATCAAGCCTCACTTATCCAGAGCGCAAGCTCGCGTCCCATTGCTTCAGCTTTCTTGTCACGCGTCGCGGCACCAAAGTCGCGCACACGGCGCAAAGTCTTGCGAACGAGGTGCGCGTCTCGGTGGAGCGCATGCAGGTCGTACTCGAGAAGCTCGAGCACGCACGCCTACTGCGCAAGCAAGCGCAGGAGCCCCTGATTTGGTACGAGCTTTACCACGACCTCTTCTCGGACAGTATCGAGGTCTGGAACGAGCGGTTTAAGCAGCGCGAGCGTCTTCGCCGCACTCTAAAGACCATTGTTGGCGTCATGCTGAGCGGCTTTGCGCTGTATGCGACCTATAACGCCGTGGTGAATACCACCAGCAGTCATCTACGCCTGTCCCTCAAAGCAGACCCCACGGGTCAGGTCGAGGTGTATCGAGGGAAAGCCGATACCTGGGACCCGTTTGCTCTACAGCGCTACCAAGCAGAGGCCGGGATTGAGAAGCAGAGCATCGAGCCGGATCTGCTCTTCGTGCAAAAGCCGATTGCAGACCTAAGCAACCTCGATGAGACGTGGGCAGAGCGCTTACCCACCTTGGATCGAATGGACTACTTCCGGGACCGGGGCAAGCTTGGCTCTAGCCTCAAAATTGCCAAGGGGCTCCTCAGCGTGGGGAGTGAAGGTCGAGCGAAGGATGCAATTCAACAGCTGACCTTGCTACATAGTCGGCAAGGCTATCAGCTCATCGAGGAGGCTCTGAGGGTTGACAGCCAGCGGCGTGCCATCGCCACCGGTCTATTCAACAGTCTTCCTATCCGCACCAGGACGACTTTTCAGGACGGTATGGGGGCCGAACTCGCTGAGTTTCCGATGGGAGAGAAGCGCAGATCTCGCGCGCTAGAAGACTTCTTGGTTGCGTATTTAACGGAATCTAAGAATCCGCAGCGCTCGGATGCTGCCGAACGCCTAGGCTTGCTGCGGGTAGAGCGTGCGCTGCCCGCTGTAGTCGATTTGTTAGTTAGCGACTCGGCGGAGGAGCGTAGGGGAGCAGCAAAAGCGCTCGGGTACTTTGACCGCGAAAAGGTCGTCGACCTCGTGCAACACCGCTATCCTGGCCAGCGGGACGAGGTTCAACTTGAAATTGTTGATCTACTGATCCAGCTGGGTGGAGCCAGTAGCCAGGCGGTCTTGGTGCAGCTGCTGAAGAACGCCTCGGTTCCAGTCCGTGTTGCTGGCCTTGAAGCCGTACGCAAAGCTTGGCCAAGCGAACAGGTCGCAACGCCTTTCCTGAGCGATCCAGACATCAAGGTCGTGTTGGCAGCAATAGGCGCCTTTGGCTTTCCCGGTCCCCCTGCAGTGCTGAAGATGTTGCGACAGCGCGAGACCACGATCCCTGAGCCCAGCCAGCGCATAAATCTGAAGAAAGCAGTTGATCGGCTCGACCCCAGCAAAGAGGCAGAGCAGCCGTTTGCCGATGTTCTCCGCTCGCGTCTCTCTATTCGTAATATCGTGACAAAGGCGAGGGACGACCAATGTGTCCGACTTTCGGAGGATCTTCGTAGTTTTGGTAACAGCGAACGGATTTTGGAGCAGGCACTACGATCAGCGGATGAAAGAGTGGGGCGAATTCTGATTCGCTGCATGCCGGAAGTCATCTGGCAGGGCAAGATCGCTCTCTTATCCTCACTCACGCTGACTGAGGCTCCCAGCCTGGCCGACGCTGCAGGTCGACGTCTGCTGGCCATATCGCCTGAAGCTGCACTACACACTGCACTTCAGCTTGCCCAACGCAGCGAGATTACGCGGCAATCTCAGGCCATCGACCTGCTAGCTCAGCTTAGGAACGAGCTAGCCTGGACGGCCCTGGCTGAGCTAGCAGCTCGGACCGGCCCTGGGACACTGGCGAGTACTCGCCTGCGTGCCATCCAGATGCTAGGCCAAGCAACGCCTGGAGTGGTTAGCTCGCAGACTCGTGAGCAGATCGCGGCCAGCCTGCGCACGCTAGCACGTGGGGGGGGAAGTTCTGACCTACGTAAAGAAGTGCCGGAAGCCCTAGTACGATGGCTGGGGGATGGTGCTCGGCAGGACTTGCTGGCGCTGCTGGCAGACCCTGAAGAAGCCGTGCGGACCTCTGCAAGAAATCGCCTGTTGGAACTTCGCAGCCCGCTGGCGCTGGCGGAGCTACGCAAAGCAGCTCAACAGAGCGTTGACTCAAACGAATTAAGCCTTTTTGAACATGACTTTCCGATTAGCCAGCCCGAGCAGTTTGTCACGCAGGCAGAAGCATTGAAGAGGCTACTACAGTCGAACAAGGGCTCCCTAAGTAATGAGCAGAGCGAAGTTAAGCAGCGATTTTTGCAGTTGGCTCGCTCGGCTACGCGCCAGGATATTTCGTGGCTGTGGCATGCGCTTTCGTCCTCCAATCAAGATCTTCAAAGCCACGTATTGAATGCCTTGGGTGACTATGGCCAGCCCCGCATTCGTGAGCTATTGCACAAATATTTAGAGAATGGGGCAGAGGAAAAACGCCGACAGTCACTGCTAATTTTATTGAAGCTAGTGCGGAATGAAGACCTGAGCTTCTTACGTGAACACCTACAACGTTATCCTCAGGACCAGGAAAGCGGGAGGGCCGCTTCGCTGGTATTGGAGCTTGGGATTTTAGTGCCGTCAATGGACAGGGGGTGTATTAGCTTTGGCCTCGAAAACCGCGTGGCCGACTACTCTGACTGTGGCAATCGCCCAGCCAAAGCGGCCCTGATGTTCAAGCAAACCTCCAGTGAAGCCTGGCGAGGGCCACGCTTTCCGGAGTCCAGGCCGCGCCCTACGAAGCAGCTTTCGACACTTGACCGTGAAGTTCTAGCAGCAGCGTCTCAACAGAAGGCTGGTTTCTCGAACTGGGCTCTGCGGTACGAGTCGGTACGTTCGCTTCAATCACTAGCCACCCCGGGAGCCAGGATGCTGCTCACGCGAGCTCTTGATGATTCCAGCGGCAACGTGGCGGGCGAAGCGGCACGCACGCTAGCCTCCCTCGGGGATTCACTGGCTGTCCCACCAATTCTTCAGCAGTTGAATCGGACAGCACTCCGAGATTGGCAGCGCCAATCGTTCGATAACGCTTTGGCATGGCTCGATCCGCCTCGGTTTGCGCGGTCTAATCCAGCGCTGTGGCCAATCCTTGCTGCTGACTGTGATGCCAGTCTACTGCCGCGCTTCAAGTCTGCGAGTCATCTGACAGAGAAGCAGCGCATTGAGGTGGCGAAGCTCTTGATGGTCAAAGAGAAGAAGTGCAGTGCGCAGATCTTGCTTCCGCTAGCGAACGATCCTTCAAGCGCAGTGCGTGAAGCGGCGGCGCGCGCGCTGGGTGTGCTCTCTGCGCAAGCTGCGGTCCCGGCGCTGCACCAACTTTTGAATGACACCAGCGTCAACGTCCAGCGCGCCACAGGGGAGTCGCTGGCCAAGCATGCCGGTCCCGAGAGCCTTGCGCTCATCACCGCCAAAATCAATGACGAGCAGACGCCGCTTTATGTGGTTGTGCCGCTAGTCTATGCGCTTGGCCACATCGGTACTCCAGACGCCATGAAGCAGCTACTGAGCGCGGCGCTTCGGTATCAAGACTCGATAGGGTGGCATGCCTACCGCCTGCTTGGCGATTTGCAAAGCCCGCAAGTCATCCCTGAGTTAAAGACACACCTTACAAACTTCGAGGAACAGGTTCGCAGTTGGCGTGCCGACCGAGATCGTGCTCGCAGTGATAGCGCCACGGATGGGAAGAACGACAAGACGCGGCCGCAGCGTCCTAACAGCTTAGCGCTGGTCGAGCTGGTGACCACGCTCGCTCGCCTAGCGCAGCCTGCTGAAGTGCTGCAGCTGCTAAGGCACGATCTCTCCGATGTGCGGCAGGCAGCTGCGCTAGGACTGGCAGCGCGGGGGCGGCCCGAGGTCGTCGAGCTGCTCGATACAGAGTGGCACAAATCGCAGGATGTGCTGTTCCGTCACGCGGCATATCGCACCATTGATATGACGCTGGAAATGCTCCAAGCACGGGGTAACGAAGCGGATCTCAGCGCACTCAAGGCGATGCTGCCCAAGGTCAAGGCGCACGCCGATTCGAGAGGCAAGAATCGTGACAACGACCGAGACAGCGTGCTAATGCGCCTTGAGTACACCATCGACGAACTAGGGGCCTCTCTGGATGAGCAAGCGCGACCGACTGCAGCAGAAGCTACAAGAGGCAAGTGAGCGCTGGCAGCGGCTCTCAATCCGGGTTGGCAAGCTACGGCTTGCACGCGAGACCGAGACGAGGATTGAAGAGCGGCTGCGTCTTGATCTGCTCCTTGATCAAGAAGATGCCGCTCGCACCGCTGCCGGTAGGGAGCTGGATACACTGGAAGCCGAGCTAGCCAGCCTGCCGTCTGCGAGTGCGCCCGCACAGGCAACGCCAGGAGGAAGTCCTGCGCCCCCGCTGCTGTTCTGGTCTGCAGCTTTGGCGGATGAGCCGCTACGGGTGGCACTCGTCCACCGCGTTCTGGCGCTACCTGGCGGCAATCGCCTTCAGCAGGGAATCGAGAGGGCGGCATCGCTTGGTACAGAGCCACGGCGACAGGTACGGGAGCAGCTTGCTTTGGCTCGCATCATTGTGCTGCTGGTCAGTGCGGACTACCTAGCGGACGATATTCTTTATCAAGACGAACTCCTACCCGCGATCGAGCGCCATGACAGCGGCAGCGCCATCGTAGTCCCCGTTCTGTTAGGCCCGTGCCTATTTGCAGAGACACCCTTGTCCAGGCTGCAAGTGCTACCCCAAAGCGGCATCCCCATCAGCGTATGGCCCGAGCCTGAGCTTGCATTGCAGGAGGTTGCGCAACGCATTCATGAGGTCGCGCTCGGGATCCTGGAAAAGCAGCGCTGAGCTGTGTCACGTGCGGAGCGGTCCGCACAGCGCGCTCGGCTGAGCACACAGAAGCATGCTCCGTTTCGATGTTTTGGACAGTGCCGAGTTTCCAGACTTCCACCTGTCGCAGCCGCCTACTTGCGGATCCACGGGAGCTGGTAGCGCACACCTCGCCAAGCAAGGTGAAGCGTCTCTCCTTCGTGCCAGACAAAGACCCCTTCGAGGAAGCGCGGCTGATCTGCCCCCGCTCTGCCCCCCATCTCCCTACCAGTCAAGTAGAGAGTCCAGACTGAGCCATACCACAGGAAGGATTCCGCTTGGCATTCCCTCCTAAACTTTCTCCTGTTAGAAGCCTCCGTGCGTACTCCACCGGAGGCAGGTAGCACAGCGCAGAATGGGGCCGCTCCTCGCTTCCGTCTCGTCGGTATTCGCTGGTTTCTTTGCGTACTTCTGCTAGGTCCTTCCAGTAGTTTTGGTTCAGGCACTCGTCGCGTAGCTTGCCGTTAAAGCTC
>Ga0075163_10012633_pt1 | contig 10996 bp, 5 predicted proteins | sample JI1023141ADNA_FD_71478 | JGI IMG/M metagenome (GOLD analysis project Ga0075163, IMG submission 71478) | Wastewater effluent complex algal communities from Wisconsin, to seasonally profile nutrient transformation and Carbon sequestration -... | ecosystem: Engineered > WWTP > Effluent > Algae...
TTGTGCTCCGCGGGGCTCAGATCGTGGAGCTTCTTCAGGTCGGCGGCGGCGCCGGCCTTGTCGACCAGCTGATCCCGACGCAGCTTGGCGCGGCGCGAGAGGAGCTGGCGCACCAGCGGGCCGTCGAAGACCTCGTTGAGCGCATGGGAGAGGGCGGCTTCGGTGCGCCGCGGATCGCTCACCTCGAGGCCGAGCTTCTCGAGCTCGTCGATGGTGCTCGTGTCCACCAGGGCCACCAGCGAGTCGCCGAGCCAGCGGAAGGCCTGGTCGACGTCGTTGAGATCCTTGTGGGCCATCTGGGCCGCGCGCCGGAGGAGCGCGCCGCGGGCCTTGCCGCCGTCGCGGGCGCCGTGACCACCCGCAGCCATGGCGTTGGCGAGGGCGCGGCGGAGGCGATCGCCACCCACCTGCTGATCGCCTTCCTTGGAGGTGGACTCGAGGTGCGAGAGCGTCTCGTCGCTGGGGGCGCCGGCGAGGGCCAGCTCGTAGAACCCGCGGGCGCGATCCGGCTGTCCGCGGGAGCCGGCGATCTGCGCGGCCCGGGCCAGAGCGCGCACGCGATCCTGTGCGCCCTTGGATCGGGCGATCTGGCGCTCGTAAAGATCCACCACGTCGCCGGGCTTCTGGGCCAAGCGCGCGAGGCGCTCGAGGAGCGGCTCTGCCTCGTTGGGCGCGATGCCCGAGAGGCCTTCTTCGCCGTGCTGGATGGAGTCGTCGGAAGAGACGCCGGCCTTGGCCTTCACCTCTGCCTGACGCACCAGCTCGTGCGCGCGCTCGGCGCCGGTGGATTCCCGCGCGAGCATGTCGTGGGCCACCGTGAGGGCATCTTGGTCGCCGGTCTTCACCGCCAGCTGCTCGAGGCCGCGGGCGAGATCCTTGTCGGCGCCCTTGGTGCGCACAAGCTCGATGGCCACGCGCACTGCGTCCTGATCGCGGCCGACCTCGGCGAAGCGATCGAAGGCGCTGCGGAGCGCCTGCGTGCGCTCGGCGTTGTGCCGGGCGTCGAACCACCAATCGACGAGCTTCTGGGCGACGACGCCCTTCCAGCCCAGGCGATCGCCGAGATCCACGTAGGCGTTGCGCACGTCGGCGTTCCCCTGGTCGGCGAACTCGGTGAGGGCCGCGAGCGCTTCGTCGCCGCGATCCAGCTTGTCGGCCAGGATGCGCGCCAGCTTCATGGTCATCTGGGCGGCTTCGTCCTCGTCGCCCTCGATCTCGATGCGCTCGGCGAGGAGCTCGGCCACGCGATCCCATTGCTCGGTGCGCTCGCAAAGATCGCAGAGGCGGGTGAGGGCGTCGAAGTCCTCGAGGTCGGCCTTGCGCACGATGTCGAGGGCGCGAATGGCGCTCTTGGGATCGTCGAGCTGCTCGTACAGGCGCGCCAGGCGGCTGGCGATCTGCCCGCGTTCCTGCGCGTCGGCCAGGAGCTTGAGCTCTCGTTCGAGGGCGTCGGTGGCGGCCAGGAACTCGCCGCGGTTCTCCTGGAGATCGGCGATGGCTTGCAGCGCCGGCCGACAGGTGGGGTCGAGCTCGTCGAGGATCTCCTCGTACCGCGAGAGCGCGGTGTCGACGTCGCCCACGCCTTCCGCCAGGAGCTCCGCTTCGCGCAGCGCGACCCGGGATTTCTCCGCCTTGTCGACGGTGGTCTGGGCCAGGCGCCGGAGGAGCGTGGTGGCTTCCGTGTGGTCCTCGCGCTCGACGGCGTCGTCGATGAGCTTCTCCAGGGCTTCCTTGTCGTCGCCGTCCTCCAGGACCTTCAGCCACAGCTCGCGCGCGATCTCGCGATCCCGGAGCTTGCTGGAGGCGAGCATGGCGGCTTGCCGGCGCGTGTAGACGCGCTTGAGGCGGTCGACCAGGCGATCGCCGCGGCGGGTGAGGAACTGCACCAGGCGATCGATCTGATCGGCGCGGGTGAAGCGCTCGGTGAGCTGGTCGGCGTAGTTGTCGTTGAGCGGATCGAGATCGGTGGCCTTCTCGAGCTTCTCGAGGGCACCTTCGTTGTCGCCGGCGCGGGTGAGGTAGTCGGACGCCTTGGAGAGGTAGAGCGCCTCTTGCTTGGCGTCGCTCGTGAGCTGCCCGCGCTGCGAAGCGGCGTTGGCGGCCTTGGACCACTGCTCGGAGCTCGAGAACAGGCGCTCGGCTTCCTCCCAGAGGCGGCCGTTGCGAAGCGCGTCGGCGGCTTCCGCGAAGGAATCGCCGGCGGCCACGAGCTCGCCGATCTGTTCGCGAATCTGCGCGAGGCGTTCCAGAAGATTGCCGCGAGCGATGGGATCTTCCACGCCGGGCGCGTGATCCGAGAGCATCTGCGCGGCGAGGTCGAGCCGCTCCGCGCGCTCGTAGAGCTTGGCGGCGGTGGCTACCGGAACTTCCGACTCCGGCGTGAGCCGCGCGATGCGGGCCCAGGCTTCGGCGGCGCCCACCAGATCCTTGCGCTTCTCTTCCTGGAGGCGCGCGAGCTTCTTCTCGAGGGAGATCTTGGTCTCCACGTCGGCCTCGACGGTGGCCTCCTGCTCGAGCAGGTTCGCGAGATCGTCCCAGCGCTGGGAGCGCTCGAGGAGCCGGGTGAGGGCGTTGCGCGCGCTCTCGTCGGAGCGGTCGAGGGCGATGAGCTGACGCCAGGCGCTGATGGCGCCGTCGATGTCGCGGAGGTTGCCTTCACACAGGCCCGCCACTTCGCGCAGGCGCTCCTTCTTGGAGTCGATGGACTCGCGGGTGCCGAGGGCGCGCACGCTGGCCAGGAGCACGTCCTTCAGCTGCTGGTAGTCGCGCTTGCTGCGCAGGTAGTCTTCCACCCAGGCGATGGCTTCGGCGTGCGCGGGATCGCTCTCGAGGACCTCCTTGTACTTGAGGAGAGCCTCCGGCTTCTTGCCCTTGCCGGCGAGCATCTGCGCGGCGTCGAGGATGCCCTGGAGGCGATCCGGCGGAATGTTGGAGGGGCGCTTGGGCACCAGCGGCTCGCCCGCTTCGTGGGCGAAGATCGCCAGCGGATCTTCCTTCTGCTTCACGCGCGGCTCTTCGCGCTTGGGCTCCGGTGCCCGCTCCTGCACGTTCACGGTCTGTTGCGGGCGGCTCGGCGTGACGTCGGCCGGCGCGCGCTTCTCGGTCTTGGGCGCGGCTTCGGCCTTGGGAGCCGGCGGCTGCACCGACGGACGCCGAACCTCCGTTGCTGCGGTGGCTTCGCCGCTCGGGCCCGCCACTTCGCGGGCTTCGGCAGCGTGGTTGCCGTTGGGGTTGGCCTCGAGGTACGCGCGGTAGCGGGTCTCGAGCTCGTCGCCCTTGCCCTGACCGTCGGCGAACTTCGCGAAGGCGCCCATGGCGCGATCGTCGCCAGCGTCGATGTCCAGCGCCGCCGAAGCGTAGGCAAAGCCGTGCTCGCCGTCGTACTCCTCGGCGAGGTTGCCGAGGTACAGCACGGCGCGGGCGCGCTCGTCGGAGGGCACCGTCTCGCCGGCCTGCACGCGCTCCAGCACCGACGATGCGAACTCCTGGCGGAGCGCCGGATCGTCGGGGGAGGCCTCGAGGGCGGTGAGCAGCGTCTTGGTGGCGCCACGGGCGTCGCCGGCCAGCTTGCGGGTCTCGGCTTCGTCGCGAAGGAGCGCCAGGCGCCGCTCGGGGTCTGCCTCGATGGCGAGCTCGGCCGCGTAGAGGGGCACCGCTTCTTCGTGCTGGCCCGCGGCCTTGAGCAGCTCGCGTGCGCTGTAGATGGCGTACGCGCTCGAGGGATCGAGCTCCGCCGCGCGCTTGAACTGGTCGATGGCCTTCCGCGGCTGCGACAGCGGCGGCTCGCTCCAGAGGCGCGCCATCTCCTCGTGCATGCCCGCCAGCTCGTTGCGCAGATCGCGATCGTCGCCGACCATGGGCGCGAGGGCCTTGGCGCGGCGGTCGAGCAGCGCCACCAGGGCCTTGTTGTCGCCCTTCTCGCGGTAGAGCGCGCCGAGGCGATCGGAAGAAACCCGATGCGTGGGATCGCGATCGATGGCGGTCATGAGCAGCCGCGCGGCGCGATGCGCGTCCGACAGCGTGGTCATCCACACGTTGGCGGCCTCGCTCAGCCAGTGCGCCGCATAGGCCGGATCGCGGGAGTCGGTGCCGACGCGTTCCAGGAGCATCGCGTAGCTCTTGGGATCGTTTTCACCGGACTGGTGGGCATAGGCGAGCGCGTCTTCGTCGTGCGGGTCGTTGACGAGGCGCTGCACCAAATCTTCGAGTTCTCTCGCGTCCATGGGCGCGAAACGCTACACGGCTTTTGCGGCGCAAACAACGGGTCTCCCAGGCAAAGCGCCGGGGTCGCGTCGCCGGAGCGGTCAGTCGAACTTGGTGTAGGGCCGGGTGCTCGAAGCCGACGGCACCGGGTGGACCGTCGGATGGGCCGTCGGGACGGTGGGCGCGGGCACCCCGGTACCGACACCGAACGGGCGCACCGGGCCCTTGAGGGGGCGGCCGCTGGACGAGACCGGCGGGAGATCCTCGACGTGGAGCGTTCGCACCGAATCGCTGGTCGTGGCCGTGGGCAAGGGCGGCGGCGCGGCGATGGATACGGCCGTGGAAGGCGCGGCGATGGACCCCGAGCCGAAGGCCGCAACCCCGCGGTTGCCGTTCTCGCGCTTCCCCAGGATGGCGCCCACGGCCCCGGCGATGACGAGGAGCGCTATCCCGAGGACGAGGCCGACGATGACCGGTCCACGGCTTCGAGCGGGCGTAGCGGAAAGTTCCGCCGCGGACGGCGCGACCGAGACGTCGTCGAGGCTGGAAGGAGGCGGCGGGATGGACGGCCCCACCGAGACGCGGACGCCGCTGGTGGAGGAGCTGATGGCGTCGAGGGTTCGCGCGAGCTCGGTGGCGAACCCATCGGCGTTGTTGGGCCGGTTGTTGGGGTCCTTGGAGAGCACCCGCAGTACGAGGCGCTCGAGCTCCGGCGGGATGCGCGCTTCCGGGCACGCTTGCGAGAGCGGGGCAGGGGCGGTCTTGATGTGCCGCGCCATGACCAGGATCGCGTCGTCGTCGGTGAACGGCGGGTTGCCGGTGAGCATGTGGTAGAGGATCACGCCCAGCGAGTAGATGTCGGAGCGGGCGTCGAGGACCTTGCCTTGGGCTTGCTCCGGCGACATGAAGCGCGGCGTGCCGAACACGGTGCCGGCCTGCGTCTCCACCGCGTTGAGCGCGCGGTCCTCGTCGCGGAGCATCTTGGCGATGCCGAAGTCGAGGACCTTGACGATCTCCTCGTGCTCCTCGCCGCCGCTCTGCACCTGCGCGTAGAAGATGTTGTCGGGCTTGAGGTCCCGATGGATGATGCCCTTGCCGTGGGCTTCGCCGAGGGAGCGCAGCGCTTGCCGCGTGGTCTCGATGGCATCGGCGATGGGCAGGCGCTTCACGCGCGCCAGCCGCTGCCCGAGGCTCTCGCCGTTGAGGAGCTCCATGGCGAGGTAGAGCTCGCCGGATTCGCTCTCGCCGAAGTCGAACACGGTGACCGTGTGCGGGCTGGTGAGAAGGCTGTTGGCGCGCGCCTCGCGGAGGAAGCGCGCCTTGCTGTTGTCGTCGACGGCGCGATCGTTGCGCAGGATCTTGATGGCCACCTCGCGGCCCATCGCGTCCTGGCTCGCGCGGTACACGGTGCCCATGGATCCAGCGCCGAGCTTGGAGCGAATGGTGAAGCGTCCGCCGAGGGTTCGCCCGATGAGGGGATCGCGCTCGTAGGCGGTGCGCACCAGAGGAGTTCCGTCGTCGATGCACACGAGCCCGCCCTCGAAGCGACGTTCGCACTTCGGGCAGTGGAGGTTGTTGGCCTCTTCGGTGAGACGAGGATTGATCGACACGGACCTTCCGATGGTCGCACGATGCGCAGAAGGCGCAAGAGCGGAGTCGCCTGATACCATGGCTTTCCTGGCAGGAAGCCACGAAATGGTCACCTGAGCGTCACCTCGCCAGGGGAAGGACGTTCCGGGGATCGCAGACGATGGTAACCCAATCGGCGAGGACCATGCCTGGCCCGGAGGTGCGGATGGCGGCAGCTGCGTCGACCCCGTCGCGGACCCGGCGAATCTCCAGGTGAAGGTGCACGAGCTCCGGCGAACCCGTGTCGCCGACGTTCCCCACGAGCGCCCCCTCGGGCACGTGCTGGCCCGGTGCGATGCCCGGTGCGATGGCGTCCAAGTGGCCAAAAAGAATCAGGTAGTCGCGCATGGCGCCGGCCTCCCGCAGGGTGCTCTTGAGGACCACTGTGGTGCCGAACAGCGGGCCCGCATAAACGACCTCGGCGTCGCTCTGCTGGTGCTCGAGTGGCACCATATGAATGGGGGTGCCACGAACCTCGGGGATGTCGACGCCCCCATGACCGATGGCCCGGAGCCGCGCGCCGCGGCGTTGCCATTGATCCGGCTGGTCGAGGTCGTAGCCGCTGATGACGTAGCGACCGCCGGTCATGCCGGGGGGCACCGGAAAGCGATACAGATCGTAATTTTCCGGTCGCTCGGGGCGCCGCGGAATCTGCTCGTAGGTACGCCAGGCGCCGCTCCGCTCCCGATGCGCATTCTCCCGCGCCAGGGCCGCCGGGCCATCCTCGTCATCTCGTGGAATATGCACGCAAATGTCGTCGTCCGGAAGGCTCCCCGGGCCGCACCGTGGGGCGGCCGCTGCGGGCGCTCCAGGGGTCACGCGGGCGGAGGCGAGGGAAGCCTCGAGGCCGCTGCCGGCCAGCACGAAGATGCCCCCGCCGATGACCGCGACGGCCCGAAAGAGCGGCGAGCGGAGGATGGCAGAGCTGCGCCCTTCCGGCAGCGAGGGGGCCACCGGGGGCGGTGCCTCGGCCGGCGGGCCGCCAGCGGGGCTCGGTGGGGACGCGGGCATCACCACCGAAGAGTACCGATTTGGGTCACCGAAGGCGAGCGGGTACGGTAGAAGGAGGCGCCCATGGCCGAGACAGAACAACTGAGTCGCCTTTTCGATGCCGAGCGCACCGCCCGAAACCTGCACCGGAGCCTCGCGGCCCTCGGCGCCGGCGAGCTCGTGCCGCTCCTCCGTACCGCCTTCGCCGACGCGCAGAAGCAAGAGCCCGAAGAGGCTGCGCTTCGCTACGTGCGCATCGCGCCGCTGCTCCAGGGCGCGCAGGGGCCCGAGGCGGTGGATCTGCTCATCGACATTCTCGGCATCGACCTGCCGGAAGCGCGCCTCGCCGCCGGCGAGTCTCTGGAGGGCGTCGCCTTCGAGCGCTTCAAGGAAGTGGCGCTCGGCGTCGAACGCGCCTTCGGGCGACTGCCGGAAGACAGCCCGGCGCTCACCGAGCTGCCCTACCTGCTGGCGGAAGTGGCCGAGCCCGGCTGCGTGAAGCTCCTCGGGCGCTTCCTCAAGGCCGGTCGCGCGGAAGTCGTGGCCTCGGCCATCGAAGCGCTGGTGGAGATGGGCGACCCCACCGCCATTCCGCTCCTCGAGCCGCTCGCCGGCGACGCACGCAGGGTGGAGCTGGACGACGAGGACGACGACGTCACCATCGGCGCCCTGGCCACCGAGGCGTGCGAGCTACTTCACGAGGAAGAAGAGGAGTGAAGGAACCCACGACGGAGCGCTCGTCGCACGGACCTTCGGACGCCGCCGGGTGGACCGAAGTGGACGTCGCGGTCTACGAGACCTTCGTCGTGCCCCGCTACACGGCTCGCTTCGGCGAGCTCCTGGTGGAGATGGTCGCGCCCTCGGTGGATGCGCGCATCGCGCACCTCGGATGCCGCACCGGCTACCCGGATCCGCAAGTGCTCGCGCGCCTTCCGGATGCGCACCTCTACGGCTGGGACCGCTCGGTGCCCGCGGTGGAGCTGGCGCGGGTGAAGCAGCAAGCGCTGGGCGTGCCCATGGAGTACGCCACCACCGAGGACGGCTCGAACCCGTTCCCCGAAGGCGCGTTCTCCCACGTGTTCTCGATTCATCCGACGGTCCCGCGGAAGCCTCTGCTGCACGAGTTCTATCGATTGCTGGCGCCGGCGGGACAAGCGCTGATTGCGCTCCCGCTCCGAGGGTCCTTCCTCGAGATCGCCGACCTCCTCCGCGAGTACGCGTTGCGCCACGACGTCCACGAGCTCCCGCCGGCGCTCGATCGGCTGGCGCTCGAGCGTCCGACGCCGGAGATCCTCGCCGCCGAGCTGGAGGCCGCGGGCTTCGGGTTCGTCGACGTGGAAGTGCGTCCGCAGAAGCTCGTGTTCCGGAGCGCCCGCGATCTGTTCGAGGACCCCATCTCGCGGCTCTTCGTGCTCCCGGAGTTCGCGCACTTCGGTGAGGTCGCGCTCCGCTACGTGCGCGAGGCCATCGACAAGTACTTCAGCGAGAGCGACTTCGAGCTCTCTCTCTTCGTCGCCTGCGCCTCCGGTCGCCGCTGAGACTCACGCTGCCCCTGGAAAGGGACGAGCCGCCGACGAAGGATCGGCTTCTCCGTCGTCAGGTTTGCAAGCTCAGGTGCTCGAGCCTCGCGGGAGACTGAGGGTTTTTGGCCGAGACCGAGGGAGGCCAAGGAGGAGCGCCGGTCACTCACCCTCCCTCGTCGTGAGGACGTCCGACGCAGGCATCCCGAAGGTATCGGCCAAAAACACCAGTCTCCTAGCGGCAGAAGCCGTCGATGCAGATGAGCGTGCCGGAGCAGGGCTTCGAAGCCGCCACATCGCATTCGGTGCCGAGGTTGGAGGCGGAGCCGCATACGTCGTGGGGGCCCGAGGACGTCGTCACGTTCTTGCACTGGTTGAACGCGTCCGCGTTCTTGCAAGCGTCGGACGAGAGCGGATCGCAGGCAATGTAACAGCTACGACGGAGGCAGATGCTGCCGGAGGCGCACTTGCCGGAGCTGCCGTCGCCCAGCTCACCGTCGGTGACGCACGAGAAGACGGGACGCTCGTCGGGGACGCAGCCGTTGTCGACGCAAACCAGGCCGCCGGTGCAGGTGCCGCCCGCGCCGCACTGCGGAACGCAATGATCTTCGACGCAAGTGTTGCCGCCGCCGCAGAGCTGACCGCTGGTGCAGGGCGCAGGATTCTGCGTGCAGACGCCCTTGTTGAGGTCACAGGCGTAGCCGGTGGGGCAGGCCTTGGACGCGGAGCAGGCGGGCGTACAGGAGCCGTCGACGCAAAGCTGGCCGCTGCGGCACTGGGTCGCATCGGAGCACTGGTCCGCGGCGGCGGTGCACACGCCGCTCAGGCACTTCGCGCCGGTGCCGGCGTCGGCGCATTCGGAGTCGCGGCGGCAGCCGGAGAAGGGAGGACGGCTGCTATCGGTGCCGGCATCGACGCCGGACGGGATCACGCATTCGGCGCGGCCACCGAGCACCTGACACTGGAAGCCGCCGGGGCAGCCCACCACGTCGCAACCGTTGCTGTGGCAGTAGCCGTCGGCGCCGCAGGTCGTGCCGTTGGCGCAAGACGCCGGGGTCTTGCAGGCGTTGCTGGTGGGAACGTACGGATCGGGATCGGTGTAGGTTCGCTCGGAATAGATGGGGCAGCCGGCGAGCATGGCAACGCCGCCGAAACCGAAAAGCGCGACCGAAAACAAACGCTTCATCGAAAGACTCCGAGGTGGAGGGGCTTACCCTTGGGCCGTAGCGTAGCAACGACCGTGCCCTGAACCAAGGGATCCCGGGACCCTTGTTTCGGCGGAGTTTTTCCGCGACCCGCGAGGCCGCGTGCACGTCTGTTCACGCCCCCTGTGACGTTTGGTGCGCGCACGCGCACTCGGCAGGGCGCAGCTGGAGGTGGGACAAGGTACTACGCCGCGGTCCGCGCCGTGCGCTCCGCGCGCAGGGTGTTCGACATTGCAAATGTTCGCGTGATAGCGTTTTCCGCCGAAACCTCATGGACGTTCAGTGCGACCGTTGCAAGACGGAGTACGACTTCGACGACGCGCTCGTGAGCACACGCGGCACGACGGTGAAGTGCACTCAGTGTGGGCACCAGTTCAAGGTGCGGCGCGACGGAGATGCGTCTCAAGACCGGTGGCTGGTGACCACGCTCACCGGGCAAGAGCTGGTTTTTACGTCGCTTCACAAGCTGCAGAAGGCCATCCTGGCGGGCGAGCTGGGCCGTCGCGATCTCCTGGTACGGGGAAGCGGAGCCCCGCGGGCCCTGGCTGCGATCGCCGAGCTGGCGCCGTTCTTCGGAGACCCGATCGTCCTCACCGGGCCGCAGGTGATGCCCGCCACGGTTTACCCGGAGATGCCGGATCCGCCGCTCTCGACCGCGCCCGAGCCGGCAATTCCTCCGCCGCCCGCGGTTCCGGTGATGGAGGCGCCGGTGGTGAGCTCGGTCGCCGCCGCCCCCGAGCCCGAGCCGTCGAAGCTCCCGTCGCGCGCGCCGGCGCCGCGGCGCACGGAGACGATGCGCATCTCCGTGGCGCCCCCGCCGTCCGCAGCCGCGGTCGCCGCCGCCGCGGCGCTCGCACGCGCGGCGGAGCTCAACGTCGTTGCGCCGGAGCCATCGGAGTCCGAGGCGGAGGCGCTGGCCCTCGCGCCGGCAGCGTCCGCGGCCACGCCCGCCGAGCCGGAGGTTGCGGAAGCGCCAGGCCCGATTCCGACGGTGGACCTCCCGGAGCCACGCCCTGCGGAGGTCGACCCCTATCCGTCGTTCTCCTCGCCGCTGCCGCCGACGCTCTACCATGCGCCCGGCGCGCCGCGCGTGGAGCACGACGAGCACGAGGCCGACGAGGAGCTCGCGCCGGCCACCCGCCGCCGTCGTCGTGTGGGCGGCTGGGTGGTGTTCCTGGTGGTGGGCCTGGGGGCCGCCGCGACCGGCGCCGCATGGTTCAAGCATCGTCCCGCGCCGGAGGCGGCCGCAACGTCCAAGAGCGACCACGGGGCCGACATGGCGCGCCTCGAGCGGCTCTCCAAGTTCGAGTCGGCGCTCTCCATCTCGGACTTTCCGGCGGCGAAGAAGGAGCTCGATTCGTTGGCGAGCGAGGCTCCGTCGGACGCACGCACCATGGTCGCGCGGGCGCGTCTCACCAATCGTCAGGCAGACCTCGTTTGGCTCGCCGA
>Ga0075163_10012635_pt1 | contig 10995 bp, 10 predicted proteins | sample JI1023141ADNA_FD_71478 | JGI IMG/M metagenome (GOLD analysis project Ga0075163, IMG submission 71478) | Wastewater effluent complex algal communities from Wisconsin, to seasonally profile nutrient transformation and Carbon sequestration -... | ecosystem: Engineered > WWTP > Effluent > Algae...
GGATGAGCACCGGATGGTCAGGGAAGTACCGGTCCAGGCTCGCACGATCAGGCATCGGAATCGACAGCAGAAGACGGTCGAGACCATTGAAGAGCAACGGCTGCCCGGCCGGTGTCCGACGACGGAGCTGATCGAACAGCGCCTCGACGTCGTGCCAGGTCGGGAATCCCATGAACGGTGCGATCCACTGCGCGGGCTGCTCACAGAGCACCGCGGCGGGGACCGGGTGGTCGTGTGCCTGAATGAAGCCCGGCATCAGCACACCTGGACCGAGGTCCTGCACAGGAGCGTGCGGAGCCGCGGCCTGGCACTGCGCGAGCGAACCCACAGCGACAATGGCGCCGGAGTCCATATCCATCGCCAAGGCCTCGGCGCGCGGCTGAGCAGGATTCATGGTGATGGGCGAGGCGGCGCGCAGAATCGATTGCTGTCCCAAGGCAACTCCTTCACGAAGGGCAGAACACGGTGCGACACCTCTGGTGGCAATCAAACCGTGTCAGACCCCGATTCCGTCGCAATTGGCCGCGGGTCGAAGCCGCGGAAGATCGTGCTGCGAATCTGCCGAAACCCTGGATCCACCTGGCCGATCCGCGCACAGTTGTCCCATGACCCAAGCAGGTCAGCGAGGACGAGGTGGAGAGCGCCATCCGCGCGCGATGATGCCGGGCCACGGGCACGACCGCCTCACCTGGCGGGTCGTCCCCGTCCACCGCGTAGGCCGTCACCATGTCCACCGCTGCGGGTGGCGCCGCAACCATCCCCGCCGCGCCAGCGTGGCCGCCAACCTCGGCCGCCACCAACGGGCCGGCCTGAGGTCTGCCTCTCGAATGCGCGCAGATGATTCTCCGATGCGGCGAGCAAGTTCTCGTACACCCGGCGGATGACCGCCTTGTCGCTGTCTTCCACAGCCGCGGACAGGTCAGCAATGTCACCGGTTTCGAGTTCGACGCCGTACTGCTTGAGCAGCCGCCCGACCGCGTCGTGATGACGCTGCTCGCTGGCGGCGATGTTGCCAAAGACGGGCACCCCCCGTGCCTGGTGGAAGCGCCGGTACACGTCGCGGGCGAGTCCGTGCCGAGTTCACGACTGCCCGGCTGACCGAGCCCAGCAGCATGCCCGGGAATCCGCCCCGGCCGTGGCTACCCACCACCACCAACTGCGCGGACTCGGCCTGATCCAGCAGTCGCGGTGCGGGCAGATCGCTGACGTCCTGTGAGCATCGGTTTGGCGGCTCAACCCGGTCCTCACTCGTCGGTCGGTGTAACCGATGGCAATGTTCGGGCGCGTCAGCAGGTTACGTGCCCTGTACCTGTGTCATTGGTTTACCGCAACACACCTCACTGTGCTCCATCCCGGGCGGGCACGGGCACGCATTCTCGTAAACGAGAACCGCTCCGCAATCCTTGCACTCGTACCGTTCGCCGACGCTTCGGGGCATCTGGACCTCCCTGAGTGACCTGTTCCGCACCGCCGGAATCAGCGATGCCTCGATCGACAGAGTCCGAACAGGCTGTTCGGACCGCAACGTGACCCGACTTGCGGTTTTCAATGTAACGCCGCCCGCAGCCCGACGTACGCGAGTTGGCCTGCGTTGCGAATAGTCGCGGGGGCGGCTTCGGCCGGAACAATGTGCCTCAGTTGACTTCGGCCGCCACTTTCTCGACCACCTCGCGCACGTTCGCGGCGACCCCGGCGTTCTCCCGCGGATGATTGTCCCCGAACGTCTTGGACGGGATCGACAACTTCAGATCCTCGATGACCCGCGGGCCGGCGATGCCGAAGGATTTGCGGGTCTCGTCATGCGCCCAGACCCCGCCGTAGCCACCCAGCGCGGTACCGATCACGGCGACCGGCTTGTCCTTGAGCGCGCCGTCTCCCCACGGCCGCGACAGCCAGTCGATGGCGTTCTTGAGCACGCCGGGGATCGAGCCGTTGTACTCCGGGGTCACCACGAGCGCCGCGCCCGCGGCCGCCGCGGCCTCCCGCAGCGCCCGTACCGGCTCGACGACATCGTCGGTATCGATGTCCTCGTTGTAGTGCGGGAGCTCGCCGAGCCGGTCGAACACCTGCAGCGCCACGCCCTCGGGGGCCGACTCGACAGCGAGTTCGGCCAATTGCTTGTTGATCGAGGCGGCGCGCAGGCTCCCGACGAGCACCAGCACCTTCGTCTCGGCGGCGTCCTGAGTTTCGGCCATGGTGATGTTCCCTTTCGTGTCTTGGACGTGATCCTCACACAGGGTAACCGGACTGCGGTCCGAATAATTCCCGCTGAGTTAAAGTTCAGGGGTGGGCGCCCCCGACCGGCTGAACGCACTGCCGCTGAGCACCGCCGCACCGGCCGAACGCGGTGATGCGGCGCGCAACCGCGCGCTGCTGCTCGACGCCGCCCGCAGACTCATCGCCGAACGCGGCGCCGACGCGGTCTCCATGGACGATGTGGCCGCCGAGGCCGGCGTCGGCAAGGGCACCCTGTTCCGCCGCTTCGGCAGCCGCTCCGGCCTGATGATCGTGCTGCTCGACGAGGACGAGGTGATCGAACAGCAGGCGTTCATGTTCGGCCCGCCACCGCTGGGACCGGGCGCGCCGCCGCTGGAACGGCTGCTGGCCTACGGGCGCAGCCGGCTCAGGTTCGTCCACATCCACCGCGCACTGCTCTCCGATGCCGCACGCGACCCGCACACCCGCTTCAACGCGCCGGCGACGTTGCACCACACCCACGTCCGGATCCTGCTCGAAACCGCAGGGACCACAGGCGATCTCGACGCACAGGCCGATGCACTGACCGCCCTGCTCGACGCCGACCGGGTCGCACACGAGATGACCGAGCGCGGCCGCACGCTCGAGCAGCTCGGCGACGCCTGGGAGACCGTGGCCCGCAAGCTCTGCGGCACGTGAGCAACTGGATCCTGCACGTCGACCTGGACCAGTTCCTGGCCTCGGTCGAACTCCAGCGCCACCCCGAACTGGTCGGGCGGCCCGTCATCGTCGGCGGCAGCGGTGACCCCACCGAGGCGCGCAAGGTCGTCACCTGCGCCTCCTACGAGGCACGCGCATTCGGCGTACACGCCGGGATGCCACTGCGCGTCGCGGCCCGCAAATGCCCGGATGCCACCTTTCTGCCGTCGGACCCGGACGCCTACGACGCGGCCTCCGAGCGGGTGATGGGCCTGTTGCGCGACCTCGGCCACCCGCTGGAGGTCTGGGGCTGGGACGAGGCCTACCTCGGGGCCGACGTCACCGATCCCGTCGCCCTCGCCGAGCAGATCCGCGCTGTCATCGCCGCCGAGACCGGGTTGTCCTGCTCGGTCGGTATTAGTGACAACAAACAGCGCGCCAAGGTGGCCACCGGGTTCGGCAAACCGGCAGGGGTCTTCGTCCTGACGGCCGGGAACTGGATGACACTGATGGGTGACCGACCCGTCGACGCGCTCTGGGGCGTGGGCCCCAAGACCGCCAAACGGCTTGCCGCGATGGATATCCAGACCGTTGCCGACCTCGCCGCCACCGATGCCGGCATACTGACCGAGGCCTTCGGACCCAGCACGGGCCTGGGGATTCTGTTGCTGGCCAAGGGCGGTGGCGATACCGAGGTCAGCTCACAGCCGTGGGTACCGCGATCGCGCAGCCATGTGGTGACCTTCCCGCACGACATCACCGATCCCGCCGAAATGGACAGCGCGGTAACTGATATGACTGCGCGCACGCTCGCCGAGATCACCGCCGAGGGCCGCACCGTGACCCGGGTGGCGGTGACGGTGCGTACCAGTACGTTCTTCACTCGGACCAAGATCCGCAAGCTGGCCGCGCCCGGGACCGACCCGGCCACCATCACCGCGCAGGCGCTGGCCCTGCTGCACGATTTCGCCCTCGACCGTCCCGTCCGGTTGCTCGGGGTGCGCCTGGAACTGGAGATGCCATGCTGAGCACCGTCGCCTTTCGCGGCTACCGGTCGTTGCGGGACCTCGTGCTGCCGTTGGGCCCGCTGACCGTCGTCACCGGCGCCAACGGCACCGGCAAGTCCTCGGTGTATCGCGCGCTGATGCTGCTCGCGGACTGCGGCCGCGGCGAGGTGATCGGCTCACTGGCCCGTGAGGGCGGGCTGCAGTCGGTGTTGTGGGCCGGCCCCGAACAGACGACGGGGGCACGTCGCACCGGTGTCACCGAGGGGACCACCCGCACTCGGCCGGTCTCCCTCGAACTCGGTTTCGCCTCAGAGGATCTGGGTTATCTCGTGGATCTGGGGCTGCCGCAGTCCTCGGGGTTCCGCTCGATGTTCAGCCGCGATCCCGAGATCAAGCGGGAGGCGGTGTTCGCCGGTCCGCGGCTGCGCCCCTCCTCCGCCCTGGTCCGGCGCCAGGGTGACTATGCCGAGGTGGCCGATGACACCGGGCGCGGGTTCACCGAACTGACCCGAGCACTGCCCGCCCATCACAGTGTGCTCGCCGAATATGCGGGTGCACTTCCGGAACTGAACGCAGTGCGGGATCGGCTGCGCGGCTGGCGGTTCTACGACGGATTCCGCGTCGACGCCGCGGCCCCGGCCCGCCAGCCCCGCGTGGGCACCCGCACCCCGGTGCTCTCCGATGACGGTGCGGACCTGGCCGCCGCGCTGCAGACCATCATCGAGGTGGGCCATGATGATCTCGCCCGTGCCGTCGCCGATGCGTTCGACGGCGCCACCATCTCCGTCACGGACAACGACGGACTGTTCGAGTTGCAGCTGCGCCAGCGCGGTATGTTGCGTGCGCTCAAGCCCGCCGAGCTCTCTGACGGCACCCTGCGGTTCTTGCTCTGGGGCGCAGCGCTGTTCAGCCCCCGACCGCCCTCGCTGATGGTGCTCAACGAGCCCGAGACCTCACTGCACCCCGACCTCATTCCGCCGCTGGCGGCGATGATCTGCGCAGCGGCGGCCAACACGCAGGTCGTCGTGGTCACCCATTCCGGCGGCATGCAGGAACGGCTGGCCGCCGCAGACGCCCTGACGGTGGAGCTGATCAAGGAATGGGGCGAGACCCGCGTCGCGGGTCAGACCATGCTGACCGCGCCGCCCTGGGACTGGGGGAAGCGCTGAACACCTACCATCGACACCCATGAAGATGCGCACCCTGGGCACCGTCGCCGTGGCTTTGGCACTGTCGGGCTGTTCGAACGGCGCGGAGCCGGCAGACACCTCCACGGTGGCGCCGGTCTCGACCACCACGACGACCACCACGACGACGACGACAACGACGACCACCACGAAGACCGGATCGCCGAGCGCCCCCGAATTCGCGCCGGCGCCCGGCGGCGATCTGGCTCCGGCCTAGCCGCGGGGCTTGGGGCGCAGCGCCCGGGTGAACACCACGTTCACCCGGCGCATGGCCACGCTGTAGGGCCACCACGCGGCGCGCTTGAATGCATACAGCGCGCGGATATCCGGTGAGGTGTAGACCATGAACCGGTTACGCCGCACGCCGGCCAGGATCTTCTCGGCGGCCTTCTCCGGGGACACCGCGTGCCCGGCGAACCGATCCACCCACTTGGCCACCCGAGGATCCTCACGATCCACGCCGGCGATGTGAACCGTTTGCACCAGTGGAGTTTTCACCGCACCCGGCACCACCACCGACACCCCGATGCGGTGCCGCGCAAGATCGAACCGCAACACCTCGCTCAGCCCGCGCAGGCCGTACTTGCTGGCGCTGTAGGCGGCATGCCAAGGCAGCGCGACGATCCCGGCCGCCGAGGACACGTTGACCAGGTGACCTCCGCGCCGGGCCGCGACCATCGGCGGCACGAAGGTCTCGATCACGTGGATCGGCCCCATCAGGTTGACGTCGACCATCGACTTCCAATGCTGATGGGTCAGTGTGGACACGGTTCCCCATGCCGAGATCCCGGCGATGTTCATCACGATGTCCATCGCGCCGTGCGCGGAATGAATGTCGGCACCGAAGGCGGAAACGGCATCGAAATCGGAGATGTCGAGCGCCCGGTGTGCGGGCACCTGAGCACCGAGCGCCTGGGCGTCGACCACGGTGGTGGCCAGGCCCTCGCCATCGCGGTCGGTGAGATAGAGCTCGGCACCCTGGCGCGCCAGATTCAGGGCGACAGCGCGGCCGATGCCGCTCGCCGCGCCGGTGAGCAGAACACGTTTCCCCGCAAAGCCTGTCTGCCCCATGAATCGACCCTACCGACTCAGTCCTCCCAGGACGCCGCGGTTCCCCACAGGGCGTTCAGCCACAGTCGTTCCAGCACATCGATCGCCCGTTCGGGGTCGGTACCGCGGCCGACGAACGCCGCGTCATGCGACAGGGTCATCGCGGTGGTCGCGGTCAGCATGCGGACCAACGCCGGGATGTCCTCGGAGATGGGCCGGGTGCCCTTGGCCACCTCGTCCTCGACGACACCGACGATCTTGGCGATCACCAGATCCTCGAAATCGTTCATGATGGCCGCGATCTGCTTGTCGGTGGCCTGCGCGGCGGTGCAGGCCGCCATGATCGGGTCATTGGTCGCGAAGACCGCCGCCGCACTGCCGACCATCCGTTTGGCGAACGCGGCGGGCGACTCACCCGGATCCCGCGGCGCGAAGTTGTGGGTCAGCACGTCGAGTTCGGCCAACGCCTCCTTGACGATGCACGCCAGCACCTCGTACTTGGAGTCGAAGTAGAAGTAGAAGCCCGATCGGGCCACGCCGGCGCGCTCGCTGATCATGCTGACCGACAGGTCGGCGAAGGGTTTGGTGCCCAGCAGCTCACGCACCGCCTTGACGATCGCATCGCGTTGGCGGTCCCCGCGACTGCGCCGAGTCTCGGATTCCGTTTCGGGCATGGCGCTCATGGCATTAAACCTTGGCACCGCGCCACGCCAGAACAAAACTTGACATGCGTCAAGTTTCACATACAGGATGGGTTTACAGAGTGAGATCCACCACAGTCGGCAGCCTTAACCCCGGCCTTTCCTCCAGGAGCGTTGACCGCGACATGTCCAAGACGACCATCAGCACCCCGGCCTACCTTCTCGACCAGGCCAAACGCCGCTTCACGCCCACCGTCAACACCATTCCCGGCATGGGATTGCTCGAGCAGCGCCTGTTGGAGCACGAGTGGAAACAGCACACGCTGGCCGAACCGCCACCGGGCAGCGACCTCAAGGCCATCACCGGCGACTCGGGACTGCCCCTGCTCGGTCACATCGTCGAGATGTTCCGGTCCGGTTCGGACTTCGCCGTGCACCTCTACAACACCCGCGGACCGGTGACCTTCGCCGACTCGCCGATCCTGCCGTCGATCGTCGCACTCGGCCCCGACGCGACCCAGGCCATCTTCTCCAACCGGAACAAGGACTACTCCCAGAAGGGCTGGCATCCGGTCATCGGCCCGTTCTTCAACCGCGGCCTGATGATGCTCGACTTCGAGGAACACATGTTCCACCGCCGCATCATGCAGGAGGCCTTCACCCGCACCCGGCTGACCGGCTACGTCGAGCACATCGACCACGTCGCCACCAGCGTCGTCGCGGACTGGCCGACCGACGACGCGCGGTTCCTGTTCCACCCCGCCATGAAGGAACTGACCCTCGACATCGCCTCGGTGGTGTTCATGGGCCACGAGCATGCCGGCGAGGACCACGAACTGGTCACCAAGGTCAACGACGCCTTCGCCACCACCACCCGCTCCGGCGGCGCGATTCTGCGGTTCAGTGTGCCGCCGTTCAAGTGGTGGCAGGGGCTGCGCGCTCGCAAGGTGCTGGAGGACTACTTCGTCGAGCGCATCAAGGAACGCCGCAATTCGGGCGGCACCGACATGTTGTCGGTGCTGTGCCACACCACCGACGAGGACGGTAACTCGTTCTCCGACGAGGACATCGTCAACCACATGATCTTCCTGATGATGGCCGCGCACGACACCTCGACCTCCACGACGACCACCATCGCCTACCACCTGGCCGCGAACCCGGAGTGGCAGCAACGGTGCCGCGACGAGTCCGACCGCCTGGGCGACGGACCGCTGGACATCGAGGCCCTGGACAAGCTGGAAACCCTGGATCTGGTCATCAACGAGTCGCTCCGGATGGTCACCCCGCTGCCGTTCAACATGCGCCAAACGGTGCGCGATACCGACCTGCTCGGCTATTACGTGCCCGCCGGCACCAATGTGGTGACCTGGCCGGGGATGAACCACCGGCTGCCGGAGCTGTGGACCGAGCCGGACAAGTTCGACCCGGACCGGTTCGCCGAGCCCCGCAGCGAACACAAGAAACACCGCTACGCGTTCGCCCCGTTCGGCGGCGGCGCCCACAAGTGCATCGGCATGGTGTTCGGGCAGCTGGAGATCAAGACGATCGTGCACCGGATGCTGCGCAATTACCGACTGGAACTGGTCAAGCCCGGCTACACCCCGAAATGGGACAACGGCGGCATGCCGGTACCGATGGACGGTATGCCAATCATCTTGCGCCCCATCCGCTGAGCGCATCCGGCGCGATCCTGTATGGCCAACTTGACATGCGTCAAGTTGGCCATACAGGATGGACGCACACGTGACATCGACCACAGGTCTGTGTCCGCATATCAGTGTGAGGAGCCCCGACTGTGCCGACCACCAACACCATCAACACCCCGGCCTATCTGCTCGAACAGGCCAAGCGCCGGCTCACGCCCACGCTGAACAACATGCCGGGGCTCGGCACCGTCGAGAAGCGGCTGCGCCAGCACGATTTCAAGCAGTTCGTGCTGGCCGAGCCGCCGGCGGGCAGCGGACTCAAGCCGGTGATGGGTGACTCCGGCGTGCCGATCCTGGGCCACATGATCGAGACGTTCCGCGCCGGACCCGAGTATCTGCTCGAGGTGTACCGCAAGTTCGGCCCGGTGCACTACGCCTACTCCCCCGCGCTGCCCAGCGTCGCCGCCCTCGGACCCGATGCCACCCAGGCGGTGTTCTCCAACCGCAACAAGGACTTCTCGCAGAAGGGCTGGGATCCGGTCATCGGCCCGTTCTTCAACCGCGGCCTGATGATGCTCGACTTCGACGAGCACATGTTCCACCGCCGCATCATGCAGGAGGCCTTCACCCGGTCCCGGCTGACCGGCTACGTCGGGCACATCGACCGGGTGGCTTCGGCCGTCATCGCCAACGACTGGGTGGAGAACGACGCCCGCTTCCTGTTCTATCCGGCGGTCAAGGAGCTGACGCTGGACATCGCGTCGGTGGTGTTCATGGGCCACGAGCCCGGCACCGACAAGGAACTGGTGACCAAGGTCAACGACGCGTTCACCATGACCACCCGGGCCGGTGGCGCCATCATCCGCACCGGCGTGCCGCCGTTCAAGTGGTGGCGCGGGCTGCAGGCCCGCAAGGTTCTCGACCAGTACTTCGAGGAGCGGGTCAAGGAGAAGCGCAATTCCGACAGCACCGACATGCTGACGGTGCTGTGCCACACCGCCGACGAAGACGGCAACACCTTCAGCGACCAGGACATCGTCAACCACATGATCTTCTTGATGATGGCCGCGCACGACACCTCGACCTCGACCCTGACGACCATGGCCTACCACCTGGCGGCCAATCCGGAATGGCAGGAACGCTGCCGCGAGGAGTCCGAGCGCATCGGCGACGGGCCGCTGGACATCGAGGCCCTGGACAAGCTGGAAACCTACGACCTGGTGATCAACGAATGCCTGCGCATGGTCACCCCGCTGCCGTTCAACGTGCGCTCCACCGTGCGCGACACCGATCTGCTCGGCCACTTCATCCCGGCCGGCACCAACGTGGTGACCTGGCCGTCGATCAACCATCACCTGCCGGAGCTGTGGACCGATCCGGAGAAGTTCGACCCGGCCCGCTTCGCCGAGCCCCGCAACGAGCACAAGCGCCACCGCTACGCGTTCGCCCCGTTCGGCGGCGGCGCCCACAAGTGCATCGGCATGGTCTTCGGGCAGCTGGAGATCAAGACCGTCATGCACCGTCTGCTGCGCAAGTACCGCCTCGAGCCGCCCTACCCGGGCTACCGGGCCAAGCTGGATTACGCCGGGATGCCGGTGCCGATGGACGGTATGCCGGTCATCCTGCGACCGCTCTGACCCTTACCGCCGAAACAGCATTCCGGACGGGCACCTCTCGTACTTTCCCGTCCGGAATGCTGTTTCGGCGCGGCTTTGTCGGCGCGCTCAGTCGGCCAGCAGCCGGTTCGCACAGGCGATCACGGCACGCAGCGCCGACTGGTTGGGGCACTCCGACCAGCCGATCGCCCACTCGGTGTGCACACCGTCGGTGCCGCGGATGAACGTCGCGGTCTGGCCGCCGGCCCGCAGCTGGTGGAAGTTCAGCATCTCGACGGCAATCCCGCGCTCGTAGAGCATCGCCGTCAGCGCGGCGAGCGGGCCCGACGCGGTGGCCGAGGACATGACGGCGCGATCGCCGATGGCGATGGCGGCCCGATAGGTGTGGGTATGCCCGCCGCTCGTGCGCTCACCCTTCTCCCAGGTGGCCAGGCGCACCGGCCCGGCGCTGGACCCGAAGGTGTCCGCGACGTCGTCCCAGGACATGTCGGCGGCCAGGTCACGCAACCCACGCGGCAGGGGTGCGTCGAAGAAGTCCGCGAACCGGGGGCTCGTGATGGTGGTGATCTGGGAGGTCATGTGCCGGTCTTCTCTGCTCAAAGGGAGCGACCGACGGGTAGTAGCTTCCGACCCACAGCGGGGGGTCGGTCTGGATCAGACCCCGCTGTGGGTTGCTACTACGAGACGCGCACTATGCACGGTCGCCGATGGTAGACCTCGCCGCGACGGCGGTGCAAACGGGTTTCAGGCCCCACCCACCTTCATCGAATCTTCACCCAACGACTAGCGAAAGCCCTGGCAGCGGCGGCAACCCTCGAAATCGAGACGTGCGGCACCCCGCCGCGCGTACCCGACTGAGAGGACGCATCACGATGGACACCCGTTCCGTGGCTGTCGCGGGCGCCGCCATGGCTGCGCTGATCGCACTCGCCGGCTGTAGCGGCACCACCAAG
>Ga0075163_10012636_pt1 | contig 10995 bp, 8 predicted proteins | sample JI1023141ADNA_FD_71478 | JGI IMG/M metagenome (GOLD analysis project Ga0075163, IMG submission 71478) | Wastewater effluent complex algal communities from Wisconsin, to seasonally profile nutrient transformation and Carbon sequestration -... | ecosystem: Engineered > WWTP > Effluent > Algae...
ATTAAGCTTCAACGGGTCGCGCCTTTGGAATGGCAGTTTGAAATTTAAAGCCATGGCATTCTCCCAAAAATAAACCCGCCGCGGTTTTGCCGAGGCGGGCTCAATCAAACGAAAATAAAGGCAGAGACAATATAAAAGGCCTAGAAACCCAGGCCTTACATGGGTTTTATCCCTAGACGCAGCTTGGGCCTCATAAAGAACATATAGAGAACATTTGCGGTAAAGTCAAGCAGCATTTTTCAATTAATTTTACGGCCTTCGGTATGAAGCCTCTAGCTTGTGCTTCGCGATGATCCGGGTTTCCGCTTCGTCCAAGGGTTCAATCATGGTGTGCATCCCAAAGGCGGTCGCATGCAACAGACGGTCATGATCCAGCATTAATCCCACATGGCCGCGCCAAAAAACCAGATCTCCGCGACGGAGATCCTTACGCGCAACTTGTTTAGAAAAAAAAGCATTCTGCAAATCGGTGTCGCGCGGCGCCTTAATACCCGCTCCGGCTAACGTCATCTGCACCAAACCAGAGCAATCGATACCAAGACTTGTCCGGCCACCCCATACATAGGGCGCATCCAAAAACCGCTCGGCATCCTTAGGCCAATCGGTTGTAAGCTCGGTTAACGGCGTAATATGCGCCGCCACGACAAAACTTCCATCAGTCAATCGGGCAAGTTTTACATCCGACGACCCATCAACAAATTCGGTCACGGCAAGGCGGGTGCCAAAACTCAAAAAATCAGAGGGCATGGATTTAATATCCGATGTGGGCACCCGCACGGTGCGCAAAACAGCAACCCGATGGGTTGGCTCTGGCCCCGGCGCACCTAATGCTGCTGCAGGTACATAACCCATATACTGATCGGTGGCGTTTTGCACCCAACACCACCCGTCTTTTTCATCGTAAACCGTAACCGTCTCGCCCCACAGCAATTCCGATCCTCGCCGAGCGCCCAGATTTGCGGCGATACGAAGTGGAACCGCTGTCTGCGTGACCTGTGCACGCCGCCCCTCAACATAGCGCGAAGCTTTAACTTTATCGCGATAATGCGTAGCCGCTAGATCATCTCGGATAGGGTGAATGCGCGGATCAAGGTCGGTCATCTCGTTAGTCCTATGTTTAATTATTTTAAAACTTTTGCCGCACGCACAATGAGGCCCGCAAACTCGCTCAGATAGCTTGTACCTTCTGGCGTGCGTTGGACAAGAACGCTGCGCTTATCTTGATCATCTGCCCGGCGCTTGATTAACTTCAAGGCCCCCAAACGATCAAGCGCCCGCGTGACCGCCGGCTTTGATATGTTTAATTCTTTTGCCAATCCCCGTACCGTATGCGGGCCCGGCCGTAGGTATACAGTGAGCAAGGCTGACATTTGGCGCGCCGAAAGATCCGCACTTTCCCGTCGGACGCTTGCCGTTAGGGCGCGACGCCAAATTTCCAAGGCGGCGGCAGGCTTAAGCTCAGTGGTCATGCGTTCTCACGTTTATCGGCTTCGCGCCGATTGAGTATCGCTTCCGTAGCGGGACCGAAGAAGCGAGAAAATGGCACGTAGAGTAAAAGCTTCGCCGCCCTGAGGACGGCCAGGTTTATCACCGGGATTCCAAGCAAAGAGATCGATGTGCGCCCACGGAATTTCGGGTTTGACAAATTTTTGCAAAAATAGCGCGGCCGTAATAGCACCTGCAAAACCATTGTCTGGCGCACTGTTAACATCGGCAATCTTGCTCTCCAGCATTTTTGCATAACCTTCCCACAAAGGCATCTGCCATAGGGGGTCCGCTTCCTCCTGCCCGTGATGTAACAGCTCGGCCACAAACCCATCATTATTACTGAATAACGCCGGCAGATCCGGACCCAAGGCCACACGGGCCGCACCGGTGAGAGTTGCAAAGTCGATTAATAAATTTGGTTTTTCTGTTACAGCCTCGGCCAAGGCATCGGCCAAGATAAGCCGTCCTTCCGCATCAGTATTGCCGATTTCTACACTAATACCGGCACGAGACGGCAGGACGTCCAATGGACGAAAGGCATTTCCAGAAACACTATTTTCAACTGCCGGAACAAGAACGCGTAACCGCACGGGAAGCTTAGCTTCCATAATCATGCCTGCCAATGCCAAAGCATGGGCCGCCCCACCCATATCTTTTTTCATCAACTTCATATTGGACGCGGGCTTAAGGTCAAGGCCGCCGGTATCAAAGCAAACGCCCTTACCCACTAATGTTATTTTTGGCGCCTTCTCGTCACCCCATCTTACGTCAATCAACCGTGGCGCGCGAGGATCCTCCGAGCGCCCATCAGTTGCAGCCCGCCCGACAGCATGAATCAGTGGATAATTTTGCTTGATCAAATCATCGCCAACGATATGCCGAATCTGTGCCTGATAATGCGATGCTAATTGGTCAGCTGCGAGAGCAAGCTCGCGTGGCCCCATATCCGAAGTCGGTGTGCTGACTAAGTCGCGCACTAAGGTGATGGCTTTGATGGTCGCCGTGACTAGCGCACGATCTACGCCATCCGGCCACACTAACCGAACCAGCGCATCATCCGATTTTTCTCGATAACGCTCGAAGCGATATCCCCCTAAGGCCCAGCCCAAGGCTGTATGGGTAGAATTAAAAGGTGACACGTCGAGCTGATAAACTCCGCCCGGTAATTTGGCTGCTATGGCCGACCAATCCCATAGATCAGGCTTTGATGAGCCAACGCCCGCAATAACAAGACCCGGTTTTCCGTCAGATGTTGGCAGAATAAGAATTTGACCGGTCTTACCTTTAAATCCAGCCGCGGCACAGAACAGACGCTCAGTTTCGGAAAGTTTATTCTTTTTAAACGCGTCCTTATCCATCACTAAAAGACGGCGAGCGGTCGAATCTGATTCCACCAATCGGTTTAAAAGCCGAGCAAAATCGGGAGGGGATGTCATGGCCAAACCTTAAAATAAAAAGAATATGAGATAAGGGACGCTAGTCCGGCGCTGGCGTAACAGCAAGGCCTCGGTTGCGATAAAATTTAACCGCCCCTGGATGAAGAGGCGCCGTAACACGATAAGTGACAGTTTCAAAAGCGGCAAATGTCATTTTGGCACGCCCTGTTTGGAGCGTTGCTCGCGTTTTAGCGTTCCAAAAAGCAGCGGTTAAAGACTCCACCAGTGCCGGAGAAGCCTTGGCATTAACCACCCATAAAATTCCCACACCCAAGGTTGGGACAGCGTCAACGCCAGGATAAATACCATTCTCAATGCGCTGCGGCATATAGGCAATATGCTGTGTCGCCCAGGCCTGAGCTTCCTTACCTTGAATAGGAAGCAACCTGATCGGTAATTTGCCGGCTAATTCGGTGATCGCTGGCGCTGGTTCGTTTTCAACCGTGATAAGGGCGTCCACTTCGTTTTTAGCCAACATATCCACGGCCTTTACGAGACGCACATTAAATCGTTTGATTCGGTTAACGGGAAGCCGATATGCCTCAATCATCGCGTCAGCCGCCATATCCGAACCGGATTCAGCTTCGCCCACGGCGATACGCTTGCCTGCTAAATCAGCAATTTTTGTAATTCGGCTATCTGCTCGGACGACAACATGAACCTTGGCGATATAAAATTCTGTGACAGTACGAAGGTCACGAAGCGGTGCTCGCATTCCACGACCGAGATAGGCGCGAGCAGCAACATCAGCTTGAACAAGACCCGCATCAAGGCGTCCTTCGGCAACAGCCTTTGCGTTTGCCATGGATCCTGCGGAAGATTGGGTCACCACAACGAGTCCTGGCACACCGCAATTGCCACCTTGCTCACATGTCGGTGCTCCGGGCGGGTTAGATAGGGCGCCCGCCAAAACAGCGCCCATAACAAAAACACTGTCGGAGGTTTCACCTGTTCCAATACGATAAAAATTAGGAGTTTGCGCTTGCCCGCCGCCTGAAGGCAGAATCGCCTGAAGCAAAAGAGAGACAATAATAAAGATTCCGGACCGATAACTAAAAGTCGACATAGTCGTCTACAATACCTTCCTTCCGGAAAATTTAGCCTCCGTGAGCTGAACGAGCCCTGAAGATCCGCCCTCTAGCATAGGCCTGTAGAACGTTTAACGAAAGATAAGGATCGGCTTTCATTGAAGAATTTTTGCCGCATTGCATCACTCTTCAGAGATCGGCATTCTGCGGTCATGAATATAGCTGTTTTTTCTGCCTTATTTTTACCGCGATTGGGGTCGGCTTTTCGTTTTAGTGCTGGCGTCCTTGTCTTAGCCGGATTTGGCTTCCTTAACGCCTATGCGGCTGAGCCGCCACAGGTTGTTGCTGACCGGAGCGTTGAACGATTTGCTCTCCTTTGCTTGGCCCATATGGGTCAACCCGAAGGAACCGCCGCCGCCGCCCGTCAAGCTGGGCTAGCATCGCTTTCCGGTGATGTTCTCCGACGTTATGATGCAACACAAGGTTGGTCGACCGTTGTGGCCGATCGGCGCGCGTCTGTTCTGCTTCATCCAGACGGCAACTGTAGTCTTTTGATTGACTCCCTGCCTTTGCCATTGGCTTTTAAAGCTGTTGAGGGAAAATTAAGTGCCTTATCCGCTGGCGAGAGGTTACGCAGTGGGAAGATCGGCCGCGACTATGCCCTGCGCTACCGTAACCTTCCTGCTATGGTTAGCGTTGCTGGATCGCCGGGGAATGAAAGCGGTGAGGTTTTGTTCAAAACCTTGGCCAATGATTTGCCTGGCCAACGCGCTGAGCGACCACTGGCACCGCCGACTGTTGTTACACCATCACCGTCGGCGCCTTCACCAACTCCGTCATCTTTACCACCTATTACAGCGACTGTAAGTCCTGTGCCCCCTACTGGTACCGCCGTACCACCCGCCTCTTCAACAGTCCCGGCGCCTTTCCCTCCTGTTGCCTCTTCACCTTCTTCAGCACCCCCGCAACTTTCGGCACCGGCATTACCTTCATCACCTTTGACCGCCAAGTCTGCGGCTGGATCTTCCCCAGCGCCATTTCCAGCTCCTGGAAATTCTGCACCAGTTACCCAAGCACCCTCAACTCAGCTAGGCAATCCTTCGTCTGCTGTGATAACTCCACCAGCGGCGTCGCTCTCTGTTCCCCCTGCAGCGCCTGTAACTATTCCACAAAATGCGCCGGCACCTTCTTCTCCAACACCGACTGTTGCGGAAGCGCCAATACCGAATTTGCCACTTTTTTCAACTCCCGCCACACCAAGTCTTTCTCCCGATTTATTACCGCCATCGCCCTCTGTTGCGGCAACCCCCTTAACCCCTGTGGATCCGGACAAACCGATCGCAGAAGCTTCGCTTGTTGCTTTGTTTGCTGATTCTTGCCTAACCACAAAAGGCTCGTACGCAGCATTACAAGCAAAAGCCGATGCTCAAGGATGGCGGGCGATGCTTCCCGCAGCGGCCCGGGATGGGTTTGACTTTTCTTGGCTGATTGTTCCCGGCAAAGGTGTTCGGCTTGGTTTATTTTTAGATAGCTTGCGTCAAAAATGTTGCGTATCCGCTTTTCCTGCTGATCCGTCTTTAATTCGCCAAGCAATTGATGCGCGGTTAAGTTTGGGCACCGCAACCTCGCAGGTCAGCAAACTCAAAGAAGTTTATGTATACCCGCCTAAGGACGGGTTAACCGTCAGTGCAGACTTTGAACGCACAGAGCCCAATGCGGTTTTTGCGAATGTTTGCAGCCGGCCAAAACTTCCTTAGGGCACAATAAAAAGGGGAACCGAAGTTCCCCTTTTTTACCTGCGTCTTAGTTAAATTAGTTCACTGGACCTTGATTGTCGTCATCATCGTCGTCATCATTATCATTGCTTGGTGACGGCGCGGAAGGTTCTGCAGCGGGAGTTTCATTCATTCCGCTATAAGATTGATCTCGAACATTTTCGCCCGGTGTTACGCCAACCGAATTATCACGAAAAGCAGCCAAAACATTGACCGGCGTTTCTACCTGTTGAGGCACAACATGAACCGTCTCGGTCGGACTAATCATAACCACATAAGGACGCACTGTAATCGTACTTTCATCGGCATTCCGAGCGGTTAGTGTTATCGTTTGATCAGTACTCTGTTCAGGATACATCCGTAGAGTAATAACTGGAGAAGCCGTAACCGTTTCTGTAGTCTCCGGCACTGTAAATCTATAGTAAGTCGCCGTTATTGGCTGCTCTTCCACTCTGTAGGTATAGTACGAGACTGTTATCGGCTGATATTCAACCGACGACTCCATGATTGAGATTCGAGCCGGCGGTACATATGTCACTGTTGAGCGAGATGGCGCCGGCGCCGCAACAGTTTGCATCTCCGCTTGAACTGTCGTCTCAGATGGAAGTGGCGATGCCGCCATCGGTCGCGAAGGTGAAGATGGCGGAACAGCAGTCGCTACTGATGCTGCAACCATGGCTTCGCTATTGAAAATAACCGGCACCATTTCCTGAGAAACAACGACATCTTGCATATCAAGAGGCGTAGTCGCCGTCATACCCGTATCTGTCGGTGTGGGCATAGGAGCCGGTGACGATCGGATAATTTCTTTTTCGATATACTGCCCTGTCTCATCAGACACATTAACACTATAAGAAGACGGTTCGCCCGTTTCGTCTTTTACTGTGAAGATAAGCCGGCTAGATGGAGAACTTTGATCATCCGTACCGCGCTCATATCGAACAACTACCGGCAGTGAGGCAGGACTAACTGGCGGAAAAGTTTCTGTACTCTCTGCTGTCTGTTCTGCAGGTTGCACCGATCCGTCCTGGAGACGAGTGGGCGTTGAGCTATCTGATGTAGAAGTCTCTGGAACTCTCGTTGTTGGCACGGGCGTACGAGTCATGGGTTCCGAGGTTCGTGTCGTCGGTTCCGGAACTCTGGTGCTTGGTTGCCGTGGGGTCGAACCATTCGTAGACGTATAACTTGGCGGCCTGTCGCTTGAATCTGGATCCGGCTGCGTTAGAAGGCGCTTGCGCTCCATTTCTTCACGATACATTGCCGCAGCGATGATATCCCTTAATTGTCCAAAGTTCATAACCTCGCCGCGCTCAACGCAACTCGTTCTTAATCCGGAAGAGCTGCAATCTACGTATTTCGCGTATGGCGTGTTATTTGCTTCAGCTGCTTGCACTACTGAAGGACCAAAGCCCAACACCAATGCTGATACAGCTGTAAGAGTTCTTGCTGTCCTACCGATCATTTTCTTCTCCTTCGCCTGCGAGCCTGGGTTGCTATGCTTGGCCCCCTTAAGCGTGATTCAGCGCAGGACAGGTTTAAGAAAAGGTTAAGACGGCATCAAAGAGTCTTGACCATGATTTGTCCCGAAAAAACGGAAATACACGCCAATATTTGATTTAAATTTTATGTTAAAACAATTCATCTCAATACCGGGTTAAATGCTACTAAAACGATAAATAAATCATATCTTTAAAGGGTATATCCTATAAATAAACAACCTAGTTGTGTAAAACATGGTTAATTACGGGCACAAAAATTTTTCTCAGACACTAACCTGCTGACGGGGCTCATTGTCTCGTTGGTAAAAATCTTATCGGGTAAAGAGTCGCCCTAAGCGGGCGACAGCTTTATTTTTCTTGCGCTCCAGCATAGCTAAATTTGATTACCAAAAATAAACCTTATTCATTGCGTTTGGACAAAGAGCGTCGTCGCTAAACCGGATATCTTTGCCGGTTTATCTTTTAAAATTTCAGCATAAAAATAGGTAATAATTAGTTTTGCTTTGATCTTGTCGTTAGATTTATCCGCGATAACAACCGCATTATTATTCGGTCTTGACCGCGCTTCCATCATGATATCAAGCAAGGGAAAATCAACGGCGCTCTTTTCATCGCCGACTACGGCTACTGTATAGAGGTTCTTTGAGACATCTACACTTACTCTCAAGCGTTTCTGGGAGCTTGACGAGCCCAACGAAAATTCTTCGGAAAAAACCTGAGGATTATTAGAAGACTTATTAAGATTGTTATCCATCCTGATCATATAGTCATAGTCTTTGATGGCCACGACTGACGCCTCCAACGGCCAGTTACCATAAAAGTCTATGCGATCGACGTTTTCTCTCTCTTTGAACGGTCGATCATAGGATTCAATGTATTTGATTTCAGCATGTTCGAGCAGAACTTCCGGCGTTATATCTGTTATCGATTTATCGCTGGCAAACCACGAACGCACGCGGTCTATTTTTCGGCTTTCAACGAGATATTCAGCAATTGAACTGATCGTCACACGATCTTCCCAAGAAATTGTTTGAGGCGCCTTAACCAACACGCCGCTCGCCAAAGCACCGTTCTTTTTTAAAACTGTTTCCAGACGGAAGATTTGACTATTTGCCGACAAATAAGTGGCACCCCATGGCCCAAAGGACGCCGCGATCAAAAAGACAATCAGACTTATAAATATTATTTTCGGGACTAGTTTGGATTTTTGTGCCAGCGCGACGCCACTCACCAAAAAAAGCCACAGCAAACACAGAACAACCGCATATCGCTCTTCGGTTATACCGTAGTCGTGGATACGCGTATATATGCCGGCCGCCAACAACAGCAGCGGAATCATAAGCACTTTAAAGAAATGCTGTTTGTATAAAGCGATAATTCTTGAGGTCTGATGCAATGGATAGCTGGCCAAATAAATGATAACGCCAAGACAGCCAAAACCAGAGACCAGATAAGCAACCCCGCCTTTTGGTAATTCCCAAGTTATAATAATTTTTGCCATATAGCCGTAAAGAATAACCGCATAAATCAGCAAAAGCGGAATAACGATATAACTTAAAATAATGCGCAGAAATTTTGGAAAAGTGGTTGCACGCTCGTCAAACTGACGCGGGATTCCGGCCATAGCGACTATGGGAGAGAATAATGTTGCCACAACAAACCAGATATCTTGATAAATATCGTGATAGAATTTAACGCCAAACAAGAAATCTAAACTGGCAATGATCGCAGCCAGTCCCAGGTATAAAAAAATTGCCGACAGGATTGTTATAAAAATATGCGTCCAAATTCGGTAATTAAAAACCCAAATTTCTTGCGTATCGCTATGCTTATTAATAAAGGGCGCGATAAACATCGCCAGAAATAGTGCTGGGCCTAGGAAAAAGAAAATCAGAACCGTTTCTGGAAATACATGAACGTAAAATACAAGCGCTGCAAAAATTGGAATACCAATGGCATAAAAACGAAGCTCCCTCCATCTGTGACTTTCTGCGATTAGCTTTAGGGCAATAAAAAAGAAACAGCCGTAAAAGGCACTTTCAAGGTAAGTGAACCGCGAGGAATCCGGTAATTCCGACAAGGTTACGGCACAAAAGACCGCAGCACAGATCATCGGAATGGGAAATCGTTTAACCGCAAGAATAAGTTCTTTCTTAAATGCGTCTAATACATCTCTTGAAATCAAAACCATAGTCATCCCCAAACCCTACTCCGATAAGCTTAATCTCTTTCCCTAAATTGTGGCAAAAATAACTAAAAATCATTTTAGGTTTAATCTTAAGCTTATTTTAGAACTCAAATTGGCTACTTACGTTCCATGTAAGCATAGCAATTTCGACTAACAGTTTCCCGGAAGAGATCGAATGGCTTGCCGCAACCCCTACAAAGCAAAAGGCCGCCCGTTAAGGCGGCCTTTCTTAATCAGGCTCTTGTTATCTTATGAAAGAGTCGGGAACAAAACATGCTCCACATTTGAGAAGTTAAGGATCGATCCATCCTCAAAGGTGACGGTGCCACTATTGAGGCCGGTACTTACATAGGATTCAATGGCAAGCTTGCCATCGATATACAGCCAATCATCGCCGGCACCACCATCATAGGTGTCGTTACCAAAACCATAGCCGCCGGTTATGACATACATGGCGTCGTCACCGTTACCACCATAAATCCGATCGTTGGCGCCATCCCTTGCATCTATATTCCAGTTGAAGATGTCAGAATCATCGCCGCCATAAAGAGTGTCAGACCCGGCATCATCATAGAGCCCGTCATTGCCGGCATCCCCATAAACAGTGTCATTACCATCACCGCCGTAAAGGCTATCATTGCCGTTTCCTCCGGCTATGGTGTCATTCCCGGAGCCACCGTAGATGCCGTCGTCTGTATCGTTGAAGTCGCTGGCTGCAGTTCCATAACCACCATAAAGCTTATCGTCGCCACTACCGCCATAAAGGGTGTCTCTGCCGGCCGCACCATAGATAACGTCGTTTCCGCTATCGCCGTATATCAGATCGCTGCCGTCTCTAAATACGACATCACCCGCTGATGAAGAGGTTCCGCCCCATAGGGTATCGTTGCCTTCGATCAACATACAAACAATTGTTGGAAACCTAAAGTTGGGAAATCTCTGCAAATTTATTGGAAAAAATTTCACAAAAAAATTTCACAAACGAGATTTCTCGCATAAATTTTTTATCACCGGCGGTTACCAAGCTTACATTTTAGCCGTCATGCAGGTGGCAAAGTCTTCAGATGCCAATGCTGTTCCATCTTCATCAAGATCCACGCCAGACTGCCTAACCCCAGAAAGCCATAGGTGATCGGCAGCAAGGTATTATCATACATCTGACCAATTGCCGTTCCTAAGATCAGCGAGATCACTGAGGACACCGAACTCATGATGGCCGAGGCCATTCCCGCCACCTCACCCATGGGCTCCATGGCAATGGCGTTTAGATTGCCGAACATCAACCCGAAGGAAAAGAACAACACCGCGGCATAAACGACGAACATCCACAAGGTAACGATAGGGACCATCAGCTGCACCGCCAGGAACACCGCCGACGCCAGAACAATCACCGACATGGCACGCAGGCAAATATAGCGCATGCCAACCCGTTGCACGATATGGGAGTTCAGTAAGGACGCACCACCCAGGACGAGTGCCAGACCGCCAAAATAAAAGGAAAAGGCATCACCGGTACCGAAATGATCTTGGAATATCTGCTGCGACGCACCGAGATAACCAATGAAGCTGCCAAAGGCCAAG
>Ga0075163_10012637_pt1 | contig 10994 bp, 6 predicted proteins | sample JI1023141ADNA_FD_71478 | JGI IMG/M metagenome (GOLD analysis project Ga0075163, IMG submission 71478) | Wastewater effluent complex algal communities from Wisconsin, to seasonally profile nutrient transformation and Carbon sequestration -... | ecosystem: Engineered > WWTP > Effluent > Algae...
AAAAAAAAAAAAGCAAATTCTCTCTTATTGAATGATCGTTAACAGTCCATCGTCATTGACACGAATAGTGTTATCATAACAAACAAACGTTTCCAGTCGCAAGGTAGAAGGCGTATCCGTTACTGAATTAATATAGGTAGGACTGTTCCATTCCAGTTCGAGATCCAAATGTTCATTATGAGCTCCTACAGGTAAACAAACCACGGAACCATCGGGTAATGTGGACGATAATGGGAATGCAATGATCATACTACTAGGTACACGAACATTAGAACCAGATGTACTTTGATCCATGCGAAAACCTAACCCTGGATGGTTGGTACCATTCAAAGTGCTACCAGCGACAGCAAACGTGAAAGTATCAACATAGCCATTAAAATAATCATACAAGGAACGTTGAGGGAGGATTTTTTGGTGTGATAGGGCGTTGCCAAAACAATCATCTAAATAAAACAAGGGATCGACAGGTGGTGTACATTGTTCCTGCAGACCGACTGAGTGTCCAGTCTTCCCGACTTTTCCAGAGAGTCCTGAGGTAGAAGTCGCGGTCGTTCCAGGACCGTATTGAAGTAATGTGCCAGTATATACGACAGGGGGTGATAAAGTTTCTCCATTGTATTTCACGGTATATTGCCGTAAGGAGGTAACACGGGGCATGGCGCCTTTAAACAGATAACCATTGGTGTTATTCGTATCAGGGAACCAACTGGAATAGGAATTATAAGAACAAAAGACTGTATTGGTTTGATCTTCCTCAGCGCGTATACAAGCCAATAAATATTTTGGACGTTGTTTGCTTAGTGGGATCTGAAATCGTTGACGTTGTTGAACACGCCCTGAAGGGGGAGTTAATTGAAAAGAGTTGTAAATCCACGAAGGAAATTGTAATACATATTGTCCACTTAAACGTAATTCGTTTAAGAGTCGTTGGGTCATGCTCTGGTCTTTATATTCTTTATACATCAAACAAGGGTAACCTATTTCTAGGGTCACATTGACATTAGCACTGCCGGTGATAAAGGCGATCTGACCACGATTGACGGTGAATTCGATTTCAAGTGCACCCATATGACCTGTTGGGATCAACTTCTTTTGATGAAACAGACCAATAAACGGTATTGTCATGTAACGCCGTGGTAAATTGGCTGGAACTTCGTTGTCCGCTAGATCGGGTGCATTACCGATAGAATGGTATCCATTTCGTCGATGGATAGGAGACGTGTAATTCATATTATTTAAAGAGGACACATTGAAACCGAGACTATCCAAAGGGGCGTTAACGCTGGTTTTCCCCATGGGGACCGATCGCGGTGAAATCATCAATTCACTCGAATCCAATAGACTACTATGTAAATAGTTGTTTAAATCATAATTCTGAATATCCTCTAATACGGTCTTATCGTAAAGAACACGACACCGTGAAAAGACCGTGTTAATATCGTAGGCAAACATTTCCAGTTGATTATTTGTACCCGTGGTAACGACGGGTCGAATACTAAAACATAACCGTACTGTTTGTGGGTCCATATAGCCTGTATTGGGGATTTTAAACGTCACCAAATCATTGTCTGTAAACACATTCGCATTGGTCACGGTGGTCAATAAAGTAATGCCATCAGGTTCTAATAAATTTTGAGTCACATCCACTGCGCGAGGAGATTCTGCATAAATTTTACGATACACCCACGGTAGGTTGGTTTGTTGAACATCGGCTAATTGAGCAGGTTGGCGCATTCTAGCTTGCATTTGTTGTCCTTGATAAAAATTATCACAAGCGTCCGTAAGACGACTATTGGAGGTGTCCATGTTTTATTTTTTTGGTGAAAGGGTTCAACAAGGTTTAAAAAAAAGGAGATAGAAATTTTATTTTTTCAAAGGATGTTGGGTTTTATACTCTTGAGATCCCATGGGAGGGGGTGGTCCCACAAAGGCTTCTCGGGTCGTACGAGGACCCATGGTTCGTTTTCGTTTTTGAACCAAGGATGTTCGTTCTTTGGTAGATTTCATCGATTTACGATACCCCATTTTACCCGCTAAGGAATCTTGACAACACATGGTGGTTTTTTTTTGGTACCCTCTTTGGTAGGGAAAAAAATACTTTTTGTTAAAATTTACCTCCCGACATGACATAGGTTGGACTGGAGTAATAGTCTCTGTTTTCCAACCGTTTCTTTTCATTCCCATCCACTTGCGCTGATGTACTTCCATTAATGGTATCTCGAAACCGTTGTTTAATGGATTTCCGTTCAGGGAGTTCATTACCTAATCGTTCTAAAATACGTTTTCCTAATGTTTCATTGGCATCATCACTACAAGGACCATTTTGAAGAATATAACGGTCAAACAAAGCCGCTGTCAGTTTGTCACTTTCACGAACAATGTAGGTTTTCAAATCATCTTGATTAAATCCTCGTGGAAGTGCGGTAGACCATTTGGATGATCGTCGATTTAATCCAAAAGGACTAACTTGATCTACAATTTCTGTCCGTGGAGCAATGGCTTGAATGTTGGTACGATTGACAGAAGGGTGTAAACGATGACGTTCAGCTTCATATTCAGCTAACTCAACATCATTAGTCGGTACTCGTAGGGTTCGTTTCATTATTCTTAAAGAGTTGTTTTTTTTTTATTATCTTGTGTTGTTGACGGTAAAGAAAAACAACCAAAAAAAAGGGACATGGCTCATCCTACCAAAACAACACATCAACACAATGGATTAGATACCATGGTGCAATCCGCAATCTATGATCCTGTTGGATTAAGAGATTCAGCTGTGCGAGTGAAAGTAACCAATGATTTTTTTGAAGATACCATTCATGGAACTGTGTCCGGTCGGCGTACGGGCTTTTGTGGTGGTTATACTAGTAATATTGCTAACGATTATTCCTCTGTCATGCCAGGATTAACCGCTGGTCAGTATACACCCCTTCCTCCTGATACCGTAGGCACGACGTCCGAGGTGATTCGGATCGCAAGTACGAGTACAAGTGACAGTGCCTCAGGGAATGGAATCAGCGCGATGATTGTCTTCTTTCTGGATCTCAATTATCAAGAACAGTTTATCGTCACTGCATTAAATGGACAAACGCCTGTCACTTTAGTGTTTCCAACCGATGTCTACGCCATCCATTTTTTATATGCTTTTCCGATTGCCAAAGGGTCTACAGCAATCTCACCAGGGACCATCATTTCGAATGTCGGTACCATCTACTTAGGAACCGGTACGTTTAGTACGAGTACGGGATTCACTAAAAATTATATGTGGAATCGGATTTTGGATGGATTTATATCGTCAGCGGTGTATGTGGTACCTAAAGGGTATCGCGGCGCTTTATGGTCAGTAAAGTTTAATACGGACCACACCACCACCACGAGTTATAAAACGATGTACCGTGTCAATCGAGGATCACCATGGCAATTGTTGGCTGAAGATACAGTGAACAATACAACAGTGATTCAACGTAGTATTGCTGGTGGTTTTTTTACAGCGGGTGCTGAATTCACCGTTATTGGGAAACGAAATGGTGGAACCAATATCGCAGCTAACTTTGTCTTGACGGCTCATGAAATTTCTGAGTCCTGTTTTACAACAGCCCAATACTAAATAAAAAAAACAAACCTAACCAAAAAAAAATGAAACTGAGTCTCTTAAGCTCTATCGGGTATGTATGGTGGTTCGTGTCTCCTACGTTTACCTTTCAATGGTTTTGTCATCATACGTATCATGCCCTTTCACCTCCATTGGCGGGGTATGGTGGATGTGTGGATGAACAACCGTCGGGATTAGGGGGTGTGGAAGACCAACGATTGATTTATGAATTTGCTCAACAAGCGGGGTTCATGACCATGGGTGGTGGTGGTCATACCCATACTTGTTATGATGTGTTATGTCTTTGTGCATCCAGTACACAACGATGTACGTATGCTTTGGTCTTAGACAATGGTCATCCTGGGGATGTGAGTGTACCTGTATATGCGGCTGTGATGGGTTTAGACGTGAGCAGTATTGGACCGAATTGTGAAGGGGCTAATGCTGCGTTACCAATTGATACAGTGACCGTAGTCACTAATGTTCGAGAACACTACCGTGAATGGGTTCGTTTTTCTAAACCGTTCTCTGTGACTGATTTGTCTTCGTTACTTAGTTCTAAGTGTCCTTCTACAACGCCCCCCAAAAACAATGGAACAACAAGTCTTTCCTTCTCAACGTCTTTCCAAACCCTCTGCTATACGATCGATTCAACCGGGGTTTGGCACACTCGGTATCACTAAACCGTTTTCAGGAATCGTCAATGCTAAATCAGCCTATCAAAACCCGTTACAGATTCATACCACACCCACTCAATTGAGTAATGCTGCGGTGATCCCTGCAGCAGCTCCTTTTAGTTTAGCCATTAGAAATGCTAGTTATAACTTAAATTCTGATCCCCGTGTTTTAAAATTTACTCCACGGTCTGGGTTACTACCACGTATTGTGGATAAGGAACAAGGTGATGAGTGTCCATTGACCGTCTCTGCACCCCAAACTTGTGAAGATTGAATAAAAACATTTTAAAACTGTATATTTATTTTTTTTATCACTACGCAATTGTCAAAAATATAACCGCAACATTCGACGTTGGCTGTGGGGAGGTTACTCTCTCATCACCCCTCACCCAACAACTACATGATATGATACACTGATTGCAAAAAAAAAGAGAAGACAGGTAAAAACTAAACTAGACTAAGACTAAGAAACATAATAATAATAAATGAAGTCAATGAACGATGAGATCCTGAAAAAAAAAACAACATCGTGCTCTTGTAATCAATGCTCTCTCTTTGAATATTATGCAAAAAAATTTTTTTGTTTTTTTTAAAGTGGTTTTTCAAAACGCGAAGAAGTAAACATTTCGTTGGCTGCATTGCGCATAAATCTTACATTTCCATTTGCTTTTTTTTATGTGGTGCTATAAATTTTTTTGTATCATTCAACGAACAGCTCCATGGAAGGTTGACAAAAAAAACATCAACAGCGACCTGCATTCAGAGATCTCCACCGACAATCGTCCATTTTTTTACATTGTCTGAGGTCGTCATGGTTTCCTCTTGTTGTCTTTGAAGATGAGTATTCATTCGTTCCAAATAAAACTTTTGTCCTTCTAAGATAGAATGAAACACTCTTAGATTCACGAGTTTACATCGCCACTGTTCTTCTTCTGCCCAAGTGATCAGGGTGACATAACACGCTTTCAAAGGATGTTGAACATCTTGACCTATCTTTTCTACTTCTTCTTCAGATAATGATTTATCCCATTGACATTGATAGAACGTACGACAAGGTTTTCGTTGGGAATGATTAGATTTCCAACCAAAATTCTTAGCGAGTCCTGTTAAATGACTATAGAAATAGAGAGCGATCTGTTTGGTCACTTTCTCTTCGATCGCTTGACAAATAGCTTCTTCTATCTTTAACCCCCAACCTGGTCCATAACAATCATAAGGAGGAGTACGAAACAAAAGAAACGAAGAACTAGGAAGTAGAAAGGTCAGTGTCTTTCCTCGAATGTAATGATGGTCCATAAAAAAGACGGTGGAAGGATCACTAATGGTTTCCATGCGGTTCAGGGAATTGGTAACCTCTTTCTCTGCTTCCATGTCTTTGTTAGACTGTTGTTCTTGTGTTTTTTTAAAAGAACGTTTGTTAGACACCATTCCTTTTTCACGAGAAGTCGTAGCAGTCGTAGAAGACGAAGATGTGGAAGCTAATGGAGATGGAGGATTTAAACAACCAAGTTGTGCACTCATGATAAGTTCAGAGGAGTATATGCGGGAGAAAGTTTCATTCCCCTGACGGTGCTTGTTTATTATTTATAGTGACGCTACTTACAACAAAAAGATTGTACCACCATGACTCTTTGATCATGCTCATGCTCAATAAAAAAAATTTCATGGGTTTGTACATGGGTTCATCCCCTGTCTCATGATCTGATGTCTTGTGGTGGTTGGTATCGTGTGACTCTGTGAAAAAATTTTCATCGGTGTTACGTATACCCATTGACAATTAAATTAAAGTACATAATCCTTCACTCCTTTCCAGTTCAGTTTTTCTCAAAACGCCGCCAACAAAATGTCGTTATCGATTTCTCGTCAAGGTTTCTTACGCCACTTCTATGACAATGATCAATTATTTGTAAATGGATTTCGTATTCTATTTACTTTGTTACCTTCGGTGGAACGTCGTTTACGAGCGTTTCTCCGACAACCTGTTCAACGTCGTCGTTTTAATGTGTTTGAAGATACCGATATGTTAGTTTTACGATTGGAACCTTTTTTACGTGGGTATGAGATGGTCTTTGGTGAAGAAATGGATCAAGTGATCCAAGAAACCCTTCGTGATATCGGGGTTCCTATAGAAACATCGGCCATAGTGTACATGTACTTGCGAAATAACCAACGTCAAATACTAGGTGGAGAAAGTAGTGTGTCACAGCGATACGATCATGTTTCTGACTTTGAGCTCATGTCGTATTTGGAACGTATGTCCGATGCTGGTTATACCGGATTTGTCGTCTCTGATATTGTAGTGGAATTTCATTTTCCTATTTCGGACCTGTTACGGTTATTGGTACGTGGTGGATGTAAATTACATTCCAGTCGATTGGTTCCATTGGAACCTTCCCATAAAGAATCCATGTCTTTGGATGAACGTTTCCCACCCTTGTGTGATTATGATGAAACGTATACCTCCTCGGACAAATTAGCGTTGTATTATTGTATGCACTTCCCATTGTCCTGTCGTCATTTACGTGGAATTTATTTTTATGGTTGGAAGGAGGGTTGGGATCAACCAATCTGTGGTTGGATGTCGTTAGTGTATGCTTTAGCTTCTTTTCGTTACCGTCGAGTCGTTTACATGATAGAACAGGAACAAGATTTGACCAGAAAGGAGACATTGCAAACTGTTTATGAACGTGAACGACGACGTTTGATTGGGTATCAATGGGATGTGGATTCTTTGTATCAAGATGGTCTTCGCTTAGCCAATCAGGTTGTGTTTGAAACAGAAGAGTCTACTGAGCAATCTCATACCCCGGTCTCGATTGGAACCTTAGCATCCTTTGTACGTTCTCATTATCCTGATGCCAATTTCAGTGTGTTTGATGCCACTACCCGGTGTGTGTTTCGACAACCTCGTACGCATTGTGATGACTTTTTCCCGCAAGTGACTGGGGATCCTATGCCCCCCTTTGACCCTACTTTGAACCCTCTTACTATTCCTGTCATCCGTGCCTTCTTTCATACTCAAGTCGTTTTGTTTTATGATTTTGAACAGGCACATTTCTATCCCATCTTTTCCCTTAAACAGTTTTTCATGACAGGCTCTTCTTCTTCTTCCTCTTCTTCTTCTTCTTCTACATCGTCACCGTCATCATCGTCATCGCCCTCTTCTCCAACGGCTTCTCCTCTACCTACCACTGAAGAGGATCAACGGACCTCTTGCGAACGTAGTTCCTTGGTTTCTTCGACACGTATCAGTTCGTTTATTCAATGTCATGTAGAAGAATCGATGTATGATCAACCACCCTCTGACGATGAACTTCAAGTAGTGGAAGATAGAGATGATAGAGAGGATGTGGATCGAGATCGTGATGAATTGGTTTCCACTATCCATTTACAATCCTGTGTAGCATCCATGAGTGATTTGTCGTCTTTGTCGTATCCATCTACTACGTCCATCTCCTCTTCGTCTCATCGTGAGGAAACCGTGTGTCAAGTCAAAGGATTAGATATTCCGTTTTCGCTTATTGAAAAAGAAGTCTCTCCTACTATCGATACCATTTGGACGATTCCGTCAGGTGTAGGTAAAGGGAACTGTTTACGGTGTCGACATGACGTTTGTCAGAATGAAAAACATGGGATGGGGGTGGCTCGCCTCAAACAACGTTATGGTCAAGATTGGCCGTTTCCTTTCCCACCCCAACGCCCTTATTATGATCCTGGTTGTTTAGTGTGTCGTTATGGTTTTTGTCGTAAACCTGATCATTTCATTCGAAACGCCATTCTACCGATTCGATGGACCGCTCCGAATACGAATACCTTGACTACAACCTCCTCTGGTGATGGTGATGGTGATGGGGTTGTGGTTGCTTCTTCTGCTGGAACCAACCATGGTCGTGTGGTTAAACGACCCCATGCGAGCTATTGCTATCCTTGTCCAGGATGTGAATTTCGATTAACCGTAGCGTCCATTCGTAAACATGCCTGTCGTGTCATCCAGTGTCCTCATTGTTATACAGTCTTTCATAACATGGAGGATTATGATACTCATTTTACCGCTGATCCTAACGAGACCGTCTATGATTTTGTGTGCGCTATTTGTTCCAAGTTATGTTTTAACCGTGATTGTTTTTTGAAACATCGTCAATTGTGTAGTGGTCGAATACAAACCTTATGTGTCTATTGTCGTGAACCTTTAAAGACCACCCCTCAGGAACAGCATGTGTGTAAAGCGTATTTCTGTTTTTCGTGTCAGCAAAAGGTGCAAGATCCGATTCGTTATGATCCTTTAACCCAACGTAGTATTCGTGGTTTACATGAATGTTATATCAATCGACCTCGACAAAAATATACAGGCTATGCAGGCTTGGTCATGGATCTACATAATATACGGGTGTTTGCGTTTGATTTTGAAAGTCGTCTCGATACCATCCCAGGTCTTAGTTATCCCTTTGATGTCGACAATGCCCACTCTAACAGTGTCCTCAATCCTGTCTATCGCCATTATGTCAATTGTTGTTCGTTTATGGAAGTGAACGTCTCTCGTATTGTCAAGCATATGATCCCTGCTGATAAAATGGAGTATCTACTCCACGGAGCCAAACCTGATGTCATCTCAGCGTATCATCATCACATCGATCACAGTTCCGACGATCATAGTGTGGTTCAACTACAGAGCTGTTTTAGTTTAGGTGCTTTTTGGAAAGCGGTCGTTCGTTTTTCAACCTCCCTTGAAAACTATTGGTATGCTCATAACATGAAAGCGTATGACGGACGGCTTCTTTACGACTACCTGCTATCACGGAACATTTACCCTATACGTATGTTTTGGATGGGTCAAAAAGTCATGCATTTAGAATATTATGGTCAAAAGGGTCATCGTATTATCTTTCGCGATTCTGCCTGTCATATCGCAACGTCGCTCTCCAAGTTGCCTGGTATGTTTGGTTTAGATCCTACGATTGTCAAAAAGGGGATGTTTCCATACCGTTTGAATGAAAAAAAGAGTATGGGTTACCGTGGTCCATTCCCATCCTTTGAATGGTTTGATACAGCTCATATGAGCCCTAAAGCGTTCCAAGAGTTTCGTCGTTGGTATGTGTCCATGCAAGAGCGTAGTGTTGCTTTCTGTGACCGTTATTTGCAACCGTTGGGACATGATAGCGAAGGTCGTTCTGGTTGGGAACATAGTGAGGCTCGTACTGTTATTGATCGTGTTTGGTCAACTCATCATCACGATGACCGTTGTTTCGAAACAGTGGGTGTGTACGACTTGACGACGGAAATGGTACGGTATTGTGAGAATGATGTCTTTGTATTGAGTGAAAGTTTGATGAAGTATACGGAAGTGTGTTGTTCGTTTGTGTTTCGAAGCCCTTTAAAATATATTACCGTCCCTCAGTTTACTTACCAGATGTACCTTCAATTGTATCTTCCTCCGAAAACGATTTGCTACCTGGATATCAACGAAAGTCGTTTTGCGCGACGTGCGTTGCGTGGTGGAAATACCAATGTGCGTCGTCTCTATTATGAAAGTCTGTCCGATAAGGACGGGGTTCGTTATATTGATATCCAGAGCCTTTATCCCGCGGTGCAGTTTTATGATCCCATGCCAGTCGGTCGCCCCCAAGTACGTTATTTTTCGTCCATCGATCGTCGCGTTCAGTATTTACCTCAGCCCGACGAACTTTACTTGAAAGATGGGTTTTTTGGTTTCATTGAGTGTGATCTCAGTATCCCACATTTGGACTCCGCTCCCTTACCCTTCCACCCTGCCTTGTGCCTACGTGGTAAGATACGACAGCATTTAACGCTTTTGTCCCATTACCATCCCCTTGAGCGCATCGTCATTACGTCTGTCGAATTGCAAGCGGCTCTGAGTCAGGGTTATAAGGTCACTCATGTATATCGGATTGACGAGTATCGAACCAGCCATACTCTTTTCCATGATTTCGTTTCAACGTGGTTAAAATTAAAGTTATTGAACAGTCCCATCCCCGAGTCTTGTAGTAAAGCGTATTACGTGTCCGAATTGAATAAACGTTTTCGTTTCCGTCCAACCCTTCGCCCCTCTGACTTCCCTGATACCCCTAATGTAGCAATGCGAGGTTTGGCCAAATTGATGTTGAATTCATTGTGGGGTAAATTTGGCCAACGGAATGATATGATTTCTCGTGAAATTTTAAAACATGGGTCTGATGTGTTTCGTCTGAATACTCAAATTCAACAAGGGTGGGTAAAACAGAAGAAACGGGAGTTCATTCGTCAATCCGGTGGGATGACCTGTCCATTCCAAATTGCCGACGTGGTCAATTACTTAAAACGGGAAACGAAGAATGTGGCGGTTGCTGCTTTTGTTACAGCTCATGCTAGATTACGTCTGTGGAAAGCGATGCAACAGTGTGGTGATAAAGTGGTGTATCATGACACCGATAGTATTGTCTATGAGGTTAAAAATGAACAAAAGTTGGTAGAAGAAGGTTTGTTTCTAGGTGATTGGGAGAGTGAAACTGGAGATGCTTTAATTCACCAGTTTGTCTCCTTGGCCCCCAAGACGTATGCGTACCGTTATACTACTCCTCCAGAACCACAACAGGGTACTACGGTCCAAGAGGTTGTGAAGGGTAAAGGATGTTCATTAAATCGTGAAAATAGTTGTTGGATCCATTTTAATGCGTATGCTTATTTACTGTGTGCGACATTTTTACGATCCCCTGACCCTAGAGTTGTAGCAT
>Ga0075163_10012638_pt1 | contig 10994 bp, 10 predicted proteins | sample JI1023141ADNA_FD_71478 | JGI IMG/M metagenome (GOLD analysis project Ga0075163, IMG submission 71478) | Wastewater effluent complex algal communities from Wisconsin, to seasonally profile nutrient transformation and Carbon sequestration -... | ecosystem: Engineered > WWTP > Effluent > Algae...
GGATCTGTGGGGGCGGACAGAGCGTATTTGCGCACTTCGAGAATGGGGGAGCCGAAATTGATCAGCAGGCCGTGTTCGATGCGGGAGGCGCGGAGGTAGCCGAGGAGCTGGGCGACGTGTTCGTCGTTGAGGGTGCGGACGGCTTTGAGTTCGACGATGAGTTGTTGCTGAACGAAGAGGTCGGCGAAGAATTCACCGAGCAGAGTGCCGTCTTCGTCGAAGACATTGAGCGGATGTTGCTGAATCGCGAGGAGAGTTTGTTTGCGGAGGCGATGCGCGAGACCGTTTTCGTAGACTTTTTCGGCGTGCCCGTGACGGAGGTGGCGATGGAGGGCGAAGCTGGTTTCGCGGACTTGGTCGCAGAGCTGGAAGATGGGGTCTTTCATGGGGAGGGGCTTGGGGTTGGGTTGGGGGATGAGAAAAAATGAGGGACGGAGCGATGGCCTCCAAGCGGCGCAAGCGGCGCAAAAAAAGACAGCAGGATCGGAGGTTGGAGGGACCGGTTTCTGAAGTTCGGTTTTTGCGCCTTCTGCGCCTTTTTGCGGCTAAAAATCACAGCCCGTATTTTTCGAGGCGGCGGTAGAAGGCGCTGCGGCTGAGGCCGAGTTCTTCGGCGGCTTTGCGGGCGTTGCCGTCGCAGCGGGCGAGGGTCTTTTTGATGAGAAACGCCTCCACTTCCTCGATGCTCATTTCTTCGAGGCGCGGGGCGGACTGCGCGGCGTTGAGGCCGAGGTCGGGGGCGCGCACGACTTTGCCGGGCGTCATGAGGACGCCGCGTTCGACGGCGTGGTCGAGTTCGCGGACGTTGCCGGGCCAGGGGTAGGCCTTGAGGGCGTCGAGCGCGGAGGCGTCGAAGCCGGTGATGGGTTTCCGGTAGCGATCGACGTGTTGTTTTAGAAAATGCTGCGCGAGGAGCTCGATGTCTTCACGGCGTTCGCGGAGCGGCGGGAGGTGGAGCTGGATCGTGTTGAGGCGGAAGAGGAGATCCTGGCGGAATTTGCCGGCGGCGACCTCGGCCTGGAGGTCGGAGTTGGTGGCGGAGACGAGGCGGACATTGGCGCGGAAGGTGCGCGAGGAGCCGACGCGTTCGAATTCGCCGGTCTCGATCGTGCGAAGAATTTTCGCCTGCTGGGAGAGCGGGATGTTGCCGATTTCGTCGAGGAAGAGTGTGCCGGTGTCGGCGAGTTCGAAGCGGCCGGCGCGGTCGGATTTCGCGTCGGTGAACGCGCCGCGGACGTGGCCGAAGAGTTCGCTTTCGAAGACGCCCTCGGGGAGGCCGCCCATGTTGACCGAGATGAAGGGTTTGCCGGCGCGTGCGGAGACGGCGTGGAGGGCTTGGGCGACGAGGCCTTTGCCGGTGCCGTTTTCGCCGGTGATGAGGACGTTGGCATCGGAGGGGCCGACGCGGGCGATGATGTCGAGCACGGGGCGCATCGCGGCGGATTGCGCGATGAGCGTGGGGCCGGCTTTGCCTCCGGGGGCGCGGAGGAGTTGGTTTTCCTGCTCGAGGCGGCGGTAGGCGCGGACGGCGTGGCCGAGGTCGATCTGGTTGCGCACGATCGCGAGGAGGCGCGGGTTGTCCCAGGGTTTGGTCACGAAGTCGCGCGCACCGCGACGCATGGCTTCGACGGCGACATCGACGGTGGCCCACGCGGTCATGACGACGACGGGCAGCGTGGCGTCGATGGCCTGAAGTTTTTGGAGAAGTTCGAGACCCTCCTGTCCGCTCGTGGTGTCGCGCGCATAGTTGAGATCCATCAACACGAGGGCGTAGTCGCGGGCCTCGACGGCTTTGATGACGGCGGCGGGAGATTTTACGGCTTCGGTGGCGTAGCCCTCGCTTTTGAGGAGGAGGCGGAGCGCTTCGAGGACGTCGGCCTGATCGTCGGCGATGAGAATGCGGAGAGGCGGCGCGTCAGACATGAAGGAAGTCACGAGGTGGGTGGATTGAGTGTCAAGGGGGAGGCCGGGAGGGAAGAGGCCTGCCTCTTTGCACCGCTCGTGCCAGCGCGAGCGAGGTTGGTTAAGCCGCTGTAGCGGAGGTTGATAAACTGTGCGGGCGGGCGGCGCGGTGGGCGCGAGTGTGTTTCCGGTGGGAAAAGAGCGTCCCGTTTGTGGGACGGAAACGGGTGGCGCGGGGCGAATCTTTCTGGCCGCCGGTGCGTAGGGCTCAACCGCACGCGCCTCCTGAGGTGTTCGCCTGTGGAGGCATTGTCCACTTGCCGACATGTCGTAGGCACCGTTACAGACTTTGCCTATTCTCCGCGTTGAACAAGTCGCCTTCCCATTCTCGTCGTCTCGCCGGCTTCACTCTCGTGGAAGTGATGATGGCTGCCGTCATTATGATGGTGGGATTTATCGGCTTGGTGGAAGCGGTCGCGGTGGCCACGTCGTCGATGGACCACGCGCGCCGGCAGACGCTCGCGACGCAGATCATCAACCATGAGATCGAGGATTTGTTTCTCGCCAGTTGGACCACTATTGCCGCGCTGCCGACGGGCAGCACAGCGATCACGATCGACAGCCAATTTCACGAGGCGATGCAGGCGGTGGGCGACTACCGGACTACGGCGGATTCGGTGACGTTCTCCCTCGCACGCACGGTGACGAGTCCCGATCCGGTGACGAATATTCGCGAGGTGAATTTCACGGTGACGTGGGTCGTGAAGACCAGCCGACGTGATGGTTCGGGCAACCGGGTGTCGTTTACGCATACCCGGGCGAATTCGGTGTGGCTGGGCAAATACGGTCTGCACCTCTCCTACCCGCAATCGTGAGCCCGCCACGTCTCAACCGCTGCGCGGGCTTCACCATCGGAGAACTGCTGGTCGGCGTCGGCCTCTCGTTGATCGTGATGACGGGGGTCCTCAGCAGCTACGTTTTCGTGGCGCGGAGCTACAATCGCACGATCGGTTTCGGCATGGCCAACCAGCCGACGTTGGAAGCGCAGGGCCGGCGCACGCTCGCGTGGTGGGCGCAGGATGTGCAGATGGCTTCGGCGGTGACGAGCCCGTCGGCCTCGGAGGTGACGCTCACGGTGCCGCGCAGCGATGGCGGCACGAAAAATGTGACCTACTATTTCAATAGCACCGCCTCCGCAGTGTCGGTTTACAGCGTCACGGTGCCCGCGACTTCGCTGGTGCGGATTGATCGCGACACGAGCACAGCCCTCACGCTGCACTCCTCGCTGCTGACGTGCGTCTTTTCCTACTACGACACCGTCGGCAATCCCTACACGACCTACGTAAACTATTTGCCGGGCATAAAACGGGTCGCGGTGGCCTTTACCGCGCAAGCGGGCAGCAGTGTGAACAGCACGCTGACCCAGGTCTACAAATCGGCCTCGCCGCGGTTGGTCCTGCGCAACAAGCCTTTGTTGCCCTGATGCGTCGCTCCTCGCACAACGGTTCGGTGGTCTTGGTGGCACTGTCGTGTGTCACGGTGCTTGGCATCGCCGTGGCGAGTTTTCTCTCGGTGAGCAACCAGGCCATGAGGCTCAGCAACCGCACCTACGCGAAATCGGTAAGTAAACAGCTCGCGGAGATGGGCCTCGAACGCGCCCTGCGCTCCTACAATGCGAATACGTTCGGCAGCTGGACGCTGCCGGACGCCACGACGGCGACGCGCACGTTTTCCATTGCGAGCAGTCATTACGGCAACAGCGGCATCACGGCGGATGTAAATATCCGCGTCGACCACTACCGGGCTACGAACAAGGCCACGGTGTGGAGCGAGCGCACCGCCTACACCGCTAACGACTATGTCTGGTATCAGGGCGTGTGGTATCTCTGCACGGCGACGCCGCCGGTCGCGGTGCCGCCGGCCTATAACAACCAAGTCCCCTCCAACGCCACGTATTGGAAGGCCGCGCCCGAGACTTGGAATGCCTACGCCAATTATCGCATTGGCAACATCGTGCTCTCCGGCGGCTCCGCCTATCGCTGCATCGCGGCGAATATCAACCAGACTCCGCCCAACGCCACCTACTGGACGGCCTACAGCGTGGCGCCTTGGAGTTCGTCCACTGTCTACGCGGTCGATACGGTCGCGCTCTCTGGCGGCATCGCTTATCGTTGTATCGCGGCCCACACCGACCAGGCACCGCCCAACACAGCTTACTGGCTCAGCGCGCCGGTGATCTACTCTGAAGGCATTGCGACCTTGCCCGACAGCGGGTCCACGCAACTGAAGACGCAGATCCGCGCCACGCTCGCGCCGGCGCCGCTGTTTCCCAACGCCCTCGGCGCGGAGAATCTCGTGACATTTGCCAGCACCGGCACCGTCAACAGCTACAATTCCGTCCTCGGCACCTACAATCAGACGACTGCGCCCTTCACGGTGGCCAGTCCCAACATCGGCTCCTCGGCCGTCGTCGCCGGCGGCAATACCGGCGGCAACGCCGTCGCCATCACCAACGCCCGTATCAACGGCTACCTCGCGGCACCTTCTGCGGCGACGTCACCCTACGCTCCGCGCTACACAAACAGCACCTCGGGGATCGTCACCGCGGTCGCCGCGCCCACCACCCCTTCGCCGCGCATCGATCTCACGCGGATTAGCCGCAGCCCCTACATTCCCCAATTCGATATTCAGGCGGTCACGGGCGGGGGCGATTTGCCGGCCTCAGCCGGTAGCGGCACCTATCTCGATGCTGGCGCGAACACCCTCGGCACGGCCGGAGCGACGACACCTTCCATTTACAACATCACCGGCACCTACAACGGCGGGACACTCTACTCGGGGCTCTATTTAGACAATGCGGCCAATGTGCTGACCATTGTGGGCCCCGTGATCTTGAATGTCACCGGACCGCTTTATACCTACAGCGGAAGGATCCAGATCGCGACCACCGGCTCGCTCGAAGTTTATTTCACGGGGCAGCTCTATGTCGGCAGCAGTGCCACGACGGGCATCAGAAATCTCACCCTCGATCCCAAGAAATGCCTGCTAGTCGGCACGAGCACGGCGAACTCCTCGGGTTCGCATTACTATTGGGCGAATGCATCTGCGACCGCCACCCCCTTCTACGGCCTGATCTACATGCCCGACGCCTACGTGAGCACGTGGTCCAACGTTGTGATCCGCGGGGCAATCTCCGCGAAAAATATCGGCTACCCCTCGACGCTCTCCGTGCTCAACTACGACACCTCCCTCCGCACTGCCGGTGCCATCGGCACCTTCATCGACAGCCCCTATCGGCTCGTCGAGTGGCGCGAGCTCACCGACCCGGCGGAGAAGATCACTTTGCCGTAAAGTCCCCCGCCGCCGAGTTCCACAGTCCCCTGCACGCCCGGCCCGCTGCCCGTGTTTCCCGCAGCGAGGTCGGCGTGGGTCGGATTGACATGGGGCGGCTGTTTTCGCCCTAGTCATCGCCACTTTCCCCTTCATGGCGGCCCTCTCGATGCTAACCCGTGGCAAGCGCGGTGGCGTTCTCTTCAACCAGAACGACCACGGCCTTCAGTTTGCCCGCTTGGCGCAGTTGGAGCAAAAGCCCCTCGTCGTGGATATGCTGACGGAATTGCCGGCGACGACTGACGATGAAGCCATTGCGCAGTGGGTGCGGATGGCGTTCCCGGACCGCGGCCCCGGATTTCTGACCGGTTATGGCGGCTTCCACCCGGTGGAGCGTGTGCTGCAGCGCGAGATCATCAACAGCCGCCGTCTGGCCGAACCCGCCTACCTGCCGACGTTGCTCGCCGAATCGGCCAAGATTCCTCCGGTCAAAGATTGGCACGTGGCCGCGCTGCATCCCATCGACGGCGGTGAGTTTACCTCCGCGACGCCCACGCGTCCCGGGCTTCTGCTCGGCCTGCCGATCGCCAACGTCCGCGACCTCCAGCAACGCCTCCGCAAATTCAACATCCGCCCGCGCCGGCTTGAGCTCGGTAGCGTGCCCCTGCTCGGGGCCCTCACGCGCTACGTGCGCGACACCGCCTATCCGCACGCCGTGGTCGTCTGCGAAATCGGCCTCGGCCAGACGCGCGTCTATTTTCTCGCGAAAGACGGCGTGCACACGCCCGCCACGCTCCCGCACGGCCTGCTCTCGATCATGGAAGCGGCGATGAAGGAGCTCGCTGCGCCCGGCATCGGCGTGGCGCGCGATGCACTGTTCGCCCCCACCGACGAACTGCGCACGCACAGCCGTCGCCTCGTGCGCATGCTCACGCGCCACCTCCGGCCCGCGATCGATTATTTCGAGATGCAGATCGGCCAACCCATCGGGGCACTCTACTGTGCGCACCTGCCGTCCAGCCTCGGCTGGCTCGAAGAAGCGCTCTGCGCCGCCGTCGACCTCGAGTTTCTCGTGCCGGATTTTGCCACGTGGCTGCCGTCCGTCGGCCTCGCGTTTCCGGAAGGTGCGCCGGCCGCGGCCCGCGCCTGGTTTCAACCGCTGAGCCTTATCGCCCAGCTCGCTCCGACCGCCAATGAGCCGCGAACGTGATCCCCTCGGTCTGAGCGAGCACTGGCACGTCGATCTGCGCATCGAGGCCGAGCTGCCCGAAGACAATGTCGTCGGCACGCGTTTCCTCATCAACGTCGTGTTTGCCGCCGTCACGCTCGGCACGCTGCTGTTTACCGGCTGGATCGGCTATCTGAATTGGACCTTGAAGCACCAGATCGACGACTGGGAGAAACGCATCGGCGACAACCGTGCCGAGGTCGCCGACATCAAATACATGCAGAAGGAATACGCCGTCGAATCCGCCAAGATCGACCAGGCCCACTCGCTCGTGAAACCGCAGCTCTACGTCACCGGGTTTGTCTCCGACCTGGGCCGCAGCCGCCCTGAGCAAATCGGCATCGATACGATCGACTGGACCGAGGCCGGCATCATCGTCCGCGGCTACGTGCGCGAAAATTCCCAGCGTGCCGCGATGCTCCTCGGCAACTACACCAAGCTACTCAAGAACGACGATAAGATCGGGCCGCTCTTCCGCGAAATCGCGCTCACGAGTCTCGACCGCGGCGGCGCCGCTGCCGGCGGCGAATTGCTGAACTTTGAGCTCACCTTCAGGTTGAAAACCACGAAGCCATGAGCACGCGCCTCGAACCGCTGCTGTATTTGTTGCGCCGCTACCCATTCTGCGCGGCCTGCACACTCGCCACGATGGCACTGGCCGGCACGACGTGGTATCTCTCCGGCCAGAATACGGACCTCGAGGCCGTGCGCGTGGAGCGCGCGAAAGAAGGCGAAGCGATGCTCGCCCTGCTGGTCGGCGGCTCCACTCAGCGCCAGGAACTCGCCTCCGTCAAAGAAGCCGCGCGCCGCATCGAGGAGAACCTCGTGATCGACTCCAATCTCGCGGAAAACGCCTTCTACTTCTACAAATTCGAGGAGCAGTCGAAGGCGCGTCTCCCCGAATTGCACCCGCTCACTTCGCCCGCATCCGATACCAGTTCGCTCTATCGCCGCGTGCCCTACACGCTGCGCGTCGTCGGCACCTACGAGCAAGTCTCGGCCTTCCTCTTCGCGATCGAGACCGGACCGCGTCTCGCCAACATCACGGCATTCAGCTTCAGCCGCCGCGAAGCCGAGGGCGGCGTCTCGCTCGACCTGAGCCTCGAACTCCTCGGTAAAAAATGAACCCGTTGCGCTCTCTCGTTTGGCTCCTCGTGCTGACCGCCCCCGTAGGCGGGCTCGGCGCGCAGCCGCCGGCCGGAGCACCGCCGGGAGCCGCGCCTGCGCCGACCGAAGCCGCAGCCGAAGAAGTCTACGTTCCCGAGCGCCCGGGGGCCGCGAGCGCGCCCGGGCCCGCCGCGCCCGCCGGCCCCGCTCCCGTCGCAACTGCTCCGACTCCCGCGCCCGCCTCGGTGGCCACGGATAAGAATACGCCTACCCTCACCGCGAAGACGCCGCCCACGCCCACGCTGACGCCGCGGTTTCAACAGGTCCGCGACCGCGTCACCGCCCTCCTCGGCCATCGCAACGAGACTCCGCCGGTGGCCGATCCGCGGAAGAATCCGTTTCGCGCCGCCGGTGCTGCGCCGGCGGCGCCAGCCAAAGGCCGGCCTACGGGCGCGCCCGTCGTCAATGCGCCCGCGAAGCCCGTCACGTCCGGCACCGATTACCAGATGCTCCAGGCCGCCGCCACCACGCTGAAGGTGGCCGGCACCATTCAGATCAACGGCCTCGGTCACCTCATCATCAACCAGGTCCCCTACAAAGAAGGCGATGTCCTCAAGGCCCGCGTCAACGGCAACCCCGTCTTCGTCCGCGTGAAACATATTTCCCGCTACAGCTACACGCTCGCGCTCAACAATGCCGAGCTGAGTGTGAAATACTGATATCAAGTTGCTTTCAAGGTGAGCTCAAAGACGGCTTTCTGTAGGAGCCTGCTTGCGGGCGATTTAGGACGTAAAAATCGCCTGCAAGCAGGCTCCTACCTCCAAGCCAGTAAAACTCGGGTTGAAAGCGAGTTGGAATGAGCGGGGCCGCGCAGCCGGGTTTTACGGCGTCACATCGCTGTCGGCCGGATTGCCCACCGGGGTCGTGCGCCAGTTGAAGACGATCGTCAGCACGCGGAAAACAAAGGTTGCCACGATTGTGATGAGCGCGGCGAGCGTCGCCTCCAGATCGAGTTGCACGGTGAGAAACACAAACACCACGGCGCCCGCCAACGCCGTGAGCACGTAGAATTGGCCCGGTTTGAACACGAGGGGTTCCTGGCGTGTGATGATGTCGCGCAGGAGACCGCCGCCCGCGGCGTTGATCACGCCCACGAGGATGGCCGCCGGCACCGCGAGCCCGGATACCAGCGCCTTTTGCGTGCCGAAGGCCGCGTAGGCGCCGAGCCCCAACGCGTCGATCACGGCGATGAGCCGGTGAAATTTTTTCACGTGTCCGCCAAACAACGCCCCCACGATGGTCGCCGCCAAAATCAGCTCGATGTAGCGCGCGTCCGTGAGCAGCGGCGTCGCGCCCGTGCCCTGGATAAACACGCCGTCGCGGATGAGTCCGCCACCGATGCTCGATACGAGCGCGAGGAAAAACACGCCCACGATATCGTAGCCGCGCTTGATCGCCGCGAGCGCGCCCGTGAGGGCGAAGGCGAAGGTCGCGCCGAGATCGAAGAAAACCGGAAGCTGAAACGTGCCGCTGTGCATGTGAAAAAAAATCGGGCCGCGCTCAATACGCGAAAAACAGTTCCTGTAGTGCCCGCGCATCGCGCGTGCGCGTGAGCCCGAGCATGAGTAGCACGCGGGCCTTCTGCGGATTTAATTCGTCGGCCGCGATAAACCCGCGCGCATCGTCGTCGACCTCGATGTTACGTTCCACCACGCCGCCGCCGGCGCGCGAACTCCGCACGACCGCGACGCCCGCGCGCGCCGCTTCGGCGGCCGCCGTGAGTGCGACCGTGCCGAGATTGCCATCGCCCATGCCGGCGATCACTAGTCCGCGCGCGCCGGCCTTCACCGCTGCGTCGATCAGTTCGCGCCCCATCCCGGCGTGGGCATAGACGATGTCGACGCGCGGCAGCGTCCCGGGTGGCACGGGCGTCCCGCCCGTGTTTTTGGATTCGCCCAGCGCAAACTCGCTCTGCGTCGTGTGTCGCCGCACCGGCGGCGCGTAGAGGTGGAGGCGCCCCGCGTTCACCAAGCCCGCGAGCCCGCGGTGGCCGCTCGCAAAGGTGCCGACCTGTGTGGTGTTGGTCTTCGCGATCTCGCGCGCAAAGTGGATCTCGTCGTTGGCCACCACGAGCACGCCACGCCCGCGCGCCGCCGGCTGCGCCGCGACGGCCACCGCGTTGTAGAGATTCATCGGCCCATCCGCGCTGATCGCCGTCGCCGGCCGCATCGCGCCGACGAGCACCACGGGTTTTTCCGCGCGCACGACGAGGTTCAGGAAAAACGCCGTCTCCTCCATCGTGTCGGTGCCGTGCGTGATCACGACGCCCGCGATCTCCGGCTCGGCCAGCGCCGCCTCGGTGCGCGCCGCGAGTTTCAGCCACACCGTTTCGTTCATATCCTGCGAACCGATGGCGGCGACCTGCTCGACTTCGATCCGCGCGAGCGTCGCAAGCTGCGGCACTGCGGCCACGAGCGCCTCCACGGAAAACGCCGCCGCCTTGTAGCCGCGCGCGCCGTCCGTCTGCGCGCCCGCGATGGTGCCGCCGGTGGCGAGGATGCGAATGCGTGGCAAGGAAGACATGGGCGCGACGCTGCGACCAACCCTGCGCGGTGTCTCGCCGAAAAGTCGCCGCGCGACTCTGTCATCGGGCGACTCGCCCCTCGACAAGTCCCACCGCCGCTGCTTTCGTCTGCGCCGTTACATGAATCTCCGCAGCGTCATTATGGCCGTCCTTATTATGATTCTTCCCGAATCAGGGCGGCGGCGCGTGGCTGAATAAAACGAGTTTAACAACCACCACTTTCCCGAAGCCCTGAGCATCACCGCTCAGGGCTTTTTGTTTTTCCAAATTCATTTCCGCCCATGAACACCACCACCCTCCCGGCCCTCAGCCTCGCTGATGTAGTAGCCGCCCGCCGTCGCCTCGCGACCGGGCTTCGACTCACGCCGTGCCTCATCGCACCGGCGCTCTCGGAGATTGTCGGCATGGAGCTCTGGTTGAAACGCGACGATCTCCAGCGCACCGGCTCGTTCAAAGAGCGCGGCGCGCGGCACGCGCTCCTCTGTCTCACCGCTGAGCAACGCGCCCACGGCGTCGTAGCCGCTTCGGCTGGCAACCACGCGCTCGGCCTCGCCTACCACGGCGCGCAACTCGGCGTGCACGTCACCGTCGTCGTCCCCGCGACCGCCCCGGCCGTGAAGATCAACCGTTGTCGCGGTCTCGGCGCCGCCGTCGTGGTGCACGGCGAAAACTTCGAACAAGCCCACACCCACGCGCAGCAGATCTCCGCCGCGACCGGCGCGACGCTTGTGCATCCCTTCGACGATCTCAACGTCATCGCCGGCCAGGGCACCCTCGCGCTCGAAATCCTCGCGCAAACGCCGCACCTCGACGCGCTCGTCATCCCGGTGGGTGGCGGCGGCC
>Ga0075163_10012639_pt1 | contig 10994 bp, 10 predicted proteins | sample JI1023141ADNA_FD_71478 | JGI IMG/M metagenome (GOLD analysis project Ga0075163, IMG submission 71478) | Wastewater effluent complex algal communities from Wisconsin, to seasonally profile nutrient transformation and Carbon sequestration -... | ecosystem: Engineered > WWTP > Effluent > Algae...
AGCAAAATAGGGGTTAAATCCCGTGTGTTGGGGTCAATTGCCACGGCTTCCAAAACCGCAATATTTTTTGCTTGAAAATATTGTTGTAAATATCCAAGCCCGCTTTGACCGTAAGCAGTGGTTTGATAAAGGATGACCGGTTTCGTTAATTTTCTTTCTTCAACCGCATATCTTACTTGGATGTTTTTGACCAAGCTATCGCCCGGAAAAAACCGGAAGACCCAAGGATTTCCTTGTTGGGTAAGGGAGGCAGTGCCTGAAATAGTCAACAGGGGGATGGCGGCGTCGCGGGCAAGGGGCAAAATCGCCAACATCTGTGTACCCAAAATTGGCCCACTGATTGCTACCAGATTTTTATAGCTCAGCAAGCGATTGAAAGCCAAACTTGCTCCTTCGGGGTTGGATCCGGTATCAAAAATTTCATAATCAAGGGTAATACCTGCTTGCTTAAGGGCTGCTGGCGGGTTTTCGAGAGCCAATAACGCGCCGTTGCGTTGGCTTTCCCCCTCTAACGCCAAAAAACCCGTTAAGGGCACCAAAATACCAACCCGGTATGTTTGCGCTTGCTGCGCCTGGGCTGTAGGTAAAACAAAAACAAAGGCCAGGAGAAAAAAGAATAGGGAAAGCCCAAATTCTTTTCTTGGTTTTTGGGAGCAGGTAAAGTGTGGAAACGGTACTAGCATGATCCATATTCCTCTATGTGACAAGTATAAGATTGCCTATAATCTGGAGATCAGTTTAAAATTGCTGCGGTGAAATTAACTAATCCTTCATCATTTATTGTGCTTAATAAGGGAAGAGATATTGTCATAAACAATTTTCATGACGGCTATTTTATTTGATTTTTTGTATTCCGCTAAAAAAACATCACTTAAAAAACACTAGTTTATTATTTCAATTAATTATATTAATATCACGTAGAATAATAGTGCCAATAGCTTCAAGAATAAATAGGATAGCAATTGTTACCAAAATATCGCTAGTAACAATTATTCCAACGATTAGCAGGTTATAAGATTTATGCCTATAGACGCCCTGTTACACAAAACATATCAGGATACGGAAGGATCTGGTTTGCGCTCTGCCAATACGCCTAATCCGCTGTCGGCAGGGTCTTCACCTATTCACATGCTACCAGAAAATAGGCCTGTGCGTATCTTATCGATTGACGGGGGGGGGATTCGCGGCATTATCCCTGCTTTGATTTTGTCTGAAATTGAACAACGCACCGGCAAACCAATTTCTGACCTTTTCGATTTGGTTGCTGGAACTTCAACGGGTGCTATTTTAGCAACCGCCCTAAGCCTACCATCTGGAGATAGTTCGGGAAAAAAAAACAAGTATACGGCGCGCGATATTGTCCAATTTTATGAGCTTGACGGTAAAAGGGTTTTTTCAAGGACTCTTTGGAAAAAAATCCGTGCTGTTGGGAATTTAGCTGAAGGTAAATATTCAGCTGCTGGTTTGGAAAGCGTCTTAGAAGATTATTTTGGAGTCTCAAAATTAAGCGAATCTTTGACGGATTTGATGATTGCTTCTTATGAAATAGAGCGACGCTTGCCGCTTTTTTTCAAAAGTAGCGCGGCGCGGCAGAATCCCCAATATGATTTTGCGGTCAAGCACATTATCCGTGCAGCGACCGCGGCTCCCACCTATTTTGAGCCAGCTTTATTGCAGGTAGATGGGCCAAGCGATTATTATGCCTTGATTGATGGGGGGGTTTTTGCCAATAATCCAGCCATGTGCGCCTATATCGAAGCAAAGCAGCGATATCCTAATAATAATAATTTCTTGTTGGTTTCTTTAGGCACAGGCGAGCTTACCAGGCGATTGCCTTATGATAAAGCTAAAGATTGGGGCGCTGCCCATTGGGGCCAGCAGGTTTTCACCTTGATGTGTGATGGCACCAGCGATATGGTTGATCATCAGTTGAGTATTTTATTGCATGCTCCAGCCCAAGGAAGGCGGCAATATTACCGTTTTCAGACCAGATTAGATAATAACGAAGAATTAGATGATGCCAGCGCTGAAAATATTCGCGAATTAAAGTTATTAGGAGAGCATATGATCCAAACCAACCGCTCGGCCTTGCGTCATTTATGCCAGCAATTACTTGATTGCACCCCTTCTACTGTTGAGAGTACGACTGTTTCTTCTTCTTAAGAAGTGGTACATTTTATCATTAAAAACAAGGTGCATATTGCTAACCTTGACAGATGATGGCTTGTCTTAAAGCAAATCACTGGGCAGTTTGATCAAATACTTGCCAATTACGATTGAGAAGGTAGGGTATCATCTGGCCGTTTGGTGCTGTTGTTATTATACCCAGCATCAGATGGGGTCAATATATCTAAAGGTGCCATCTCCTTTAGCGATTAGCTGTTGTTCCTGATCCAATATCTGGGCAGAAGCAAAAAAAATCCTTGTGCCACCACCTAATTGCTGGCCAATGACGGTGAGTGTACCGGTTGAAGGTGCTTGGCGGATAAACTGGCTAGTTAAGGCAACCGTCAAAGCCCGCCGGTTCTTGTGTGGCATATTTTCTGCTTGAAAAATGCCCGATAACCCAGCACCTATATCTAGTAACGAACATAAAATGCCGCCATGAGGGATATCCAAGGCATTCAAATGGTTGGAACGTAAAGGCAGCAAAATTTTAATAAAACCCAAGCGCCATTCTTCAATTTTATACCCTAGCCAATCATTATAATTTGTTGCCATCGTCAAGCGTTCCTGACATTTAAAAAGTATGAGATAACATGTTATGCATCATTCCGCATAAGACCCCAAAGACCTATAGCTGCAAAAATACCCAAAGGGCTGATGGCGGCTATTAAGGGGGATAAAATGCCGGATTGCCCAAAAGTTAACATAATCCCGTCAATGACAAAATAAGAAAATCCTAATCCGACTCCAATCATCAAATTCTGTGCGATATTCGTTTTTCGGGGCAATAGTTGGGCGGCAGTGGAAGCCAATAAGATCATGATCAGGCACATAAATGGACTGGATAAACGGCGATAAAACCAACTTTCGTAATAATAAAGGGGATTAAATCCGATAGAGGTGGGCTGGCTGAAACGATAAAGTTCGGAAAGGGTCAACTCGCTGCCGGTTTTAGAAATTTCCTTAATATTGCTTGGTTTCAAGGTGGTGGACCAGGCCATTTCTATAAATGGGTCTGCTTTGTAGCCAATATTCTGGCTTCGGATCTCTGTATTAAAAACTTGCCCGTTTTGCAAGATCCACCCTTGATGAGGTTGCCATGAGGCGGTTGCAGCAGTTATTTGTTGTAAAAGCCTGCTGTCTTTGTCACGCTTAAAAATCGTAATGTCTGTTAAGTAAGTCCCCTCAGCGTACACATTTTCGATTGCGATAAAGTCATTGCCTTCTTTTAGCCACAAATTTTTGACAAGGGGAACCTCAAAAATCAACTGATCGCTTGATTTAAAAGATTGCTGTTCCCAAGAAGTTAGTTCTTGCGCGGTATAGGGCACTAATTTATCTGCGCCTAAGAAAAATAAAACCATCATCAAAATGCCTGTAGGCATTAAAGATAGAAAAAATTGGTGGAAAGCAATCCCACATGCTTTGGCAGCCATAATTTCGCGGTTCTGCGATAAACGTGATAAAAACAACAAACTACCAAGTAAGGTGGAAAAAGGCATCATCAGCATTCCGATATCGGGAATGGTGAGCAGGATATATTTTCCCAAAGCTGATATATGATGTTGATGCTCGCTTAAAACCCTGTCAGCATTATTGGAAATATCCAATAACAAAAATAAGCTAGTCAGAAAAATGAAAGCTACAGCAATATATGTAAGGTGCAGTTTAAATAGATACCAACGCAGCGTTTTCATCCCGTATCCTTTATCAATGAGCCAAGAAACGTTTTATGAAAGGTGTGCGATCAACCAAAACACTGATAATACTGAATCCCGGGCGGTGGGCGCTTAAATAAAAAATCCACATCCCCAGCGATCCAAAAATTAAAAACGGCAGCCACAACCCCAAGATAGGCGATAGCGCCGATGTGCCAACCAGGTTATACCCTAATTCAATCAATTGGTTATAAAGTACGATCACAACCAACCCTAATATAACCCCGATTCCGGGTTTTCGGCGATGTGATGTCATCCCGAAGGATAGAGCCCAAAAAGGTAAGATTAAAATGCTGAGGTTGCGGATAATCTGCCCATGAATTTCAGCAACTATTTTGTTTTTTGATAAGGGGGCAGGTGGGGATGGCAATAAATCAATTAACTCAATAAGGGTTAGCTCACGCTCCCCGCTTTTACTACCACGATCACGAAATGCTTCCCCAACTGCTGAGAAATTAAGCGGTAACCGGAAAGTGGAAAAAGATGATAAATCCATTTGTCCCTGGCTGCCTGTAGTTAAACGCAGGCCGTTTTGTAACCTGATGATCAGCTGATCTCCAGATGCCGTACGAAGCACTTGGGCTTTCTCAGCTGTAATAGTAGTTTTGTTTTGATTGGGAGGGGTTTCGCGGATGAAAATCCCTACAATTTCCTGCCCATCCCCCTGTTCATCATGAAAAATACGTGTGTTATCGATCGTAATGACAGTGTTAGGTAACCCAAAAAAGAAGCTGCCTCGCTCTAGTGCGGCATTCCAAGCGCTTTGATTAATCAGATAAACGAGTGACCGGTAGGCATAGCGGGTATGGGGCTGCAAATAACCTGTCACGATAAAAGTGACCATTGTTAGAATGACTGCAATGCCCATGAGGGGTTTTAGCAATTGCGATAATCCAATCCCTAATGATTGGATTGCATCCCATTCCCCATAATGGGTTAATTTCATGCTGACAAACATTAAGCTTATAAAAAAAGCGGCAGGAATGGCGATGCCTAAATAATGTGGGATTAAATTGCCAAGCATCTGGGCAACCACATAAAAAGGCCCAGCTTTGCTAATGACCATATCCATTAACCGCAACAGTCTTTCTAATAGTAAGGCAATTAAGGCAATACTAATCGAACCAATCAGCGGCCAAAACAGATCACGTAAAATCTGTTTATTCAAGATCAGGGAAGAACGAACGGGCCTTTTTTGAAAGTCAGTGCCAAGCAAGACAGATTGATCCGACATTATCAACACCAAGAGTTCTGAAATTTAAAAATTAATTCTTGTTCTATTTCAGCCGTCAGGACTAAAGATAAGGAAAGATCAGGCGGCCTTGGCCAGGAAGTGTCTAAAAAACTTTGGCCAAGCCATTGGATGGGTTTTTGATATCTCGGGATGACATGCCAATGGACGTGGGGATCAACCATCATCAACATCAGATAATTCAATTTATCATAATTCCATAGTTTTTTTAAAGTGGTCTCTATAGCCTTGATAACGGTCGATAATTCGCTAAAAGCATCATGGGGCATTTCTGATAACTGGGTCTGGTCACTGCGGGCAGCGATGACCAAGCTGCCAAGGGTTATTTGGGGCCGCCTTAATAAAACCAGCCAATAGTGATAAGCTATAATGGTTGTGTTCGGGTAACCGAATTTCAGCAAAGTTGCATTCATATATACTGTTTTTATCCATTATAGTGTTTGTAAAGGTTACCCATTCATGGGGTGTCAGTGTGATACCGGGACGACAATATCAAAATTGCCTTCCTCTATAAAGGGGGATAATAAGTTCTGGGATAAGCCGCGGACATGCACATGGATATTCCAACCCTTGGGCGACTTTGAAATTTCGTATAGATGATACCTTGCATAACCTTTGGGGTTTTTAAGGCTGGCGGAGGCGGAGGGCACGCCAATGACAGGCACGTCACCAGCAGGGCCATCGACCGTCCGCAACGAAGAAACATGCATATGGCCATGCAAGATCAATTCAGCCCCATGCCTACGGATTATTTCAAGAAAGGGCTGAATATCTTTTAATTGTTTGCGTTTATGGCGATCACTGGAAAAGGGGGGATGGTGCATTAAAATAATCCGGCAATAATCTTGCCCTGATAAGCCTGATAAAATCTGCTCAAGTTTTTCCAATTGATAGGTGCCGATCAGGCCTGCAGCACTGAAGGGTGGCATGGGGCAAGCGGTCGATATGCCGATGATCGTCAAAGGTCCCCGTTGGCGCACATAAGGGAAAGTTACAGCTTGATCGGTTGCATGATCATTCCCTATGTCACCCTGCATATAGCTTCTCCAGCAATTGAACGATTGATCAGGGGGGACGTGCGTGTAAAAATCATGATTGCCCGGTATAACACTTAAATGTTCGGGATCTTGCAATTGTTCCAGCCAGTTGGCAGCATTTTTGTATTCTTCCGGCAAGGAAATATTGACGATATCCCCCGTGATCACCACATGATCCGCCCGTTGTTGGTGCAGGTCGGTTTTTAAGCTTTCCAGGACAGTTTTTAAATGGATGTGCCGACGGTTGAATTGCCAGGATAGGAAACCTATTAACCTTTTATTCAGTAAATAAAAAGGGTTTGAGAGACGAAAAGACAAATGAAGGTCTGATAAATGAGCCAAGCTGTACATAGTTAAATCATCTAATAATTACATCTGTAACGCAAGATATTATTTGATTGTAAACGTCTGGCCTATCACTGATGCTATCATGGTCAGGGCATGTTTTGAGTTAATGTATTGGCTTGAAACTACCTTCGGGTGTGCTCGTTTCGATTGTATCTGAATGATGCTAAGAAAGTATATTTCTGACTACTTGACATCATCTCAAGGGAAACTTTGCGGTTATGGGCATAAAAGCTATTTGAAGAGCTTCATAGCATATCTCCTGTACTGGATCTTCATCAAGATTTATTACCTAAAAAACTGATTGAATAATCATAAATTTGCGCTATGTTTGCCCAAATGCTTGTTATAAAGTTCTTGATTTTTTTTCTGTGATTTATGGGAAGATTTTTATCGATGAATGATCTACCTGCGTCAACGATTGCTACATATGTTTTTCATAATTCCCCGCTTAAAGTTTGGGGATTGACCCCTAAAGATCGTTGGCAACGCTTAATTAAACCGGTTGGTGGGGCAGAGATACATATGGCGGATGATCAAAATCACTTGGCAGAAGATTTTGCTCGATTGCCAGCAGTGCCGGATAAAGTGCTTTTGATGAACGGGGAGTACATTATTGACCAGGTCACTTTTGATGCGCTGGTAGGTAGGCCTAATACGGTCTTGATAGCGCAAGAGGAAACAGGTTTTGTCATTGTTGCTGCTTACCTAAAAGACTGTAGCTTTGAAGCATTACAAGCTTTGCTATTAAAAATAGATATTGACCTAGGCCAGCATGGTGAAATGCGTTTTTGTCAAGCCGTTGAGATTGCTCAACAATATCATCAGAAATTGCGGAAAAAATACGTTCCCTATGTTTTAAAAGTGGGAAGGGTGCCCAAGAATAAAATTGAAAAGGTCATGTTTGATGGTTCTTATAAAGGGGTTACCGATATTGTTACCAAATATATCTGGCCGCCCATTGCTCTACCATTAACCCGATTATCAGCTTTTTTAAGATTAACCCCAAATAATGTCACCAGTATTGGTTTTTTACTTATGCTGCTGGCCACATGGCTATTTTATAAGGGGTTATTTGCTGAAGGGCTGATTGCTGGATGGATCATGACTCTATTAGATACGGTTGACGGAAAGCTGGCGCGCGTCACCCTAACTTCTTCGCGACTAGGCAACAGTTTTGATCATGGCATTGATTTAATCCATCCTCCGTTCTGGTGGTGGGCTTGGTGGTACGGGGTGCTTAACGTTTATCAATTAAATTTCCCCTGGGTTGGAGCAGACCTGCTGCTATTTTGCATTTTGAGTGGTTACTTGGTTCAACGCCTAATTGAGGGGTACTTTGTCCGGGTTTTTGGAATGCATATCCATGTTTGGCAACGGGCTGATTCTTTTTTTAGGCTGATAACGGCACGCCGCAACCCAAATCTTCTGATTTTAACTGCTTTCATGATATTCGACCGGCCTGAATGGGGGTTAGTCTGGGTTGGTATATGGACCGTGCTTTCCTTGCTGTTTCATTTGATTCGTGTAATACAGGCGCAGTTAGCAAAAAACAAAAAAAATCCTTTGTCATCATGGCTAACCGAGTGAGTTTGGCTGTTGCCGTTATCAGTAACCCGCATAGTTGGCGTAACCGGGCATCCAACCATTTGGCGGAATTGTGCCATATTTTACGTTTCTATCCGAATGTTACCCACTATATCCCACCCCATCTTCGCGAATTAGAAGAAATCATTAATCAGGTCATCCAAGATAAACCTGACCTAATTATTTTAAATGGTGGGGATGGCACCATCCACCATATCTTGAGCCTTTTATATCAGAAAACCGGTTTTTCTAACCTGCCATTACTGGCTTTAATGACTGGTGGGACGACGAATCTCATTGCCGGTGAATTAGGCCTAAAAATATCGGTAGCCCAATTGCTTGAAAAAATCGATCAACAAGGGCTAGAAAAACTCAATGTCCTAGCAAAGCCTGCCATGGTTTTAAATCATTCCGCCATGGCTGTTCCTAAAATAGGGTTCTTTTTTGGCACGGCTGCTTTTACGAATGCCACCATCAGCAGCCGCCAACATATACGTGTTAAAACCATAAAATCGACGCTATCAGTCCTTTTTCCCCTGGTGCGCAGCGTGTGGCAGGCGATCAAAATGACTATCGGATTGGGTGCCCCAACTGATCAAGACCAATCGCTGTATCAAGGATATCCAGCAAAAATCACTCTTGAAGGCCAGCTGCCTATCCTATCAAAGCAAACCCTTTTTCTGGCAACCACTTTAAGCCGGATGAGTTTTGGCTTGAAAGTTTTTTGGGGGAAGGGGGAAGGGGCTATCCGTTATCTATCGGTGCCTTTTCCGGCCTTTCGTTGGCTTTTTGCTATAGGGCCAATTTTGTGTGGACGGCCAACCACATGGATGATTAAGCATGATTATCAGAGTGGCAGAACCAGCAAAATAGTCCTGGGGATTGATTGCCCTAGTTTTTTTGATGGCGAAGAGATACCTGTTTCAGATGTTCATCCAATTGAACTTGTAACTTCCCCCATGATCCCGTTTGTTGTTTCATAAATCCATGAAAGATCCTACCCAAAAAACCGAATTATATTCCTTGATCCAGCAAGAGATTGAAAAACCATCCCATCCGGCGGCTGGGGTTTTTAGGGATTATTTAAAAGAATATTATCCGAGCGCCCTAGGGATTTTATTTTACGGATCCTGCCTTTGGAATATCGACCAGCAAAGCCAAAATTTAGGCGATAATTTATTTGATTTTTATGTCTTGGTACCAGGCTATACGGGAACGTACCAAAATAAAGTTCAGGCTTTTGCTAACTGGTTGTTGCCACCCAATGTATATTATATCGAGTTAAAGTGGGAGGGGCAATTAATAAGGGCTAAATACGCTGTTATCAGTCTAAAACAATTTCGTCGGGGTAATGCTGGCTATGGCCTGCAATCCGCTTTATGGGCACGCTTTTGCCAGCCTGTACGCTTGGTTTTTGCAGCTGATGAGACTGTCAGACAAAAAATCATCGTGATTTTATCGCAAGCCGTTATCACGATGATTGGTCATAGTCTGCCGCTGGTACCGCAAGTTTTCACCCCTTCACTTCTTTGGGTTTCGGGGTTCCAGCAAACTTACAAAGCAGAAATCCGCGTTGAAAAAAATAATCGTACGACCCAGTTATATCAACGATCAAAAGAATATTATGACCTGTTAACCGCGGCGGCCTTTAAAGGCTTGCCTACTATTGTAGCCCATAACAGGGAAGAACATTATTTTGTGAAAGCTGGATCTTCGGCAAGCAGAGAATATCTGAAACGTTATATGAATAAATGGGGGTGGTCTAGCAGGCGTTTGGTAGGGAAAGTGCTAAATGCTCTACGCCTGATTAAGGCATTGTTTACATTTCAAGGGGCGCTTCCTTATGCATTATGGAAAATAAAAAGGCATAGCGGTGTTGATATTCCAGTCTCCGCTTGGAACCTACGTCATCCTCTTTTATCACTGCCGGTGTTACTAACCCGTTTTTATGCGAAGCGCCGCCAACAAAGAATATTGAAGAAATAATGAACTTTATCCTGGCAGCAATAATGCCCGTGTTATCCACAAAAGCCTGCTGTTTTTTTGGCAAATGATTTTTTGTAATAAATTGTCATAAATTGTGATTTTTATTCGTTCGCCCGTTGGGATAAGATGAGGTACGTGAAATATTAAGATGCCAACATAGTAATTAATTTAAAACGATATCGAGTAAGAAATTGTCCCGTCCGGCACTGCTTATAGATAATATATTGCCACAAATTGTCGATATTTTGGGGTGTTATAGCAAATCATCAACAACTCAAAGCATCACGCTTAAAACTGATTTATCTGCTGATTTGAACCTCGATTCTTTAGGGGTAATGGATTTGATGATGGATTTAGAAGAGAAATTTGACGTTACCATACCGCTTAACCTGATGCCGGAGATTAAAACGGTGGATGATTTGGCGAATATTATCATTAAATTAGCCGCAGAAAGCTAAGGAGTTGACCATGGGATTATTTGACAGGTTCCAAAATATACAGCAGCAATTCCAACGATTGAAAGCTTCGGGGGATAGTCCATTCACCGTGCAAATGCAGCAAATATTGTCGCAAACAGAAGCGATAATTGAAGGCCGACATACGATTTTGATGGGGACTAATAATTATTTGGGTCTGACCTTTGATAAGCGTTGTCAAGAGGCATCCATCAAGGCGGTACGGGAATCAGGGACAGGTACTACCGGTTCGAGGATTGCCAACGGCAGCTATGCTGACCATCAGGGGTTAGAAGATGATTTGGCTAAGTTTTACGATAAGAAACATTGCATGGTTTTTTCAACCGGATACCAGGCCAATTTAGGCATTATTTCAACCCTGGCAGGCCCGGAAGATTTCTTGTTGCTTGATGCTGATTCGCATGCCAGCATTTACGATGGAGCAAAA
>Ga0075163_10012640_pt1 | contig 10994 bp, 9 predicted proteins | sample JI1023141ADNA_FD_71478 | JGI IMG/M metagenome (GOLD analysis project Ga0075163, IMG submission 71478) | Wastewater effluent complex algal communities from Wisconsin, to seasonally profile nutrient transformation and Carbon sequestration -... | ecosystem: Engineered > WWTP > Effluent > Algae...
CGTCTCATCTGGCCTCTTTCCTTTAGCTTTAGCCGTCGAAAACATTATCACTGTCGTCCGCGTGCTTCACACGCTGCGGTGAAGCACACCAGTCGACGATAGAAGCATGTTCGCTCGTGTGTCAAGCGTGCGGACACCCTGCGATTCGCATGAGCGCTGCACGGCTCCCGGTACCTGGGCGGGCGGATTTCGCGGCTTATCGTGGGCCATATGATTCCGGAGCCCGCGGAACCATAGCATCGTCGACCTATCGTAAAGGAAAGTCGCGTGCGAAATCGCACGTTGCGTTGGGCGTCGAGCTAAAAGTGATGAGTATCACATCAAATTTGTCGAATGTCACCAACCTACAGCGTTCGGGCGCAGCGACGACTGGAGAAAATTTACGCCTATGCGGTGTTTGCTCCAGAGACGTATCGTTGACACTCTTCGTCGATGGTTGATACCCTTTGCTGGGTTGTTGCAGCAACAACTAAACCAACTCAGCCAAGGACACACCAAATGATCACAGAGAACAGGGAAAAGAACAAGGAAGAGAATAAGGCCCCCGCCACCGAGGAAAAGACCCCGAAGCGTGCCATGAAGATCCGTCTGAAGTCGGGTGTTCGCGCCGGCCCCGCCGACATGATCCCCGTCCACCTCTAATAGCCGCTGATAGCGGTCTGCTAGAGTGAACGGTCGGGGCAGGCTGGCACACACGCTTATCTTCGAGCGCGGTGGCCACCTGCCCTCCCTTGTCAACCATCTAGCAGGGTGCTGAAACAACTTCCAACATCTGCGTCGCTGGGCACTCCGGGACGACTTACGAGTGCAACGGCGCCGAAGATCAACTGTCGATCCGCCATCTGGAGCTTTTTTATGCTAGAGTTGTCAAACTTTCGACCACGTCTTGCTTGTGATGTGGAGATTAACGGCGACGAGATATGCCTCGTACAGGACGGGTTGGAGATGGCTCTGGACCCCGATGGGTCTTCGTTCGAAGAGCTGCGCTCCTTCCTGGGTCAACTCGATGGAAAACAAACGATCGGTGACATCCAGCAGAGACTGGATGCCAGCCAACAGCAGCGGTTCGGCACGTTTCTGGAAGATCTCGAGCGCTACCAGATGCTCGACGATGTGGGAATTACCAAGCTGCGAACGGGTTCCCAAACGCTGCTCGACCTGGAAGACTACACCTATGCGTTCATGGCGCGCAGCTTCAACCAGAACGTCTACTGGACCAACGTCCTGTCGACACCGGAGACGTGCCCGCCGGGAGCGTTTTACGGCCTCGCCATAGAGAACTATCACTTTCTCTACCGGGAGAGCCTGTTCGACTCTCCTGTCCTGCCCTACCTGTCGAGCGCCCGCGTCCGCCAGCTCATCAACGAGTTCTACGTCGAGGAGTATGGCCACGACGAGATCATCATAAAGGCGATGTTCGCCCTCGACATCAACCGGGACGACATTCGCGATATGTTGCCGTTGCCGGAAACGCTCGCGCTCTGCAACGCTCTGTCGTACTGGGCGGCCAACGATCCACTCTTCTTCTTCGCCACGCTCGGTGTGCTCGAGGGCAAGGACTCAGAGACAGACCGCTGGATCGAGGGCTGCGAAAGAGCCCGACTTGCGCCCGACTTCATCAAGCCGATGCGGGCCCACTCCGACATCAATCGGAAGGGCGAGCACGGAAATCTGACGCGGCTCATCTTCGCCGAGATCCCCGTCATCGACGACGAAACGATGGCGCGAATGCGGCGCCAGATGCAGGTCTTCATCGAGATGTACGATGACTTCTATACTGCCATCTGGAACTTCTACACCCCGATAACGACCACCGGAACGGCCCTGGTACGGAGGCTGTCGGCTATCTAGCCGCCGAGGAACGCCATGGCCATCACGACCGATTTTTTTGTGCAACCGCGCTTTCGCGAAGCCGTCACGCTGACGCTCCTCGAAAACACGTGCGTGCTCCGTCACCGCGCCGAGGAATACGAGATCGAAATCTCGCCGGAGACCCGGGGTGATTCGATCCGTTTGCTGGAGATGTTGTCGAAAGGGGGAGCCACGCTCGATGAGTTGGAGCAGCGACTTCCCTCGATCTCGGATGACGTCGGATCGATCTGCCGGGACTTCGACCGCTATGGGCTCTTGACCGAGACCTACCACGAACCTTTGGCGGTCAAGACTGGCGCGCAGTTCTACCGCGAGCTGCGAAGGCTGGTCGATCGCGCACGGCGACAGTACGTGGGAGCGTTCTACCGTGGTCTCGTGGACGGGACCATCGGGCGAGAGCAGCTCATTGGCTACGCTCTGGAGTACTACCATGTTGTGAAGATGTGCCCCGGGCTGCTCGCGCCGTCGCTGTCCCAACACGACACCAAGCGGACCACTCGCATCCTGCAAGAATTCTTTGCCTCCGAGCTCAACCACGACAAGTTGCTGGCTAAGTCCCTGGCCGCCGTCGCCATCGACGAGTCGATACTCGATCTTCTCGTCCCGCTACCGATGACGTTCTCGGTCTGCACCTCACTGGGGACCTATGCCCGTCACCACCCCTTGTCGTTCAAGGCAGCGCTGTTCTTGTTCGAGGAGTCGCACGACGAGTTCCATCATGCCTATCGCCGACGTTGCATCGACATCGGGCTCCCGGAAGCCTTCTACAAGCCACTCCTTCATCACGCGACGATCAACGACGATGGGGACCACGAGGACATCAGTCGCCTTCTGTTTGCCGAAGTGTCCAACGTCTCTCCCGAAGAAGAGCTCACGGTCAGTCGGCACATCTGCATCATGGTCGAGTCGATGGCTCTGATGGATCGACAGATCGTTCGCTATTACGGTGACACGAACAACGCCATCCCCCGGACCGCCAACTGAATCGTGACATTCGCTCTAATCCACGAGGCAGTGTGAAGAGCCTTTCGCTCAACGAAATTTCGCGAGGAGTCAACGAACATGGAAGCCTGGACTCTTACAAAGTACGCTTCGCCCTATCTGGCCATCAAAGGCGTCCGATTCGACGCGAGCACCGGTGAGGTGCTCGTCGTCTCGGACGTGGACGAGTACGTGATCGAGCACGACGATCACCTGACCGGAGACGACGTCGCAAAGCGGCTCGAGTCGTTCCGCAAGCCCGAATCGAGTAGCTGGCAGGAGGTCTTGTCGGGGTCGCCAGATTCCGAGTGGTTCGAGTTGCTCGAGAACATGGACTACCTGGGGCTCCTACGCGATGCGACGAGCACCGCAAAGGAGCGGCGGGACTCCGAAGTCGCCCGGATGCAGGCGGGGATTGCGAAGCTCATCCAGAGCGTTCTCGCAGAGGTTCCCGCCGAGCAGCGCGAGCGACTGGTGGCGAACGTCGAGGCCCTCGCCCGGCATTACTCCAGTCTAGTCTGGGAAATCGGCCGCGAGTATCCCTTGCGCAAGTCGCTGCCGGAGGTCTCGCACCGGGCATTTAGCTCGACCGAGATCCTGCGGCTGGATAACTTCTACCAGCAGATCGCTATGATTCAGGGCCTGTACCAGCGAAACAATGCGCCTCTATCACTGATCTGCAACGCCCAGGCGTTGTTCGACCTCCACGCCCGTCTTCAGGGCGGACAACCGCAATATGCCAATCTCGACGAGCTGCTCACGGAGTTCTCGGGTGGAGCGTACTCCACCGTCGATGCGATGCGTCACCTCAATGGATTGGCGGAGATCTTGGTGAGTGGCGCCCATCCAGCTCGGTCCAAGCGGTATACCACGGCATCGTACGAGGCGAAGGAGTGCATGTCGGGTATCGAGTTCATGCTCGACGCCGAGAAGATCGCGTGTGAGGTCTTGCGCCGTGTAGGCACCCCAGAGTACCTCAAGGCGCTGGAGAATCCGGAAGCCGGCCTCGTGCTGGTGCACGGACGGTACCTACAGGACTACCGTGTCACGACGCGGTTTCCCGAGATCATCGCCGCGATCTTGCCCAAGCGCTTGAACGACGAAGTGCGCGCCAAGGCCTTCCGATACTACAAAGAGGAAGTCGGACACGACGTCCTCGAGTACGAGAGCTGCATCGAGTTGGGCCTGTCCGAAGAGCAGATCCAGAACACCGAGCCGCTGCCGCTTCACTTCGCCTACGTGGACGTCTTCACGCAGCTCGGGGTCATCGATCCCGTCGCCTACACGACTTCCATCTTCGTCACCGAGGGAATGATCGGGGTGGAATCGCCGCTGGACAAAGCCTACAAACACATCATCGGCGATTTCATGGCGCTGGATAAGCACATCCTGCTCAACGAGAAGTATCATCACACGAGCATTCCTCGCCTGTTCATGGCCGACGTCAAATCGGTTTCGCCTGCGGTCCAGCGATTGTCGATCGACTACCTGCTCCTGATGCTGGAGCTAAACTACCGCGCGTGGGATGATCTGCTGGACTTCTACTACCGGCGTGATCACCGTTTCTTGCGCGTGCTGCCGAAGCCGGCGGTGTCGTAGGCCTCGCCGCTCTCACCGACCTCGCGGCGGCCTGCCCGGCTATCGCGATGGCGACGCCCAGGTGGGGCGAGCGTGCCTGGCATCCCCACGCCCCTCGTGGCGGAATCTGGTACAAATACGAGCCGCATGTCAGCACCGTTGCATCGCTCGCTCCGTGCGCTGGCTAACGACCAAGCTTCGGGCCCACTGTGGTGGCTATTCGTTGCCACGTGTTTGATCGCCCTGTGGGTGGTCTGGATGTTCGTGGCCCGCGTGCCCGTGTATGCCTTGAGCGACACGTCGCGGATCGAGGTCGCGCTCGACGTGCATTCAGTCCAGTCGCCGGTACAGGGCAAGGTCGCTTCGTCGAACCTGATCCTCGATCGGTGGGTCGAAGCCGGCGAAGTCATCGTTCAGCTCGACGCGACTAAGCTCGAGCTCGAGCTGACGGCCAAGCAGGCGCTGGTGGAGAACCTGTCCGCGCAGATTGGCCCGATCCAGGTGGAAGTCGGGGCGAAGACGACCACCCTCAATCTCCTGGGCAACGTCATACAGACGCAGGTCGCCGAAGCCCGGGCCCGATATCGGGGTGGCGTCGCGCTGGCTCAATCTGCCCGCGAGGAAGCGGAGCGCTCGGCCCAGCTCCGTGATCGGGCCATCCTGTCCGAGTCCGAATTTTCCAGGCTGCACACGGAAGGAGAAGTAACGCTCGCCAGCGCCCAGGCCCTCGAGATGGCGATCACCCGGATCGAGGCCGAAGGCCGACTTCGTCGAAGCGAGTTGGATGCCGAGCTGGCCGGGCTCAAGCGCGAGTTGGATCAGATCGAGGGTCGCCGGACCCAGGAGCAACTAGCGATTGAGTCACTTCGCTACGAGATCGACTTGCGGAGCATCCGTGCGCCCGTCAGCGGCAATCTGGGAGAAGTGGTGCGCGTGCACGTCGGATCGGTGGTGGAGACCGGGGATCGGATGGGAGTGGTGGTGCCGCCCGGCAGTCTACAGGTCACAGCGGACTTCCCGCCCGACGTTGCGCTGGGGCGAGTGCGTCACGGCCAGCCCGCCCAGTTGCGGTTGAACGGTTTTCCCTGGATGGAATTCGGGACCTTGTCGCTCGTTGTCAACAGCGTCGGGAGCGAGGTGAGCAACGGGACCATCAGTGTGCAGCTGGAGATCGTCGGTGACGTGCCTCCGAGGATCCCCATGCAGCATGGTCTACCGGGCTCGGTCGAAGTGGAAGTGGAACGCGTATCTCCGGCGGAGCTGGCCCTTCGCGCCGCGGGGCGAGCACTGGAACGTCCGAAGACGAGCGCCCGGGCCAGCAACGATCGGCCCTGAAGCATTGGACCGGATGACATACCGCAAGCTACTCGTTCCAGAGGTCGTGCAAACGTCGGCCATGGATTGTGGGCCGGCCGCATTGAAGTGTTTGCTGGAGGGACACGGTATCCAGGCCAGCTACGGCCGTCTCCGGGAAGCTTGCCAGACGGACGTCGACGGGACCTCGATTGACACTCTCGAAGAGCTGGCAATGGAGGTGGGCCTGGACGCCGAGCAAGCGATGATCCCCCTGGATCATTTGCTGTTGCCAGAGGCCGAGGCGTTCCCTGCGATCTTGATCGTGCGTCTGCCCAGCGGCGCTCCTCACTTCATCGTGCTCTGGAGACGCATCGGGTCTCTGGTTCAGTTGATGGATCCGGCGTCGGGCCGGCGCTGGACCACGTGTCGTCGACTTCTCGAAGACGTCTACACGCACTCCAACGAGATTCCGATTTCCAAGTGGATACAGTTCGCCGACTCTCCATCGTTTTTGAAGGTCCTCGCCCGGCGATGCGAGCGCCTGGGGCTTGAGGACAGGGCAAGCAGCCTAATCGCTGGCGCCCGCGAAGACGCGTCGGGGATGAGCGTGGCCACCCTCGACGCTGCGGTGAGGATGATGGAGTCGTTCGCTACTTCGGGCGGCATCCGTCGCGGCCCGCAGATGGCTCGATTGCTCGAACACCTGGTGCAGGAGGCGAACCAGGCCATGGAGGAAGGCGAGGAGGCGGCCGTGATCCCCGAGATGTTCTGGAGCGTACGGCCTGCGCTGCCTTCGGATGACGGGGACAAGCGGCTGCTGTTGCGGGGCGCCGTGGTCATCACGGTTCGAGGCGTGCACGAGCAGGCCCGGAAGGACGAGGCCACCGCATCGCGCTCCCCCGAGCTGGAGGCCGCACTACACCAGCCGGATCCCCGTCCGAGCCGAGAGCTGCTTCGGTTGATACGAGATAGTGGCCTTGCCACCACCTCCGCATTGGTGGCGGGCCTGGCAGTGGCGGCGGCCGGCATGATGGCCATGACGATGCTCTTCAAGAGCATGCTCGATGTGGGCTCGAAATTCATTTCGTTCGAGCAGCGCCTGGGAGTGCTGTTCGCGGTGATGTCGTTCGTGACATTGCTATTGCTCATCGAAATTCCCGTAACCCTCGGTACGCAGTGGCTCGGCCGTCAGCTCGAGGCGCGCCTTCGCATCGCGTTTCTGCAAAAGCTCCCGCGGCTCGGTGATCGATACCTGCGAAGTCGCCCGACCTCGGACATGGCCGAGCGTTGCCATAACAATTATCGACTTCGCAGTTTGCCCGATATCGTGGGTCGGTTCTGGCGCCACAGTCTGGAGCTTGCGCTGAGCGCGACGGGCATCATCTGGCTGTGCCCGCCCAGCGCGCCGCTGGCCGTGACTGCCGCGCTCGCTTCGATCGCAGTCCCTCTGCTCATCCAGGCCCCGCTCGCCGAGCGGGATTTGCGGGTTCGCAATCATGTCGGGGCCCTCTCCCGGTTTTATCTCGACGCGCTGCTGGGGCTCACGGCCATCCGTACTCATGGCGCAGAACGTACCGTGCGCCGCGAGCACGAGGGATTACTGGTAGAATGGTCGCGCGCCGCGACCAGCCTGTTGCGGTTCGTCGTCTCGACCGACCTGGGCACGACCGTCATCGGCCTGGGCAGTGCCGCCTGGTTATTCCTGACGTCCCTGTCACATATGCAGGGGTCGTCGGGCACCCTCCTGCTGCTGTTCTGGGCCCTCAACATCCCGGCCATGGGTCAAGAGATCGCACTGCTCGCGCGCCAGTTCCCGCTGCTTCGCAACAGCACGTTGCGACTGCTCGAGCCCCTCGGCGCGCTCGAGGAGCCCCGCGGCGAGAGCAGTGCAGGGCAGGCGGAGCGGAGCAAGGACGGCAAGGCGGTTGGGTTGCGCTTCGTGGGGGTACGGATCGTGGCCGCCGGGACCACGATCCTCGAGAACATCGACCTTACGATCGCCCCCGGCGAACACGTGGCAATCGTCGGTGCGTCCGGGGCGGGTAAGTCGACGCTGGTTGGCTCGCTTCTCGGCTGGCATCGCGCCAGCCGCGGCCAAATTCTCGTCGATGATCGACCGCTCGACGCAGCTTGCCTGGAGGAGCTACGACGTGAAACCGCCTGGGTCGAGCCTTCAGTTCAGCTATGGAATCGCCCGCTCATCGACAACCTCCAGTACGGTGCATCCGACTTCGACCGCATGGGTCCCATGATGGCCACGGTCGAGCTGGCGCCGATGCTCGAGAAGATGCCGGACGGCTTGCAGACCTCGCTGGGCGAGGGCGGCGCGCTGGTATCCGGAGGTGAAGGGCAACGCGTCCGCCTGGGTCGTGCGCTGCTTCATCCCGGCCCGCGCCTGGTCATTCTTGACGAGCCGTTCCGTGGCCTGGATGGCTCGCTGCGACGAACCCTGCTGGCGCGCAGCCGCTCGACGTGGGCCGGCGCGACGTTGCTATGCATCACCCATGACCTGGAAGAGACCCAGAGCTTCGACCGGGTACTGGTCGTGGATCATGGGCAGATCGTGGAAGATGGTGCGCCTGCGGACCTCGCACGGCAGCCCGGCTCTCACTACCGGGCACTCCTGGAGACCGAGCAGAGGAGCCGGCGGGAGATCTGGGCTGATCCTCGGTGGCGCAGGCTGAGAATGGATCACGGCCGGCTCGGCGAGGAGACGCAGCGCTCATGAGCGCGCTCCCGACCGAAGTCTGCTGGCCGCTCGAGCGGCTGGGGGAAGCGGTTGAGGCTCTCGCACGAGCCGCCGGACTCCCGATGCGCGCCACCGGGCTCCCTTCTCCGTCGCCGGGCCTGGTGCAACCTGGCGGGCTCGCGCTGGCGCGCTGGATGGACGGTGCTGGGAGCTGGCTGGGCTTGGAAGCCGAGTTCATCGAAGCACGCTACAAGGACGCAGAGCGTCTCATTCGGACAGCCGGCCCGGCGATCGTGCGGTTGTTCGGTCCCACGCCCGCGTTCGTGGTGCTGGTAGGGGCTCGCGGCAACCGGGCCCGTGTGCGGACCGTCGACGACGAGCCGATGGAGATCGACGTCGAGAGCCTGCGATCGGCGTTTTGCGCGATCGTGGAGAAGCCGTTGCTGTCCGCCGTCGATAGCGCCCTCGAGAACGCCGACATTCCCGAATGGCAGCGAGACCGGGCGCGACGTGCGATGCTGCGCGAGCAGTTCCGGGGCGTCGTGCTACGCGGGTGCTGGATGTTGCGTCGCGCTCCGCACGAGCCGCTGCAGAAGCTCTGGTCCCAGGCAAAGCTGGGTCGCAAGCTCACCGTGCTCATCCTCGCACGCGCCGTCGAATACACGCTGTTGTTGCTCGCGTGGTGGGTCGCCGGACGAGGTGTTCTCGGAGGGCACCTCGACGTGGCGTGGCTGATGGCATGGTTGCTGGTGTTGCTCAGTGCCTTGCCCTTTCGGGTTGCGGGGGGCTGGTTCGCAGGGCGGCTGGGCATCGATCTCGGCACACTGATCAAGCAACGGCTGATCCAGGGTTCGCTGCTGCTCGACCCCGGAGAGGTGAGAAGTGAAGGAGCGGGCCATTTGATAGGGCGGGTTCTCGAGGCGGATGCTCTCGAGACCCTGACGGTGAGCGGCGGCCTGATGGGAATCATGGCCGCCGTCGAGCTGCTCATGGCGGCATTCGTGCTCTGCTTGGGACCGGCAGCGTGGACCCAGGGTCCGAGCTTGCTGGTCTGGATCGGGCTGGTCACGCTACTCGCGGTGTTCTACATGCAGCGCCGGCGCGAGTGGACCGACACCCGTCTGTCGATGACTCACGGACTGATCGAAAACATCGTCGGTCACCGCACGCGCCTGGCCCAGGAGGATCCGCAGCACTGGTACGATGCCGATGATCGGCAGATCCAGCAGTACCTCGCGTCCTCCAGGCGGCTCGATCGAATCCACGCGACCCTCGTGGCATTCGTGCCACGCGGATGGCTGGTCGTGGGCATCGGCGCGCTGGGGCCCGTCTTCGTCGCCGGCACCGCGTCGACACCGGCGCTCGCCGTCGCGCTGGGCGGGACCCTGCTCGCGTTCCGGGCGCTTCGTACGCTCACGACCGGGCTGTCAGATCTCCTGGGAGCATGGGTGGCCTGGGAGCAGATAAGGCCGCTGCAGCGTGCGGCCGAACGGGCAGAGGCGACCACAAGCGCCGCTCTGGCTACGATTCAGCGAACGCATTTGTCGCCCGGGGAGACGATCATGCAGGTGCAGTCGGTCCTGTTCCAGCACGCGGGACGACACGCCCCGGTCCTAGTCGATTGCAGCCTCGAGATTCGACACGGCGATCGGCTGCTGCTCGAAGGTCCATCGGGCAGCGGTAAATCGACCCTGGGAGCGATCATGGCCGGCCTACGTGTCCCGCGTCAGGGATTGTTGCTGCTACACGGCCTCGATCGGCCCACGCTGGGCCTCACGGGCTGGCGACGTCACGTGGCCGCGGCGCCCCAGTTTCACGAAAATCACATTCTCTCCGCCCCCCTGGCCTTCAACCTGCTGCTCGGTCGCCAGTGGCCGCCGGCCACGGCCGAGCTCGAGCTCGCGGAGCAGATCGCGCGCGAGCTCGGGCTCGGCGACATGATCGACCGGATGCCCGGAGGGATGTTGCAGATGGTGGGGGAGACCGGCTGGCAGCTATCCCACGGCGAGAAGAGCCGCATTTACGTGGCCCGCACGATTCTCCAGGGAGTGGACCTCGTCATCCTCGACGAGAGCTTCGCCGCGCTCGATCCCGAGACGCTGCAACTGGCATTGAGCTGCGTGCTCGCGCACACGCCGAGCCTGCTGCTCATCGCCCACCCGTAGATGGGATGAGACGGCCGGGCGTCGTTCCCGGCGCGGCTCACGCGCCCGCGCCCGTACTCTCGCCGACAACCTGACCACGGCGGCCTCGCCGACAACCCGACGACCCCGACGACAGCGCGCTCGACGGCCTCGCAGACGCCCGAGTCAGGCACAGGAGTCGGGGCGACGGGTTAGCGGATGCGTTGACTCTTCGTCCTCGAGCGAATCCAGGTCCTCAACCCCGACGCCGACAAGCCTGTCCTTCGAGGCATGTTCGTTCAGGCGATCTTCTGCACCCTCTCGCGCGGCATGGACATCTTGTTCGTCAGCGCCACGCAGGGCGAGCTGCCGTTCTGGCACGACACGATCGGCGCTCGGCCGGTCGGCGACTTCATCGTCGCCTCTGGCGCGCGTCGCCTGCCGACCTACCCCAG
>Ga0075163_10012643_pt1 | contig 10992 bp, 7 predicted proteins | sample JI1023141ADNA_FD_71478 | JGI IMG/M metagenome (GOLD analysis project Ga0075163, IMG submission 71478) | Wastewater effluent complex algal communities from Wisconsin, to seasonally profile nutrient transformation and Carbon sequestration -... | ecosystem: Engineered > WWTP > Effluent > Algae...
TGGGAAAAACCGCCGCCGGCATGCAGGGTCCGGATGGGCTGATAATTTTCCAGGGCTTCGGCGATCACTTTCAGGTTGAACAGCACGCCTTCCATGACCGCCCGCACGAAATGGGCCTGGCCGTGGCCTGAATGTATTCCCTGAAAACTTCCGGTGGCGTCGGCCCGGTACAGCGGTGCGCGTTCCCCCAACACATACGGCAGGAAAAACAGCCCGTCCGCGCCGGGCGGCGCTCCGGAGGCCAGGCCGGCAAATTGTCCGGCATCGAGGGCTGACTGAAAAACGCCAGTCCGGAGCCATTCAAGCGCATTGGCGCCGTTGTTGCTGGCGCCCCCGAGGATGCAGCGCTGCATGTCGAGACGGTAACAAAAGGTGCGCATGCCCGGGTCGAGCACCGGTTCGCGGGTGACCATCCGGATGGCGGCACTGGTACCGATGGTGACCGCCACCTGGCCGGTGTCAGTAGCACCCGAACCCAGGTTGGCCAGAGCGCCGTCGCTGGCGCCGATGATCAGGGGAGGCGAATTTTTTGCGAATTTCCAGTTTGGGGCAAACGCCGCACGGTGGCCTGGTCCGACGAGTTCGGGCAGTTGCTCCCGCCGGACGCCTGCCAGCGCCAGCGCCATTTCGTCCCAGTCGTTGGTGTGGATGTTCATCAGCCCGGTGGCCGAGGCCACAGACAAGTCGCACTGGTACCCGCCGGTCAGGCAATACCATACATAATCTTTGATACCCAGAAACTTATGCGTTTTTTGAAACAGTTCAGGCCGGTTTTCACGCAGCCAGATCAGTTTGCACAAAGGCGACATGGCATGTACCGGCACACCCGTCCGGGCATAAATTTCAGCGCCGGCTCCGGATTGTTTCAGGCGGGTGGCTACCGCGTCCGCCCGCAGATCGGACCAGAGCATGAAGTTGCAAAGTGGCCGACCAGCCTCGTCGAAGGCAGCCAGGCCGTGCATGGCAGACGAGAATACGATACCCTGATACTTAACTGTCGCCGCTTGCCGGTGCAATACTTCACCCAGCACTTCCGATACATTCCGGAATACAGCATCCGGTTCCTGTTCATTCCAGCCGGATTGCGGCGAAAGTACCCGGTTCGAGCGCGCGGCCGACGCCAATATTTCGCCTTTGTCGCTGAATGCGACGGCTTTTACGTTGGTGGTTCCGATGTCGACGCCGATGAACATGGACGCTGGATCTTATTGCTTTTTCTCCACCGCATGGCCGCCGAATTCGTTGCGCAGCGCTGCCACCACCTTGCCGGCGAAGGTGTCGTCCTGCATGGAACGGTAGCGCATGATGAGCGAAAGCGCGATGACGGGGGTAGGCACACCCAGGTCGAGTGCCGTTTCGAGGGTCCATTTTCCCTCGCCGGAGGAGTGCATGACACCGCGGATGGCATCGAGTTGCGGATCCTTGGCGAAGGCGTTGGCGGTGAGTTCCATGAGCCAGGAGCGCACCACAGAGCCGTGGTTCCAAAGGGTGGCCACTTTCTCAAAATCAACGTCGTATTTTGATTTTTCCAGCACCTCAAAGCCTTCGGCGATGGCCTGCATCATGCCGTATTCGATGCCGTTGTGCACCATTTTGGTGAAGTGGCCGGCGCCTGCTGCGCCTACATAGAGGGTGCCCCCGGGCAGCGAAATATCGTCGAACACCGGTTTGCAATATTCGTACACCTCGGGTTCGCCGCCGATCATAGTGCAGGCGCCGTTGAGGGCGCCGGAAGTGCCGCCGGAAGTACCGCAGTCGAGCAAGTGAATGCCTTTCTCTTTCAACCCGTGGTAGCGCCGCAGGGAATCGTTGAAGTTGGAGTTGCCGCCATCGATCAGGATATCGCCCGGCGAGAGGTACGGCACGAGGCTTTCGATGACTTCGTCCACGATACTGCCGGCCGGGACCATCAGCCAAAGAACACGTCGGGGAGAAAGTTGGGCGCAGACTTCCGCCAGGCTGTTGCCGGTCCGGATGCCGTCTTCAGCAGCCATTTTTGAGGTGAGCGCTTCGGAGCGGTCGTATGCGACGACAGTGTGGCCGTGGTTGCGCAGGTTGAGGGCGATGTTGTAGCCCATTTTGCCAAGGCCGATCAAGCCGATGTTCATAAGTCGAGAATGTTTGTTTCTGGATTTGCCGAATGGGTGAAATTGGGGGGGCATTGGGGGGCATTTAGAGTCATTTAAGGTCATTAAGGGTCATTAAGGTCATTAAGGGTCATTTAGAGTCATTTAAGGTCATTAAGGGTCATTATTTCAGGGTCAGCAGGCCGAAAATGCCGGCGTCGATCCAGCCGCGGTTTTTGTCTTCGCCCTCCACTTTCACGGAGCCGATGAAATTTTCGCGTTCGGCGGAGCGGTCGTTGTCGCAGTAGGCCAGAGCGAAGCCCATTTTTTTACCCGCGCCGAGCATTTTGGGGATGTTGTCGCCGCCCGGGGTGAATTTTTTGCCGTCGAATATTTTCATGGCCACTTCCCAGGTACTCACATGGCCATCGGTGCGCAGGCGGGTGATGCAGTGGTCGTCGAGGTAAAGCGGATTTTTATCAGGACCGATGTCGGCCACTTTGCCGTTGAGGGCAATGTGGTAGGCGAACGCGTTGAAATTGTATTGGTGATCGCCACCGGATGCGTCTTCGTCCACAAAAATTTCGAGGCAATCGTCGTCCCAGTATTTGACCAATCCGTCGGGGTGAAAGTCGATGAGCGTATCATCGGTGATTTCGGCAAGCACGTAAAGGTTATTTTCGTCCCAGAGCAGTTTGTAGCGCCCTGTAAAATCGGCCGGAGAAGGCGGCTGGCCGACCCAAACCTGGTCCAGCGGGAGCCAGGGGGTGTTTTGCCAGGCTGAATCATGGGCGGCTCCGTCGATCAGCGGGGTGCCGTAGGCAGCAGAAAAAGGCTGCCGGTTGGACGTATCGGGTGCAGCAGGGACGGGGGATTTTGCGGAGTCTGCCTGGAAAAGAACAAAGATCACGGCCAGGAATGCAATGGCCAGGCCGATAAGTGTGTCGCGGTTCATATTGTCATTTTGGGCAAAGGTTTTGATTTTTTGGTAATTGGGGACAAATTTTGAAAATCACCGGTCACCGGTTCACCCCTTCTGAATATGAGTCAATTGCAGGACATGATCCGTTCCGGATTGCCACCGCTCCACTTTCGTTTTTCCGAAAAGCAGAAGTACATTGTTAAAAAAGATTTAATGCTCGAGCACTTGGAATACTTGCGACAATTAAAGACTTTTGTCTCCCTTATCTCGCTTCTTTGTCGCTCCCGGCCTTAAAAGTTCCGGATACGCGACCTAATCAGTCCTGAAAGCCATCCCCCTTTTTGAAAAAATCTCTGGAAAGTCAATACCGTAGCTGGCTGCCTGCTGGAACAGATTCGTGTATTTTATCCCTGCACCTGTGGAAATCGATTGCCATATTCTGGATTCAGATTTTTTTAAATTCCAACCTGAAGCAGAAAATGAAACCTATAAAATCAACTGAAAATCATCTCGACGCCCGCGAGCCACGCTGGTTTGCCGTCTATACCCGGTTTAAAAGTGAAAAACGGGTCCAAAAGCGATTGCTGGAACAAGGCATTCAAGCCTACCTGCCGGTACAGCAACTGACACGCCGCTTCCAACGCAGCACCCGGAGGGTCGAATTGCCCCTCATCAGTTGTTACGTCTTCACCCGCATCACGAAGTTTCAATATGTCCAGGTACTCAATACACCGGGCGTTCTTCGTTTTGTCCGGTTTTCTCAAAATCTTGTGGCCATCCCGGATTGGGAAATGCAATGGCTCCAGCGCATTGCCGGAGACGGCAGGCCCCTGGAAGCCGGGCCAATTGGCTGGCAGACAGGCGATGAAGTTGAAATAATTTCGGGTAGTCTGGCCGGGATCAGAGGCATTCTTGTGCCGCACGATCAAAAAAAGAACGTCGTCATCGAGTTGGTCAACATTGGCTTTGCACTGCGGCTTGTAGTGGAACCGGCTTTGCTCAGGTATGCAGGCAAGAGGACACATCAGCAACAACGTGAAGGGTTAAGTCCATAATTTAAGTTATTTATTCTCAAATAAACCCCGGCTGGCACGCTCTATGCTAATGAAATACGTGATGCAAGTTTGCAAGTCAAACAATCAAAAAACAACCTTCGGCTGGTAACGCCACGTTAATAATGCTGAAAAGGCGAAAAAAAACTTTTACAAAAGTTTCAGGATTAAGTCCTTTGCGACTTATCGTCGGCGAAGCCATTTCTCGAAATAAAAGCATCCTCGACAATGACATTTCATCATAATTTTAATAAACGAATGAAAAATTTTGCCCTCCTCGGCGCCGCCGGGTACATTGCACCGCGGCACATGCAAGCTATCAAGGAAACGGGAAACACACTGGTGGCAGCGCTGGACAAGCACGACAATGTCGGCATCATCGACAGTTATTTTCCGGAGTCTCACTTTTTCACGGAATTCGAACGATTTGATCGTTATGTGAGCAAGATCAAACGGGAAGACGTGGACATCGACTACGTTTCCATCTGTTCGCCCAACTATCTGCACGATGCGCACATCCGTTTCGGGTTGCGGGTCGGAGCCGACGTTATCTGTGAAAAACCGCTGGTACTCAATCCCTGGAACCTCGATGCGCTTCGCATGGAAGAAGAAATCAGTGGAAAATCAGTCAACACCATCCTGCAATTGCGCTTGCACCCGCACATGATGGCGCTCAAACGCCGGGTTGATGCCGCTCCACCGGACAAAATTTTTGACGTGGAGGTTACCTACATCACCTCGCGCGGCAACTGGTACTATGCCAGCTGGAAAAGCCAGAATGAAAAATCGGGTGGCATTGCCACCAACATCGGCATCCATTTTTTTGATGCGCTGACCTGGATTTTTGGCGGCGTCCGCGAAAACGAGATTCACCTGCACACCCACGACCGGGCTGCCGGATACCTCGAACTGGAGCGGGCCCGCGTCAAATGGTTCCTCAGCATCAACTACGATACCATCCCGCAGGAGGTCAAATTGACCAATTCGCGCACATTTCGCTCCTTCCTTGTGGACGGACACGAAATTGAATTCAGCGACGGATTCCGCGACCTGCACACCAAAAGTTACGAAGCCATTTTGCGCGGCGAAGGTTTTGGGTTGAATGATGCGGCTGAGGCCGTACAGATTACCTACGACATCCGCAATGCCAAGCCAACGGGATTTGCAGACAATAGCCACCCGTTGGTTGCGTTACCCTTGCACCCGCACCCTTTCGAACGGGAAGAAATGGTGGAGTTCCTGTAGTCAGACTTTCTGATGTTGGACTTTGGGCCGTACGGTTTTCAGTAAATTCAGGTCCAAAGTCCAACTTTTTATAATCCCCTGCCCAAAACTCCCCGCAAATCGATGGTAATCAAAAGCCTTATCCCAATATGAAAAACTCGATTTACACACGCCACACGCCAGTATCCATCTCATCCGGACCGACTCACTACTTGAAAAACTTGTTTTTACCATACTTCGGCGGCCACAAAAAACTGGGCAAACACCTCACCGTGGACATCCATGCCCACTGGTTGCCCGGCGTGGACGATGGCGCTCAAACTGAAAAGGAAGCGCTCGCGATGGTCAAAGGTTTGCACGAACTGGGCTATCGCAAGCTCATCGCCACGCCACACATCAAGGAAACCTGCCCGAATGAGCCTAAAAATCTGAGAAAAGTATTCGAGCAGTTCAAAAAAACCGTCAGCAAGGCCGGCATCGACATCGAGATGAGCCTCGGCGCCGAGTACATGCTCGACGAGGGATTCGCCGCGCACCTGGCATCCGGCGATATGCTTACCCTGCACGGCAAGTACCTGCTGGTCGAACTCAATCCGCACCAGGTGCAGATACTGCCCGCACTCAGAAAAACCCTCTTCGATATCAAAGTGAAAGGTTACCTGCCTATACTCGCCCACCCCGAGCGATATGCCTACTATTGTGAAAACTGGCAGACTATGGAAGGTTTGAAAGAAAGCGGCCTGTTGTTCCAGGGCAATGCCCTGGCGGTGTACGGCCTCGAAGGCAAGGAACTGGCCAAACGCGCGCGTAAAATCATGGACAACGGCTGGTATGAATTCATCGGAACCGATATCCACAACGTCGGACACCTCCAGCACCTGTCCAAAGTGAACCTTACACAGAAATTTAACAATCAGGATTTTCTGTAAAATTGCGCCTGAAACTGCCTCGGGCGATCCATCAATTGTTTTTTTTGTGATTATCTTTTCACCTCATCCAACACAGTTGGCACGGTTTTGTGATTACGGAAAACCGTTGAATTTAATCCCGGTAGTACCTGCCTTTGGTGAATTCACATTCACACAAATCTCCCAACACTTAAGATGAGAAATTGTACACCTACCCCATTGCTGGCAGCATTGGTCATTGCCGGCATTGCATTGTTGAGCAGTTGCGGAAGCGTCAAACACGCTGAAATGCTGATGTTGCAAGACGTTCAGAACCAATTGGCCGCCATCGACACCATGCCTGCGCTGAAAATCCAGGCCGACGATATTTTGAGCATTCAGGTCAGCAGCAGAACTCCAGAAGTGGTCAATGCTTTTGAAATGCAGGCCAATGAAGTAAAAGCCAGTTCCGGCGAAAGTGCACTGGGCATCGCAGATGGCTACCGGGTTGACGAATCCGGAAATATCTTTCTTCCTTACCTGGGCCAGGTAAAAGCCTCCGGCAAAACCGTTCTGCAGTTGCGTCAGGAAATCAACAGCAGCCTGATTTCATTTTTCAATGATGTCACCGTGCAGGTTCGCTTCCTCAATTTCCGCGTGACCATGATCGGCGAGGTAACCCGCCCCAATGCCTACATCATTCCGAATGAACACCTCAACCTGCTCGAAGCAGTGGGTATGGCGGGCGATTTCACCCCCTATGCCCGGCGCAATTCGGTGCTGGTGATCCGGGAGCGCAACCAGGTGCGTGAATTTGCACGCGTCAACACCCAAAGTGATTCACTTTTTGCCTCTCCGTATTTCTACCTCCGCCCCAACGACATCGTGTATGTGGAGCCGCTGAAGGCCAAACAATATGCCACCCAGGGCGACTTTTTGTCCCGCTATTCCCAAGGCCTGATTCCGGTCATCTCCATCATCACTTTTGTGGTGGGCATCATCATTGCCGGCAACTAATTCGATCATTGTTTCAAAAACCTGCTTGCACATTTCAAAAACCGCATTGTTGCGAATTAATTTTCAGCGTGAAAGTTGATTCAAAATGAAAGCATAAAAAATAATCAAAAGTGAAAGAAGATAAAATTGATTACGGAAAATTGATCGGGAAAGCACTCCACTACTGGTGGCTCTACGCCCTGATGTTCCCGATCGCAGTGGGCCTTGCCGTTTTGCATCTCCGTAAAACACATCCGAAATACGAAGCAACTGCCATGTTGCTCATCAAGGACGAGGAAAAATCCGGCGCCGTGGTGGAACAAGCCGTGCTTGACGGCCTGGGCATCAAGGACATCAAGAAAAAAGGTCTGGAAAACGAGGTACTCATCCTCAAATCCACACCCTTGATGGAAAACGTGGTGCGCAACCTCGAACTTCAATACGAATACTTCAGCATCGAGTGGATGCAACGGCGCGACATCAGCAAGGATTCGCCCATCAAAGTGCTGGACTGGAAACCGGTATGGGACAACGCCACCATCGAGGGCGACATCGAATTCGTCGGCAACGGCGGATACCGCCTGAAAGTGGAAGACAATGAATACCAGGGGGAATTCGGCAAGGAATTGCGCCTGCCCGAAGGGAAACTCACCCTTTCGTATATCCGCTCGAAAGAATCCAAAGGCCCCATCGGAATTCGCGTGCTGACGCCCAATGTAAAGGCGCTGGAATTCATCGACGGACTGGAAGTAACCGCCGTCGGCGAACAATCCAGTACCCTGAGCCTGACCATCAAGGATTTTGTGCCTTCGCGTGCCGAAGCGGTGCTCACCGAACTGATCAAACTCTACAACCAGCAATCCATCGACGAAAAAAACAAGGTGTTTGAAAACAGCCTCAACCTGCTCAACGAGCGCATCGACCTCATTGCACAGGAACTGTCGGCTGCCGAAGTCGATGTAGAGAGTTACAAACGCCGCAACAACCTGGTGGAAATCAGCGCTGAGGGCAGCCTGCTCATGCGCGACCTGGCCGACTACAACAAGGAATTGGCCAGCACCGACGTGCAGTTGCAAATCCTCGGCTCCATCCAGGACTTCCTCGAAAGAAACAAAGACAACTTCGAGTTCGTCCCCACCAACCTCAACATCAACAACCTGACCCTGACCAACCAGTTGACTTCGTTCAACACCATGTTGTCGGAACGGGATCGACTGAAAAATACCCTGGGGCCATCGCACCCCGATGTGATTCTGACGGACAAACAACTCCGCAATCTCCGTCAATCCATTGTGGACAACATCCGGGGCATCAAGACTGATATCCAGCTCGGCCGCAATGCCAAAGAGCAACTCAGCGCCAGCGTAGAAAGCCGGATGCAGAGCCTGCCCGGTCGGGAACGCGGGCTGCTCGATCTGGAGCGCAGCAAAAATCTGAAAGAAAACCTGTACCTCTACCTGCTGGAAAAACGAGAACAGTCGGCCATTTCGCTCGCTGTCACGACGGCTGCCGGTCGCATCATCGAACCGGCCGTTGCCCACGATCCCATCAGCCCCAAAAGAGCACAGATTTACCTGATCGCCCTGTTCCTGGGTCTGGCATTGCCGACCGCCATCGTTTTCACCATCTTCAGTCTGAACGACAAGGTGATGAACGAAGACGACGTTCAAAGAGCCGTTTCGGCGCCGATCGCCGGCGTGCTGGCGTTCAGCCGGAAAAAATCGAAGGTAGTCGTGAAGGAGAACAGCACCACTGCCGCCGCAGAAATGTTCCGTTCGCTGCGCGCCAACCTGACGTTCATCGCTCCGGGGCAGAAAATGCAGGCACTGATTGTGACTTCGAGTATTCCCGGTGAAGGCAAATCCTTCATCGCCCTCAACCTCGGTGTGACGCAGGCGCTGGCAGGCAAAAAAGTGTTGCTGCTCGAACTGGACCTGCGCAAGCCCAGCGTACAGTTTGACGAGATAGATTCCGCCGAAGAAGGTGTGGTCAACTACCTGATAGATCCGTCGGTGAAACTGGACAACATCATAGAAAACACGGGATTACACCACAATTTTGACGTGATTCGCTGCGGTCCGAAGCCGCCGAACCCGAGCGAACTGTTGTTGTCCGAACGCATGCGCGACCTGCTGAAACTGCTGCGCGACCGCTACGACTTCATCATCCTCGATACACCGCCGGTAGGCGTGGTGGCCGATGCCATCCAGATCAAGGACCTCGCAGATTGCACCATGTACGTCGTGCGTTCGGGCTACACTCCAAAGGCTCAATTGCGCATCATCAACGACATCGTACAGAAGGACAAACTTCCGCGCCCCTTCATCGTGCTCAATTCCGTACAGTTGGACAAAAACACCTACGGAGGCTATTACACTTCCTATTACGGAGAAGACAAATAAAAACCAGATAAGGAATCCTTTCCGGAAAATCGCTGACGGTTCATAAATGACCGGCCGGTTTTCCGGAAAGACATTCAGCAAACTGCTCGATCAAACCGCCGACAGCGCACGCCCGGCACATTCATTTATTTCCATGTCTTTACGACAAAAGACCATACGCGGACTCTCCTGGGCTTTCATCGACCGTTTTGCCAATCAGCTGTCTCAGTTCATTTTCGGGATCATCCTGGCCAGGCTGCTTTCACCGGCAGAGTACGGTTTGATCGGTATGCTGGCGATTTTTTTTGAAATCGCCGATACCTTCATCATGGCCGGATTCAGCGAAGCGCTCATCCGAAAAAAGGAGCCCAGCGCGAAGGATTATTCAACGGTATTCCTGGTGAATATCGCCACCGGGATATTTTTCTACGCCCTGCTTTGCGCCCTGGCGCCGGGCATCAGCTGGTTTTTCAACGAACAGCAACTGACGCCGGTCATCTGGGTGATGGGCAGCACCATTGTCATCAATGCACTGAGCATGGTGGCGCGGGTTCCGCTCACCAAAAACATGGATTTCAAGGCCCTGGCGACCATTTCGGTGGGCGCCAACATCATCTCGGGTGCTGTGGCCATCATCCTGGCATTCAAAGGATATGGCGTGTGGAGCCTGGTCTGGCGCAATGTGGTGAACGCGATTGCCAGCACGGCCATGGTTTATGTGTTCAGCCGTCCCTCTTTCGGCCTGCAATTCAGCCGGGCGTCTTTTAAGGAAATATTCGGGTTCGGTTCGAGGTTGCTGGCTTCGCGCCTGTTTCTGGAACTGTACAACAACCTGTATTATCTGCTGATCGGCAAGTTTTTCAGCGCCCGTGAACTGGGCCTTTTTACGAGGGCCAACGGGTACAAGGACATGTTTTCACGCACCCTGCACAACGTGATCCAATCGGTCAGTTTTCCGGCCTTGTCCGAAATCAAGGACGACGACCTGCGACTGAAAAACGCTTACCGGAAATTGGTACAAGCCACTACTTACCTCACGGCAATCATGATGTTCGGGCTGGCTGCGGCTGCCGACAACTTTATCATCGGGCTTATCGGTCCCAAGTGGGCCGATGCCGTGCCATACCTGCAACTCCTGAGCGTAGTGGGTATTTTTTATCCCCTGCACTACATCAACCTGAATATTCTGGTGATCAAAGGCCAGTCGGGCACGCACCTGAAACTGGAATTTTTGACCAAACTCATAGCGGCCCCGGCCCTCATTACCGGTTTCTTTTTCGGCATCCAGCCCATGATTATCTGTATGATTTTTACCTGGCTGCTCGATTACCTGGTCACTTCCTCTTCCAGCGGACGGCTGATCGACTATCCCGTGAAAGAACAGGTGCTGGACATACTGCCCTCCTTCCTGTTTGCCGTGGTCATGGGCGCAGTGGTGTGGTTTGCCGGAGCAGCCATGCAGTT
>Ga0075163_10012644_pt1 | contig 10992 bp, 7 predicted proteins | sample JI1023141ADNA_FD_71478 | JGI IMG/M metagenome (GOLD analysis project Ga0075163, IMG submission 71478) | Wastewater effluent complex algal communities from Wisconsin, to seasonally profile nutrient transformation and Carbon sequestration -... | ecosystem: Engineered > WWTP > Effluent > Algae...
TTGCGGTCCCAGCCGCGGCCCTCGGCGCCGTAGGCCACCATCACCGGGTTCTGGCTGTTGGCACTCTGGCCGAGAACGTTGCCCACCAGAATGGCCAGGCCGCCATTGGGCAGGTCGACCTCGTACGAAGCCGCTCCCTCCGGTCCGTCGAAGATGAGGTTGTAGCTGAGCCGGGACTCGCGTGCCCGCGACTTGATCAGGTGCCCTTCGTAGCCGCCGTAGAAGCGGCTGCCGGTGATCGACACCCGCGCGATCTTGCCGACGTAGAGCAGGTGATGCAGGCCGCCGCTGATGCGTGGCGCAAGCCCGAATTCGCTGTCGACGATCTCGAGTGTCGAAGCCGGGTCGTTGTTGGTGAGGATGCTGTTCTCGTTGTCGAAGAAGGCGCAACGCTCGACCTTCAGCCGGCCCTTCTCGAAGCGGATGCCGGCGCCGTTGCCGTCGGGCGCACGCACGCCACGGAACTCGAGGTTCTCGATGGTCACCTCGCCATCGCGGATGACCAGCATGCCCTTGCCCTCGGCAACCTTGCCATCGGCCTGCAGCACGGGCCGCTTGCCGACGCCGCGCAGCGTGAGCTGCCGCTGCTCGATCACGACCACCTCGCCGCGGTACTCGCCGGCGAGCAGGTCGATGACGTCGCCGTCCTTGGCCAGCCGCACCGCATCGTGCAGCGAGTTCGGCTTGCCGTCCGGTCCGACCAGGATGGTCTCTGCACATGCCGGAGCCGCGGTGGCCAGCGACAGGACAGCCGCCACGAGGCAGGCCCAGATCGGGAGGCGGACAAGGCGAAGACGCATCGAGACTCGGGCAGCGGAAGAGCTGCGATTCTCGCCGTGGCCACGCCGGCGATGGGCTTGCCGTGCCCCCTTGGATGCGGGTTTTCACCGCGGATGGCGTTGGCGGTGGGTCTGTCGGGCGGGTCTACGATTCAGCCGAGGGCGTCGAAGCCCCTTTTCGAGGAGATGGTATGTCGATATTCAGAGCGTCGCTCGCTACCTTGGGCGCCGTGGCCAGCCTGGGGGCTCAGGCCCAGGAGTCGGGCCAGGTCAACGTCATCTGCTCGGTTCAGGCCGAGTGGTGCAACATGATCCAGACCGTGTTTACCAAGACCACCGGCATCAAGGTCAACATGTCGCTGAAGGGTTCGGGCGAGGCGCTGGCGCAGTTGATCGCCGAGAAGGCCAATCCCAAGACCGACGTCTGGTTCGGCGGTACCGGCGACCCTCACCTGCAGGCCGCCGAGCAGGGGCTGAGCCTGGAGTACAAGTCGGCCTCGCTGCCGCAACTTCACGCGTGGGCGCAGCAACAGGCCCAGCAGAGCGGCTACAAGACCGTCGGCATCTATTCCGGGCCGCTGGGCTTCGGCTACAACACCGAGCTGATCGCGAAGAAGAAGCTGCCGATCCCGAAGACCTGGGCCGACCTGCTGAACCCGGCCTACAAGGGCGAGATCCAGGTCGCCAACCCGGCTTCCAGCGGCACGGCGTACACGATGGTGGCCACGCTGGTGCAGCTGATGGGCGAGGACAAGGCCTTCGAGTACATGAAGGCCCTGCACAAGAACATCGGCCAGTACACACGTTCCGGTACCGGCCCGATCAAGGCCGTCGCCCGCGGCGAGACCACGCTGTCGATCAGCTTCGTGCACGACGGTCCCGGCGAGGCCATGCAGGGCTTTCCGGTGGCCACCGTCACGCCAGCCGAAGGCACCGGCGCCGAGATCGGCTCGATGAGCCTGATCAAGGGCGCGCGCAACCTCGAGGCTGCGAAAAAGTTCTACGAATGGGCGCTGACGGCGCAGGCCCAGCAGTTCGGTGCCGCGTCGAAGCAGTTCCAGCTGCCGTCGAACAAGAGCACGCCGGTCGACCCGCGCGTGCCGGACTTCAAGAAGATCAAGTTCATCAACTACGACTACGCGAAGTACGGTGCGTCGGCCGAGCGCCGGCGCCTGATCTCCAAGTGGGAGAAGGACGTCAACTCGCTGCCCCGTTGAACGGCCTGCGATGAGCGTCGGACCGGGGCCGGCCCAACGCGCCGGGCACACGCTGCGGGGCTGGGCGTTGCTGGGCCTGGCGGCCTTCCTGCTGCTGCCCTGGTACTTTCCGCAGAACCTGAGTCTGTGGGCTTCGCTGCCGGGCGCGTTCGGTGGCAGCGAGACGGCCAGCGGCGCGGTGCAGGCGCTGCGCCATGGCAAGCCCTGGTTGTGGCTGGGCGCGCTCGGGCTGGGGCTTGCGCTGCTGGGCGGCTTGCGGCCCGCCAGTCGTGGCCAGGGACACTGGCTGGTGACCGGTGCCGTGCTGGGCCTGGCCGGCCTGCTGCTGAGCGGCTTCACCATCGGCGCCCGCGGCTGGTCGTTCGACACGCTGACCACCTGGTTCGGCGAACTGCCGGCGGGGCAGCCCGGTGTCGGCCTGGGCGGTGCACTGGTGCTGCTGGCCTTGCTGATGCTGCTGGGCGCGGGCCTGGCGCGCCTCGGCCGCTTTCGCGGTGACCTGTTCGTCGCCGGCGCGGTGGTGTTCTGCAGCGCGCTGCTGCTGCTGTTCATCGCGCTGCCGGTCGGCAAGAGTCTGATCGGGGCCTTCCTCGACGAGGGCGGCAGTCCCTCGTTGGCCGCACTGGCCGAGCGGCTCGGCCACGAGCGGGTCTGGGGCCTGTCCTGCCTGGTCGGCGGCGTGCGCTGCGGGGTGGCCTGGAACACGCTGTTCCTGGCGGTGCTCACGGCGCTGGGCACCACGGTGATGGGCACGCTCATCGCGCTGTGGTCCGAGCGCGCAGCACGCGGGCTGGCCCGGCCGCTGAACGTGCTGGCGCTGCTGCCGATCATCACACCGCCTTTCGTCGTCGGCCTCGGGCTGATCCTGCTGTTCGGCCGCGCGGGCCTGGTCAACCAGGGCCTCGAGTGGGCCTTCGGCATCCCGCCCACGCGCTGGTTCTATGGCCTGTTCGGCGTCTGGCTGGCCCAGATGTTCGCCTTCACGCCGATCGCCTTCATGATCATGCGAGGCGTAGTGCAGGGCGTCAGCCCGAGCCTGGAAGAGGCCGCGCAGACGCTGCGCGCCTCGCGTTTGAAGACCTTCGCCACGGTGACCTTGCCGCTGCTGAAGCCAGGCCTGGCGAATGCCTTCCTGGTGGGCTTCATCGAGAGCATCGCCGACTTCGGCAACCCGGTGGTCGTCGGAGGCCAGTACGCGGTGCTGTCGACCGACATCTTCTTCGCCATCGTCGGCGCGCAGTACGACCAGGGTCGCGCAGCCTCTTTGGCGCTGATCCTCACGGCCTTCGCGCTCACGGTGTTCTTCATCCAGCAGCGTGTGCTCGGCAAGACCAGCTACACCACGGTCTCGGGCAAGGGCGACGCCGGCCTGCCGGTGCCGCTGCCCGACGTGGTGCGCCGGCTGTGCCTGAGTGTCGCGGGGCCGTGGCTGCTGTTCACCGTGGTCGTCTATGTCTTCGCCTTCATCGGCGGCTTCGTGCAGACCTGGGGCCGCGACTACACGCCGACGCTGGCGCACCTGCGCACGGCCTTCGACCTGCAGTGGGGAGAGCATGGCCTGGTGTGGGCCGGCACGGCCTGGAACTCGTTGTTCACGACGATCCGGCTGGCCGGCATCGCAGCACCCCTCTGCGCGGCGGTCGGCCTGCTGATCAGCTGGCTGCTGGCGCGCACCAGCTTCGCCGGCCAGCGGGCCTTCGAATTCGCGGCGCTGCTGGCCTTCGCGATTCCCGGCACGGTGCTGGGGGTGAGTTACATCCTGGCCTTCAACGTGCCACCGTTCGAGCTGACCGGCACCGGGCTGATCATCGTGTTGTGCTTCGTGTTCCGCAACCTGCCGGTCGGCGTGCGCGCCGGCACCGCGAGCTTCAAGCAGCTCGACAAGTCGCTCGACGAAGCCAGCACGATGCTGCGCGCCGGCACCGCCACCACGCTGCGCCGCGTGGTGCTGCCGCTGCTGAAGCCCGCGCTGGTGGCGGCGCTGGTCTACAGCTTCGTGCGCAGCATGACCACGGTGTCGGCGGTGATCTTCCTGGTCACGGCCGAGAACGAACTTGCCACCACCTACATCATCGGCCGCGTCGGCAACGGCGACTACGGCGTGGCACTGGCCTACTGCACGGTGCTGATCGTGCTGATGTCGCTGGCCATCGCGCTGATCCAGTTCCTGGTCGGCGAGCGCCAGCTCGGCCGCCGCAGCGCTGCGGCGCATTGAACGAAGAGGTGATCTCCATGACCGCCGGCATCGAATTCCGCCAGGTGACCAAGCGCTACGGCGATGCGAAGTCACCGCTGGTCGTCAAGGGCATCGACCTGGTCGTGCCGAAAGGCACGCTGACGACCATCCTCGGCCCTTCGGGCTGCGGCAAGACCACCAGCCTGCGCATGATCGCCGGCCTCGACGTGGCCAGCTCGGGGCAGATCTTCATCGATGGTCAGGACGTCACCGCGCTCGGTGCCGCAGAACGCAACGTCAGCATGGTGTTCCAGAGCTACGCACTGTTCCCGCACATGAGCGTGATCGGCAACGTCGGCTACGGCCTCTCGGTCTCCGGCCTCGGCCGCGACGAGACGCGGCGGCGCGCGCGTGCGGCGATGGAACTGGTCGGCCTGTCCGGCTACGACGATCGTTCGCCGAGCGAACTCTCCGGCGGCCAGCAGCAGCGCGTGGCGGTGGCGCGCGCGCTGGTGCTCGAGCCCTCGGTGATGCTCTTCGACGAGCCGCTGTCGAACCTCGATGCCCGCCTGCGCCGCTCGATGCGCGAGGAGATCCGTGCGCTGCAGCAGCGGCTGAAGCTGACGGTGGCCTATGTCACGCACGACCAGGCCGAGGCGCTGGCGGTGAGCGACCAGATCGTCGTGATGAACGCCGGCCTGATCGCGCAGGCGGGTTCGCCCCGCGAGCTCTACGAGCACCCGAACAGCGAGTTCGTCGCGGGCTTCATGGGCGAGGCGCTGCTCTTCGCCGGCATCGCGCAGGCCGACGGCACGGTGCGGCTGGGGCCACTGCAGGTGCCGACCCGCCAGCCGATGCGGCCCGGGTCGGTGAAGGTGGCGGTACGGCCCGAGGCCTGGACCGTGGTTCAGTCGGGCACGGGCGGACTCGAGGGGCGGCTGAGCAAGACCGCCTACCTCGGCGGCTTCCAGGAGCTGACGGTGGACACCGAGATCGGCGAGATCTTCGTCGTTTCGCCCGACGTCGGTCGTGCCTGGGCACCGGGGCTGGCACTGGGCCTGCGCCTCGAAGGCCGCGGCGTCTCGGTGGTGGCGGCCGTCTGAGCGTCTCGAGCAAGTGTGGCTTTGCCACTTTGCTCGATCCCTGCGGGGGACGGGCGCCGCAAAGCGGCGACCTTGGGGCCCTCAGTACCGGATCTCGACCCGGTGCGGCCCGGCGCGCAGCACCGTGGCGTGTGCACCGATGCGCTCGATGCTGACCTCGGGCGCCACGCGGTCACCTTCGTGCGCCAGTTGCCCGCCGACCATCACGAAGCTCTGCGTCCGGTCCGACGAATGGACCGCGCCGCTGACACCCAGCCGGGCCACCGTCGAGCGCCAGGGCTCGGGCAGTTCCGAAGGAGAGAGCAGCGGCGCGGCGGCCGACGCGGCGGCCGACGCGGGTGTCGATGCGGTGCTGGCCGCTATCTGACGAGCCACTCGCGGGGCCGGCGCGATCACTGGGCGAGCAACCGGGGCGGGATCGTTGCGAGTCACCGGGGGCGGTTTCTGCGCGGGTGCCGGTGACACCGGCGCAGGTGCGGAGGCGGTCGGCGCGGCCGTCGATGCGGGCGGTGCCGACGTCGGTGCGGTGGCAAGGACGGGGGAACTGGCAAGGGACACCGGGGCTGGTGCGGCCAACGGAGCCGGGACCTGCGCCGGCGCCCGCAACCACCACTGCGCCACCACCGCCACCGTCAGCAAGGCGCACAGTGCGCTGAGCAAGGCCACCACCGAGGCGCGAGACCGTGGCGCAGGCGCAGCGGGCGCCGGGGGCGCCACCGACTGGCTGTGCAGTCCGGGCACCTGGCCGCGTTCGCGCTGGGCATCGGCGCGCCGCAAGGCGTCGAGGATGAAGGACATGCCGGTTACCTCGGAGCGGACAGCCGCGGTTCATCGACCCCGGCTGCGTGGTTCACATGCATCAGCGTCAACGGGCCGGCGAGCCCATCCAGCCGCAGCCCATGTCGGGCCTGAAAGGCGAAGACCCGCTGGCGCAGCGCTTCATCGCCGCGCAGTGCGTTCAGTGCCGGGGCGTCGCCCTGCAGCCGCGTCAGCTGCATCAGCAGCCATTCCCCGGCGGGGCTGGCGGCGCGGTCGATCACCGGGTCACGGTAGTCCGGAGGGGGCCGCCACAGCGTCGCGAACTCACCGGACCAGGCCCGGGTCAACACGTCCAGAGGCACCGGCTGCGGGCCGGTAGCGGTCGACAACGTGGCTTCGCGGTCGGTCAAGGCCAGCAGCACCGCGGGGCGGCCCGCCGCGCCACCCTCTGGCGCCAGCAGCAGCAGGACCGGCCGGTCGAGCTGGCGCAGCGTGGCGAGATCGGCCGTGCCTCGGTGGCAGGCCAGCCCGGTCGCGCGCACGGCCGTGCATGGGTCGCCAGCGTCGTCGGGCAGGTCGCTGCCCCAGCGCCGGGCCAGGGCTCGCCAGGCCTTTGCCTCGTCGGGCTGCAGCACGCTGGCCAGGTCGAGCGACGCAGGACCCGCGTTGCTCGCGGAGGCTGCCGACGCTGCACTCGACGCGGCGCGGGCTGGAACCGAGGCCGCGGGCGGCGTGGCCGATGCTGCCGGCCGTGCCTCGTCCTGCCGTGCAACGAGCACCAGCCCAGCGATGGCGAGCGCGGCGATGCCAGCCAGTGCGACCCAGGCACCACGAGACAGGCCCCTGCGGACCGCCGGCCGGCGATGGCCGCCGAAGACTTCCCCGGCGGCCTGCTGCACCGTGCGACGGTCGACTCGCGTGGCCTCGCGCGAATAGGCTCCGAGCAGCGCCCGGTCGCACAGCAGGTTGATGCGCCTGGGCACACCACCGGTGAGCCGGTGCACCAGTTGCAGCGTGCCGGCGTCGAAGGGCAGGGCACCCCCTTGCCCGGCCACTGCCAGCCGGTGCCGCACGTAGTCGGCGGTCTCGGCGGCGGTCAGCGCGCCGAGGTGGTAGCGCGCGACGATGCGCTGGGCGAGCTGCTCGAGCGCCGGCGAGGCCAGCAGGTCGCGCAGCTCGGGCTGGCCGATCAGGATGATCTGCAGCAGCTTGCGTTCGGCCGTTTCCAGGTTGGTCAGCAGGCGCAGCTGTTCGAGCACATCGGCGGCCAGGTTCTGCGCCTCGTCGATGATCAGCACGCAGTTGTGGCCCGCCGCATGGGCTTGCAGCATGAAGTGGTTCAGCGCGTCGATCCAGGGCTTGGTGCCGCCGGTCGCGCCGGGGGCGACCGTGACGTGGAACTCCTCGCAGATGGTCTGCAGCAGTTCGGTCACCGTCACCCGCGGGTTGAAGATGTAGGCCACGTGGTGCTGTGGCGGCACCTGTTCGAGGAAGCAGCGGCAGACGGTGGTCTTGCCGGCGCCGATCTCTCCGGTCAGCAGCACGAAGCCACCGCCGGCCCCCAGGCCGTACAGCAGGTGTGCCAGGGCCTCGCGGTGCATCCCGCTCATGAACAGGAAGCGCGGGTCGGGCGCGATCGAGAACGGCTCCTGGCGCAGGCCGAAGAAGGGCGCGTACATGCCGGGAGGATATCGGTCCGCGCAAGGTGCGCGGCCGGGCGGCCCGGTCAGGCCACCGTGACGCGGTCGCGGCCGTTCTGCTTGGAGCGGTACAAGGCGGCGTCGGCGCTGGCGATCAGCGTCGAGGCATCCTTGCCCGGCACCCACGCGGCGACACCGGCCGAGATGGTGGGTGTGACGAGGGTGGCGTTGGTGGCGCGGTCCCGCACCTTCAGGGCCTTGGTGCGGGCGCGCACCTGCTCCGCCACCTGCACGGCCTGCTTGATGGTCGAGGCCGGCAGCAGCACCGCGAACTCCTCGCCGCCGTAGCGGGCGCAGAACAGCCCGGCGTCGGCAGCCACCTTGCGCAGCACCTGGCCCAGCGCCTGGATCACCGAATCACCGACCAGATGGCCGTGGGTGTCGTTGACACGCTTGAAGTGGTCGAGGTCGAGCATCACCAGGCAGTGGGCGGTGCCCTCGGGCGGCGCGGCGGCGATCATCTCGGCCAGCCGCTGGTCGAAGCCCTTGCGGTTGTACACGCCGCTGAGCGGGTCGGTGAGCGCATCCTCGCGGGCCCGCTGCAGGTCGGCGCGCAGGGTCTCGATCTCGCGCAGGCTGACGCTGAGCTGCTCCTGCAGCGAATCGACGCTGCTCTTCATCTTCTCGGTGCCGGCCAGCGCGTCGTGCAGGCGCGGAGTCAGGGCGTCGAGGTCCTCGTCCTTCAGCGCCGCCGACAGGTCGTTCAATTGCGCGCCGAAACTGCCCGCGGCAGAACCGGCACTGGCGGCGGACTCGGCGATGCCGGTCATCACGCGCTGCAGTTCCGAGGCCACCCGGGTCGCGGTGGGAGAGTCGGCATCGGCCACGTAGTCGCGGTGCAGTTGCACCATGGCCTCGTCGTCCAGCCGCGGCATCTGCTGGCGCAGTTCGTCGAGCGCCTTGCTCAGTGCCGGGTTGATGCCTGCCAGGTACTCGTACCAGACGGTGTAGGGCAAGGGATTGAAGGCCGCATCGTGCTGGCCCATCTCCTTGATCACCATGCGCAGCAGAGCGGCGCTCTGGTCCCTCGGTTCGGTGTATCTCAAGTGCTGCACTCCTGCCGGTGCGGCCGATCCCAGCGCTCGGTCAGAGGCTGGACGGAAGGGCATCCGCCGCGCCCTCGCCGCCGGCGCGACCATGGGGCCCGGATTGTTCCCAACGTGAGGCGGCCCCGTTGTGACCGGTGGCTCGCCTGTACTCCCTTTCCCGACAGATGTTACAAGAGCAGTTCGTTGTCGCGGTAACCGGCTGGAAACCGGCGCCAGCCCTTCGCGGGTTCTAATTCACGCTTGATCGCACTGTCGATTGCCTCGCTGCACCCCATGACCCGACGACGCCTGCTGCCGATGCTGTCTCGCGCCTTTCCTGAAGGAAGCTCACGATGAACCCGCCCCGCTGCGACCGGAGCCGCGCCTGGGCGGCGCTGGCCGGCCATTTCGAGGCCCACGGCCGCGACTTCGATCTGCGCGAGGCCTTTGCTCGTGACCCGGGCCGTTTTGCGATGTTCTCGGTGGAGGCGCCCGAGATCTTCGCCGATCTGTCGAAGAACCGCCTGGACCTGGCGACCCTGAACTTCCTGCTCGAACTGGCCGGCGAGTGCCAGATCGAGGCTCGCCGCGACCGCATGTTCGCCGGCGCGCCGATCAACACCACCGAAGGCCGCCCGGTGCTGCATACGGCGCTGCGTGCCCCGCCCGGCACCGGGCCGTTCAGCGCGGAGGTACACGGTGTGCTGGACGCGATGCTGGCCTATGCCGAGCAGGTGCGCGCCGACGAAGGCTTCACCGACGTCGTCAACATCGGCATCGGCGGCAGCGACCTCGGGCCGCAGATGGTGGTGCCGGCGCTGGACGCCTACGCGCACCGCCGCCTGCGGCTGCACTTCGTCAGCAATGTCGACGGCCACGACATCACGCCGGTGCTGCGCGGGCTCGATGCGCGGCGCACGCTTTTCGTCGTCGCCTCCAAGACCTTCACGACGCAGGAGACGATGGCCAACGCGCAGGTCGCCCGCGAGTGGTTCGTCGCGCAAGGCGGCAGCGATGTCGCGCGCCACTTCGTCGCCACCACCACCAACGTCTCGGCCGCGTCCGCGTTCGGCATCACCACCACCTTCGGCTTCTGGGACTGGGTCGGCGGCCGCTTCTCGCTGTGGAGCGCGATCGGCCTGCCGATCGCGCTGGCCGTCGGCGCGGAACATTTCCGCGCACTGCTGGCCGGCGCCCATGCGATGGACCGGCACTTCGTCGAGGCGCCGGCGGCGAAGAACCTGCCGCTGCTGCTCGGGCTGCTGGATGTCTGGTACCGCAACTTCCACGGCTTCGGCAGCCGCAGCGTGGCGCCCTACCACCAGGGCCTGCGGCGGCTGCCGGCCTACCTGCAGCAGCTGGAGATGGAGTCCAACGGCAAGCAGGTCGACCTCGACGGCGAGCGCCTGCCGTTCGGCACCAGCCCGGTGGTCTGGGGCGAACCCGGAACCAACGGCCAGCACGCCTATTTCCAGATGCTTCACCAGGGCAGCGACGTGATCCCGGTCGAGTTCATCGCCGTCAAGCAGGCGGCCCACCCGCACGCTGACCTGCAGCGCAAGCTGCTCGCCAACTGCCTGGCGCAGAGCCAGGCGCTGATGCTCGGCAAGCGCACCGACGCCGCCGCCGCCGAGCGTGCGCCCACCGCCTCGGCTGCGCTCGACCCCGTCGTGCTGGCGCGCCATCGCACGTTCCCCGGCAACCGGCCGAGCACGACCTTCGTGCTGGATGCGCTGACGCCGCGTTCGATGGGCGCACTGGTCGCGATGTACGAACACCGCGTGTTCGTCAGCGGTGCCTTGTGGGGCATCAACTCCTTCGACCAGTGGGGGGTCGAGCTCGGCAAGGCGCTGTGCAACGAACTGCTGCCGCGCCTGGCCTCGGGCGACACCGCGGGGCTGGACGCATCGACCGCCGGGCTGCTGCGGCGCCTGACCAGATGACCGCCGTCGTCTTCGACTTCGGCGCCGTGCTGTTCCAGTGGCAACCGATGCGGCTGCTGCAGCAGGCCGTGCCCGAGCTGGCGCCCGACGAGGCCGCGGCCCGGGCGCTGGCGCCGCGCATCTTCGAGAGCTTCAACCTCGACAGCGACTGGGCGCAGTTCGACCTCGGCAAGGTCGACGAGGCGGCGCTGGCCGAACGCATCGGGCGGCGCATCGGTGTAGCACCGGCGCTGATCCGGCGCGTGATCGACGGCATTCCTGCGCACCTGCAACCGCAAGGCGCCGCC
>Ga0075163_10012645_pt1 | contig 10992 bp, 7 predicted proteins | sample JI1023141ADNA_FD_71478 | JGI IMG/M metagenome (GOLD analysis project Ga0075163, IMG submission 71478) | Wastewater effluent complex algal communities from Wisconsin, to seasonally profile nutrient transformation and Carbon sequestration -... | ecosystem: Engineered > WWTP > Effluent > Algae...
TCACGCGCGACAAGCTCATCCGCAACATGAGCCGCGAGTTCTGGGACCTCGCCGTCGACATCAACCTCGGCGCGATCGTCCGGATCAACGAAAAGCTCCTCGCCGACGGCGCGCTGCGCAACGACGCGCGCATCGTCGTGCTCTCGAGCGTCTCGGGCATCGCGGGCAACCGCGGCCAGACGAACTACTCGGCCGCGAAGTCGGGGCTCATCGGCTACGTCGAGGAGCTCGCGAACGAGATCGCCGACAAGGGCATGACGGTGAACGCGATCGCGCCCGGCTTCATCGAGACGCGTCTCACGGACGCGATGCCGTTCGCGAACCGCGAGGTCGCGCGGCGCCTCAACAGCCTCGGCCAGGGCGGTCGGCCCGAGGACGTCGCGCAGGCGATCACGTTCCTGAGCACGCCGGGCGCCCTCGGCGTCACCGGCAACGTTCTCCGAGTCTGTGGCGGCATGCTCATCGGCGCCTGAGCCCCGCGACGAGACGGGTCCAGAGGCGGCTTACGTCCTCGGGGCCCTCCTCGAAATAGCTCCGCTATTCCTTCGTCGGGCCCCTCCGGGCGCGCTCGCCTCTGAACTCCGTCTCGTCGCGGCGTTCCGCTGGCGTCGCGCCCTTCGGTGGCCGGGCTGGCTCTCGGCGCGCTTCGCTTGCCGAATCGCTCGAGCTTCGCTCGCTGTGCAGACGAGAGGGAGCCCGCGGCGCGCTTCGCTTGCCGAATCCCTCGCCTTGCAGACGAGACGGTGATCTCGGCGCGCTTCGCTTGCCGAATCGAGCGTGGTTCATGGACAAGATGCACGTCTCGCGTGAGACGTGCTCGACTGCCCGTGCACCTGCACGTGCTCGCGCTCGTGCTCGTGAGACGTGCGGAGTTGTGCACGTGCACGAGTCGGACGGTGACGTGACGAGCGCTGTTCTTCGCGGTCTCGCCGGTTGGTCGTGCCCGTGCACGTGCACGTGCACGGGCCTGCTAGCGAGGTGGGTGTCGCAGTTCATCGCGGACCCTGCCCGGTGATCGTGCTCGATCCCTCCGGGGTCGCGCCCTACTCGGGGCAGGCGACCGGCGTCGGCCCCGCCGTCACCGTACACGCCGGCTGGTACGGCGGCGGGCACTGAACGTTCACATGCTGGAAGCACGTCCCGTCGGACGACCGCGTCACCGGTCCCGGACTCGGATCGGCCGCCGGCCCGTCACACGGCACGCGGCGCGGTGGCGGTGGATTGCAGGTCGCGAGGACCGGCGGCGGGCACTCCTCGGCGGTGAAGCTGCACACGCCGGCCGCGTCGCGCTCGATGCGCCCTGGCGCGGTGAGGCTCGTCGGACACGGGACCGAACGCCAACCCATCGGGGCGGGGGGAACGGTCGGCTGATGAGCCGAGGGGTCCACGTGCGGATCGGGCGGATCGATGATCGCGCACGCGCCGTGGCGGAACACGAGGGTCGCCCCGAGATCGAGGATCGACGCTCGCGGCGGTGGCGCAGGAGGATTCGCGGTCGGCGTCGCCGTCATGATCGGGTCGGGCGGCGCCTCGGTGACCGTCGTCGAGCCCGCGCAGCTCGCGGAGAGGGTCATCGTGATGACGACGGCGGAGCGGGAGGTGAGTCGCTTCATGGTCCTCGCATTTCAACACGGCCCGTGACGCCACGCGCGCTCGCTCGTCGGGAATCGTCCTTCGTACGTCGGGCCGCCGGTAGGGGCTCGCCAATCCCGGGGGCTCCGGCTACACCGCGGCGATGCTCGACATCACCGATCTCGTCGTCGGAACCGGCGCAGCCGCCGTCTCCGGCCAGAAAGTCACCGTCCACTACACCGGCACGCTCACGGACGGCAGCAAGTTCGACAGCTCGCTCGATCGCGGTCAGCCGTTCTCGTTTCCGCTCGGCGCCGGCAGGGTGATTCGCGGCTGGGACGAGGGCGTCGCAGGCATGAAGGTCGGCGGTAAGCGCAAGCTCGTGATCCCGCCCGAGATGGGATACGGCGCACGCGGCTTCCCGCCCGTCATCCCAGCGAACGCGACGCTCGTGTTCGAGGTCGAACTGCTCGGCGTCGGCTGACCCGGGACGCGCTACCCCCGTCGATGGCATCCTTCCCGTACGGATGCCGAGTCCATGACCGATCAGCTCGGAACGACCGGAGTCGGGGTCGCGCTCCTCTACCTCGCCCCTTCATTGGTGGCGACGATCGCGACGTTCGCGGTCGCGGTCCATCTCTTCGACCGCTCGCGGCCGCGGGATGCGATCCGCGCGTTCACCGTCGCCCTCTTCGCCGAGTCGATCTGGTCGGCCGGGGTCATCGCCGAGCTCTCGTCGACCTCCCTCCACGCGAAGCTCTTCTGGGACACGCTGCAGCTGCCCGCGGTCTGCACCGCCGGCGTGATGCTCTTCCTCTTCGCTCGGGCGTACGTCGGTCGACCGCTCGCCGCGTCCTTGCCGACGGCAGCGCTCCTCGCGTTCCTCCCTGCGGTCGCGGTCGGGTTCGTCCTCACCGAGCCGCTGCACGGGCGGGCACGAACGGACGCGCACCTCGTCGCCGGGGAACCGTTCGACTCGCTCGTCTATTCGTTCTCCTGGGCCGAGGTCGTCGCGATCGTCTACCTCGTCGCGCTCCTGATCGCGTCCGCGGTGCTGCTGCTCCGCGAGCTCATCCGGCAGCCGGCCGCGTTCCGGTTCCAGACCGGGGTACTTCTCTTTTCGGTGTGTGTGCCGCTCTTCCCCGCGCTCTTCCTCTACGCGGGCATCGAGCTCTTCGGCCAGCGCGACGCCGCGCCCGTCTTCTTCGGATCGAGCGCGATCGTCGTGGCGTACGCGCTCTCGCGTCGCTCGACCTTCGATCTCGTCCCGGTCGCGCGCGACGCGACGTTCGAACACATCCCGGACGCGGTGCTCGTCGTCGATCGGGACGACCGGATCATCGACGCGAACCCCGCCGCGTTCGCGATCTTCGGGGCCGGATCTGTGCGGCGTTCGCTCGTCGACGTCCTGCCCGAGGTCGCATCGCGCCGTAGCCTCGAGCCTTCGGGCGACTCCGCCGGCTTCGTCGAGGTCGCGCTCGAGCGCGACGGTGTCGAGCGGGTCCTCGACGTGCGCATCGCTTCGTTCCGCGCCGAGCGGGACGGCTCCTTCGGTCGGGTCCTCGTCTTCACCGACGTCACCGCGCGCGTGATCGCAGAGCGCGAGGCACGCAATGCGCGTGAGCACCTCGAACGGCGCGTCGCCGAGCGGACCGCGGACCTCGCGCGGGTCAACGAGGCCCTGTCCCGCGAGGTCGAGGAGCGCGCCGCCGCGCAGGCGGCGCTCGCAGAGAGCGACCAACGCTTCCGAGCGGTCTTCGATCAGACCTTCCAGTTGATCGGCGTCCTGTCCCTCGACGGGACGCTGCTCCGCGCGAACAAGACCGCCCTCGACTTCGCGGGCGCCGAGGCCGCCGACGTCGAAGGACTCCCGTTCTGGGAGACGCCGTTCTGGTCCCACTCGCCCGAGCTCATGGATCGCCTGAGGGAGGCGGTTCGTGAGGCCGCCGCGGGCAAGCTGGTGAGGTTCGAGGCGACGCATCCGGGGCGAGACGGCACCGAGCACGTGATCGACTTCTCGATCAAACCGATCGTGGGCGTCGACGGCAAGCCGGTGCTCCTCGTGCCCGAAGGTCGCGACGTGACCGAGAAGAAGCGCGCGGACGAGGAGCGGGCCCAGCTCGAGATGCAGCTCCACCAGGCGCAGAAGATGGAGTCGCTCGGCCGCCTCGCCGGCGGCATCGCGCACGACTTCAACAACCTGCTCACCGCGATCCTCGGCAACGCGTCGCTGATCATCCGGAAGACCGAGGCGACCGCTCCGTCGGTCGCCTATGCGCGCGACATCGTGCGGGCCGGCGAGAGCGCGGCGGAGCTGACGAAGCAGCTCCTCGCCTTCAGTCGGCGCCAGCTGATCCAGCGGCGGAGTGAGGACGTCGGCGAGCTCGTCACGCACGCGGTGCGACTCTTGGCGCGGGTCGTCGGCGACGACGTGGAGGTCATCACCGATCTCCGCGTCCCCACCGCGCGGGCCTACGTCGACGCGGGGCAGATCGAGCAGGCGATCGTGAACCTCGCGGTGAACGCGCGCGACGCGATGCCGGAGGGCGGCAAGCTCACGATCGCGGTCGACGTCGAGCGACCTCCGTCGCACGTACGCGAGCGCCTCGGGCTCCCGAGGTCCGACGACGAGCTCGTCACGCTCTCGGTCGCGGACACCGGCACCGGCATGTCGGCCGAGGTGATCGCGCGGATCTTCGAGCCGTTCTTCACCACGAAGCCGCTCGGCCGCGGCACGGGGCTCGGACTCTCGATGGTCTTCGGCGCGATGCGGCAGAACGACGGCGGCGTCGACGTGCATTCGAGGGTCGGCGAAGGGACCTGCTTCAAGCTCTACTTCCCGAGGACCCACGACGTCGCCGCGGCCCCGCGTCGGAAGCCGACGGGTGTACCGCGAGGCGCCGAGAACATCGTCGTCGTCGAGGACCAACCGCTCGTCCGGGAGCTCGCGACCCGATGGCTTCTCGAGCTCGGCTACCGAGTCCGTTCGTTCGCGAGCGCGGAGGAGGCCCTGAGCTCGCTCGCGCCCGAGGATCCGATCGAGCTGCTGCTCACCGACGTCGTCCTCTCCGGGATGAGCGGACGCATCCTCGCCGAGCGCCTGATCGCCGATCGGAAGTCGATGCGGGTGCTCTACATGTCGGGCTACAACGACGACGTCACGTTCGAGCGGAGCGGGAGCGTCTCGGGCACGCAGCTCCTCTCGAAGCCGTTCACCGTCGAACAACTCGCGAACGCGGTGCGCTACCGCCTGCTGCCGATGTCCGGTGAGATCGCGCTCCCGAACGACACCGTCAGCGGCTCGGATTCACGCGAACTCGCGGCGGGGAGCCGTACTCCGGCCGACGACTCCCGATCCGGATGAAGCGGCCGAGGCGTCCTCCGCCGCTCACTTCGCGAGGTCGGCGACGAGGCTCCGCAGCTTGTCGCTCGCGCGGTCGCTCATCCCGCCGACGACCGCGACACGCGCGCGCGACGGGCGGAAGACGTCCTTCGCGACGCGGACGAGCTCGTCCGCGGTCACGTTCGTCGCGATCCGGCGCAGGTCCTCGAGCTCGTGCGGCGAGCCGAGCATCGTGCGCATCGCGTGGAAGCTCGCCATCGAATGCGCGTCGTCGAGCATCCGGTCGAGGTCCCAGAGGTAGCGTCGTCGCACCCGCTCGAGTTCGTCCGCCGGCACGGGCACCGAACGGAGCGCGTCGGTGAGACCGACGAGCTCGCGGACGAGCTCCGACACCTTCGCATGGGCGACCGAGCCGCCGAGATCGAAGACGCCGACGTCCTCGTACGGGTCGATCGACGCGAACGCGTCGTAGACGAGCCCGAGCTGGTCGCGGAGCCGATGGGGCAGACGGCTCCCCATCCCGTCGTCGAGTACACGGCCGAGAAGGTCGAGCGCGACGAGATCCGGATGCGACTCGCCGAACGCGGGGAACGAGACGCGGACGTCGCTCTGGCTCCCGGGGTCGTGGACGAACGCGTAGCGGTCGCGCGCGTCCTCGTAGCCCGAGGCCGGCGCGATCGCGTGGGTGCGGTCGCCGGGGCGCAGGAACGCGAATCGCCCGTGGACGAGGGCGTGAAATGCGGCCGGGTCGAAGGGGCCCGCGGCGGCCACGACCGCATTTCGGCCGACGTAGTGCGCGTCGAGGTACGCGCGCAGATCCGCCTCGGTGAGCTTCTCGATTCCGTCGAGCGTGCCGGTGATCGTATGGCCGAGGCCGTGCGACCCGTAGAGCAATCGCCGCGAGAGGTTGTCGATGTCGATGTCCCGGCCGTCTTCGTCCAGGTCTTCGAGCAGCTCCTCGCGCAGGATCTTCTTCTCGAGCGCGAGGTCGAGCAGCAGCGGCGCCTCGAGGATCCGGCCGAAACGCGCGACGCCCTCGAAGAAGGTCTCGCCCGGGAGCGTGAGCTCGTAGGTGGTGAAGTCGACGTGGGTCGCGGCGTCGAGCGTCCCGCCGAGCTCCTCGACCGCGAGGTTGAGCTCCCGCGGCGACGGATACGCAGCGGCTCCGCGGAACATCATGTGCTCGAGGACGTGGCTGATGCCGTTCGTCGCGGGCGGCTCGTAGCGCGAGCCGGCGCGCACCGCGAAGATCACGGTGGCGTCGTGGACGGCGGGCAGCTCGGTCGCGTGGACCTCGAGCCCGTTCGGAAGGCTCGAGCGACTCATCGCGCGCGCCTCGTTCGCACCCTCGGTGCGGGGCCCGGCGCGATCCGGCGGCCGATCATCCTTCTTCGTTCTCGCCGGACTCGGACTCTTCGCCCTCTTCGTCGCCGTAGCGGAGGATCGTCGGGTTGACCGTGATCCGACCTTCGCGCTCGGCGCGGCCGCGGAGCGAGCGGACGTACGACTCGACGGCTTCCTCTTCGCGGCTGCCCCGGAGCATGCCGAGCAGGCGGGTGCGGACCTCCGGCGTCAGCCCTTCGCGCGTTGCGTGCGCGATCGACTCGAGGCGGAAGACGATGATGTCGTCACCGGCCGTGACCGGCTCGGCCGGGAAGGGATTCTCGGTGGTGAGCGCGAACGCGGCCTGCGACACGACGTAGCCGTTCGCGAGCTCTGCGATCGGCGTCTGTCCGGGACCGAATTCGCTCGAGGTCTCGACCGAGGGCTGCTGCGGATCGCGCTCGGGCGCGGTCTGTCCGTCGGGAACCGTCGGCTCGAGCTCGGACTCGATCGCGTCGAGGCTCGTGCCGGACTTCAGCCGGGCGAGGAGCGCGGCGGCTTCGCGCTGCGCGACGACGCGGCCCTGCTCGGCGCGGTAGAGACGCTCGGCGATCTCACGCTTCGCGTCCTGCTCGGGGACGTCTCCCTGGCGACGGCCTTCGACGCGGATGATGTGGAAGCCGAAGTTCGACTCGACGACGTCCGAGGTCTGGCCGGCCTGGAGCGCGAACTGCGCCTCGTCGAACGCGGGGACCATGCGGCCGCGCGCGTTCCAGCCGAGGTCGCCGCCCTTGCGCGCGGAACCTGTGTCGCCGCTCTCCGCGCGGGCGAGCGCCGAGAATCCGGCAGAGTCCGCCGCGCGTGCGCGTGCGAGGAGGGCGGTGGCACGGGCGCGCGCCGCCGCCTTGGTGGCCTCGTCCGCGCTCGCGTCGACCTTGATGAGGATGTGGCGCGCGCGGACCTGTTCTTCGAGGCCCTGGTACTGCGCGCGGTTGGCCGCGAACTCGTCGTTGACCGCCTGCTGATGCGACGCGATGAACGCGTCGAGCTCCGCGGTCGAGGGCGTGAGGCGATCGCCGTAGTACGCGCCCGAGAACCGGACGTAGCGGATCATCGCCTTCTCGTTCTCCTGCACGTACGCGTCCCAGACCTCGCCGGGCGCGACGACCGCGCCGGCGCGGACGATCTGGCGCATCCGCTCGGCCAGGATCTCCTCGGCCTGCCACTCCTCGAACTCGCCCATCGTGCGGCGGAGGCCTTCGACGAAGCGCTCGAGACGTTCGCGCTCGATGTTGCCGTCGTCGTCGCGCATCGGGAACGTCAGCACGGTCGGCCGCATGTACGACGGCGCATCGACGCTGACGGTGTTGTAGATCTCGCCGCGGCGGAGGATCTGCAGGAGCGCCTGTTCCGGCGTCACGCGCAGACCGAGGCGACGGGCTTCGTCCGCGAGCAGCACCCGCTCGACGATGCCGTTCGCGGTGTGGACGCGGGCGTCCGCGCGCTGCAGCTCCTCGGCGGGTGTGTTGTTGAACCCGAGACGCATCGCTGCGTAGAAGGCGCCGTCGGTGAACGACTCGGAACCGTCGAGGAGGCTCGCGCCGCGAACGTTGACCGCCGGTCGCGTCCCACCGGCGCAGCCCTGCGATTGCGGGCCTCCGAAGGTCGAGGCGAACACGACGATGAGCATCGCGACGATCAAGAGGATCGCGACGGATTGGATCTGGGACGAAAAGCGCTCGAGCATGGAAATTTCCCCGAGAATCCGGGCATGAGCGGATCGGGGGCGCAACCCTAGACGATCAGACCCGTTCCAGCAAAGGGGGAGCGCCGGGGCGTGGGGGATGGTAGGATGCCCGCATGTTGCGCTTCCGCTGGCCGCTCGCCGTGGTCTCGCTCTCCTTCGCTTCCTGTACCGGTTCGGTCACGTTCCGCTCACCGGTGGATTGGACGATGGACGTCGGGGCCTACTACGGGTCGAACTTCCACAACGTCCAAGACCTCGTCTCGAACGAAGTGATCGCGTCGATCGCCTGCCCCGGTCCCGGCACCGCCGGCGACGCCGCGTGCCAGATGAAGGTCCCCGCGAGCGGCGCCGGGAGCGACATCGTCCTGCGCTGCAACGAGTCGAGCGTCTGCGACCCGGAGCCGTACCGGTTCATCGAGGACCTCGGCGTGCAGGACCTCTCCGCGCTCTCGGAGCCGCATCTCGCGGTCGTCGACAAGGTGGAGCTCCGCGAGGTCGAGCTCACGATCCACACGAACTCGACGAACGTGGCCCTGCCTGCGTTCCAGGTCCGATGGGGCGCGACCTCCGCGACGAGCGGCACCGCGATGACGACGACCTACGTCCTCGGCGAGGTCCCGGAGATCGCCGCGGGCGAAACCGGCGAGATCGTCGTCACCCTCGATCACGACGAATTCGACCGGCTCGACGCCTACATCCGTGCGACGAGCAGCGAGGTCCGGTTCTTCCTCGCGACGACCTACGACGCCGAGCCGACGGTCGGGATCCCGATGGGCGAGGTCGACGTCACCGTCGGCCTGATCATCAAGGCGTCGGGCGACCTTCGCTGACCTGCGAGAGCGCGAGTCGCACCGCGTTCACCAGGTTCACCGCGCGCCAGGGCTTCGGTAGGAACGACGTGCGCGCGTCGTTCGCGTACCGCGCGAGCACCTCCTGCGCGCTGTAGCCGCTCGAGAGCACGATGGGCAGCGTCGGGATCCGCGAACGGAGATGCTGCAACGTCGAATGCCCGTCGAGGCGCGGCATCGTCAGGTCGAGGAGCACGAGGTCGAAGCGCTCGTCGCTCGATTCGACCGCCTCGATCGCGGCGTGTCCGTCTTCGACCGCCACCACCTCGAGCCCCAGATCGCCGAGCACCGCCGACGCCGCGACCCGGATCGCCTCTTCGTCGTCGACGACCAACACCCGGCCGACCAGCGGTCGGTCGTCGAAGCGTGGGGTGGTCCGCGCGCGCTGCTCTCGGGTCTCGCTCAGCGGGAGGTAGACGACGAAGCGCGAGCCCGACGCGAGCGTGCTCTCGACGACGAGGCCGGCCTGATGACTCCGCAGGATGCCGAGGATCGCGGAGAGCCCGAGGCCTCGTCCGGTCGCCTTCGTGGTGAAGAACGGGTCGAAGATCCGTTCGAGCGTCTCGCTCGACATGCCGCGTCCGTTGTCGATCACCTCGACAAGGACGTATTCGCGCGCCTCGATCGTCGCGTGCGTCGAGCGCTTGGCCTCGAGCTCGTCGACGGGCCGGATGCTGGTCCGGATCTCCACCCGCCCGTTCGAATCGGAGACCGCGTCCGCCGCGTTCGTCACGAGGTTCATCACGACCTGCTGCAGTTGCGCGAGGTCTCCGTCGACGACCGAGCCCGCGGCCCCGAGCGAGAGCACGAGCTCGGTCTTGCGCGAGACGGACACCTCGAGGACGCGCACGATGTCCTGCACGAGGCGATCCACCGAGATCGGCTCGACGACGATGCGCCCGCGGCCGCTGTACGCGAGTAGTTGACGCGTCAGCTCGGCGGCCTGGCGCGATCCTTGTTCGACGAGGTCGAGGTGTGCGCGTGCGATGTCGGGCGAGAGGATGCGGGACTTCGCGAGGCTCGCGTTGGCGAGGATCGAAGTGAGCAGGTTGTTGAAGTCGTGGGCGATGCCGCCGGCGAGCAGACCTACGCTCTCGAGCTTCTGCGCCGCGAGCCGGGATTCGGCGAGCCGGTGCTCGTCGGTGCGATCTCCGATCGCGCCGACCATCCGGAGCGACTCTCCATCGGCCGCGCGTTGGACGACGCCTCGGAGACGCACGTGACGGACCTCTCCGTCGGCGTGAATCATCCGGAACTCGGTCTCGAAGACGCGCACGTTCGCGTCCGCGAGGGCCGCACGGAGCCGCTCGGTCGTCGTGACGACGTCGTCGGGATGGACGAACGCGGCGTACTCCTCGATCGTCCGCGCGACGGGGCCGCCGGTGCCGAGGATCCGCTCGAAGCCCGGACCGATCCATACCGAACCGGTGCGTACGTCGTAGTCGTAGACCGCCTCCGCCGTCGCTTCGATCGTGAGGAGCCAGCGCTCCTGCTCGCCTCGCAGCGCTTCGAACGCGGCGGTGAGCTCGTCGACCGGGGTCCGCTCGGCGGTTCGGATCGGCGCGCGCGCTTCGGCCGCGTGAGAATCGCGTCTACGAGCGAGTCGGTAGACGATGGCGAGGAGCGCTCCCGCGATCACGACCAGCGTCGCGTAGGCGACGAGGTCTGCGACGGCTGGGACCTCGGGTGTCGCCATGGACCATCGTCGCGACTTCCGCGCTGCGGTTCAAGGGGCCTCGACGCCTGCGTCCGGCCGTGTCGATCCGGTCTCCTCCGAGTCACCGTCTCCCGCGTATCCGATCGCGGTGAGGTTCTCGCGATGGGCGCCGAGCGAGACCTGGGTGCGGTTCTGCACGCGTCCGCGTGAGGCGACGCGCGCGTCCTCCTCCATGCGGCCGCGCAGCAGCTCGGTCACCGACCGACTCTCGTCGGCGAGGTCGACCCGTTCGCCCGGATCGAGGTCGACCCGGTACACCTCGACCGGGGCGAGGCCGCGCGGATTGTCCGCGTTCGCCTCGATGATCTTCGTCGCGCTGCGCCCACGCAGCGCGCGGAGCGAACGCAGGACGTTCCCTTCGTGGCTCTCCTCGGCGAAGACGTCGGTGCTCCCCTCGAAGTCCGACGCGAGCAGCGTCGCCAGACCCTGGGTGCCCGTGACC
>Ga0075163_10012646_pt1 | contig 10991 bp, 11 predicted proteins | sample JI1023141ADNA_FD_71478 | JGI IMG/M metagenome (GOLD analysis project Ga0075163, IMG submission 71478) | Wastewater effluent complex algal communities from Wisconsin, to seasonally profile nutrient transformation and Carbon sequestration -... | ecosystem: Engineered > WWTP > Effluent > Algae...
GCTTCAGGGTGATCGAAGCAGGAAAGGTCGAATACAGTTATCACCGTTGGCCCGTTGAAGGGCAGCGGTAAAAAATTTGGCTCGTGGTAAATGCTTCCAGATGGAATTGATCGTGCATGATACCGGAACGCCATCGCCTCCACCAAGCGTTTCGTCGCTCGTGGATTCGGTAGCAGTCGGCGCGCCAGTCCGTATGCTTTTTGTATTGATCGGGTAGCGTCTTGCGATGACGTACGCATTTCTTTCTCGCAACGCAACCCGTAACAAATGTGCAGTTGAGCATCCGGCAGTTCGTTCATAGCGAAAAAAAGTTGGCGGATATACTGACCAATTCCGGTGACTGGTGCCAGCAGTGGGGTTGCATTAACAAGAATGTTCATGACTCAAGCAGTGGCCCCGGCAAGACGCTGGTTAAAGTCAGGGCAAAGGTACTCCCAATGAGATTGGCGCAAATATCAAAAATACAGAACCCGCTACCAAAACGACTATCCCTGTACTTCTTGGCAAAACCCAACAAAAGAACAGCAAAAAATACCCATTGCGCTGACCATAAAATCCCTGCAGCAAGCAAAATTCAGACACTCCAAGCCATCTGCAGGAGCTTGTCTTTCGCATACGACGTGGTGGGGATCGCCATGAGCAACTGGCGCAGGGTAACGGTCACTAGATAAGTTTTCTCAAAAAACAGTATTTTAGCCGCGAATCATCATGAGTAATATTTCAAATTGACATCCTGCTATTTGTCTACGGATCCTGCTTCGGTGGCAGCCACTTTGCGCAAGGCCTCCGGCTGACGAACGATCAGACGGCGCATGTCTTTTTCCACCACACCTTTCTGGATCAGAATATGTATTGCGCGCGATACCGTCTCCCGGCTGGTGTTTACCATGATTGCGATTTCCTGTTGAGTCGGCATTTTTTCGATAACTACCAAGCCACCGGGCGCAATCTTGGCAAACTGGTTGAGTAGTGCAAAAACTCGCTGAAAAGCGTTTGGGATGCCAAGTATGGTTCGGTAATTTGCCGCTGCACGGATAGTCGACGCCATCCGCTTGAGCAGGCGCTCAGCCACGAGCGGATTCTGATATATGAGTACTAGTGCCTGCGCGCGCGGTAAAAATGCAAGGAGGGAGGTTTCACATGCCAACACAGATGCCGAGCGCGGCAAACCATCAATAATCGACAACTCACCAAAATAGTCGCCAGCTGTTAGGAAGGATAGTCCAATTTCGCGCCCATCTTCGGTCAGATCAACGGCTTGGAGGCGCCCGGAGAGAACGAACAGCAGGTGCTCTCCCGCGCTTCCCTTTTGTAAAACTTGGTGTCCGCGTTCTACTGAGCGCAATTGCAACGCAGAAGCGACTTGCGTCAAGCATTGCGAGTCAATGCCGGCCAACAAAGGGATCTTCTGAAGGTGGACAGTGAAGACCTGCCTCGCTGGCGTGGCTACCTGTTCAGCGCCTAGTGTAGGAGATAAGTCTGAATTCATGAAGAATGAATTATGACATTAATAATGTAGGGGGAGCAGGCAAAATTAATATTGAATTTAGTACAAAACCCATCTTCGCGAACTACCTTCGATCGAAAGCAGTCTTTCGGGCGAGTGGTGAATTTATGCCAGTGATACTTAAAAATCTTACAATGTACTTTAATCATATTGAGGTCGGGACTGCATGGCAACACATAGCAGATGAAGGTATTCAATTCCCCCTTGCGATGAGATACGTATGTTGAAAATTTACCGGCGAGCAATTTGCTAGTGAGCTATTCCTTGATTACTCGAGCCAAGTCTGCATCGACCATCATTTTGATCAGTGTTTCCAAATCTGTCTCGGCCACCCAGCCCAGTTTTTCTCTAGCTTTGGCTGGGTTGCCCAATAGTATATCCACCTCAGTTTTACGATAGAACCTAGGATCAATGATCACATGTTTTTCATAGTTGAGGCCAGCATGGGAGAATGCGATACGGCACATATCTCTAACTGTTGTAGTTTTACCTGTAGCGACAACGTAATCATCAGCAATATCCTGTTGAAGCATCAACCACATAGCCTTCACGTAGTCCCCTGCAAAGCCCCAATCTCGCTGTGCGTCGATATTTCCGAGGCGCAAACTCTTTTGGCGTCCCAGTTTGATCCGTGCAACTGCATCGGTGACTTTGCGAGTAACAAATTCGATTCCACGAAGCGGTGATTCGTGGTTGAATAATATGCCGTTCGATGCATGTAAACCATAGCTCTCGCGGTAGTTGATGGTCATCCAGTGGGCATAAAGTTTGGCAACACCATAAGGACTGCGTGGGTAGAAAGGGGTTGTTTCGCTCTGCATTGATTCCTGAATCATGCCAAACATTTCGCTCGTCGACGCCTGATAGAAACGTGCTCTAGGATTGACGGCACGAATTGCTTCCAACATGTTGAGTGCACCAATACCAGTGACGTTGGCGGTTAATACGGGCTGGTCCCACGAGGTTCCAACAAAACTTTGCGCGCCAAGATTATAAACCTCGGTCGCGGAGGACTTTTCCATAACGCGAATCAATGCTGACAGGTCGGTCAGATCTCCATCAAGAAGAACAAGGTCACTCTCGATACTTAATTCACGTAGGCGCCACAGAGTGTCGCTTGAGCGGCGTGCGTGGAGCCCAAAAACTTTGTAGCCTTTCTCGAGCAAAAATTTTGCCAAATAGGCCCCGTCCTGTCCGGTTACGCCAGTTACCAATGCCGTTTTACTTGCCAATTTCATTCTCCCAATAACGATAAATATTTGATAAGGTTTCTTCAATTGGTATGGATGGCTGCCAACCAGTATGTTTAGTGATTTTTTCGTGGTTGCCACAGACGCGTAGTTGATCTGAAGGCCGAAAACGCTGCGGATCCCTCTCGATACTAGCCTCGACACCAGAGATTTTTAAAAGAAGCTCAATCAACGATCGCAAGGAATGTTCTTTGCCTGAGCAGATATTATAAGATTCGCCATTTAAGCCAAATTTTAATAAGTGTTCATAAGCTGAAACTATGTCGGTGATATCAATGAAGTCACGGGTTGTTTCAATGTTTCCAACTTTCAAAATAGGTGGTGACTTCCTAGCTGCAATTAATGCAATTTGGCGAGCGAAGTCTGAAACGGCAAAGCTTGGCGACTGCCAGGCCCCGATGTGGTTGAAAGGGCGTGCCAGTATCACCTCGAACGGACTAGTTTGGCTCCATTGATAACATAATGCCTCGGCTGCAACTTTGCTCACTGCATATGGGTTGCGTGGCCGCAAGGGCTGTGATTCGCAAATTGGCAAGTTTTCTGTCGGCACCAAGCCGTAAGCATCACCGGTGCCAATGAACAACATGCGGCCTTTGAACTCTGTTTCTTTGAGTGCCTCAAGCAAACGCAAAGTGCCCAAAAAGTTAATCTCAAAAGTTTTCTCTGGAAAACGAAAAGAGTCCGGTACAAAACTAAGTGCCGCAAGATGCAATACCATATTGGGCTTGAAATGTTCAATGCAGTTGATCAGACCGGCCTTGTCACAAATATCTTGTTTTAAAGAAAAAGATGACAATCCCAAAGCGTTGGGCCAGCGCTGTGTCGCGTATTTACCTACGAAACCACTATCACCCGTTATAAGCAATCGAGAACTATCGATGATTAATTCAGCCATAACCAGTTTTACTCCTCTATCACATTAACAGGTCGTCGAAAACCCCCACCCGTTTCATGCAAATGGCATAATCTGTCTTTCGAATTCAACGTGATAGAGATTTCATGTGCAGCGCCGACGTGACCCAATCGGAGATATTCAGCTACCGGACACTGGAACAACGGATTCCGGCGTCGCACCCTTTGCGTAAATTGCGGGTGCTGGTGGATGGCATTTTGGCGACAGTGCATGTTGACTTCGAAGTGCTCTACGCGAACATGGGGTGCCCGTCGATTCTGCCTGAGCATCTCCTGCGCGCCAGTCTGATCTAGGCGCTGTACTCGATTCGTTCCGAGCGTCAACTCCTCCAGCACATTGACTACAAGCTGCTCAATCGCTGGTTTGTCGGTCTTGATATGGATGACAAGGTGCGGGATCACAGCAGTTTCACGAAGAATCGTGACCACCTGCTCAACGAAACGGTGGCTCGCGCCTTCTTCGGCAAAGTGCTTAGTTTGGCACGGTGGCACGGACTGGTCTCGTCCGAGCATTTCTCGGTCGATGGTACGCTGAATGAAGCTTGGGCGTCGGCGAAAAGCTTTAAGGCTAACGATGGTTCCAGCAAGCCGCCGGAAGGTGGTGGCCGCAACGTGACGGTCGATTTCACGGGTGAAGAGCGCAAGAACGACAAGCATGCCTCGACCACGGATCAGGATGCCTGCCTGTTCAAGAAGTCCAAGGGCGACAAGCCCAAGCTCAAGCTCAAGCTCAAGCTCAGCTTCATGGGCCATGCCCTGATGGAAAACCGGATTGGCTTGGCAGTTGATGTGGAAACGATGCTGGCGACGGGCAAGGCCAAGCGTGAAGCGGCCAAGGTGATGGCCAAACGCTCTCTGAAACGGGGTTCTACCTTGGGTGCCGACAAGAATTACGACACCGCTGGTTTCGTCAAGGTGACGCGGCAGCGAGGCATGACTCCACATGTTGCCCAAAAGACAAACGGCACCATTGATGGACGGGCGACCCGACATGCCAGTTACGGCGTCAGCTTGCACTTGCGCAAACGAATTGAAGAAATATTTCGTTGGGCGAAGACGGTAGGTGGCCTTCGCAAGATCTGTTTTATTGGATTGGCCAAAGTGAAGGCTCAATCGATTTTTACCTTGGCTACTTACAATCTGACGCGAATGGCGACGATCTTTGGCTGGCGATTGAACACGTTGTAGGGCGAAATCCGCCCACCGGTTGCCGAAAGGCTGCCATAACCCCGATATGTGGCCAAAAAACTGGCTGAAATCCGGTTTCAAGGCACCACAAGGGGGTTGAAATGTTTGATTCATGCTTGTCAGAGTTCGATAGCCGGAGGAGTCAGGGGAAAATTCAACGAGCTGTTAAGTGATTTGTTAAAACTTGTTTGATTTTTTGGTAGGCATGTATTGAATATTAAAAGTAGATGGTAAGAATATTCGTTTGAATTGATTTCCTAATAATTTAAACCTTTGTTTTAAATTTTAATTAATCACTCTTGGTTCGATATCTGATGGCGAACATCCGGAAGCGATTAAGGAAAGTCTGCATAAGTGGTCGTCATGCGGCGTAATTTGAGAAAATGACGGCATTGTCATTGAGCCTGTGAGACAGATGAGATCGATGAAGCAATTGAGCCTGGCCGAGACGGGATTTCTGCCGAAGGCTGGAAAGCAAACCCGGAAGGCGGTGTTCTTGGCGGAGATGGAAAAGGTTGTTCCATGATGCCGCTTGGAAACGCTGATCAAACCGTTCTACCCGAAGAAGGTAAACGGCCGCCCGCCGATGCCGTTGGGTACGATGTTGCGGATTCACTTCATGCAGCAATGGTTTGGTTACTCGGACCCGGCGATGGAAGAGGCGCTGCACAACGTTCCGCTGTTGCGGCGTTTTGCTGGGTTGGATGCCTTCGAAGACGTTATGCCGGACGAAAGCACGATTCTTCGCTTCCGGCATCTGCTGGACAAGCACGATCTGGCTGTCGCGATCTTTGCCGAGGTCAATGCCGTGTTGTCGGAGAAAGGCTTGTCGATGAAGCGCGGTACGGTCGTTGATGCCACACTGATTGCAGCGCCCAGTTCGACGAAGAATGAAGACAAGAAGCGTGATCCGGAAATGACACAGACCAAGAAGGGCAATCAGTGGCACTTTGGCATGAAGGCGCACATTGGCGTTGATGCCGAAAGCGGCTTGATTCATACCGTGGCATGCACGACGGCGAAGGTCGCGGACATCACGATGATGGCGAGTTGCCTGCATGGGGAAGAAGCCATCGTCTTCGGTGATCGTGGCTATCACAAGAAGAATCGAACCCTCGACGACTTCGAGAAGGAAGGTGATCTGTCCGTTCTGACGCCGACCAAGAAGCCGGCGGGTGGCGCACTGACTGAGGAACAGAAAGCGTTCAACCGGATGCTGTCGGCAGTGCGGGCGATTGTTGAACATCCCTTCCGTGTGGTGAAGCGCCAGTTTGGGTTTGTGAAGGTTCGCTATCGGGGTCTGGCGAAGAATACCGGGCAGATTGTCACCCTGTTTGCGCTGACCAATCTGTGGCTGGCGCGTAAGCGATTGCTGCCTTTGGTGGGCGAGGTGTGCCCGCTTTCCATGAAATGCAGAGGAAAACCTCTGTATTTCATGGAAAGCGGGCGCGAATCGTCTGTTTTTCATGTTTTTATGATAGCCCGCGCAGAAACAGCGGGGTGTTCAGAGAATCCTTGAGGGGGTAGTAGAATTTTTCACTCGAATTGCATAGCGCATCAGCTCTGCACCTGCTACCTTAATTTTGAGCCAAATTTTTCTTTCGACCAGTGAACGATTGCAATCATCCAAAATGTTTAAAAGGAGCGCCATGTTTGGATTCGTGCTAATGAGGTTTGCAGAAGTTTTGTGCAAAACTGGTGATCTTCGGCCGATGGGATTCGTGTCTCGTAAACTTCTTTCTGTGCAAAGTTGGCAGGTTACTCCATTGGTATGGTGCTGAATGTTGAAGCAATTTGCCTGATTTCGTGTCCAAAAAGTTGTACTTTGGGTTACGCTCCTCACAAAGTAAGGTAAGTAATGTGAAAAATCGTCCCTCGAATCAACGTAAACGATACCATGCTGATTGGATGCTGTGCGATTAAAACTTTGACTTTTTCATTCGATTTGGGTTGTGATCAAATATTCTATTTCTAAGGAGCCGTTGTTAGGTCGCTCTCGGCAGTCTGAAATTGCCAGCCCAACCGGTTACATCATTCTTAATCCTTTCCTATAGCCTATAGCCTATAGCCTATAGCCTATTGTCTGGTAAAACGAGAAGGTAAATCGCTGAAAGCCATGAATGACGGTCGATTCAGCCCGAAAAAGTTTGGTGTCGATTTGAACGTCAAAATGCAGATCCGAAAAAATCCCGGGCCAACTACACCCGGAGTCGCTCATGAAGACCGGCATGACTTTGTTCGCCCAACTGATGGATTTTTTGCCTTGGACGACCTTAACCCGACTTGTCGATCGACATGGTGGTGGCCGTTATGCCAAATCGTTTGCCTGCACCGAGCAGTTCCGGGTAATGGCCTTTGCAAAACTGACCTCCCGCGAGAGTTTGCGCGATATCGAAGTCTGCTTGTCGGCACAGACTGCCAAGCTCTACCACATGGGTTTCCGGCACGAGATCAAGCGCTCGACACTGGCCGATGCCAGCAAGACGCGAGACTGGCGCATTCATGTCGAATTTTTTCAGTGTCTGATTGTTCTGGCGCGCAAACTCTACACCGGCGACATTTGCGGTATCGAGTTGGAGAACACGGCATACGCACTGGATTCGACGACACATCGATCTGTGCCTGTCGCTCTTTCCATGGGCGCTGTTTCGCCTCACCAAGTCGGCGGTGAAGGTGCATACGCTACTCGATTTGAGAGGCAAAATTCCCAGCTTCATCCACATCTCCGATGGCAAGATGGGGGGGGTCTAGGTGCTCGATATTTTGGTGCTGGAGCCCGGAGCGATCTACGTCATGGATTGCGGCTATCTGGACTTCGGGCGGCTTTATGCGACGTATCACGCTCAAATCTTCTTTGTCACCCGTGCCAAATCGAATACTCAATTTCGGCATGTTTATTTGGCGCTAGCAGATCTCAGTACGGGCATCATCTGCGATCAAACCATTGCGCTGACCGGCACGATCAGCCGCAAGGACTTCCGGTGCATCTGCCTCGCATCCGATCAAGGATACCGAGACCGGCAAGAAGCTGGCGTTTCTCACCAACAATTTCACGGTGACGGAAGCTACCATATTCGCACTTTGCAAGGTGCCCTGGCAGGTGGAGTTGTTCGTCAAATGGATCAAGCAGCATTTACGCATTGAGAAGTTTTACGGCAATTCAGAAAATGCGGTGAAGTCGCAAATCTGGGTCGCAGTGTCGGTCTGTTTCGTCGTGGCTATCGTCAAGAATTACCTGAATCTGAGCGCTTCGCTCTACACTTTGCAGCAGATATTGTCGGTCAACTTGTTCGAGAATATGCCCTTGCAGCAAGCGTTTCTAGGTAGCGACTGCGAAACCACCGAGGACTCTCAACGCAACCAACTGGATTTATTCGATTGTTAACTGGATGGTAGTGTTCCTACAGAGCAATATAAACTTGTCCATGTTTCTTAATCAGGAATCAGCCTTGCCCAATTACACACAATCCACAAGTCGTCTAGCCTTCCTCATGCAACTCTGGCACTATCGTCGCTTCATTCTCGGTAGCGTAGTCCGGGAATTCAAAAGTCGTTACACACGCACCGTCTTCGGCGCAACCTGGCTCTTGCTAGCCCCTTTTTCCATGATTTTGGTCTACACCGTTGTCTTCTCCCATATCATGCAGGCTCGCTTGCCAGGCACCCAAGAGCCATTTGCCTACAGTATCTATCTCTGTGCTGGCTTGCTCCCTTGGCAATGGTTCAGTGAACTACTAACGCGCAGCGTTAGCATCTTTGTAGACCACGGCGGGTTGATCAAAAAATCCAGTTTTCCTCGCCTTGCACTTCCAGTGATTGCGTTGCTTGCCAGTGCCTGCAACTTTGCACTGGTTGCTGGTCTTTTCCTGATCTTTCTTCTAATCATGGGGCGCTGGCCTGGTTGGGATATCCTCAACTTGATACCGCTCATGCTTCTCCAATGCGCCTTTGCAATGGGATTGGGTATTACGTTAGGCATTCTGAACGTGTTTTTTCGCGATGTCGGGCAAGCCGTCGGTATCGTTCTGCAATTCTGGTTTTGGCTAACACCCATCGTATATCCGCTGGCCACATTACCGACCTGGGCACGCGATTATCTTGCTTGGAATCCCGTGCTCCCACTCTTCGAGTCCTATCAGAATGTCTTGCTCGGCGCAGGAATGCCCGAGTGGGGCCATTTGACCAATCTGGTATTCCTGACCACCCTGTCACTCCTGGCGGCTGCCTGGATCTTCCAGGCAGCCAATTCCCAGCTGGCTGACGAAGTTTGATATGGGCACGCTAACTATCAAGGGGCTTGGCAAGGCCTACCGGCAATATACCCATCCCACCGGTCGAATCCTTGAGTGGATGGGTTTCGCACCTAGGCACACGCTTACCTGGATACTGCGAGATATCAATTTCAGTGTGGCCGCAGGTGAGTCTGTCGGGCTCATAGGGCGCAACGGAGCAGGTAAAAGTACCTTATTAAAACTCATCACAGGGGTGAGTACACCGACTGAGGGTTTCACACACATGGCAGGTCGCGTTGCTGCGCTGCTCGAACTCGGTTTGGGTTTTCATGCCGAATTTACCGGTCGGCAAAATGTCTATATGCAAGGTTACCTTCAAGGCTTCGGGCAAGCCGAGGTTGAAGCGCTGATGCCAGAAATTGAAGCCTTCGCTGAAATCGGTAGTTATCTCGATCGCCCGGTACGCATCTACTCCAGTGGTATGCAGGTTCGTCTTGCGTTCAGTGTCGCCACGGCGCTACGCCCCGATATATTGATCGTGGACGAAGCATTGGCTGTTGGAGATGCCTATTTTCAGCATAAATGTTTCGATCGGATACGGCGCTACAGGGCCGAGGGTACTACCCTGCTCTTTGTCTCCCATGACCCGAGTGCAGTGAAAAGCCTTTGCGACCGCGCAGTGTTAATTGATGAAGGCCGCATTATTCGTGATGGCGATCCTGCAGACGTTCTCGACTATTACAATGCCTTGATTGCACCCAAAGCAAGCGATAGTGAAATACGGGAGGGGACGCCAAACGGAACTGGGACGCGCTCAGGGAATGGTGCCGTAAATATTCTCGAGGTTGATTTTTCAAGTGGCGGTGAGAGCCTGCGAGTCATAGGAGCCGGCCAAGCCGCCAACATACGCATAAAAGTTCAAGCTCGACAAAAAATTGAAAATTTCACAATTGGTTTTCTTATCAAAGACCGATTAGGTAATGACGTCTTTGGAAGTAACACTCACCACATGTCACAAAATCTTGGCCCGCTTGAAAATGCGGGTATTCAAGAGATCAATTTTGGTTTTCCTTCACTGGCTTTGGGACCCGGATATTACAGCGTCACACTTGCAGCTCACGCTGACTCCGACCATCTGGCGGGAAGTTATGACTGGTGGGAGCGCGCGCTGATATTTCAGGTTCTGCCAGCCAGTGGGCCGCACACAATCGGCGTTTGCCATATGCCAATCACTTGTTATTAGCTGCCAACTATGTTGTTATCAAATAATACGGATATTCCAACTGAATCGATCAACCAGGAACTTGAAAAAGTTCATGCGCGTCGCCGTCGCTTTTTCCCTCTTTTTCCTGGCTCGTCGATACACGCTATGCTTAACGACACTCCTGAGAAAAAATTTGCAAAACCACTCAGTTCGTCAATGAATATCCACGGGTTTCGCGGATTTATAAAAAGCATCCCGCTGATTGGCTCACTTGCAGTCAACCTGAATCGAAAAAAAAAGGCGATATTTGCACCAGGTCTACACTGGAAGGTGCGTATTCGCCTCCTGCCTTTTATAGGAGGTTTGGCAGCATGGCTATATGCAATTATCAACCTGAATAAGATAAGGGTTGATAATGAAAAAAAAATGAGTGAATTACAACGAATCCAGGAGTTTTTCAAGAATAACATTAAAGATTTTCAGGTTTTTATAGAAGGCTCTAATGCCAGGCTTGAGAATATCGAAGCACTTGATATCGAAAAAAAAATAGGGGCTTTTTTTTCTGATGCTCAGCGTAACACAGAAAAATTGAGAGAAAGCTTCGAGGATTTGCTTGGCGCTACGCAGTATGCTACGGACAATTTTAAGGAAAAGATTGACAGGGTTTTCGAAGTAATTGCGACTAATAACATAGAGTA
>Ga0075163_10012647_pt1 | contig 10991 bp, 15 predicted proteins | sample JI1023141ADNA_FD_71478 | JGI IMG/M metagenome (GOLD analysis project Ga0075163, IMG submission 71478) | Wastewater effluent complex algal communities from Wisconsin, to seasonally profile nutrient transformation and Carbon sequestration -... | ecosystem: Engineered > WWTP > Effluent > Algae...
CGGCAAAGGAAATGGTACTTTAGTTGTAGGTTGACATTGACCGTCATCGCCACTATAAGTTTTGGTTTTAAAATCTTCTTCTTTCAAACACCCAACGGCATTTGAAACCGTAGAACATTTCAACTTTTGTTTTTGCTTTAATTCAACTGGCTCAATCAATATAATTGAAGCCCAACCATCACCTTGTGGGCAAGAGGCATCTTGAGTTGAATCACCTTGGACTTCTAAAGTCCATTGAGCGTGCACGGAATTCGCTTTGTACTTTTTAGCATTGTACTCGGCATTATCTTTTGCCTTAATTCGCGCAGATTCAAGCGTGTCAAAGGCAACCGGTTCTTTTTTGAACAACCTGAAAATGTCATTGCTAATGCTAAACCAATCATACCACTTACTAATAACTTACGCATAATACGCTTCCTAAAAGAATGATAAAGGTTATTCTTTATCATTGTAATTATATATGAATATTTAGTATTTAAATATCCGAATAAATGCATAGAACTTAAGCCAATAATAAATAAATGGATTTTCTTTCAATGCTATTTCTTTCGAAATACCATCGAGATTTTCCATATACTTTTTAATTAACGTTTTAACTGTATGCATATCTTCAAGTATCTCACCAGACTTCGGATAATACGACTGTATGTCATAATACTTTGAAGGTTCTGAATTGCAATATTCAGTGTTATTCTTTCTATTGGCTTTAAATGCAGAATGCCAAGTTGAATAAGAATAATTCCAAACATTTTCGAAATACAAACAATCATTAATTAACTTCAACGTCAATGTAAAAATTAAAACTCCATTTTTATCATTCGTTAAATGTGAAACATTATCACGTATAGCCATACGCAACGCTTCAATCAATGGAAAGAGAATATTCAAAAATTCTTGAATATTCTCTTCATCTAGATATAACACCGTTTCGCGTGAAGCAATTTCCATACGGAAACGATTTACTACGACTTTCATTTGTTTGTTGGAATTCATTACACGTCCTCTTCTTTAACATGTGACTGATTGGCAGAAGTTTTTGATTTCTTGTTACAAATCTCGATTGCAATCATATTCTGAGTAAGTTGCAAAAGATTCATACTATTCAAAAAAGTTGCAATGGCAGAAACATATTCAATTGGCATAAATACTGGAAAATCTTTTGTCTGTATATACACGATAATACCAGCATTCTGAGAGTTGGTTTTTTCATTATAGTGTACACCATATTCCATAGCGATAGAAAGGTTATTTGCTGCTTGAATTACCATTCTAAGTTTGGCTTGTTCCGCAAAAACTCCTAGCATTCCGGAGTCCGGATCAATGTAGTAAATTTCACTTTTACCTTCCGGTAAATCATCATCTTTTTCTAATTCTCTTGCAAAATATTTAAAAGCTTTTGTCAAACGATATAGATGATGATGTGTAAACCAAACTTCCGGATGATCTTCTTTAACATACACTTCCTGAAACGCACCTTTATATTTAAACACAAGGTACGATTGACAGTTAATAGCGGTATATCCGCCTTTAGAATACACAAAAGCTTTACCTTTCGGTGTATTTGCTGTAATGGATAATTCTAAATTTTTCATTACTAAAAATGGTTGATTAATTTGACTCATATAAATTCCTTAATTAAAACACATATGATAAAATAACGAAAGGGTGAATAAAAAATATCACCCTTTCGTCTATTATAACCAATTAGGATAAGTATACCAGAGTACATACCCTAATAAAGCTGCAGTAACAACTACAGCAAAAGCATTGGAAAATTTACGTTGCTTTAAAAAAAGGATTGCAATTAAAGAAGCTGCTACGAAGATATTTGCAAATAAAATAATTAAAGCAAATTCTACAGTTTCTTTATCACAAAATCCTAACGATTGTAAATAGTACATTTAAATTCCCCCTAGAGGTTAATCCTCTTCTTCTTGGACAGTTATTAATTTAGCTGAATTAAGTAGTATTTCTTTTCTAGATTTTAACATTGGTTCAAGTATAGATATTTCTCTATTTAAACTATTTTTTAATTTCTGGAAAGAAAAATCGACTAGTTGATAAAGGATACGTTCTTTATTTGGTTCATCTCGTATTCTACCTACAATCTGTTCGATGTGAGCAGGTGAACCAATAGGAATCGTATTTATGATTACAGATAAATTATATATATTTAAAATCCCTGCAAACGACTTGTCAGTACTAATAATAACTCGTTTATCTAATTCTTTTTCTCTATCCTTCATATTTACAATATCACTATTGAAAATACCTAAATCTATATCCGGATATTTTGTAATTAGATATTCCGCTACAATGCTACAAGCTTCTTTACTTTTAACCAAAATAGCGATTTTATGCTCGTTAGGCTTTTTAAGCTTCTTTAAAGCGGATTTATAGGTTGGATGAAGTACTTTATTTAAATAAAAATCTCTATAAGGATAATTTTCATTTAATAAATATTTTAAATAAATATTACCGTCAAATCCTTGAATTTTATTAATACCTTTAATATGTAGTTTCTCTTCAGGATTCGTATAATATTTTACTGCAATGAAATCATATACAGGTTCTTTTTCTTGTTGATAACAACAGTCTTCAGCCGGTGACATGTAATTCATTACTATATTTTCTTTATAGATACGCATTTTATTTGTAGCAGTTAAATAGAAAGTTCTATAGGTATTTAAAACCATGTCCATATGAAATATAGTTTTTAAATATAGATGAAATTCATCGAAGATTTTAATTGCTATTTTCTTATCTTCAAAGAATTCCAATATTAATTTCTCATCATCCGTATCTACTAACGAACTAGCAGTTTTATTACTAAATAAAAAAATTTTATGTTTAACCTTAGACTTCATTAAAGAAACTAAAGTGTTTCTTCCTTTAATGATTCCTATTTCTTCCTGTTTAATATCTGTAAACTTTAATATTTCTTCAATCCAAGTCTTTAAAGCTCTTTCATCGGGACAAAAAATACAAGCTAGAAATTTATAACCACATATATACTTTAATGTAAGGAATGTTTTACCTATACCAGTATTAGCGAATAATCCTCGTCTAGGTTTATTTTGAATAGTATTGAAACTATTACGACCTATTAAAAAATCTAATAATGTTTCTTGTATTTCATTACGAGGTTTATTTTTATTATTAATATTTATTCTTTCAAATGGAATAAAATAATCATCATGTATTACAGTATCATCATTAGTTATTTCAGTTATAAACTTTCTAGGAATTAATCTCGGTACTGCTAAATATTCTTCTCCTTTATAAACTACAGGTAACACACTAGTCCATTTTTCTTCTACTGAATAACCATTACCATTATCATAAATAGTATTCTTAATAAAAAAATCTTTCAAAGAATCTTGTATCAAATCATTTACAAGAATCCTGTTGTTTTGAATTACTATCATAAACCACCAAAAACTTTATGTATATTTTTGTTTTACCTATTAAACAATAGAGATTTTACAAGTATTTAAAATACTAAATAAATAAAAAAAAAATTAGCTTAAAGAATATTCTTTAAGCTAATTTTTTATAAAAATATATTTCATAGCCCATAAGTATAGACTAGTGGTGCTGTATTAGGAAAATAATAGCTGAATAGACATATATTTTCTTTATGCAATTTAACTGTAAATAATTCTCTTTTAATAACGAATACAGTTTGAGCTAAAATAGTTTTGAGAACTCTTTTACTAGCCATATTATTGACGTCCTTCTATTCTAAAAAATCTTATTTCTTTTCTTCTATGAATTCCTAATTTATCATTTCTATTCCAGAAGAAAAGATGTTTATGAGAATTTAATTTAAGTGTATTATTAGTATCCATAGCTATGTAATATGAAAATCTTGTAATATTTTGTAAATAAGTAAATGCATTTCTAGATTGCCGTTTAAGACAACTAGCCGATTCTTTTCTACGGAAAGTTCTCATTAAGTGTTCTCCTCAATCAATAATATTGAATTTGTATATTCAAATATTGTTTCTCTATATGTCGATTTCATATTATCTAGTACATATTGTACAATTACCTCAAAATAGGAATCTGTATCTTTATTTACAGGTAATTGTACAATAACATTTGCCAGTGTCATGGATTAATAATCTCCGTTTTCAAAGTCTCCATTTTACTGAAATTTACAAACGAAACATCGCCTCGTCCTTGAATGAAAGAACGTGCAATATGATCGCAGTTGGCTAACTCCTCACAAGTATTTCTATATTGAAAAAACACATTAAAATCAATATTTAAATTTTTAAAAAGATCTTTTAAATTTTTAGCATCGGGAATTTTGGTACGTATTCCGAAATTTTCCATTGTCATAGGGAAAAATGTATTTTTAGCGGATTGAGAATCTGTAGTAATATTAAAGGATTTTATTAACGGATATTTACTTAAAACATAATTACATGCAGCTACAATACCTACAAATTCAGCTTCAGTAGATGAATCTACCATATTTATTTTTACTACAAAATAAGTATCTATTTCTTTAAATTTAAATACTGAAACGGAATGTTTATTTTGGAAAGATGAGTCTACATACCCTTCCAAATGAGTTATATCGCACATTAGAACCTCGAAATTTTTGGATCATAGAAAATCTCCTTAAAGATTTTTAAAAAAGGGTTAGATACTGTTACCAACCACAAATATTATATATACTTAGTTATTATTTAGTAATTCTTATTAAAAAAAAAAATACATCCTTGTATTTTTTTTTTAGCTCTGTCGCACCCAACGTTCGAAGTTACCGTATTCTTTAGCAGGAATACGGTGACGTAACGATGCGAGGTTTTTAACTGCTAGCTTTTTAAAGCTATTGCGATCATGTAAATTCTTAGAATTTTTCCGTAACTCTAAGAACTTACGAATGTTAAGCTTTAACTCTTCAGCCGTTTTCACGGATAACTTTAAATCAATTAGCATGATAATTACCTATATTTAAAATGGGTTACACTTAAATTATATATCTTTAAAAATACTTACAACAACCGTTTACTTCTTAATTAAGTATTAAGGTGGTTTTTGTTTGTTCTTTTACAGAAATACCTTCACTCTGCAAAATAGTTACGATTTTATCGTAACTACGTTGAGTTATAGTAATATCTTCTAATTTAATAGATACTTTTTTCTTAATATCTAATTCCAGCTCTAATTGCACGCTTTTGTCTTGAAATTCTTTTTCGTCGTCATTGACAATTTCCTCAGCTACGTTATTATGATTACGTTTAGTAGCAGGCGCTTTTACGTTTACCTCAGTTCTTGGAGGTTTTTTATTCGGAGTCGCTCTTGCTTTCGGATTAGTGGCTACTTTCTTTTCTTCCTTAATCACAACTGCTTGCAAGCAGTCGATCATTTTAAATTCAGTGATGTAGCCAATACCGAGTTTAGTAGAGGTTAGAAATTTAATAAAGGCTGCGTCGCGTATTACAAAATTAATTTGTAAAGCAGATTTGTTATTCCATGTTGCAGTAGTATCTAAATGGCAAGTTACTGGTTTAAGATGATCTGTAGAGATAGGAATAAGCATATGAATAAAATCATCGTTGTTTTTATTATTACGTTTCCATTCGCAAAATAACTTAATTATAACGCCTATTTGATATTTGTTACTACTTCCCATAGTGCGTATAGTACATACAGAGTCACCTTCTCTGTTATCTTTAGCTACAATTGGTTTATTTAATTTATCATCATTTTCATATAGGTATTTAACAACTGTACATTTCTGTAAAAGCTCTTTTTCGTGTTTTGTTTTAGGGGTAGCATACGCACCGATTTCTAATCGATCGTCATACAACTCGAATACGGGGAAACAAGCACTTGCATTTTTTATAACTTCGTCCGGTACGCGGTTTAATGTTTGCATGTAGAACTCCCTAGCAATTATAAGTTTAAGATGTAGCACATTACTACATCACAATGATTATATATCTTTAAAGTTATAATTAAAAAAAAAAGAACCATGAAGGTTCTTTTTTTTTCTTGAAGAACCTTAGTTCTTCAGACTCTCTAAAAGAGCTTCTAAGCCCTCTTTAGAAAGCGTCAATACAGTTCCATCTATTAACATGCAACGATAGTTATCGTTGTCGATTTTATCAATAAAGGCCATGATAGGCCCTCCTTTTTGTTTTAGATAAAGAATTATTTCTCTATCAATTTAATAATATATACGTATTTTCATTACGTTTACGGTTAAAAAAAAATCCCTTAATACAAATGTATTAAGGGATAATTTCTACGCAGTCTGAGAAAGAAATACTTTAGGATTTGTATTACATAATTTAATCAATTCTTTATATGCGGGATCATTATTCAAACATTTGTAATATAAAGTAGACACATGTGACGTTTCTATTTTAATTGCAACATCACTACCTTTAGTGGTAGTTACATCTACTTCAACAATCTGATAAACATTGATATTACTAGCCATTAATAATACTAATGGACGTACGTGATGAATATCTCTAAAATAGAAATCTTTAATACCTAGACGGATAATATTTTTAGCGCATTGTATGCACGGTGATAATGTACTAATGATAGAAGAATCTTTAGAAATAAAACCATGATATTTACTTGCTAATTTGGTAATAATATCCATTTCAGCATGTACAACATCAGATAATGTTTCGTTATCATTATCTACAGTAACATCATCGGCACGATATGCAGGGTAATTATATCCGTCTACAAATGTAGCATTTTTAAATAAAACCGCTCCAACTTTTTTACGAGTACAAGGAGAACGATTAGAAATTTCTTTAGCACGTTTAAAATACGTTATAACATCAGCATCGTTAACAATTTCAAATAAAAACATAATACAATCCTTTTAAAATAGACCGTCGATAATAGATTCTGAACTTTTACTGAAAAGATTATTCTCAATAATATGCTTAAGTCTTTCAAATGCCAATGTAATTGCGGCTGATTTATTATGGATTAATGCGTTAGTTAAACGTAAAATAATATAATTACCAGAATTGAAATTGATAGGTCTTTCTTGAAGATTATCAGGATTCCGTATTAATTCACGTAAAATACATTCCATAATTACAGATGGTGATTTAATATTACCTTTCTCTAATAATGCTAATAGTTCTACAAGCAAAAGTGAAATAGACATTACTTCATTTAACTTTTCTTGACTTTCAATTTTATTAATAATCTTTTTCAATGGTGTAGATAATTCACTATTTTCAATATTAACTTTAAATGCTTCTTGTTCGGATTCGAGTACCAATGTAGTTTCATTGACATTTAAATTTATACGATCGAGAATAGGCTCAATATTAAGCTCTAAACTTTCTAAACGAATAATAGCATCTTTACCATTACTATTAATAGTAAACTCTTCAATATACAATTCACCAGTTTCTTCATTTTCTAAAATATTATCAAATGAAATAGTTGACTTATCTTTAACGAAAAGAATGTCTTTATCGATATAAAAGAATTCCATCAAATCATCAGGTAAAATAACCTTTGATACATTTACTTGCAATAAATGTTTAGAACTTAATAATGCCTGTGTCATTTGATTGGTTAAGAATAATACACCGGTTAAGCTCGGATGTAATTCATTGGTCTTTAAAATGCCACCATAACAGACACTGCAAATATTATCACCGGCCGATTTACACATAATAGGTGATCTTAATTTTAATCGCTTACCTATTAAAGATGTATCGTGAATATCTATAATTTTTAGTTCATTTTTGTCTACATATACACGGTGTTTAAATCTATTCAGGATAGATTTATTTTCGATAAATGTAGTTAGATATTCCGTCGTACCGCAATCAATTTCAGTTTTTAATACTTTTTGATTTAAAACGAGCAATGAAAGCTTTCTAGCTAGGTAACCACTACTACGGACGTTAGTACTGTTAATGATAAGACTTTTTCGACAGCCCATTGCATTAGTATAGTAATCTTCTACTTCACGCATACCACGTATAAAACTGGTATTAATTGGGCGAGGATAAATTTTACCATATAGATCGGGCTTTAAAGATATATTAACAAACACTTGCTGAAATTGCCGTAAAGAAATAGATGACAATGTATCTTTCAAACAATTTTGTTCAGGGTATGCATTTATTATTTTTACTAATTCATCCGTCTTTGCTTTTACTTGATCTTCCATGTCAGCATATTGTAAACGTTCATCTAATGAAAAATTAATAATATCGTAAATAGCTGGATCATTCAACATCATTTGAAATAGATCGTAGATATTAACTGTATTGCCTTTTATTTCATTAAATTGGTACATACAAAACGATAATTCTTCTAATGATTTAGCTAATGTTTGCTTAAATTCATTAATCATTTCTTGTTTTAAATCGGTAATCGTTTCGTCAATATAACGTTTTATAGCTTTATTTATGTCTTCATCTTTAGTAATAAAAAGAATATCTTTGAAAGATAGAATTTTCTTATTAGTATAAAATTGAATTGGTACAAATAAAAGACCTACAAATAGGCTAGCTAATTGAACACTGTATTGCTGTTTATTTAATGAAATATCAATTTTATTTTCTTTAAGAGTAATGTCTTCTTTTATTATATCGAAAATTTTATGATATAATTCACGAACTTCTTCTATGTTTTTATTTTGCAAAAAATCCAAATTCAGTTTTTTCATGTGCAACCTTATAAAAAAATAACGCCTATATTATAGGCGTTATAATTAACTTACGGAAAACTTTTACTTTCTAGTATTGTTATCGGAGTGCATTCTAAGCTTATTTACATTACTTGTAATAATATTCTTAAGTAATTCTTTTTGCAATAAGACAATCATTTGTCGCTTTCTGGTCTTTAAGACGTGTTTAGATAAAATTAAGTTTGAACTAGTTTCCATTTTTTCATTACCCTTCTCTAATAGCCAAGTTCATACTATAGAGTAAGGAATTATATTTTGGATAAGAGAATTAATTCTCTTATCCAAATCTATATCACTTTTTATTTCTTTTTAGGGATAAATGTTTCTTTATCTTGCCATACGCCAGGAATAAATTTCTTACCTTCAAATTTACCTTCAACGAAAGCACCAGTTGCATTAACAGTACCACGACGCGTTTCTTTGTCAAAAGACAGTTTTATTGTAACGTCACGGTGCGCATTAATTTCAGTATGGTATGCTGTACGAACATGAGGTAAACCACTATCGCGTGGAGCATAGATACGTGGAGGTGTTACTACTGTACGGGATTTAATACCGAAAATGTAAATATCATTTGTTTGTAAAATATCAACAGTTGCAGCTTCAAATACTTCTAAAAATTCTTTTAATTGCGTTTTAGTAATACCGGCAAAAGCAGTATCGGCAAACGCTGGCATTAAGCGATTTAAATATTCATCACGAGGAAGCCAAGTATCAGCTTCATATACTTTTTCAACTACTGCTTTTGTTTGAATAAAGGCAGGTTTTGAAGAAGGCTTAACGATTTTTTCAGCAGGTGCTTTAGCTTTAGGGCTGCGTTTAGGCGGTGCTGCGGCAACAGGCTCATCTTCTAAATCATCTTCACCAGATGGTTCGTCGTCATCTTCTACGGTGGCAACAGGCGCTTTAGCTTTAGGGCCGCGTTTAGGCGGTGCTACATCTTCAGGCTCAGGCTCATCGTCATCTAATGGCTCGTCATCTTCTACAACGGCAACAGGTGCTTTAGCTTTAGGGCCGCGTTTAACCGGTGCAGGTGCAGGCTCATCTTCTAAATCATCTTCATCAGACGGTTCATCTTCTTCTACGGTGGCAACAGGCGCTTTAGCTTTAGGGCCGCGTTTAGGCGGTGCTGCAACTTCAGGCTCATCATCATCGTCATCTTCTACGACAGGTGCAACAGGTGCTTTAGCTTTAGGAGCTGGTTTTACAGGTGCTTTAGTAGGCGCTACAACTTCAGTAGTACCTGTGTCTTCATCTTCATCAACAGCAGCTACGCTAACACCACGTGTACGTAAACGATCGCGAATACCCATTTTCATTTCCTCTGTCAGTTGGTATGTCATAACTTTTAGTTCGACACTAGAATTATATATAAATGAAATTGATTTCATTTTTTTCATTTACATATTTTTGTTACCTTAAATAAACTATAGTACTTTTTAGTTTACTGTAAAATGTCGATTCTTTCTTTTCGAATCGTTTCTTGAAATAAATCATTAGAGAAAATTTTACACATCATTTGAGTTAATGTATTAGAGAAACTCAAAGCTCTATGATTATATTGAATGGTCGATTCTAAAGGTAATTTACCATATTTTATACGGCGATGTTGTAATTGTAATTCGATCATATTATTAAAGCCAAATGTACATTCTACAACTTCTTTAGTATTTATTAAAATATCATTAATGGCTAAGAATCCATACATATAGCTTTGGTTACTACCTAAACTATAAATCTTATCAGACATGATAGATGCACGTACAGTATTAGCTATTTTTTCTTTATGGATAATTCCAGCATAGCTACCGGTAGCAAATATAGCTTTATCGTCAATATCTTTACTTACTTCCAATAGATCTTTTATTTTTAATATTACAACTTTATTATTAAAAATACTATTATAATTCATTTTACTTACTTCTTTAATTAGACTATTTATGTATTCTTGTGAGTAATCTAATTCAGAAAATTTAGTTGCTATGTAATCTAAGTTATCAAAAGCGAAACGTTTTGATCTTATACCTAATTGATCTTTTAAACAGAAAATTTCAATTCCAGAATCTTCTGCAAAGTATATAGTACCTTCTTTAAGAAAATCTAAACTTTCAACAGTACCTACAAAGTCTTCGACTTTTTGTTTAGCAATCAAATTATAAGTAATTTCATCTTCAACACTATTGAAGGATAAATTTTTAGGTAAGAAATTAAAGTTTATATAAGAATCTAGAAATTTACCTACCGAATTATTAGCTAAATAAGCTTTCAATTCAGCAATTTTATTTAG
>Ga0075163_10012648_pt1 | contig 10991 bp, 10 predicted proteins | sample JI1023141ADNA_FD_71478 | JGI IMG/M metagenome (GOLD analysis project Ga0075163, IMG submission 71478) | Wastewater effluent complex algal communities from Wisconsin, to seasonally profile nutrient transformation and Carbon sequestration -... | ecosystem: Engineered > WWTP > Effluent > Algae...
AGCGCTGAGGTCCAGCCCGCGCCCAAGGCGAGCGCCGCGGTCGTGTTCAGCCGCGATGGCCAGCTGCTCGCCCGCTATTCCTTCAGCGAGGACCTCTGCCCCGACGCCATCGCCGAGGTAAATGAGCTCAAGCGCGCAGGCCAGGAGGTCTGGATGCTCTCGGGCGATGCGCCGAATAAAGTTGAGCTCAGCGCGCGCCGCCTGGGGCTTGCCAGCGATCACGCTCTGGGCGGGCTGAGCCCGCAGCGCAAGGCGCGGCTGGTGCAGGTCATCGACAACGGCAAGCGCGATACGCTGATGATCGGCGATGGCATAAACGACGCGCTGGCCTTTGCCGCCGCGGCCTGCGCGGGCACGCCGGCCGTGGATCGGCCGACGCTGCCTGGGCGTGCAGACTTCTACTTTCTCGGTGTGGGTCTTGGCCCCATCAGCCATGCGCTGGCGCTGGCCCACCGCATCCGCGCCGTGATCCACCGCAACCTCTGTCTGGCCGCGCTCTACAACGTGCTCGTGCTGGGTCTGGCACTCACTGGTCAGATGACGCCGCTGCGCTGCGCGCTGGCCATGCCGCTGAGCTCGATCCTCATCCTGCTGGCAACGGTACGCTCTTTGCGTGATCGCCCGGTCATGCACAGCGCCCAGTCCAGTGTGAGCTCGCCGCTGACTCTGAATGCTGTGCAGCGCACGGCCGAGGTGCGGTCATGAACGCCCTCTTCCTGACACTGTTCGTAAGCCTGGTGCTGGTCATCGGCTCAGGACTGTTATTTGGGTTTCTCTATCGGGATCGCACGCACGAACACGCCGACCGCCTGGCCCTCCTGCCGCTAGAAGACGACTCGGCCCATCAACGAAAAGGAACTGCATTATGAGGGAAGTACACGTCACCTATGACGACACGGCGGTGCGCCGGTTCATGCTGGCCTCGATGCTCTGGGGGCTGGTGGGCATGCTCGTCGGGCTCCTGGTCGCGTCGCAGCTCGCGTTCCATCAGCTGAACCTGCCGCCGTGGTTCAGCTTCGGACGCATGCGACCGCTGCACACAAACGCCGTGATCTTCGCCTTTGTCGGCAACATGCTCTTCGCCGGCATCTACTATTCGACGCAGCGGCTGTGCAAGGCGCGCATGGCGAGCGACCTTCTGTCCTCGCTGCACTTCTGGGGCTGGCAGCTCATCATCGTCGGCGCCGCAGTGACGCTGCCGCTCGGCTACACCCAGTCCAAGGAATACGCAGAGCTGGAGTGGCCGCTCGACATCGCGATCGCGCTCATCTGGGTGACCTTTGCGGTGAACTTCTTTTGGACGCTGAGGAACCGCCGCGAAAAGCACCTGTTTGTCGCGCTGTGGTTCTACATCGCAACCATCATCACGGTCGGCATCCTCCACATCGTAAACAGCCTTGCGCTTCCGATCGGAAACGGACTGAAGAGCTACTCCATCTACGCCGGCGTGCAGGACGCACTGGTGCAGTGGTGGTATGGGCACAACGCGGTGGCCTTCTTCCTGACGACGCCGATCCTGGGCATCATGTACTACTTTCTGCCCAAGGCGGCAGAGCGTCCGGTCTACTCCTACCGCCTGAGCATCGTTCACTTCTGGGCCCTTATCTTCATGTACATCTGGGCTGGCCCGCACCACCTTCTCTACACCGCCTTGCCCGACTGGGCGCAGTCCATGGGCATGGTCTTTTCGCTCATGCTGTGGGCGCCATCGTGGGGCGGCATGATCAACGGCCTGCTCACGCTGCGCGGAGCCTGGCACAAGCTGCGGCAGGATCCGGTGCTGAAGTTCTTCATCGCCGGCGTGACGTTCTACGGCATGGCCACGTTTGAAGGTCCGCTGCTGTCCATCAAGAGCGTCTCGGGACTGGCGCACTACACCGACTGGATCATCGGCCACGTCCACACCGGCGCGCTCGGCTGGAACGGCTTCATGGCCGCCGGCATGTTCTACTTCCTGGTGCCGCGGCTGTGGGGCAGGCAGCTTCACAGCAAGGCCGCCGCCGATCTTCACTTCTGGGTGGCGACGGTCGGCATCCTTCTTTACACCGTGTCCATGTGGGTCAGCGGCGTGACGCAGGGCCTGATGTGGCGCGCGACCAACTCCGAAGGGGCGCTGCTCTACCCGAACTTCGTCGAGACGCTGCTCGCCATCCGGCCGATGTACATCACGCGCATGGTCGGCGGCAGCCTCTACATCTTCGGCTATGTGCTGATGCTGTGGAACCTGATTGCGACCATCCGCGCCGGAGCACCGGTGGTGACCACTGTCACTGCCATCGAGGCGGAGCCCGAGGGCAAGGCCCCGGTCAGCTGGCAGCGCCTGGTCTTTTCTCGGCCGCTCTTCCTGTGCGCGGTGGCGCTGGCGCTGGCGACCGCGTTCGCGCTGGTTGACTCGATCACCACCAGCGTCCTCATCCTGACCGGATTCATCGTGCTCGTGGTGGTCACCTGGCTCTCTTTCGCGCTGTCGCGGGACGACGATGGAAAACTTCAGATCCACCGCGTTCTGGAAGGGCGCTCGCTGGTGTTCACGGTGCTGGTGCTGATCGCGGTGCTCATCGGCGGCGTCGCCGAGCTGCTGCCGACCATCCTCGTGGATCGGGCGGTGCCCAGGACCGGTCCCGTCGCCACGCCCTATCGCCCGCTGGAGCTGCACGGCCGCGACATCTACGTGCGTGAGGGCTGCTACCTCTGCCACTCGCAGATGGTGCGCCCCTTCCGCAGCGAAAAGCTGCGCTACGGCGATCCCAGCACGGCCGGCGAGTTCATCTACGACCATCCGTTCCAGTGGGGCAGCAAGCGCACCGGTCCGGATCTGCACCGCGTTGGCGGCAAGTACGGAAACCTCTGGCACTACCAGCACCTGATGGATCCGCGCACGACCTCGCCGGGCTCGAACATGCCGTCGTATGCATTTCTCGCCCAGCGCAAGCTCGACCTTGGCGATACCGCCGTGAAGCTGGCGGCGATGAAGACGCTCGGCGTGCCCTACCTTGCGCAGGACATTCAGAACGGAAACTCCGAGCTTGAGGCGAGCGCCCGCGTGATTGTCGCCGACCTGCGGCAGCAGGGCGTCGAAACGGCGTGGGACTCGGAGCTCGTGGCGCTTATCGCCTATTTGCAGCGGCTGGGCAAGCACCCCTCGCTGCCCGTGAAGTGAGGAACACGAACATGTACCAGGAATTTTTCATTCAGAAGGGCGTACTCATCCTGCCGATTGTGGCCATGCTGTCCTTCGTGCTGTCGTTCGCGGCAATCCTGCTCTGGTCCCTGCGAGCCGAGCAGAAGCCGCACTACAACGGCCTGGCGCAGCTCCCGATCGACTCGGATCTGACGGCATCTGCGGCGGTTGCGGCCCCGGAGCGTGGGGAAAAGCCATGAACGCCACAAGCACAAACAGCAGCCTGGATTCCGCGGCGGATGTCGAGACCAACCACGACTACGACGGGATCCGCGAGTTCGACAACCCACTTCCGCGCTGGTGGCTGTTTACATTCTATGGCGCGGTGGTCTTTGCAGTGGGCTACTGGTTTTACTACCACACGCTCGCGGTTGGTGAGCTGCCCATGGACGGCTACAAGAGCGAGATGGAGCTTGCCGACAAGCTCCAGCGCGAAGCCGAGAAGAACGCGCTCACCGACGATCAGCTGCTGGCGCTGGCCAAGGATGCCGACACCGTGCAGCGCGGCGCCGCCCTGTTCAAGCAGAACTGCGTGGCCTGCCACGGCGAGCGCGGCCAGGGCATCATCGGACCGAACCTGACCGATCCCTATTGGATCCACGGCAGCAAGGCCAAGCAGATCTACAACCTGGTGAGCGGCGGCAGCCAGGAAAAGGGAATGCCATCCTGGGGCCCGGTGCTGGGCGCGAGCAAGGTCAAGGAAGCCACCGCGTTTGTCTTGAGCCTCAAAGGCAAAAACGAAGCGGGCAAGGCGCCTCAGGGCACAACCGACGACGGAGTGCCCGCGCCCCAGTAGTGTCAGAGAAGTGAAAGCGAAGGAACCCATGTCCCAGGAACAGCCCAACCTTGAGCGTCTGAACGTGCTCGATGAGCGCGGTGGACGCCGCTACGTCTATCCGGCGGATGTCCGCGGTCGGTTCACGCGATTCCGGCCGTGGCTGTTTCTGGCGCTCGTGGCCTTTTATGTCGCCCTGCCCTGGATCTCGATTGGTGGACACCCGGCCGTGCTGCTGGATATTGCAGCGCGACGCTTCTTTCTGTTTGGCAGGACCTTCAATGCGCAGGACTCGTATCTGGTCTTTTTCCTGCTTACCGGGGTGGGCTTTCTGCTGATCGTGCTGGCGGCGGTGTTTGGTCGGGTCTGGTGCGGCTGGGCCTGCCCGCAGACGGTCTTTATCGAAGGCGTCTACCGCCGCATCGAGCGCTGGATCGAAGGGCCGGCATCAAAAAGGCAGGCGCTGGCGCGCGGCCCCATGACCCTTGAAAAGCTGGTGCGAAAGAGCATCAAGCACGCGCTCTTCGTGATGATCTCCTTTGTCCTCGCGCATCTATTTCTGGCGTACTTTGTCTCTGCGCAGAAGCTCTTGCGCATGATCGCGGATGGTCCGCGCAACCACGAGGTTGCGTTCCTGTGGGGCGCCGCGCTCACCGCGATCCTGTACTGGAACTTCTTCTGGTTTCGCGAGCAGTTCTGTCTGATCGTCTGCCCTTACGGCCGCTTGCAGTCCGCGATGCAGGATGCCGACACCATCAACATTGGCTACGATCAAAAGCGCGGCGAGCCGCGCGCCAAGCTGAAGGTCATCGGCGCTGGCGACTGCGTGGACTGCCGCCGCTGCGTCGCGGTCTGCCCAACCGGAATCGACATTCGCAATGGCCTTCAGATGGAGTGCATCGGCTGCGCGGCCTGCATCGATGCCTGCGATGACATCATGAAGAAGGTTGGACGGGCGCCGGGGCTCATCCGCTATGACTCGGAGCGCGCGCTCAAGGGCGGCGGCCACCGCTTCCTGCGCCCGCGCCTTTATGTGTACACGCTGCTCGGCGCAGTGGGGCTGGTGGTGTCGCTGAGCTTGTGGGCGCGGCACATGCCGTTTGAAGCCAATGTGCTCCACGGCCGCGGCGCACCCTATATTCTCGACGGAAATCTGCTGCGCAATCAGATCACCGTGCACCTGATCAACAAGAACGCCGGCCCTTCGCAGCTGAGCATCGAGCCCATGCCGGCCGATCCCAAGCTTGGCTCGCTGCTCCAGTTCATCATTCCGCAGCCGCGCGTCAGCCTGGGCTCGCTGGAGAGCCTGGAAGTGCCGATCATCGTCTCGCTGCCTCGGGCTGCGTACCATCCGGGCCTGCACCTGATCTTGCAGGTGCGCGACAGCGCCTCGCACAGCGAGCGCCAGCTGGATGTCACGCTGTCCGGCCCCAACATGCCGCAGGGAGCACGCGCCCCATGAGCCAGCTGCCGCCAGCCTATGCCCATGTGCTGGGTCTGGGCGTCCTGTGGACCAGCATGCACTGCGCCTCCATGTGCGGCCCGCTGCTCTGCGGCCTGGGCGTTGGCGGGGCCGGGTCGCAGCGAAGCTCGACCGCGGGTCGGGGCATCCTGAGCGTGCTCAGCTATCAGGCCGGGCGCAGCCTGACCTATGCCTGGCTCGGCGGGCTGGCGGGCCTCCTGGGCGCAGGGCTCGGGCAGCTCTTCACCCGGGCCGGCGGCGTGCTGAGCATCCTCTTTGGGGCGGGGCTCATCGGCTACGCGCTGCGCGCAGCGACGGCGCCGGCAAAGCTGACGCAGCTGCGCAGCCATCCCAGGGACAGACTCTTCACGGCCGTGACCGCGCAGCTGCGCAGCCTCTTTTCGCCGCTGCTCCTGAGCACGCATCCGCTGCGCGATCTGGCGCTGGGTGCCGCGATGGGCTTTCTGCCGTGCATGATTCCGGCGTGGGCGCTCGGTCAGGCAGCGCTCACCGGCTCTCCGCTCCATGGCGCTGCGGTCATGCTGCTGCTGGTGCTGCTGACCACGCCGGTTCTCCTGGTGACCACGCAGCTGCCGCGCCTTGGCTCCATGCTGCCGCAGCGCCTGCGCACCACCATTGCGGCGCGCCTGCCCGCGGTCTCTGGAGCCTGGCTGCTCTTGATAGGCGGCGCGGGTCTGGGGCTGTGGCAGCACCGGCACATCGGGCTGACCCTGCTCGGCCACCCCTTCATGATGATGATTTTTTGATGCGCTGAGCCGCTACTTTCGCAGCAGCGGCCGCCCGAGAACCTTGGCCAGCTCCACGGCCGGCAGCACGCTGACCGACAGCAGCACCACGAGCAGCCAGTCGAAGCGCGAGAGCGGGTGGGTGTGGAAGATCGGGCGCAGGGCCGGCACTGCCAGGGACGCCAGATGCACCGCAGCGGAGAGCAGGGCCGCGACCAGGAGGGTCAGCGGCAGCAGCGGTCGCTGCGCAAACAGCGAGCGGTCTCGCGAGCGGCAGTTCCACACGTGAAACAGCGGCGCAAATCCCAGCACCGCGAACGCCATGGAGCGCGACCACTCGGGCCCGCCATGATGCGTCCACTCGGGAACCAGATACAGGCCGAGCGCGAGCAGGCCCATGATGACTCCGGCCAGGACGATGCCCAGGTAGTCGATCCGCTGAAACAGCCCCTCGGTCAGGCGCCGGGGCGCCGCCTGCATCTGCGCCGGATCGGGCGGCTCAACTCCCAACGCCAGCGCCGGCAGGCCGTTGGTCACAAGGTTGATCCACAGGAGCATGAGCGCAGTGAGCGGCGGCCAGCCCTTGTGAAAGGTCGTGCTGAAGACGGCCAGCGCCAGCGCGACGTTTGAGGACAGCAGATAGACGATGAACTTCTGGATGTTGTGATAGATGGCGCGCCCTTCGCGAATGCCAGCGACGATGGTGGCAAAGTTGTCATCGGTCAGGACCACATCTGCGGCCTGGCGCGCGACCTCCGTGCCGCTCTTGCCCATGGCAATGCCGACGTGCGCTTCGCTCAGGGCGGGAGCGTCGTTTACCCCATCCCCGGTCATGGCGACCACGTGCCCGGCCTGCTGAAACGCGCTCACGATGCGCAGCTTCTGCTGGGCGGTGGCGCGGGCAAAGACCCGCACGTCGGCGCAGCGCTCGCGCAGTGCGTCGTCGCTCAAGCCATCGACCTCCGAGCCGATGAGCACCTCGCCCTGGCCTTGCAGAAGTCCGAGCTCGCGGGCAATGGCCTTCGCGGTTCCGGGATGGTCGCCCGTGATCATCACGACCGCGATTCCTGCCTGATGGCACGCTGCGATGGACTCGGTCACCCCTTCGCGCGGTGGATCGAGCATTCCGACCAAGCCTAAAAAGATGAGGTCAGACTCGTCAAGACTCTCGTCGCTTGCAGGCTTCGCGGCCAGGAGCAGCACCCGCAGCGCGCCTGCGCTCATCTGCTCCATCTCGCGCTCAATGGCCTGCGCATCCAGCGCGGTCAGCGGCCGCACGCCGTCTGAGGAGCGGATCCGGCTGCACAGCGGCAGCAGCGACTCGACGCTGCCTTTGACGTGCAGGGTCAGGCTCCCTTGCGGGGACCTTGTGAGCACCGCCATGCGCTTGCGATCCGAGTCGAATGGCACCTCCGCGATGCGCTTGTGCTCGGCCAGCAGCTGCTCCAGCTCGCAGCCTCCCTGCTGCGCAAGCCGCAGCAGCGCGGTCTCCGTGGGGTCGCCCGATACGGTCTCCTGGTGCGTCTCGCTGTCGCGGGTGATGCGCGCATCGCTACAGAGGACCGCTGTGCGCAGGAGGTCGCTCAGCGACGGCGAATGCGCCGCTGCGGCATCCAGCTGCTGACCGGCTATGTAGATCGTGCGGACGGTCATGCAGTTCTGGGTCAGGGTTCCGGTCTTGTCGGTGCAGATGACGCTGGTGGCGCCCAGGGCCTCAACGGCGGGCAGGCGGCGCACGATCACGCCGCGGCGGGTCATGCGCTGCGTGCCGAGCGCCAGGGCAATGGCGGTGATGGCAGGCAGTCCCTCGGGAATCAGCGCCACCGCAAAGCTCACCGACTGAAGCAGCGCGAGGTGCCAGATGCTCCCGCCGCGCCAGAGGCTCCATGCAAACAGCGCTGCGCTCACCGCGATGCAGGCCCACAGCACGCGCCGCCCAAAGATGCGCAGCGTGGCCTCCAGCGGCGTCTCCTCGTTTGGCGCACTGCCCAGCGCCAGGGCGATTCGCCCGAGCTCGGTGCTGGCCCCGGTCGCGACCACCACAGCGCGCCCCTTGCCGTGCACCGCGAAGGTTCCCAGATAGGCCATGCAGGCGCGGTCGGCAAGCGCCGTTTCTGCCGGCAGCACGACCTCGGGATCCTTGCTCACCGCCACGCTCTCTCCGGTCAGCGCAGACTCATCGATTCTCAGGTCGGTGGCTGCCAGCAGTCGCACGTCCGCTGGCACAGCGTCGCCGGCCTGAAGCTCGATCACATCCCCGGGAACCAGCAGGGTCGACAGGGTCTGTTCCAAAGATGAGGCGCGCAGGACGCGAGCATGCGGAACCGACAAGTGGCTCAAGGTGCGCAGCGCCGCCTCGGCGCGACGCTCCTGCGAGTATCCGAGTCCGGCATTGAGCAGCACGATGAGCGCAATGGCCAGGGCGTCTCCGAACCTGGCAGCAAAGGATCCGCCGTGCTCACCGAATCCCACAGCCGTGGCGATTGCCGCCGCCGCAATCAGAACCAGCACCAGCGGACTCTCCAGCTGACGCAGGAAGCGGCGCAGCTCGCTGGCCTGGGGCGGCTCTGGCAGGCTGTTGGGTCCGCAGCGCTCTCTGCGCCTGGAAGACTCTTGCGCGTCCAGTCCCCTGCCAGGATCAACGCGCAGCGCTTCGCAGATTATGCGCGGTGAAACGGCATGTGGGAGCTGCGGGCTGGGCAGCCCGATGGATGCGATCGGGGTCTCGCGCAAAATTTTCTTGGACTGCTCTTTTGGCCGCAGAATCTGCGCGCTGCTCAAGCGGCACCTGCTGTGTCAGCCCCGCTCCCCAAGCCGTGGGTCAGCGGCTCACCCTTGGACTTGCCGTGGGCGCTGTGCACCACGACCACCGAAACCGGACTGTGCCGGCACAGCGCGGCCGAGACGCTGCCCTGGAGCACCTGCATCACCGCACCGCGCCCGTGGCTGCCCACCACCACCAGCTCTGGCTTGAACTTCTCGATGGTCTCCATCAGGCCATCAAGCGCCATGGCGTCGACGACGTGGACCACGTACGGCACCTGCTTGGCCACGACGCGCTCGCAGAGCTCCGCGCAGCGGTTGCGCTCCTTTTGGCGGGCATCGTCGAGGCGGGTCTCCATGTTCATATAGATGTGCGGCGCCTCCGAAGCCGCGATGGCGAGCGGCTGAAAGACGTGCACAACGTGAAGTCCCGCGTCCATCTGCTTGGCCAGAGCGACGGCGACGGTGAGCGCCTGTTCTGAAGAGGGGCTGAAGTCGATGCCAACGAGAATGCTTTTATCTGAGGAGTGCATGATGCTCGCTGAGCGTTGCAAGCAGCGAACCACCAGCGGAAGAGCTGCCCTTGCCGCAGCTGAATCGGGTTGGCATGACACTTGAAATGAGTGTCAGGCATGTCCAAACCAATACCTCCCGTGTCCAAGTACATGACAACCAACCCTCACACCGTGCGTCCGAGCTTGACGCTTGCTGAAGCCATGCAGCTCATGCGCGAGCACCAGATCCGCCACCTGCCAGTGCTGGACGGCGGGCAGCTGGTCGGCATGCTCAGCGAGCGCGACATCCGCATCATCGAGTCCTTCAAGGGCGTGGATCCGACCAAGACGCTGGTCGAAGACGCAATGGAGCAGCAGGTGTATGCGGTGCGCCCGGGCGCGCCGCTTGACGAGGTCGTCGCGGAGATGGCCAGCAAGAAGTACGGCTCGGCCGTGGTGATGCAGAACCTGAACGTGGTCGGCATCTTCACGGTGGTCGATGCCCTGAACGCGATCGCCGAGCTCCTGCACACGCGACTCGCGTAACACCGCGCCCAGCGCTTTCTACTCCGTCGCCCCCCGCTACCCCGCGGGGAGCGCACTTTTTGCTCCGTCGCCCCCCGATCCCTCTCCCCCTCGGGGAGAGGTCAGGAGAGGGGCGCAGCGACACGGCTGCTGCCCTCACCCAGCCTCTCCCGCTGGGAGAGGGGACGGGGGACGGCATCGCGATTTTTGGGGGATGACTGGTGGTCTGAAAGGGTGGCGGCTCGGGGAAAAAGGAGCCGCCCCTTTTCAGAAACCGGCGGGCACAGGGGCAGCAGCGTCCAGCGCTAGTTCCTTGGCAGCGGCTCGGCGTTGTAGGAGCGGAAGGCCTCGGTCACGACCACGGGCTGGACAATCGGGCTCTGGATGCTGACGTAGGCGCTGCCCTTCTTGAGCTCACCCACCAGAGTCTCGCGGGCATTCTGCGGCAGTCCGAGCCGGCTCAGATCCATGTCGGTCCACTGCTCGCTCTGCTGCCGGTTCATGAGGATCGCAGAGTAGCCGCACGGAGGCTGTGAGCACGACGGGTTGGTCGCCTTGACCGTGTAGTAGCGATCCACGTCCACACTGTCCACGCTCTGGGTGCTGACCCGTGGGTTTGCGCGCGTGACCTGATAGATCTGGACCGTCTGTCCGCTCATCCTGGCGTTGGCATACTTGCCGTAGAGCAGCGTCTTGCCCGCGTTGAGCTCCAGCTCGCTCTGCTGGCTGGGGCTGAGCTTGAGCGCCCGCCAGTCGTAGCCGTAGGACAGCTGGGTCTGGGCCAGGTTCACATCGTTCAGGATGGCGGTTGGGCAGGGCGCTCGCACACAGCGGATCTCCGCAACGCTCGGACGCACCCACTTGAACTGGCTTCCACCTGGGAAGAAGACGTCGGCCTTCTCATCCTCGACGGCAAGCGGAACTTCCGAGAGATCCAGGGAGTCGTCCTGGCCGCAGCCCGCGACCAGGGCCAGTGCCGACGTGAGAAGTCCCATACCGAGAGAAATAGAGAGCGTTCGCATCTGTTGCTCCTTTACCAGGTTCC
>Ga0075163_10012650_pt1 | contig 10990 bp, 10 predicted proteins | sample JI1023141ADNA_FD_71478 | JGI IMG/M metagenome (GOLD analysis project Ga0075163, IMG submission 71478) | Wastewater effluent complex algal communities from Wisconsin, to seasonally profile nutrient transformation and Carbon sequestration -... | ecosystem: Engineered > WWTP > Effluent > Algae...
GCGGCCGCGACCGGCAGCAGGTACGCGACCTCGATCGGCGGCGGCCACAGCCCGCGGGCGGCGCCGCGCCACGACCCGCGCCGCCGGCGCAGCGCGATCACCGCGGCCAGCGCGGCGGCCACGAGCGCGCCGCGCGCCACCCACACCCAGGCCCGCTGCCGCAGCGCGTGATCGATCGCGGCCACCGCCTGGGCCCGGGCGCCGGCCGCGATGTCGTCGGGCGGCTCGAGCGCGAGGTAGGTCGCCCGCGCGCGGCGCAGCTCGCCGAGCACGCGCCAGCCGCCGCCCTCGCCCATGCCGGCGCGGAACCGCTCGTCGGCGGTGGCGGCGGCGATCCGCGCCCGCCGATACCAGATCGCCGCGCCCAGGTGATCGCCGTCGCGGACCGCGGCGTCGGCCAGCCAGATCGCGGCCGGCACCCACCGCGGATAGCCCGGGTTGCCCTCGAGCAGCGCGGCCATCGCCGGGCGCGCCGAACGATCGTCGGCGGCCGCGGCCCGGACCAGCCGCTCGTGCTCGGCCGCGACCCGGTCCCAGCGGCCGTCGACGCCGCCGGCCCGCTCGAGCGCGGCCAGGCGGACCTCGGCCAGGCGGCTGGCCCGCGCCCGCGGGTGCTCGACCAGGACCCGCCGGTAGAAGCCGCGGGCGATGGCGAGCTCGCCTTGCCGCTCGGCGACCGCGCCGGCCTCGAGCAACGCCTGCTCGGCCCACGGCCCGGTCGGCGCCGCCGCCGCCACCGCCTCGAAGCCGGCGCGGGCGCCGGCGAGATCGCCGGCCAGCAGGCGCTGGCTGGCGGCCTGGAAGGCGGCCTGGGGGTCGACGACGGCGGGCGCGGGCGCGGCGGGCGTCGGCGCGGGCGGCGCCGGCTGGGCGCGGGCGGTGCCGGCGAGCGCGAGCCCGAGCGTGACCAGCGCCAGCGCCAGCGCCCGGGTCACGGCTTGTCGATCACCAGCGCGTCGACCGGGGTGCCGGCCTCGTCGAACGCCTCCATCGCCAGGTGGCCGCGGCGGATGGTCAGGTTGACCGCCGAGTGCAGCTTGGCCGACTTGGCGGTGAACGGCTGCGTGCCGGGATCGTAGAGGGTGGCGCCGGCGCCGCCCGACACGACGTAGATGGTGCCGTCGGCGGCGGTCGCGCCGATCTGGCCGCCGCGCATCGGGAACGTGCGCTCGTAGTCGTGATCGTGGCCGTTGAGCACCATGTCGACCTGATGGCGATCGAAGATCGGCACCCACTCGGCCTGCAACGTCGCGTCGGAGCCGTGGTTGAGCGAGGCCGAGTAGGCCGGGCGGTGGTGAGCGACGAGCTTCCACGGCGCGCCGCCGTGGGCGGCCAGATCGTCGTCGAGGAACTGGGCGATCGCGCCGGTGAGATCGGCCAGGAGCGGCGGCGAGTCGTTGGCGACGGTGATGTGGGCCGGGCCGAAGTCGAACCCGAAGTTGGCCTCGTCGCCGGGCATCGCGAACTGGGCGTAGTAGTTGATGGCGTTGAGGTCGTGGTTGCCGTGGGTCGACACCACCGGCGTGGTCGCGAACAGCGGCTCGCCGACGTCGAAGAAGTCCTCCCACTCGTTCTGCAGGGTGCCGAACGTCACCGCGTCGCCCGAGAACACCAGCAGATCGGGAGCGCGCAGCTGGATCTGCCCGATCAGGTCGGCCCACACGGTGTAGCCGTCGCGGCTGTCGCCGACCGAGGTGATCGCGACCGTGGCGTCCGGGGTCGCGGTCATGTCCGGCGCGGTGTGGAAGGTGTAGACCGGCGAGACGTGACCGGCGTCGGACACCACCTGGTAGTCGTAGGCGGTGTCGGGCGCGAGGTCGCACAGGTGGGCCTCGTGGATCCGGACGATGATGTCGCCGACGCCGCCGAGGCCGGTCTGGTAACGGAAGGTGTAGCCGGTGACCTCGTGATCGAGCACCCCGGCCTGGCCGTAGCGGACCGTGCCGGCCAGCGTGACGTCGTCGCGGGTCCGCCAGGTGACGACCATCGACGTCCGCGGATCACCGACGAACCCGAGGTGGACGTGGCGGATCGACGGATCGGTGCCGACCTCGGCGGTCGACAGCGCCGGCGCCTCGGCGCCGAGCCCGGTCACGCTCTGGTAGCCGCAGCCGGCCGGGGTGACGGCGCCACCCTCGAACGCGGGCAGCGGCTCGTCGTCGAGCGGCGAGCCGCGCACACAGCCGCCGACGCCGACGCCGACCCAGCCCGAGGCAAAGGCGGTGACCGCCAGCGCGCGCACGATCGAGGACGGACGGTTCATGGCGCCTCCAGGCGGTAGGTCGCTTGCACCAGCACGGTGTCGTTGCGGTAGCGAGCGTCGACGCGGTTGCGGGTGATGTCCTCGACCTCGACGATGTGGGCGGCGTCGATCTGCAGCTTGAGGTCGTGGCCGCGCTGGTACCAGGTCGCGGCCAGGTGGTAGCTGCGCAGCGACTGCTCGGGATCGCCGGGGCGCTCGATCGGGACCGCGTCGTTGCGATCGATCTCGTCGAGGCGCGCGCCGATCTCGAGGTGGCGGTCCCAGCGCCCCGGCAGCGGCACCAGGTAGGCGAGCTGGACGTCGATGCCGTTGGCGCGGAAGTCGGGGTAGCCGCCGAGCCGGCGGTGATGCCGGACCTCGAGGTACTCGACCGCGCCCGACACGCCGTGCCAGCCGAAGGCGAGGTCGGCGCCCAGGGTGCGGGTCCGCTCGACGTCGGCGCCGGTCGCGATCCGGTTCTGCGCCGCCGACGCGCCGACCACCACGTAGTCGCCGCCGAGGGCCGACTCGGCGAGCTTGACGTCGCGCCCGAGCGGCCGGACCTCGATCCGCCCGGCGTAGAGGAAGCGCTGGTCGACGTTGCCGCCCTGGTTCTTGCCCTCGCCGTCGAACATGCCGCCGCTCACCACCAGCCAGGGCGCGTACGGCACGGTCACGGTGCCGGCCGCGCCGAGCTGACGGTCGGGCGCCAGGCTGGCGAGCTCGGGCTTCTCGACGAACGCCAGGCGCGAGTCGGACAGCAGGGCCTGACGCGACACCGGGACCTTGAGCTGGCCGGCGTCGATCCGCCAGCCGCCGCCGCCGCGCAGGCAGGACTCGGCGCTGACGTAGCCGTCCTGCAGCTCGACCTGGGTGGCGACCTCGACCTCGATCCGGGCGCGCAGCCGCAGGCGGCCGTACCGGACCTCGTCGCCGAGCTCGAGGCGAGCGCGGCGGACGCGGAAGCCGTCCTCGTCGAAGCCGACCTGGGGATCGTCCTGGCGCAGGCGGAGCTGGGGTTGGAGGTAGCCGCCGACGGTGAGGGTGTGATGATCGGGGGTGGAGGCCGAGGCCGAATCCGAAGCCGAGCCCGCATCCGAGCCAGAATCCGAATCCGAATCCGAATCCGAATCCGAGGGCGCTGCGTTGAACGTACCGTCGGTCCTGAGCGACGGGCGAGCGTCAGCGAGCACGGAGTCGAAGGAATCCGAGCCGGAGCCCGAATCCGAGCCGGAGCCCGAACCCGGGCCGGCGTCGGCGCGTGCGTGACGCGCGGCGCTCGGGATGAGGGCCAGCGCAGCGATCGACACCGGGACGAGGACACGCACGGAGCGGGAGCTTGCGACCGTTGCGGTGACGATTGCAACTCGGGTCGGTGACCCGGCGGCAACAGCGATCAGGCCAGCTCCTTGCGCAGCGACTCGATCACCTCGGCGTAGCTGGTGCTCTTGACCACCTCGGCGAGCTCGGCGGTGTAGCGGGCGACCAGATCGGGCCGGGCCCGGGCCAGCGCGTCCTTGCGGGCGTGGAACAGGGTCACGAACGCCCGCTCGGCGTTGACGAAGTACTCGGCGATGGCGACCACCGCCCGGGCCGCCGACACCGTCACCGACCGCGACTGGTCGTGGAAGGTGAACCGCTTGCCCTCGCTGTTGTTGACCGCGAGCTCGACCCGGGCCAGGGCGTCGAGGCCGGCGCGCCGCCGCTTCGACTCGATCGCCGCCGACACGGTGAAGCCGGCCAGCTCGAGCGACTTGAGCGACTGGTACTCGCGGGCGTAACGGCCGACCAGCACGCCCCAGAGCGCGTCGATCGGCCCCACCCCCTCGCCCTCGATGGTCGCGGCGGCGCCGTTCTCGGCCACCTCGACCACGATGCGCGCGGCCAGCTCGGGCACCTCCTCGGTCTGCAGCCGGGTCAGCCGCAGCTCGAGGTAGTTGGGGCCGAGGATGCGTCGGATGAGCTCGCTGTTGTCGTCGGGGCCGCTCACGATCACGAGTGTAGCGCACCGCCTCGATCGCGCCCGCCCGGCGAGATCCGCGTGCGCGATGTCATGCTCCCGCCGTGACCGCTTGCGCTCGCGCCGCGCCGCGGGTGTGAGACAACGTGGCGCCGTGGCCAGCTCCCGCCTCACCGTCCTCCGCGACCACGTCACCGCGCTCCACGCCTGCCGCGCCTGCCCCGCCATGGTCGGGCCGGTGGTCTCGGGCCAGCCGGTGCTGTCGCCGGTGATGTTGATCGGCCAGGCGCCGGGCGACAAGGAGGGGCCGGCCGGCCGGCCGTTCGCGTGGACCGCGGGCAAGACCCTGTTCCGCTGGTTCGCCGACCTCGGCCTCGACGAGGCGGCGTTCCGGTCCCGGATCTACATGGCGGCGGTGTGCCGCTGCTTCCCCGGCAAGGCGGCCAAGGGCGGCGACCGGGTGCCGGCCCCCGACGAGATCGAGCGCTGCGGCCGCCACCTCGCCGCCGAGGTCGCGATCTTGCGGCCGGCGCTGGTGATCCCGGTCGGCAAGCTGGCGATCGCCCAGATCCTGCCCGACGCCGATCAGCTCGCCGACGTCGTCGGGCGGATCCACCGGGCCCGCTTCCACGGCGTCGACCTCGACGTCGCCCCCCTGCCCCACCCGTCGGGCGCGTCGACCTGGCACCGGATGGAGCCGGGCAAGACGCTCCTGGCCCGCGGCCTGGCCGCGATCGCCGGCCACGCGGCGTTCGCCGGATTGCTCGCGCCGCGCTGAGGCTCGGGCGCGGCGGCGCACGGCCGCGCGCGCGATCACAGCGGCCGGCCCTGCGCGATCCACGACTCGACGAGCTGGATGTCCTCGAGCGATAGCGGCGGCAGGCCGAGCGGCATGCCGGTGATGCCGGGGACCAGCTCGCCGGCGACCTCGCGGTGGCGGGCCACGAGGTGCGCGACCAGGCGCGGCGTGCCGTCGGCCAGCGGCGCCAGCACGCTGCGGCGCCGGCCGTCGTCGTCGGTGCCGCCGGACAGGACGCCGGTCGACGTCGACAGATCGAGGCCGCGGCCGCGGTAGCCGAAGCCGCCGGTGTTGCCGGCGCCGCCGTCGCCGAGCGCGTAGGCCGGCGACGAGTGACAGTGCCAGCAGATCCGCCGGAACACCCGGTCCTCGACCTCGGCGAACCGGACCACGCGGGTCAGCGGCGGCAGGCGGACCACCGGCGCGACCGGCGCCGGCGCAGCGAGCGGGGTCAGCATGACGAACGCGGCCAGCGCGCCGGCGTCGACCTCCGACAGGCCGAAGCCCGGCATCACGCCGTCGGGCGCCAGGGCGCGCGGATCGCGCAGGAACGGGATCAGCGCGCCGGGCTGGAAGCGGGCACGGGTGACGGCGAGATCGGGCGCGAGCAGGATCGGCTCGGGCGGCCGCGCGACCATGGCCGGCGCGCCCACCGCGGCCGCGCCGGTGAAGGTGTGGCAGGTCGCGCACCCGAGGCGGCGGTAGAGCGCGGCGCCGGCGGCGACCGCGGTCGGATCGAAGGTGGCCGGCGGGGCCTCGGCCGGGACCAGCTCGGCGGCGATCGCGTCGGCCTCGGCCGCGGTGATCGGCAGCCGCGGCATCGTCGCCGGCATCGCCGGGCGGACGTCGACCGGGCGCAGCAGCAGATCGCGCACCCAGGCGCGGCGCAGCCGGCCGCCGACGCCGGCCAGGGGCGGCACCGCGACCAGGCTGACGATGTGCTGCTGCCAGCGGGCGACGTCGGCGGCGGGCGCGTCGGGATCGCCGCGGCGCAGGATCTGCTGGTGACAGGCGACGCAGTGCTTGTCGATCGGCGCGGCTGCCAGGCCGGTGCCGTCGTGACAGCGCTGACACTCGAGCCGCGCGCGCAGCGCCGGCCCGCCCGCGGCTGCCGCGCCCGCGTCCGTCACGGCGCCCGCGCCGGCGGGCGGCGGGTGGCGCCGGTCCGATCGCCGGTCGCGACACGCGGCCCCGCCGACCGCGAGCGTCGCCACCGCGATCAGCCCGATCAGCGGGCGGCCGTGCACCGTCGCTACCGGGGCCGCCGGGCCGCCCCGCGCCGCGCCGCCTTCACCGGTCGCGCCGGCGTCACCTTGGCCAGCGTCGCCACCGCGGGCGCGGCGGCAGCCGCCGCCGGCGCCGCTGCGGTGGGCGGCCGGGCGAGGTCGGCGCAGATCGCCGGCCGCCGCGCCATGGCCGCGCACCGCGCGTGCGCGGCCGTCGCCCCGACGTCGTCGTGGTCAGCCAGGCGGAGCCGGGCCAGCACCGCGTAGCTCTCGGCGTCGGGCATCAGGTCGCGCTGGGCCAGGTCGGTCAGCGCGGCGAGGGCCGCCGCCCGATCGCGCTCGTCGAACGCGGTCGCCACCCGGGCCTCGGCGACCCGCGCGATCAGCACCGGGTTCTCGGCGTCCATCGACAGCAGGTCCTCGAGCGTGTCGCGGGCATGCGGCGTGTGTGCACCGCCGGTCCGCAGCGCGGCCGTGGCGGCGAGCAGCTCGAGCTTGCGCTGCAGCACTTCATCCCGGACCTCGTACTGGAGCCAGCCGTACACGAAGACCGGCTCTGCGCCGCCCAGCTCGGTCAGCGCGGCCGGGTACTGGCCGTCGGCGATCAGCGACTCGGCCCGCGCGATCACGGCGACCGCCTGGTCCTTGGCGATCCGCATCGGGTTGATGCAGGCGTCGGCCGGCTCGCGACCCATCATCATCATCGCCACGATCACCAGGCCGACGCGTGTATTCATCCGAGCACCTCCGAGGCCCCGAGCATACCTCCACCCCACCCCGCCGGGCCCGCGCTTTCGTCGCCGCGCTGTCGAGAACCAGAGGCCCGATCTGGCATAACCCGCACCATGGCCGATGTCGTCGGGCTGCTGTCCGAGCTGATCGCGCTCCCCACCCACCACGGCCCGCGGCCCGAGGACGGCGACGAGCTGGCGCTGTGCCGGCACCTGGCGCCGCTGCTCGCCGCCCGCGGCGCCGACGACGTCCAGGTGGTCGAGACCGGCCGCGCCACCGGCGGCCCGGGCGGCTACGTCCTGGCCCGCTGGGGCACGCCCCGGCTGCTGATCAACGCCCACGTCGACACCGTCCCGGCCAACAGCGGCTAGCAGCGCGATCCGTGGACCGCCACCATCGAGGGCGACCGGCTGTACGGGCTGGGCGCCTGCGACACCAAGGGCGCGATCGCGGCGGCGCTGTGCGCGGCCGACCGGGCCCGGCCGCGCGACACCGCCTTCCTGTTCTCCGGCGACGAGGAGCGCGGCACCGCCGCCGTCCATCACTTCCTCGCCTCGCCGGACCGGGCCGGCATCGAGCGCGCCATCGTGTGCGAGCCGACCGCGCGCCGGGCCGGCGTCGCCCACCGCGGCGTGGTCGCGTCGCGCGCGACCATCCGCGGCGAGGGCGGCCACTCGTCGCGCGCCGATCACCTGCCGGCGCCGATCGTCACCATGGCCCGGCTCGCCACCATGCTCGGCCACCTCGGCGCCCGGTTCCGCGAGCTGGGCCCGCGCGGCATGACCGGGGTGTGCATGAACGTCGCCGCCCTCGAGGGCGGGGTGGCGTTCAACGTCATCCCGACCGTGGCGTCGCTGCTGTGGTCGATCCGGCCGTGGCCGGGCTTCGATCGCGCGATCTGGGACGAGCTGATCGCCGGCGCGATCACCGCTCTCGACGCCGACGTCGGCCACGAGGTCGTCCTCGATCACGCCCCGTTCGCCGGCGGCGGCGACGAGCTCCGCCGGCTGGTCGGCGGCCACGCCACCGACTTCGTCAGCCTCGACTTCTGGACCGAGGCCGCGCTGTACCAGGCCGCCGGCATCGACGCGATCGTGATCGGCCCCGGCGACATCGCCCAGGCCCACGCCGCCGACGAGTACGTCACCGTCGCCGATCTGGCGTGGGCGGTCGACCTGTTCACCGCCGCGCTCGAGGCCCACGGTGGCTGAGCGGGCCGAGGCGGCGGCGCCGTCGCCGCAAGATCTGGTCCTGCGCTTCCTCGCCAGCATCGGCCGGCCGCTCGAGGCCGAGCAGTACCTGGCGCTGTTCCGGTCCGAGCACCCCGAGCGGTTCGCCATCGTCCACGTCGCCGACGCGGTGGTCCGCCACGCCGCCGACGCGCTGGCGGTCGAGCTGCGCTACCTGCACGAGCTCGGCCTCCACCCGGTGCTGGCGTTCGGCGCGATCGAGCCGCGCGGCGCCGCCCGCGCCGCCGAACGGATGGCGGCCGCGTTGACCACGGTGCCGACCCGCACCGTCGCCGCCGACGCCGACGCGGTCCGGGCCGCGATCGCGGGCGGCGCCCTGGCGATGGTGGTGCTCGATCGCGAGGACGGCGGCGCCGACGGTCGGTTCGACACCCTGGCCGAGCTGGCGTCGGCGCTGGGGACGACCAAGATGATCTTCGTCACCCGCCGCAGCGGCCTCCAGCCGCCCGACGGCCGGGTGGTGTCGATCATCGATCTCACCACCGAGCGCGACCAGTACCTGGCGCCCGGCGCGCTGTCGGCCGAGCCGCAGAAGCTGCTCCGCCAGCTCGGCCGCATCCTCGATCGGGTCAGCCACCGGCTGACGGTCAGCGTGACGTCGCCGCTCGACGTCCTGCGCGAGCTGTTCACCGTGAAGGGCGCCGGCACGCTCATCCGCAAGGGCTCGGCGATCGTGCGCCACCTCCGCTGGGACGACGTCGATCGGGCCCGGCTGCGCGCGCTGGTCGAGGAGTCGTTCGGCAAGCCGCTCCAGCCCGACTTCGAGAAGCGCCCGGTGCTGGCGGTCTACGTCGCCGACGAGTACCGGGGCGCGGCGGTGGTGACGCCGGCGCCGCTGGCGCCCTACCTGTCGAAGTTCGCGGTCGGCACCGTGTCGCGCGGCGAGGGCGTCGGCCGCGATCTGTGGCGGGCGATGGCCGCCGACATGCCGCGCCTGTTCTGGCGCAGCCGGGCCGCCAACCCGATCACCTCCTGGTACCGCGAGCAGTGCGACGGCATGCACCGGATCGCGCTGGCCGGCGAGCCGTGGTGGGTGCTGTGGCGCGGCCTGGCCCCGCTCGAGGTCCCGACCGCGATCGACTACTGCATGACCACGCCGCCCGACTTTGTGTAGCCGGCGATCCAGGCCGCGAGGTCGGGCAGCGCGACCGGCGGCAGCCCGCGGCGGGCGGCGGCGACCGCGCGGCGCAGCTCCTCGCTGCTGGCGAACCGCGCCGCCGGCGCCGGGGCCAGCGCCCGCTCGGTCAGCGCCGCGACGTCGGCCGGCAGCGCCGACAGATCGGGCCGTCGGCCGTGGCGGACGTTGTCCATCGTCGCCAGCGGGGTGTCGGCGTCGAACGGGCGGGCGCCGGTCGCGAGCTCGACCAGCGTGACCGCCAGCCCGAACTGATCGCTGGCGGCGGTGACCGGCTCGCCGACCAGCTGCTCGGGCGACATGTACGCGTACTTGCCCTTGCGGGTGTTGCCGGTGAGATCGGTCAGCGCGGTCGCCTTGGCGATGCCGAAGTCGCCCAGCTTGACCTCGCCGGCCCGCGACACCAGCACGTTCGACGGGCTGACGTCGCGGTGGACCAGGCCGAGCGGCAGCCCGCGATCGTCGATCGCGCGGTGGAGGTGATCGAGGCCGAGCGCCAGCTCCTCGATCACCAGCAGCACCAGCGGCAGCGGCAGCCGGCGACCGCGGGTCAAGGTGGCGAGGTCGCCGCCGTCGACGTGCTCCATCACCACGTAGATGACGCCGTCGTCGACGCCGAGGCCGAGCACCGCCACCAGGTTGCGGTGGCCGAGCCGGCCGGCGATCCGGGCCTCGTGGATCAGCGCCCGCTCGAGCGCCGGCTCGCCCTGCCGCTCGGGCAACAGCGTCTTGATCGCGACCGCGCGCTCGAAGCCGCTGGCGCCGTGGGCGGTGGCGAGGAAGACCTCGGCCATGCCGCCGCGGCCGAGGCGACGGACGAGGGCGTAGGGGCCGAGCGCGGTGCGGTTCATCGTATGCTGGTGCCAGTGAGCGACCCGACCGCGACAGTGTACAGCGAGGCGCTCGACGGGCGCGGGCGCTTCCGCTGTCAGCTCGTCGTCATCGACGGCCCCGATCGCGGCCGGGCCTGCCGGCTGGGCGAGCGCGAGGTCACGGTCGGCACCGACGCCGGCGTCGAGCTCCGGCTGTCCGACGACCGGGTCTCGGGCCGCCACCTCGCGGTCCGGATCGACGACGGCCGGTTCGCGCTGCGCGATCTGACCTCGACCAACGGCACCTGGTTCGAGGGCTCGCGGATCGAGCTGGCCCGGGTCGGCGCCGGCGCGACCGTGCGGGTCGGGCGCAGCTCGCTGCGGATCGAGCCCGAGGCCGAGCCGCTCGACGTCCCGCCGAGCGCGGCCCGCCGGTTCGGCGAGCTGGTCGGCGACAGCCTGGCGATGCGCGAGGTGTTCGGCGTGCTCGAGCGGGTCGCGGCCACCGACGTCACCGTGCTGGTGCTGGGCGAGACCGGCACCGGCAAGGAGCTGGTGGCGCGCGCGGTCCACGACGCGTCGGCGCGGCGGACGCGGCCGTTCGTCGCCATCGACTGCGGCGCCCTGCCCGAGGGCCTGCTCGACAGCGAGCTGTTCGGCCACGTCAAGGGCGCGTTCACCGGCGCCGCCGCCGCCCGCGACGGCCTGCTGGTCCGGGCCGACGGCGGCACCGTGTTCCTCGACGAGCTGGGCCGGATCCCGGCCAGCGTCCAGGCCCGGCTGCTCCGCGTGCTCGAGGAGCGGGTGGTGCGGCCGCTGGGCGGCGATCGCGAG
>Ga0075163_10012651_pt1 | contig 10990 bp, 11 predicted proteins | sample JI1023141ADNA_FD_71478 | JGI IMG/M metagenome (GOLD analysis project Ga0075163, IMG submission 71478) | Wastewater effluent complex algal communities from Wisconsin, to seasonally profile nutrient transformation and Carbon sequestration -... | ecosystem: Engineered > WWTP > Effluent > Algae...
CGACGATCGATCGCAGCTACGTGTTCTCGGCGCTGGATCGGCCAGACCGGGTGGCCGAGCTCCTGGGCGAGTTCGTCTGGGACACGCCCTCCATGTAGGACAAGGGCGGAGCAATCGGTCGGCGCCAAGAACGGTTCGCCAGGGAGAGGGCCAATGAGCGCCAGGACGGCGACGCGCGGGCGGAATCGACTCTGTCGCTACCGCGTTCTCGGGTCGCCACGGTGCCCAAGCCGGGTTCCGGATAGTTCAAAGGAGAGCACGCCTTCATGCAGATCGATCGCTCACGATTCCTGGTCCTCACCGGCGCCCTCGCGACGGCCTCCCTCGGCGCGGTGGCCGGCGCCTCTGGCTGCACCATCGTCACCAACAATGGCACCGACGCGAGCACCCCAGCAGCCGACGGAAGCACGCCGGGGACCGACGGTGCAGCGACCGGCGACGGAAGCACCACCGGCGACAGCGCGTCCGACGCGAGCACGTGCCTGGGCGACGACAAGGTCTTGAACCCCTCTTGCGCGAGCCTGGCGGGCGACGGCGGCGTGACCAACTGCGTGCAGGATCCCAACATCGGCCAGCCGGCCTGCGCCGACTTCCAAGCGGGCCTCCGCAACGGCGTGGCGCGGGAGGCCGTGCAGTGCCTGGTAACACTGCCCACCTGTGAGGGGCTCGCGACCGATCCGGTGGCCGACTGCGCCATCAAGGCCATGAAGAAGTCGTGCCCCACCACCGAGGCCGCGGCGATGTGCAAGAAGGCGGTGGCCGACTGCGCCGCCGCCAGCATCACGCCGGACGTGAGCGAAGCCGAGTGTACCGCCATCGCCAGCGGCCTCAACGCCGCGGGTCGTCAGGCCTTCACCGACTGCGTCACCGAGGGTTGCAGCCTGGTGGGCACCGGCTGTTTGATTCCCTACGGCATCGGCGGACCGATCCGCTGACGGCTCCCGCTGCGGGCGCGCTTTGACGTAGCCTGATCCCATGCAGTCCGTCCCGACGCCGCCGGAGTGGTCACGCGACATCTTCTCGGTGGGCGTGACCGGTACCAACGGCAAGACCACCACCACCGCGCAGATCGCCGCCATTCTCGAGGCCACGCTGCCGGTCGCAGCGGGCGGCGGCGTGTTTCGCGCCACCACCGTGGGCTACTTCCTGGGGAATCGGGAGCTCACGGTGGAGCGCAGCTACGAAGGGTTCATCGGCGCGCTGGACGACGCTCGACAGCATGGCTGTCGCTACGCGGCGCTGGAGATGACCAGCGAGGCTCTGGCGCGAGGCTTCGCGCGCGCATGGCCGTGCCGGGTCGGGGTGTTCACCAACCTCACGCACGACCATCTCGACGCCCATCAGAACCCGGAGCACTACCTGGCCAGCAAGGCCCAGCTCTTCGTGACGCTGCCGGGGGACGGCACCGCAGTGCTCAACGCCGCCGACGAAACCGCGCCGCTCCTGCGCGAGATTCTGCCGAACGGGGTGCGCGTCCTCTCGTACGCGACCCTGCCGGAAGGTGGCCTCGAGGCGCTCGCCTTGCCGCCGAGCCTCACCACTTCTTCCGTGCGCGTCACCCGCAAGGGTACCCACGCGCTGCTCACCGCACACGACCCGGCGCTGGGCCTGGATCGACCGGTGGAAGTGCACGTGCGCGGTATCGGTGTACCCTTCATGGAAAATGGAATGGCCGCGATCCTGGGCGCATACGCGGCCGGGGCTCCGCTTGCAGCGGCCATCGAAGCGCTCGCCGGGGCCCCCGTACCGCCGGGGCGCTTCGAGCTGGTGGACGACGCCGGCACGGTCGCCGTGGACTACGCCCACACGCCCGACGCCATCGAGCGCACGCTCGCCACCGCACGGGCGCTCGCGTTGCACGTGACCGTCGTCTTCGGTGCGGGCGGCGATCGCGACAGGGCCAAGCGACCGCTCATGGGGCGCGCGGCATCGTCTGCATCACGCGTCGTGATCACCACCGACAACCCGCGCAGCGAGGCCCCCCGGGCCATCGCCGACGCCATCGCTGCCGGCGTCGAGGGGAGCGCCAAGCCCGAGATCGTCCTCGATCGCAAGGAAGCCATCCGCAGGGCCATCCTGGAGGCGCCGCCCGGTGGGCTGGTGCTCTTGCTCGGTAAGGGGCACGAGAAGGTGCCGTTCTCGGACGTCGACGTCGCCCGCGAAGTCCTGGCGGCAAAGTAGCTGGGCGCGGCTTGCGCGATCCTCAGTAGGGAATGCCGTTGGGTGCCACGCGAAAGTTGAACGGCTTGCCCCAACAGATCGGCTGACCGCTCCTCCGCGTGGCACACGAGACCTGCCGATCCACGACCACCTGCGTTGCGTCGTCGATGCCGGCCACGAAGGTGGGTGAGGCCACCACTTTCGACTGCAAGGGCCTCGGGCTCTCGACGCAGTCTCCCTCCCTCCGATACACGTTGAGCTCGGGCGGCGGCGGGCTCTTCGGATCGGGAACGACGGTGTGCCCTCCGAGCCTGCAGTCGAGTTGGTGCGCCGCCTCACACTCCCGGATGCTCGCCTCCTCGGCCCGTCGATACTCGGGGCTCTGCACCCTGGCCGTGAGCTCACGAATGTGGCTTTCCCAGCGGGCTTGGGTGCGACGGGTGTCGATCGGGCAAGCGACGATGGTGGACGCGTTGGCGTTCGGTACTTCGCCACTGGTGGCCTCGCCCCAACAGGCGACGCGCCCACCGACGACAGCGCATGCGTGGTTCCCCGCCACCGCGAAGGACGTCACCCGACCCAAGCCGGCCAAGGTCGACGCATCCTCGCCGTCTCGCATGCGTCCATTCCCCAGCTGCCCGAAGAAGTTCGTTCCCGTTCCATGGAGCACCCCCTCGGCGTCGATGCCCAATGCGTAGGGCTCGCTCACGATGGTGCCCTTCCGAGGGAACGTTGCGCCCCCTCCCACCCATCGCACCCAGCCGTCGGCCAGCTTCTTCCGCGCGGCGGAAGCCATCTCGGCGTCGTCGCACAGAAGCTGCGGTTGCGGTCCTGGACCCACGACGCAGTCGTCGACGATGGTCGCATTGCGCAGTGTGCGAACCGGATTCTGAGAATCGCTACCGCCGAGGTCCCAAGGGGTGGGGGCTTCGATGCGCACGAGCCGAACGCACGAGAGGTCGGCGCCCCGGCTTTGGCCGCATACACCGAGCGACCAACCGCTGGCGCGGAGCCAGATCGCGCGGCTTCCCTCGAGGGCCTTCACGACGTGGGCGGCCTGGGGCGGGTCGCCGGCGTTCCGAAACGCATACTCGAGCCGGCGATCCCAGCACTCCACGGAGCCCCGCTCGGTCAAGACGCATCCGTACCGAAGTTGGCCGGAGTGCCGCTCGTCGACGAGCAGGTGTACCGGTCGCGCCGAGAACGTCGTCTCCACGAACGGCCCTGTTCCAATGCATCGAACGACATGCCCCACGATGCCGCAGAGGTGGTCGCCGAGTGCGAGCTCGGTCGCACCGCGAAGCGGATTCTCCTTCTCCGCCTCGGCGTTCTGCCGGGCGATCGCCGCAGCGTCGACGGGCACGGCGGGGGCCATCGCAGCGGTAGCGCTGGGCCCCGGACGGGCGGCGCCACAGGCGACGAGCAGAGGAAGAACCCAACCGACGATGCATGGACGGAGCATGAGCAACCGAAACGGCCTCACGCAGCCCCCCTTACACTCAGCGCGAGGGCTGCGGCCGGAACTGCTTTCGCATCTTCTTCACGAAGGTCTGCGTGCAGGCCGGGTGCGTCTCTTCGTGCTCCATGATCTCGCGGGTGAGCCGGAGCTTCACGTCGTCGCCGAGGCCGGGCGTGTCGCGAATCTCCGTCGCGAGCGCGATGCCCGAGAGCGAGGTGGGCCAGGTGGGCTTGGCCGCCGGCGCGCCTCGCTGGTTGCTGTTCTGGTGGTGCGAGGCCTTGGTCTTGGTCACGTCGTGAAAGCCCGTGTCCTCGCTGCGCCGACCGCTGCCATGGCAGCTCGGACACTTGGCCACGGATCCGAAGGAATTCACGAGGCGGCCGTCGCCCCCGCAGATGCCACAACTCTCGGCTTGCGTCGGTTCGCCCATCCACGGAGCGTAGCGGAACGAGACGAGCCATGCGGCGCTATCGCCAAAACTGGGTAGTATGGCCGAGATGAGGCCACGGCTCCGACCGGCGCTCTTCCTCGCGGCGAGCATTTTCGGATGCGAGCCCTCGGGCCCCGGAGTGCCTCCCTCCGCCAGCGGGAGCGGCGGGGAAGGTCGTCCCGCACGGGCCGACGCCACGCGCGCCCAGGTTCGCGTCACGTCCTGCCTTCCGGTCGGCTACGGGATGACCTGCGCGTGCGAGGTGCGTACGCCCGACGCGCAGGAGCCGGTCCGCGCGAAGCTCGAGGCGTGCGTCGGCAGCGGCGATCCCATCGGTCTCTACGCGCGGCTCGAAAAAGCGCCCCTCGTGGGCGCTACGAGCAGCCCCTTGTCTCTTTGGATGGACACGACCCCGGCGCCCGAGTCTGCCCGCTACTGCGGCGTCATCATCCTGCCCTCCGGTGCCCACCTGCAGGTCGTCGACTTCGAGGGTGGAAAGACAAAATAGGAAAGAGCCCACGGTGCGGCGCGGGCTCTTTCGGTCTCGAACGTGACGGGGGCTGCGCGAAATGCAGCCCGCGGACTACCAGCGGTAGTGCGCGAACGCCTTGTTGGCGTCGGCCATCTTGTGCGTGTCGTCGCGCTTCTTGACGGCGTTTCCACGGCCGTTGGCGGCGTCGAGGAACTCCGCCGCGAGGCGCTCGTGCATGGTCTTCTCGCCACGGTCACGCGCGTACTGGACGATCCAGCGCATGGCGAGAGCGACGCGGCGCTCCGGGCGAACTTCCACCGGAACCTGGTAGGTGGCACCACCGACACGGCGGCTCTTCACTTCCAGCTTCGGCTTCACGTTGTCGAGGGCCTTGCGGAAGACTTCCATGGCGTCTTCCTTGTGGCGCTCGACGATGACATCGAAGGATCCGTAGAGGATGCCTTCGGCAGTCGCCTTCTTGCCACCATACATGAGCGTATTGGTGAACTTGGAGACGAGCTTGTCCTTGAACTTGGGGTCCGGCGTAATGCGACGCTTCGGTACTTCTCGACGACGGGGCATAGCTGCAAACCTTCCTTATTACGCCTTCGGCCGCTTGACGCCGTACTTCGAGCGCTTGCGGTTCCGGTTGACCTTGTTGGTGGAGGACGGGCCGATGGCGCCGGACGCGTCGAGGGTGCCGCGTACCACGTGGTAGCGAACGCCCGGGAGGTCCTTCACACGACCGCCGCGGATGAGCACGACCGAGTGCTCCTGGAGGTTGTGGCCTTCGCCGGGGATGTACGACGTGACTTCCATGCCGTTCGTGAGGCGAACGCGGCAGACCTTGCGGAGTGCGGAGTTCGGCTTCTTCGGGGTGGTCGTGTACACGCGCACGCAAACGCCACGCTTTTGCGGGCAAGACTTGAGGGCCGGGGACGCGGTCTTTACGCGCGCCGCTTGGCGGCCTTGATTGATGAGCTGATTGATCGTCGGCATGAGTCTCTAATTTTCCGCACAAAATGGGGCAGATGCCCGGAGGGAGGGCGCACTTTACTCAGGGAAAGCCCGGTGTCAAGGGTGCATAGGCCCGGGGAGGACCTTGCGAGGGCGTTGCCGGAGACGGCGCTGGTCGCGAACCGGACGCGCGCACGAGGCGGTTGTCCAGGTCGGCTTTCGGATACCATGGAAACGCTCGTGTTCCTTCGTTTCTCGAGATCGATGCGACCTTCTCACGGGCTCCCCCCGGTGCTGCGCCTGGGAATCTTCGCTTTGGCCTGGGTTTCCGGGTGCGCCCGCGGCCTCCCGGCGCCGAGCACGCCGCTCCCGCTGGCCCCGGCCGAAGAGCCGGAGCGGGTGCATTTCGTCGGTCGCATGGACTGGTCGGGCGCCGAAGGCCCCCGCTTCGCCTGGCCCGGCTCGTCCATGACCGTTCGGTTTCGCGGGCCGCTGCTGGAGGTCGACCTGCGAGAGAGCGGTGAGGGCAATCGCTACCAGGTGGAGGTCGACGGCGCGCCGGTGTCGGTGCTGGAGACCCACGCGGGGGCGGGCCAGTACGCCCTCACAGCCCTTCCAGCGGACGGGCAGCCCCACACGCTCACGCTGTTTCGACGCACCGAGGCGCTCTTCGGGACCACGCAGTTTCTCGGGTTCCGGGGCACCACCGAGCGCCACGCGTACACGCGGATGCCGTTGCTGGAGATCGTCGGCGACTCCATCAGCGTGGGGTCGGGCATCGAGGGCGAGAACGCCAGCTGCGCTTTCGATGCCCGAACGCAGAACGCCTACGCGAGCTACGGCGCGGTGGCCGGCCGGGCGCTCGAAGCGGACGTCCGCATCGTGGCCATGTCGGGCAAGGGCGCGCAACGGAACTGGGACGGCCGCACCGACGAGACCCTGGTGGACCTCTACGACCGTACGCTACCGGGCGATCCCGCGAGTCGCTGGGAGGGCGGTGCTCGGAGCTCGGCGGATCTGGTGGTGGTGAACGTCGGCACCAACGACTTCGCCCTCGGCGATCCCGGCAGCGCCTTCCTTTCCGCGTACCGCACGCTCCTGGAGAAGGTGCGCGCGAAGAACCCCCGGGCGCGACTCTTCGCGGCGGTCGGCCCGCTCGCCAACCCGGAGACGCAGAAGCAGCTCCTCGCAGCGGTGACCGAGGTCACGAGCGGGCTCGGCCGGTCTCCCGCCGACGCGGTGCGGGTCGTGGATCTCGGGGCCATCGACCCGGCCGACGGCTTCGGCTGCGCGAGCCACCCCAACGTGCGGAGCCACGCAAAGGCTGCCGCTGCGCTGGTGGCGGCCATTCGCGCACGGGAGGCCGAGCAGCCGACGGCGCCCGGAAAGCGCTCTCCGTGACGTCGCTCCCCGCCCCCGCGAGCACCGCTCCGACGCCCACGCTCTCCGAGCAGCGCGCCATCTTGTTCGTGGCGTCGGTGCAGTTCGTGAACATCCTCGACTTCATGATGGTCATGCCGCTGGGTCCGGACTTCTCCCGGGGCTTGGGCATTCCACTGTCGCAGCTCCCGATCATCGGCGGCAGCTACACCGGAGCGGCGTGTGTCTCCGGCCTGGTGGGCGCCTTGTTTCTCGACCGCTTCGATCGGCGGCCGGCGCTGTTTCTCGCCATGTGCGGTCTGTTCCTCGGCACCGTCTCCGGCGCCTTCGCGCAGGGCCTCGGGAGCCTGGTGGCGGCGCGGGTGCTCGCGGGCATCTTCGGCGGACCGGCCACCTCGCTCTCGCTGGGCATCCTCGCCGACGCGGTGCCTCCGCAGCGGCGCGGCAAGGCCATGGGCACGGTGATGGGTGCCTTCGCGGCGTCGTCGGTCCTCGGCGTGCCCTTCGGTCTCGAGCTCGCGCGGCGCTTCAGCTGGCGCGCGCCGTTCTGGGCGGTGGGCATTCTCGGGGCGATCATCGCGGCGCTGGTGTTCACGCTCATGCCGCCCATGCGCAAGCATCTCGACGGCGAGAAGCAGGCGCCGCCGAGCCTCTTCGCGATGCTACGCGGCGATACGCTGGTGTCGCTGACGCTCTCGGTGGTGGCCTTCGGTGCGGCGTTCATGGTGGTGCCCAGCATCTCCGGCTACCTCACCGCCAACCTGGGCTACCCGCGCGAGCACCTGTGGATGCTCTACATGGCGGGCGGCACCGTGAGCTTCTTCACCACGCGCATCGGTGGGCGCATGGTGGATCGCTTCGGGTCTGCGATCACCGGCTCGGCGGGAACGGTGGTGGTGGCGCTGGTGGTCTTCACCATGTTCGTCCGGGTGCCGCCGACGGTGCCCATCTTCGTGGGCTTCATCGGTTTCATGCTGGGCATGGGCCTGCGCAACGTCTCCGTCACTTCACTGTCGTCCAAGGTTCCCCGCCCGGCCGAGCGCGCGCGCTTCGGCTCCCTGCAATCGGCGGCGCAGCACTTCGCGTCGTTCCTGGGCGCGCTGGCGTCGTCGCGCTTTCTCTCGGAGCGGCCCGACCACACCCTCGCCGGCATGGACCAGGTCGCCCTCGCATCGCTCGGCCTATCGGCGCTGGTGCTGCCGCTACTCTTCGCGCTCGAGCGAAGGCTGCGCGGCCGCGCGCAATAGCTAGGTAACTCAGAACGGGATGCGGCGGGCGGTGGGTGAAACGCCGCCGGTGCCCAGGGTGGTGATGCCCGCGCTGCGAGCAGCGCGATGACAGGGGCGCCACGTTGTCAAGTCACCATCGTGTGCGAATGGCGCCGGGCGAGCGCTGCCATACATTGGGGAAGATGAAACGAGTGGCCTGCGTGGCGTCGGTGGGCATGATGGTAGCGTTCGTGGCGACGGAGGCCCGCGCCGGCGGCCCTTGGGACCATAGCGGCGGAACCGATGGCCGCTTTGGTTCGGCCATGGAGGCGTGCAAAGACCAACTTGGCACCGGCGGTGCGTACGAAGTGGTGGATGCAAGCCCGCCCGACGCCAACGGCTACTCCACCTGTTTCGTGCAGCAGAAGGGTAACAGCAGCGGCGAGAAGCTTCCAAACGGCCTCGTCTACCTGGTGGGGCCTCAACCCGCACAGGCACCGTCGACGTCGGCCAGCGCGCCGGCCGCACCCACCCCGCCCGCCACTTCCGCAAGCGGAAGCACTTCCGAAGCGAAGCCCGGACCCAAGCCGTGCGACGAGAAGACCGATCTCCGTTGGTTTCCCTCGATGAAGAAGAGCCGACTAGAAAAGTACGCCTCCGGCCCTTTCGGCGACGTCGACGCCTACGCCAAGCCCGGAGCGTGTGGCGATGCAACGAAGACGGTTGCCGGTCGGCTGTTCGGCAACTCGCAGGGCAAGGTGCGCCCCGATCGATGGGGCACGCACCGCAAGATCCCCGATCACCACTTCCTGCGCGTGAAGGACCGCGGCGGCGATCTCATCGTGGACTCCACCCTCTTTCAGTTTTTCAACGTGAAGGAAGGCTTCAACGGAGCGGTGTTCGTGGGTACCGAGGCGCAACTGGCGTCTACCCTCGACCGCCTTGCCAAGCAATGTGGCCCCAGTCAGGACGATCGGGTAAAGCGGGCGGTTGCGGGCAAGTCCGGCAAAGATCTCAAGGCGGCCCTTTGGGATGACGCGGCGCTCAAGAACAGCGGTGACACCCTCGGCCCCGTACCGAGAGGCCGAGGCTTCGAGTACCGGTAGCGAGCGACCGGGCCATCAGAACGGGATGCGGCGGGCGGTGGGTGAAACGCCACCGGTCCCCAGGATGGTGATGCCCGCGCTGCGCGACCGGAGCAGGATGCGACCGTAGGCGCCACCGCCGCCGGCGCCTTCGCCGCTGGCTGCGCCCACGTCGCCCTTGCCCGGCAGAACGTTTGCCGCGCCGCCGTCCACACCGCCGTCGGCACCGGGAACCGCCGCGCCACCGACGCCGCCTACATAGCTACCGGCAACGCCGCTGGTGCCGCCCGCCGCGACGTCGGCTGCGCGGGGCCCGACCGCGCCGGGCTGCCCGCTCTTGCCACTGGTCGCGCCGCCGCCGCCACCGCCCCCGTTGGCGGAGACGAAACCTTCGATGCGGAGCTGCCGCGACTCGAGGAGGATCAGACCGCCCGCGCCGCCACCGGCGCCGCTGCCCAGCACGCCACCGTTCTGGCAGCCGCCGGAGCCACCGCCGCCGCCCACGTCCAGGCGCCCCGCAGCGCCCACCACGATGGGGCCGAGGGCCGAGATCTGAAGCGCGCCGCCTCCCGAGCCGCCGGGCGCGCTGCAGGTGGCCTCGTTGGGAATGCCACTGCCGCCGCCGGAGCCGCCCACCAGCCGCACGTCGTCCATGGATGCAGGATACATGGTTCCCGCGAGGCCGCCGACGGTGGCCGCGTTCGAGGAGTCGCCGCCGACGCCACCGGGCGCGCCGTGACCACCACCGCCGCCGCCGCTGTTGGCGTTCGCCGCGGCGCTCCCGCCACCGGTGCCGCCGGCCCCGTCGCCGCCTTTGCCGGGGCCCTGACCACCGAAGAAGCCGCCGGGACCAGGTCCGCCGAGGCTGTCGACGCCGGCCTTCACCACCGCGTCGATGCGCACGTCGCCGGTGGCGATGACCACCAGCGGGTGCTCCCCCACCACGTCGAGGTCGGTGGCGACGGTGAAGTCGCGGACCCGCAGCACGGCGACCGTCTCGCCGGTGAGGGTGGTCTCGAGAGCGATGGTCGGCGCATTGTTGGGCAGCGGCACGAGCGAAGGCGGCGCGCCGCCGACCCCGGTGCTGATGAGCGACACGGTGATGGGAAAGTCGCGAAGCCCAGCGTCGGCCTCGAAGCCCACGGCGACGTTGGACGGGCTGAGCACCCCGGCGTCTTCTTCCGGCGCCGGCGCGTCTTCTTCGGCGCCGCCGTCGAGCCCGGCATCGACCACCGGTGGCTGGCCCACGTCGCGGCCGCCGTCGGCCACCGGCGCTACGCCGGAGATGGGGTCGAGACTGATGCCGCACGCGATGCCCCCAACTACGGACGCGGCGAGAACGAGGAGGGCGATGCGACGCATGCGGCGCATCTTACGCCGATTTTGGCTCCGGCGCACGATGCGCTTCGCCCGGATGGGGCGGGCTGCGCCGCTTGACCCCGAAGGCATACACCCAACGACGGACGATCTGCACGAGGCGCACGACGCCGGCCGAGGCCAGGATCAGCATGAAGGGATCGTAGGGAACGCGGTAGCGAGCCTCCGGGAAGAACAGCATCGACAGCACCACCAGCGTGACCAGGTGCGCGAGGATGATCATGGTGCCGGCGCGCTTCCGCACCAACACGAGGCCGAGGAGCATGAGCGGGATCACCCCCCACCGCGTGACGCCGTTGAAGGCGCGTTGCAGCTTGTGGCGGGTGCGGTTCGGCGCATTCTGGTGGGCGCCGTCTTCCTCCGGCCACGGGTCGTTCAGGTCCCACAAGAGGCGCACGTTGTTGAGCGCGCGGCGCACCCGCCAGAACGTGCTCTTGCCCTGCAGATGCTCCTTGCGCACAC
>Ga0075163_10012652_pt1 | contig 10990 bp, 13 predicted proteins | sample JI1023141ADNA_FD_71478 | JGI IMG/M metagenome (GOLD analysis project Ga0075163, IMG submission 71478) | Wastewater effluent complex algal communities from Wisconsin, to seasonally profile nutrient transformation and Carbon sequestration -... | ecosystem: Engineered > WWTP > Effluent > Algae...
AAGGCTACATTGACGGTTTCGCCGTCGCTGGTGAGGCTGCAAAGCCTGCACTGGAAATCTCGCTGAAGTACTACGCTGGTCGCCCGGTTATCGAGCGCATTGAGCGTGTCAGCCGCCCTGGTCTGCGCATCTACAAGGGTCGCCACGACATCCCTCAGGTCCAAAATGGCCTGGGTGTTGCAATCGTGACCACACCTCAAGGTGTCATGACCGACCGCAAGGCTCGCGCTGCCGGTATCGGTGGCGAAGTGCTCTGCTACGTCGCCTAATAGAGGAGCAATCGCAATGTCCCGCGTAGGAAAAATGCCGATCGCCGTCCCTCAAGGTGTGGACGTGCAGATCACCGCTGAAGCCATCACCGTTAAGGGTGGGCTCGGTACGCTGAGCATGCCTGCAAACAGCCTGGTTGTCGTGACAAACGACGCTGGTGTGTTGAAGGTGGCTCCTGCTAATGAATCCGTTGCCGCCAACGCCATGTCGGGCACCATCCGTGCTTTGCTGGCCAATAACGTCAACGGCGTGAGCAAGGGTTTCGAGAAGAAGCTGAACCTGGTTGGCGTGGGCTTCCGTGCTCAAGCAACCGGTCAAAAGCTGAACCTGCAAATCGGGTTCTCTCACCCTGTCGTCAAAGACATGCCTGCTGGCATCAAGGTTGAAACACCTGCGCCGACCGAAATCCTGATCAAGGGTTCCGATCGTCAAGTGGTGGGTCAGATTGCCGCCGAAATCCGTGCATTCCGTCCACCTGAGCCCTACAAGGGCAAGGGTATCCGGTACTCGGATGAACGTGTGGTCATCAAAGAGACCAAGAAGAAGTAAGGAGCTGATTCGTCATGTCAACAAGCAAGAAGGAACAGCGCCTGCGCCGCGCACGTCAAACCCGCGCACGTATCGCCCTGCAAGGCGCCGTGCGTTTGACGGTCTATCGTTCAAACCTGCACATCTACGCAAGCGTGATTTCTGGCGACGGCAGCAAAGTCTTGGCTTCTGCCTCGACCGCCGAAAAAGAAGTCCGCGACCAGCTCAAGACAGCTGGTGGCAACGTCGCTGCAGCTACCCTGATCGGCACTCGTATTGCCGAGAAGGCCAAAGCAGCTGGCGTCGAGAAGGTCGCTTTCGACCGCGCCGGCTGTGCATACCACGGTCGTATCAAGGCCTTGGCTGATGCCGCGCGTGAAGCCGGTCTTCAGTTCTAAGCCGCGTCTGCAACCGGAAGGAATTTCAAATGGCTAAGTTTCAACCCAAGGTAGCTGACGAAGGTCGCGACGACGGTCTGCGGGAAAAAATGATCCAGGTGAACCGCGTGACCAAAGTGGTCAAGGGCGGCCGGATCATGGGTTTCGCAGCCCTGACCGTAGTTGGTGACGGCGATGGCCGTGTTGGTATGGGCAAGGGTAAGGCGCGTGAAGTGCCGCTGGCTGTTCAAAAGGCCATGGACCAAGCTCGCCGCAACATGGTGAAGGTCTCTCTGAAGAACGGCTCCGTTCACCACAACATTCGTGGCGAACACGGCGCAGCCAAAGTGCTGTTGGCTCCAGCTCCTGCTGGTACCGGCATCATCGCGGGTGGCCCAATGCGCGCTGTCTTCGAAGTGATGGGCATCACCGACATCGTGGCCAAGAGCCTCGGTTCGAGCAACCCTTACAACATGGTTCGCGCCACGTTTGATGCCTTGAACAAGGCAACAACACCGGCCGAAGTCGCTGCCAAGCGCGGTCTGACTGTTGAAGACATCTTCAACTGATCGCTGGAGAGCTGACATGAGCGAAAAGAAAACTGTCACCGTCAAGTTGGTCCAGAGCCCAATCGGCACTCGTGCTGATCACCGTGCCACTATCCGTGGTTTGGGTCTGCGTCGTATGAACAGCACGTCTGTCTTGGAAGACACACCAGCTGTTCGCGGCATGATCAACAAGGTCCGCTACATGGTTGCAGTGGTTTAAGCCACCGCATCTTTGAGGAATACCATGGAACTCAATACCATCAAGCCCTCCGAGGGCGCCAAGCACGCTAAGCGTCGCGTCGGTCGCGGCATCGGTTCTGGCCTGGGCAAGACCGCTGGTCGCGGTCACAAGGGTCAGAAGTCGCGTTCGGGTGGCTACCACAAGGTTGGTTTCGAAGGCGGTCAAATGCCTTTGCAACGTCGCCTGCCTAAGCGTGGCTTCAAGTCGCACTTGCTGAAGTACAACGCTGAGATCACTCTCAGCGAACTGCAAGCTTTGGGCGCTGCTGAAGTCGATCTGTTGGCTCTCAAGGCCGCTGGTCTGATTCCTCAGTTGGCTAAGGTTGTCAAGGTCATCAAGTCTGGTGAACTGACTGCCAAGGTTACGCTGAAGGGTATTGGTGCCACTGCTGGTGCCAAGGCTGCGATCGAAGCTGCTGGCGGCTCGCTGGCTGAATAAGCGTAGCGAACAAGACCGTACGGACTGAACAGGACTCAGAGCGTGGCGACTTCTCCCAATCAACTGGCTCAAAACGGCAAGTTCGGCGACCTCAAGCGTCGTCTGACTTTCCTGTTGCTGGCGCTGGTCGTGTATCGAATCGGGGCTCATATCCCCGTGCCTGGTATCGACCCGTCGCAGTTGCAGCAGTTGTTCAAGGGGCAGCAGGGCGGCATCCTGAGTCTGTTCAATATGTTCTCAGGTGGGGCTTTGTCCCGCTTCACGGTCTTTGCTCTGGGCATCATGCCCTACATCTCTTCGTCCATCATCATGCAGATGATGGGCTATGTGATTCCTGCTCTTGAATCCTTGAAGAAGGAAGGCGAGGCCGGGCGTCGCAAGACAACGCAGTACACGCGTTATGCAACTGTTGCGTTGGCTGTTTTCCAGTCATTTGGTATCGCAGTCGCTTTGGAAGGTACGGCCGGGTTGGTGATCAATCCTGGTATGGGCTTCAAGCTGACAACCGTGATCAGTCTGACCGCAGGCACGATGTTCCTGATGTGGTTGGGCGAGCAGATCACCGAGCGTGGATTGGGTAACGGCATTTCGATTTTGATCTTTGGTGGTATCGCGGCAGGTTTGCCAAGTGCCATCGGTGGATTGTTTGAGTTGGTCCGTACAGGTGCCATGAGCATCCCGGCAGCGATTTTCATCGTCGCGTTGGTGGTTCTGGTGACTTACTTCGTCGTGTTCGTTGAACGTGGCCAGCGCAAGATTTTGGTGAATTACGCGAAGCGCCAGGTTGGCAACCGTGTGTACGGTGGACAGGCTTCTCACTTGCCGTTGAAGATCAACATGGCCGGTGTGATTCCTCCAATCTTTGCGTCTTCGATCATCTTGCTGCCGACAACGGCGGTGGGTTGGTTTGCTACAGGTGAGAGCATGCGTTGGCTGAAAGACATCGCCAGCATGTTGTCCCCAGGTCAGCCGATCTATGTGATTTTGTATTCTGTTGCGATTGTTTTCTTCTGCTTCTTCTACACGGCGCTGGTTTTCAACAGCCGCGACACGTCGGAGAACCTGAAAAAGAGTGGCGCGTTCATCCCTGGTATTCGTCCAGGTGACCAAACTGCTCGATATATTGATAAAATTCTCGCCCGTTTGACTTTGGCTGGTGCCGGGTACATCACTGCAGTGTGTTTGCTGCCTGAGTTCCTGGTTCTGAAGTACAACGTGCCGTTCTATTTCGGTGGGACTTCACTGCTCATCATTGTGGTTGTCACGATGGATTTCTGGGCTCAAGTGCAGTCTTACGTGATGTCTCAGCAGTATGACTCTCTGCTGAAGAAGGCAAATTTCAAGTCGAACTGAAAACAGTTTGATGGCCTGTAGCTCAGCGTTGGGCTCAGCAGTTTGAAAGCAAAGCGCTTCATCCTGGACCCTTCGCAAATGACAAGCCAACTGGTTGAGTCGTGCTCGCATCGTGTTCCGGGCGAAGTGAGCTTGAAGTTTAGGTGACCCCGGAAACGTGGGCGAATTTCCGTTGTTTATTCAACGGTTCAGGAGAAGACCATGAAAGTCTCGGCATCCGTTAAGGTTATGTGCCGCAATTGCAAAATCATTCGCCGCAAGGGCGTGGTTCGTGTTATCTGCACAGACCCACGTCACAAACAGCGCCAGGGTTAATCCCCGGCTGGCGACGACACACGCGTTCAGAGGACAGTTATGGCACGTATTGCTGGCATCAACATTCCGCCGCACAAGCATACCGAAATCGGTCTGACTTCGATCTACGGCATTGGTCGCACCACCGCGCAGAAAATCTGCACGGCTGCAGGTATTGCCTTCGATAAGAAGATCAAAGACCTGACGGATGGCGACTTGGAAAAGATTCGTGAAGAAGTGGGTAAGCTCACCATTGAAGGTGACTTGCGCCGCGAGCTCTCGATGAATATCAAGCGCCTGATGGATTTGGGTTGCTATCGTGGCTTCCGTCACCGTCGTGGCTTGCCTTGCCGCGGCCAGCGTACTCGCACCAATGCGCGTACCCGTAAGGGTCCACGCAAGGCGATTGCCGGTAAGAAGTGATTTCGGGCATCGTTCAACAAGATCTGAACCGGTCTAGCGCCGGTCTAGCTTCGAGAGAAAGTTTTTATGGCTAAAGCACCTGCCAACAGCGCTGCCCGTCGTGTAAGCAAGAAGGTCCGCAAGAACATTGCAGACGGTATTGCTCACGTGCATGCGTCGTTCAACAACACGATCATCACCATCACTGACCGTCAAGGTAACGCTCTGTCTTGGGCTTCCTCCGGTGGTCAGGGTTTCAAGGGCTCGCGTAAGTCCACTCCCTTCGCTGCCCAGGTGGCTGCTGAAGTGGCTGGTCGCGCCGCTCAAGAACAAGGTATCAAGAACCTGGACGTCGAGATCAAGGGCCCTGGTCCTGGTCGCGAATCTTCGGTTCGTGCGCTGGCCTCGCTGGGCATCCGTATCAATTCGATCTCGGACGTCACGCCTGTTCCGCACAACGGCTGCCGCCCTCAAAAGCGTCGTCGTATCTAAAGATCACAGTCGGAAGGGCGACCTTCCGTGCTGGACGCGATCGGTAAGCGCTGCCTTTGAGCAGCGCTTATTTGCCTTCTAAATTGGTCTATCGCGTTGCTCGGGTTAAGCGAAATGCTTGCCTGGGCTAAATCTATTGCTATAATCGCGAGTTTTCTCGGTTCGCTGAATTGCGCCTGCATGGGCGCTTTTGGCGGTTTCGCGAAGCCCACCGTCTGAGCGACATAAACAATATCCGCCAGACTCGCGTCGGATGATGGCATCTGACGTTAGATTGAAACTAAGGAAATAAACGTGGCACGTTACCTCGGACCTAAGGCCAAACTGGCCCGCCGTGAAGGCACAGACCTGTTCTTGAAGAGCGCTCGTCGCCCTATCAGCGACAAGGCAAAATTTGACACCAAGCCAGGTCAGCACGGCCGCACTTCCGGTTCGCGTACCTCTGACTTCGGTCTGCAATTGCGTGAAAAGCAAAAAGTCAAGCGCATGTACGGCGTGCTGGAAAAGCAATTCCGTCGCTACTTCGCTGAAGCCGAACGCCGCAAGGGCAACACCGGCGCGAACTTGCTGACTCTGTTGGAATCCCGTCTGGATAACGTTGTGTATCGCATGGGCTTTGCTTCGACACGTGCTGAAGCTCGCCAATTGGTCGGTCACAAGGGCGTGTTGGTCAACGGCCAACTGGTGAACATCCCTTCGTACATGGTCAAGGCCAACGACGTCGTTGCCGTTCGCGAAAAGGCTAAGAAGCAAGTTCGCGTTCAAGAAGCATACAAGCTGGCTGAGTCCATCGGTATGCCTGCATGGGTGCAAGTGGACGGCGCCAAGCTGGAAGGCGTGTTCAAGAAGTCGCCTGACCGCGACGAGTTCGGCGCAGACATCAACGAATCGTTGATCGTCGAATTGTATTCTCGTTAATTGACGCTTTGGCTGCGCTGCGCGACGGGTTCGTGCTGCGTGGCCTTTCGTCTTTTGTTTTCAGGGCCGAAGCGTTTCGCTTCGGTTGGTCCAGCAGCCTTATCGGTGTAACGAGCCGAGGGTATTGACAGGAAGACTTCATGCAAACGAATTTGCTGAAACCTAAAGCCATCCAGGTGGAACCGCTCGGCGGTCACCGTGCCAAGGTTACGCTCGAACCTTTCGAACGTGGCTATGGTCATACGCTCGGTAACGCGCTGCGTCGCGTGCTGTTGTCTTCGATGGTGGGTTACGCTCCAACAGAAGTCACCATCGCTGGTGTGCTGCACGAGTACTCGGCCATTGACGGCGTGCAAGAGGATGTCGTCCACATTTTGCTGAACTTGAAGGGTGTGGTGTTCCGTTTGCACAATCGTGACGAAGTCACTTTGGTGCTGCGCAAGGATGGCGAAGGTCCCGTGACTGCCGCTGACATCCAGACGCCTCATGACGTTGAAATCGTCAACCCTAACCACGTCATTGCTCACCTGTCGCAAGGCGGTAAGCTGGACGTGCAGATCAAGGTTGAAAAGGGTCGTGGCTACGTTCCTGGTAACGTGCGTCGCTATGGTGAAGAAAGCAGCAAGGCCATCGGCCGTATCCTGTTGGATGCTTCGTTCTCGCCAGTCAAGCGCGTGAGCTACACCGTGGAAAGCGCCCGTGTCGAACAACGTACCGACTTGGACAAGTTGGTCGTTGAAATCGAAACCAACGGTGCGATTTCTCCTGAAGAAGCGATCCGCGCTTCGGCCAAGATCCTGGTTGAACAGTTGGCGGTCTTCGCTCAACTGGAAGGCAGCGAAATTGCTGCGTTCGATGCCCCAGCCAAGTCGGCTCAAAACTTCGATCCGATCCTGCTGCGTCCTGTGGACGAGCTGGAACTGACCGTGCGTTCGGCCAACTGCTTGAAGGCAGAGAACATTTACTACATTGGCGACCTGATCCAACGTACCGAAACTGAACTGCTGAAGACCCCTAACCTGGGTCGTAAGTCGCTCAATGAGATCAAGGAAGTTTTGGCTTCCCGCGGTCTGGCTCTGGGCTCGCGCCTGGAAGCTTGGCCACCTCAAGGCTTGGACAAGCGTTGATTGAAAGGGCGGCTGTTGGTGTCTCACCAGCGGCAGCCTGATTTAAGTGCATGGTTCCCGCTTTTGGCGGTGCCATGCGGTGCACCCGGCAGTACCTTAAAACGGCTGCCGGTTTATTGATAAAGAAAGGTATGCACCATGCGTCATGGACACGGACTCCGTAAACTGAATCGCACCTCGTCGCACCGTTTGGCGATGCTGCGCAACATGGCTAACTCGTTGATCGAGCACGAAGCCATCAAGACCACTGTGCCTAAGGCAAAGGAACTGCGCCGCGTTGTCGAGCCGCTGATCACTTTGGCTAAGGAACCCACCCTGGCTAACAAGCGTCTGGCTTTTGACCGTCTGCGTAACCGCGACAACGTCGTGAAGTTGTTCAACGTTCTGGGCCCACGTTTTGCTGCACGTCCAGGCGGCTACACCCGTATCCTGAAGATGGGCTTCCGCGTTGGTGACAATGCACCGATGGCCTACATGGAACTGGTTGAGCGTACTGAAGCTGCTGCCGAAGGCGCTGCTGAATAAGTTCTAGCCAAGTGGCAGGCAGCCCTTTCGGGTTGCCTTCACTCAAAAACCCGCGTTGCTCAGGCAATCGCGGGTTTTTCTTTATTAAAGGTGGGTATCGGTTCGGTGATTCTGCTCAGGCGCACGGGGCGCACGGGGCGCACGGGGCGCCCGAGCACTGCGTGGTTTTTATCCGCAAGAACCGATGTGACCACAGTTGGTGCAACGCATGCAGCCGTCCACTTTGTGGAGTTCGTTGGCGCCACATTCTGGGCATTTTTTACCCATCCCCAGGAGGGCGTTCCGGTTGGGTTGCTCGTCTGCGCCAGACTGCCCAGAGTCGCCCGAGCCTCCGATGGTCATGTCTCTTTGCGCCAGGCGCTCCGCCAGGACGTGAACGGGCACTTGGTTGCCAACGGCGTCCAGGAAACCACGCTTCATCAGAATTTGTTGCATGGCGTACCCAATGGCTGCGACTTCCGAGTCATGGAACATGGGGCGTTGGGTGTTGTCTTCTTTGACGATGTATCCGCAACGAACTTGGCCCTTGTCCCAGACAACCTCACGCAGGCTTTCTAGAGTTTTGGCGACGGAGCCGCCCGAGCGTGCGACGGAAGAGAGCAGGCGCATGGTGGAGGTGATCCATTGCTGCCCGTCGTCGCGTTGGCCTGCGGGCATGAAGAACTCCACCGGGCGTTCAATGGTGACTTCACGCCCGGCAACCGTACCAGTTACGCGCATGAAGTTGACCGTCAGGTAAACGGTTTTGTTGCCTTGGAAGGTTTGAAGGACGATTTTGGAGGTGACGCCTTCCAGGTCGCCAACCGGACGACTGTCGAACAGTTTGCGCAAGGGGTCTTCGTCTGGCGCTCCGGCGTTCGAGGTACTGGATGACGGCGCGCTCATCTCTGGCGTGGCCACTGAAAGAACGGAGCCCAGAACAGCATTGGGTCGGTAGGTGGCCAGACCTTTGAGTCCTGCTTTCCACCCCTCCAGGTACAGGTCTTTGAAGTGCTCGTAAGGGTAGTCAGCCGGTACGTTGACGGTTTTGGAGATGGATGTGTCGATGAAGGGCTGAACGGCTTCTAGCATCTTCATGTGGTCGTTGGCAGACATGTCCAAGGCCGTGACAAACGCGGGGGGGAGTGCATTGGTGTCGTAGCCGAGGTGGCGGTAGATGCGCCACGCGTGGTCAGCGACTTCGTAAAGGCGATGGCCCCCTTCCGCAAGGCGCTTTTTTCGGTTGTAGCTCCAGCTGAAGGCGGGTTCGATGCCGTTGCTGGCGTTGTCGGCAAATGCCAGGGTGATGGTGCCGGTGGGGGCTATAGACAGCAGGTGGCTGTTACGCAGGCCATGTTTGGCAATGTCGTGGCGGATGTCTTCAGGCAGGCGCTTGGCAAAGCCGCTTTGAAGGAAGGGTTCTGCTTCAAACTTGGGGAAGGCGCCTTTTTCCTGGGCCAATTCGATGGACGCTTTGTAAGCGGCATTGCGCAATGCTTTGCTGATTTTGGCGGCGGTGCTGCGGCCTTCTTCGCTGTCGTAGCGTATGCCCAGCATCACCAGGGCGCTACCCAGACCGAGGAACCCGAGGCCAACGCGGCGTTTGGCCATGGCTTCGGCTTGCTGCTGCGGCAGTGGCCAGAAGGTAAGGTCCAGCACGTTGTCGAGCATGCGGATGGCGACTTTGGCAACGCGCGCAAAGGATTCGAAATCGAACTGGGCTTGTGCGGTGAACGCGTCCTCAACAAACCGGGTCAGGTTCAGGGACCCGAGGTCGCAGCAGCCGTAATCTGGCAGGGGTTGCTCTGCACAGGGGTTGGTGGCTTCGATGGTTTCGCAGTACCAGAGGTTGTTCTCGGCATTCATCCGGTCGATGTAGAGGATGCCGGGTTCTGCGTGGTCATACGTGGAATGCATGACCTGTTCCCACAGATCGCGTGCGGATACGGTGCGGTAAACCCACTGGCCATCTGCGCGTTCGTAAGCGCCATCGTCAACCAGGTCGGGGTGAGGGCGGGCGCTGTGAACCAGTTCAAACATCGCGTCATCGATGACGGCTTGAACGAAGGCATCGGTCACGCCGATGGAGATGTTGAAGTTGGTGAGCGCGCCGGTGTCTTTGGCGTGGATGAATTTTTCGATATCAGGGTGGTCGCAACGCAGCACGCCCATTTGGGCACCGCGCCTCGCACCAGATGACTCCACGGTCGAGCATGAAGCGTCAAAGACTTTCATGAAGGAGACCGGGCCAGAGGCGCGCGAGTGCGTGCCTTTGACGTAGGCGCCTTCCGGCCGAATTTGGGAGAAGTCGTAACCGACGCCACCGCCGCGGCGCATGGTTTCAGCGGCTTGGGCCACGGCGGTGTAGATGCTGGGCTTGCCGCCGCTGGTTTCGGTGACGGCGTCGCCGACGGGTTGGACGAAGCAGTTGATCAGGGTGGCCTGGATGTCTGTGCCGGCCGCTGAACAAATGCGTCCGGCGGGCACGAAGCCCATGGCCAGCGCTTGTTCAAACTCCTGGCGCCACAGGTCGCGCGCGTCTTCAGATTCGACAGAGGCCAGGGCCTTGGCAATGCGAGCGTGGATTTGCTCGATGGTTGTTTCGCTGCCTTTGGCGTATTTCTCAAGAAGGACGTCGACAGACACTTCTTGAGGGGGCATCTTGATCAGGTTCAATTCTGCGGGGGCGTTCATGCCGGTCTCCTGTGCGCTGCCCCTGATGGTGGGGCGTGCAAGGATTTTGGACAAATGAAAAGCCCTTGACCCTGATGCAGGACAGGCATTTGCAAAATGCCCAATGACGGCCTTTCAGGGCGGCGGGGTGCGCAATCGAGCCTCGAGTTGTTTGGTTGCGGTGATGTCGACAAAAGTGATCACGGCGCCGTCTATGACGTTATCCAACCGTCTGTAGGGCATGATCCGGACGGAGAACCAGCGGTGGTCTTGTGTCTGAATCTGCTTTTCAGAGAAGACCAGTGTCTGCAGCGTGTGTTGAGTGTCGCTGTGGAGGTCGGGGTAATCGAGGGTGGTGGTCAGGTCGCTCAACGGGCGACCAATGTCGCTTTCTCGGAGGTTGATGATCTTGGATGTGCGGTCGGTGTAGCGACGCACGTTGAGATCCTGATCCAAAAACAGCATGGCGATGTCTGTGCTGTTGAGGAGGCTCTTCATGTCGCTTTGTGCCAAGGCCAGGTCATCGAGTTTGGCCTGCATCTCGGCATTGACGGTTTGCAGCTCCTCGTTCATGGACTGCATTTCTTCTTTGGATGTGGTCAGCTCTTCATTGGTCGATTGCAATTCTTCATTGGTGGATTGCAATTCCTCGTTGGCGGACTGAAGGTCTTCTTTGGTGGTTCGGGCTTCTTCGCGCAGGGCTTGCACTTCGTGCTTGTAGCGTTGAAGTTCTGCGGCGTAAGCGGCATCCGCTTCCCCGGTGTTGTTCCTGCGGCGGCGACCTGACGGAGCCGCCTGTTCCTTGAAGACGATCATCGTCATGTC
>Ga0075163_10012654_pt1 | contig 10988 bp, 13 predicted proteins | sample JI1023141ADNA_FD_71478 | JGI IMG/M metagenome (GOLD analysis project Ga0075163, IMG submission 71478) | Wastewater effluent complex algal communities from Wisconsin, to seasonally profile nutrient transformation and Carbon sequestration -... | ecosystem: Engineered > WWTP > Effluent > Algae...
CGACCTGCAGTCGTACTGCGGAGCCTGGCGTCGCGGTTGTTCCAGTCGGGACGAGCCAGAAGGCGAGTGACTGGCAGTACGCAGCCGTCACCACGCTCTCTCGAGTCGTTGCAGGTGGGCCACGGCAAAACTCAGCGGTCGTTTTCGGAATACGTACAGGCGTTCCGGCCCTCTTCTCGACGTTCTGGTTGTTCTCCTCACGTCAAAGGCGAACCCCCTGAGTGGTGATTGGCGCGCTCAGCGCATCTTCAAGAGTTCACGCGTGCGGTTGATCTCCGGCTTCGCGTCTTCGACCAGGCGCAGCAGCTTCTCTTCCGTCAGGTTCAATCGCTCGAGCGAGCTCGGGTCGAGCGCCTGTTCGATGCCCTCACCACAGCCAGCGAGCACCGACAACGCATCGGCCACCTGAATCACCGTCGCGAAGTACCGCTGCGTCGCCGTCGGAGCACTCGATGGATCGTGGTGCCACCGCGTCGCCGCCGCGATGTCCTTCGGCAGGTTCCACTTGTGCGCCAGCGCTTCCCCCGCCTCGACGTGATCGAACGACAACAACTCCCGCTCGTCCTCGATGCTGCGTAGCACCTTCGCCGGCGTCACCTGAAACGCGCCCGCTCCGGCGAGCCAGGTCGCGATGACGACCTTCCCCAGGTCGTGCAGCAGCCCTCCTGTGAACGCGAGATCGGGGTACGTGAAGCCCGCCGCGCGCCCGATGCGGTCGGACAACACGGCCACGGTGATGGAGTGACTCCAGTACGCATCGGCCGCCAGCTCGTAGCCTTTGAGCTTCGGCGGAATGGTGCGCGCGAAGCTCTGCGACGTCACCACCTCGAACACGCGCCGCAAGCCCATGCGGCTGATCGCGTCCTTCACCGAGGTGATCTCACGGCTGCCGCGGTAGTACGCCGAGTTCGCGCTGCGCAGCAGGTTCGCCGTGAGCCCGACGTCGGGGCGCATCACCCGCTCGAAGTCAGACATCGACGCTTTGGGATCGTTGATGAGGCTGAAGACCTGCGCCACTGCCGTCGGCACCGTGCCAATTCCGTCGACCGACTCCATGATCGCGTTGGCGATCGGGCCGACGACGGGAAGTGACACGGCGGCGGTCATGGCGCCGTCGCCTGCACCAGCGCCTGCTTGAGCGCCTCTGCCGTGAACGGTTTGTTCACCACGAAGCGGGCGCCGGCCTCGCGTGCCGCGGCGATCTGATCTTCCGTGCACTCACTCGTCACCATGCCGATCGGCATTCCGGGCCGCCCCGCACACAACGTCTTCACCAGCGTCAGCCCGTCCATCTCGGGCATGTTCCAATCGGTCAACACGAAGTCGAACGGCTGCGCGTTGTAGGTCGCGAGCGCCTCGGCGCCATTGCACGCCTCGGTGAGCTGCTCGAACCCCGCCGCCTTGAGCGCGCGACACACCAACGAACGCATGGCCTTGCTGTCATCGACGACGAGAATTCTCATGGTCCCTCCGAGTGCAGCGCATGTGCCGCCCCCAGGTGCCCGTCAGGCAAGCCACCGGCCCGGGGTGGGTGACGCCGGCTGGGTCGACTCGGCCTCACGCAACCGTCGCTCGAGCCCGATCGCCGACCCACCCAGGTTCTCGAGCGGCCGTGGTTCGGTGTCGAAGAGCTCGCACGCGAGGCGATCGATCGCGCGCGCCGCAGGGCTGGCCGGCGCGAGCGTCACCAATGGCCGGGACAACGCCGCCGCGCGGCGAACGTTGTGATCATCGGGCAACGAGCCCAGGTACACGAGCTTCGGCGTCGCTGCGGACGTTGCGCACGCCTGCAGTCGACCGAAGGCGAGCTGGCCCTGACGCTCCGAGCGGGTGCCATTCACGACGACGTCGACGACGCGCGCGCCCGTGTGCTCCTGGAGCGCCTGCGCGAGCGCCGCAGCGTCAGAGAGGCTCGTCGGCTCGGGCGTCGCGACCAGCACGATCCGCTCCGCCGACGCCGCAGCGAAGAGCGCGTCACGGCCCATGCCTGGTGGACAGTCGATGAGGACGACGTCGAAGCGCTCCGCCAGTTCGTCCCACACGCCACGCAGTGAGAGCTGCTGACTCTCGGCGAGGAAGGTGAGCGATCGCTCCCCGCTCGCGGCAGGCAGCACCGAGGGCCCGTGCGCGGTCTGCAGCAGCGCCTCGTCGAGATCGGCGCCTTCCAGCACGTCGCCGACGTGCAGGTTCGCCGAGAGCCCGAAGAGCACGTGCACGCTCGCCAGCCCGGTGTCAGCGTCGATGACGACCGTACGAAGGCCACGGCGAGCCGCGAGCACGGCAAGGTTCGCCACGAGGTGCGTCTTGCCCACCCCGCCCTTCCCGCCCGTCACGCTGATGACCCGAAGCGAAGCCACGGGGAGACGTTGTGCAAGCCGAGCGCCGCCCTCGCCTGACGAAGGCAAACGAGGCGCAAACCCGGAAGAGAGAACCAGCGTTCGTGACCCCGGCGAAGGCTGCCGGGCCGCGGAAGACCTGGGGTTTACGGAACGGCGTTGCCGGTGAGCGTCAGCTTCGCGCTCTCGGAGTTCGCGTTCGTCTCGAACACGAGGTCTCCGGTGTGCGCGCCCATGCGAGCGGGGGCGAACGTGACGCTGAAGGTTCGGCGGACCTGAGGTGCCACAGACCCGGTCCCGCCCTGGACGAAGAAGGCGCCGGTGTCGGCGGTCATCACCTTCACGACGCGAATGTCGAGCGCGTCGAGGCCGGTGTTGACGACCGTGAAGTTCAGCTTTGCCGACTCGCTGGCTTTCACGTCGCCGAACGCGAAGCTGGTCTCGAAGACGGCCCCGGCGTCGGGCAGCTCGAGCTTGAGCTCACCGCGGTTGGTGGCCTGAATGCCAGGCTGCTTGCCGCACGCGGCGGCCAGGGTGAGCACTGCGAACAGGAAGAAGCGATTCATCGTTTTCCCTCGAGCTTCGGAGCATAGCCCGGCGCGGTCTCGGCCAACCGGGTCCACAGGGCTTTGGCGCCTTCGACATCACCTTTGGCCTTGAGCCGATCGCCGAGCGCGTCGATGGCCTCAGGCGACTCGAGCGCTGCACGCCACACGGTGTCAGCCATGGGCTTGCCGAGCTTCACGAGGCTCCACGCCATGCCGGCGCGCAGCTTCGGGTTGGTGGGCTGAAAGGGCATCACCTGACGGAAGCCGCCAAGGGCCTCCTGGTACTGGCCCTTCGAGAGCGCGTCCTCTGCGTCGTCGATGAGCTTGGCGTACTTCGCCTCGGTCTCGGGGGTGCTGGGCGCGTTCTGGAAGGCCTCGATGGTGGCCTTGTCGAGCGCGGGCATCATGTTCGGCGCCGCCGCCGCGACCGGAGCAGGCACAGGCTTGAGCTTCGAGAGCCCACCCGCCGCGATGCCAGCCTTCGTGCGCTCGAGCAGCGCCTTCGCGTTGCGCCCCTGGCGGGCCTGCGGAGCAGCTGCGAGGAACTTCTCGAGGTCGACCTTCGCGGTCTCGAGCGCCTTCACGTCATCGGGCGTCTCGTCGACGGTGAGGGCGCCGCGGGCGTAGAGCGCATCGGGCACGTCGTCGAAGGTGGCCAGCACCTTCTCGTAGGCCTTGCGGGCGTTCGCGTAGTCGTGGGCGAGGAACGAGGCGTTGCCATCCATCATCAGCACGTCGGGGACGCCCGCGACCGCCTTGCGGGCACACGCCACCGCGAGCGCGGTCTTGCCGTTCGAGGCCTGCTTCTTCGCGAGCTCGACGAGGTTCACCAGGTTCGCTTCTTTGGGCTTCTCAGGCTCGCATTTCGCTTCGGCGGCGGGGGTCGGCTTGCCCGAGCCCAGCGCCTTCTTCTGATCGGCGTAGAACCGCAGCGCGGGCTCGGCGGCGGCGAGCGCCTCCTTCGCGTAGACCTGCGCGTCCTTGCTGCGGCCCTGGCTGAAGTAGAGCCGGGCGAGCGACGAGGCGATCTCGAAGGGCTTCTCTTTGCCCTTCAAGTCCGGCGTGGAGTCGATCTTCTTGATCAGCTCCTCCGGGTTGGGGCCAGGGGGCGCGGCGTTCTGCGTGAGGGCGAGACTCAGGGCGAGCGACCAGACCGACATGAGCCCGCTCCTATCACCGGACGGCCGCTTCGCTTCAACCCGTTCTCACGGGGAGCGCACATTGACCGGCCTGACAGACCGGCCGCGTGGCGATGCAGTCGGCCAGGCACTGCGGCCGGAAGGGAGAACAGAACGAGGCGTACGCACGGGCGTCGGCGTCGTACTTCGACTTCGACGAGGTGCTGATGGCGTCGTTGGTACAGCCACAGCCATTGCACGGGTCGCCCATGAAGACGGCCACGCAGTCGGCGTCGACGCTGCACTGCTTCGAGTAGTCGACCGGGTGAAGCCCTGTGTTGCAGGCCGAGATCGTCAGCAGCAGCGCCAGCCATTTCACGGGAAGGCCTTGAGCGCGCAGGCGCCGTTCACGCACGCGGCTTCGGGTTGCCGACAGGCGGCGGCCGCGCACAGCACCGGCGGACCGACCCGAACGCAGGCGTTGGTGATGGTGGTGACGTCGGACGTATAGCGGGAGACGTCGGACTGGTTGATGGCCGCGTTGGCGCAGCCGCCGCAGCCGCCGTTGCAGAACTGGCCGACGAAGACGGGCACACACTCAGCGTCGGTCGAGCACGTCTGCTTGTAGTCCTTCGCTTCGATGGTGGTGTCGCAGGCGGTGACGACGAGAGCCGAGAGCAGAATCAGAAGTGAGCGCATGCCGGGTGACAGAGCATTCGGCAGGCCAGCCCCCACGCCCTTCGTTTCGCGGGGTTGGGCCGCGACGGCTCACAGGAAACTGAGAGGTCAGCGGCCGAACCGAAGCGGGTTTCGCGATCGCAAAGCCCGTCGCGGAACTCGAAGTCGTCGAGGCTCCGCTTTTTCTGCGCGCCTTCGGGCAGACGGCCACCGAGTCGTGGAAGACTGTGTCTTCATGTCGCTGGGGAGCGCGCTGTTTGGACAGCGGAGCGAACGCACGGCGGCCACTGCCCTGCTCGATCGCGTCATCGGGGAGGAGCGCGACCGCCTGACGATGAGCGTGTGCCGCGGGCGCCTCGCCATCGCTGCGCTCAACTTCCTCGCGGTCTTCCCCAACTACGGAGCGTCGGCACAGGAGATTGGCTACTCGTCCATCTGGCCGAGCCGGGCGGGTGCCCTCGCCTACCTCGCGATGTCGGCGATCGTGCTGCTGGCGGTGTCTGTTCGCAGGCCGTGGCTTCGCTTCGCTGCCTTCGCACCGGCGCTCATCGATCTTCCACTCGTCGGAACCACCGAGCTGCTGCAGGCGCAGCTCGCCCTCACGCCCGGTCACGGGACGCAGGCCAGCGCCGCGTACCTGATGGTGCTGTCGATGTTGTCGATGCTCGCGCTCTCACGAACGGTCGTGCTCGTGGCCGCGATTCCCACGCTCGGGTTTCTCTGGGCGATTCTCACCGTCGCGGCGGTGCCGCTCGAGATTCGCGTGGGCGCGAGCGTGGCCGCGGTTGGAGCGACGGTGCTCGGGTGGATCATCGTCGGGCAGCTTCGTGCGCTGGTGCGGTTGTCCCGGCAGGCCGACCTGCTCGGCAAGTACGTGCTGGGGGCGAGGCTGGGCACGGGCGGCATGGCCGAGGTCTTTCTCGCGACCTATTCCCCAGAGGGCGGCTTCGAGCGGAAGGTAGCGCTCAAGCGCATGCTCCCCGCCTTCTCCGACAACGCCGAGCTGCTCACGCTCTTCCGTCGCGAGGCGCAGGTCGGCGCGAGGCTCACGCACCCGAACATCGTGCAGGTCTACGACTTCGGCGTGCACGAGCAGCGCTACTTCCTCGCGATGGAGTTCATCGATGGAGCCCCGCTCTCGAAGGCGCTGAAGGTCTGCGTGCAGTCCGGTGAGCTGCCCTCGATGGCGGCGTTGATCTACCTCGCGCACGAGGTCGCCTCGGCGCTCGACTACGTGACGACGCTGCGCACCGAGTCGGGTGCTCCGCTCGGGCTCGTGCACCGCGATCTGAACCCGCCCAACGTGCTGCTCTCGCGAACGGGCGAGGTGAAGGTGGCCGACTTCGGCATCGCGCGCGTGGGCAACCAGCCAGGCATCACCGAGACCGGCGTGATGCGCGGGAAGCTCGTGTACGCCGCTCCAGAGCAGCTCGAAGGCCAGCCGCTCGACGTGCGCACCGATCTCTTCGCCCTCGGACTCTCGCTGCTCGAGGTGGCCAGCGGACGCCGCGTGTTTCAGGGCACGAATGACGTCGAGCTCGCGAAGGCGGTGCTCGAGCACCCGATTCCACGCTTGCGCGAACTTCGGCCCGACGCACCGGCAGTGTTCGAAGAGGCGATCGCCGGGCTGGTGGAGCGGGCGCCCGATCGCCGAACGGCGTCACCGCGAGCGTTGATCGATCAGCTGGCGCCGCTCGTGCGGGAGCTGCGGGCGATGGAGCTTGGACGACGGGAGTGGGCAGCGCTGGTGCCGCTGGTCGAGACGGGAACGCACGCGATGGTGCAGGCGCCGGCCGATCGAGAGGCTGTCACGAAGACGTCGCCTGGCCACCAGCCCTGAGCCGGGCCAGGTGCTGCCCCACGGTCGAGCCGTCTGCGAGGACGAGCTCGGAGGCCAGGAACGAGAGCGGCTCGAGCACGAAAGCCCGAAGCGTCAGGCCGGGGTGCGGCAACGTCAGCCGCTCGCTCGAGTGCGTTCTCGCTCCGTAGAGAATGAGATCGAGGTCGATCAGCCGAGGCGCCCAGCGCGTCGACGACACCCGGCCCATGGCGCGCTCGATCGCCTTCAGCGCGAGCAGGAACGGCTCGGGTTCGAGCGTCGTTCGCAATTCGGCCACGGTGTTGAAGTACGTCGGCTGCGGGGTCGGGTCGTCGGGCGGGAGCAGCGGCTCGGTCTCGATGACGGGCGCGACGGCGACCACCGAGGTCATCGGGAGCGCTCCGATTCTGCGAACGGCTTCGTCGATCTCCGCCTTGCGGTCTCCGAGGTTGGAGCCCAGCGCGACGAAGACCCGCTCGGTCACCGCTTCACCGGGTTCCGCAGCACGCCGATACCTTCGATCTCCACTTCGACGACATCGCCGTCCTTCATCGGCCCGACGCCAGAGGGCGTGCCCGTCGAGATGATGTCTCCCGGCAGCAGCGTCATCACGTTCGAGATGAAGGCGACCAACTTCGCGGGCGAGTGCACCATGTCGCTCGTGCGGCCGACCTGCTTCTGCTCGCCGTTGAGCCGGCAGGTCACCTGCAGATCGGAGAAGTCGAGGCCGCGCACCATCCACGGGCCGCAGCAGGCGAACGTGTCGTACGACTTCGCGCGCGTGTGCTGAATCTCGCGCTTCTGGATGTCGCGGGCCGTCACGTCGTTGAAGCACGTCACCGCGAAGATCGCGTCAGCGGCTTCGGCCTCGGTCGCGCGCGTGAGCTTCTGTCCAATCACCAGGGCCAGCTCGGCCTCGTGCTGCACGTCGTTACTCGCCGGCGGCATGAGAATCGGTGAGCCGTGCGCGTTCAGCGCCGTCATCGGCTTCATGAAGATGAGCGGCTCGACGGGAACCGGCTTGCCCATCTCTTCGGCGTGTTTCCGGTAGTTCTGGCCGATGGCGACGACCTTCGACGCCGCGCTGGGAACGGCCCACGTGATGTCCGTGAGCTCGTGCACCTCGCCCGTTCGGTTCGGCTTCGCCCAGGGCGCATCGGAGAGCACGTGCACGCGCGGCTCCTGCACCTCGACGTACTTCGCGCCCGCCGGAGTCTCGATCCGTCCAAAGCGCGTCGTTCTCCCAGTGCCTGCGTTCACGTCAGCCTCCCAACACGTCAGACATTCCGTACAAGCCCGGAGCCTTGCCCTGAATCCACTTCGCGGCGCGCAGGGCTCCACGGCCGAACTGCTCACGGCTCGACGCGCGGTGGGTCAGCTCGATGCGCTCACCGTCACCGAAGAAGTACACGGTGTGCTCGCCGACGACGTCGCCACCACGCAGCGTCTGCACGCCGATCTCTTCACGCTTCCGCTCGCCGATGTTGCCCACGCGCGAGGTGCGAATCTCTTCGGGCCGACGGAGCAGCGCCTTCGCGATCTCCTCGGCCAGCCGCAGCGCCGTACCGCTCGGCGCGTCCTTCTTGTGGCGGTGGTGCGACTCGAGAATGTCGATGTCGAAGTCCTTGCCGAGGCGGGTCGCGAGCTGCGCGGCGATCTCGATGACGAGGTTCACGCCGATGCTCATGTTCGGCGACATCACGATGGGAATCTCGTGCGCCAGCTCGCCGATCTGCGCCTTCGCTTCGGCGGAGAACCCAGTCGAGCCGACGACGAGCGGCACCTTCTTCGCGGCGCAGCTCTTCGCGTGGGCGATGGACGCCTCGGGCGTCGTGAAGTCGATGACCACGTTCGCGCCACCGAGCGCTGCGTCGAGCGAATCGGAGACCGGCACCTCGAGCATGCCCAGGTGACAGGCGAGCCCCACGTCGAGGCCCACCGCCGCCGAGCCCTTCTTCTCGGTGCCGCCCGACAGCACGAAGCCCTCGGAGTCACGCACCAGCTTCACCAGCATCTGGCCCATACGGCCGGTGACGCCGGTGATGACCGTCTTCACGTCGGGAGCAGGCATGCGTTCCTCACTTCACGACGCCGAGCTTCTGCAGCTCGGTCTTGAGCTTCTCGGTGTTCGCCTCTGACATCGGGAAGAGCGGCGCGCGAATGTCCTGCTGGAAGCGGCCCATCAGGTGCAGCGCCATCTTCACGGGGATCGGGTTCGACTCCATGAAGAGCACGCGGTGCAGCGGCTGCAGCTTGAGCTGAAGCTCGAGCGCGGTCTTCGTGTCCTGCTTGAGCGCGGCGGCGACGAGGTCGGCCATCAGGCGCGGCACCACGTTCGACGAGACGCTGACGACGCCACGGCCACCGGCCGCGATGAACGGCGCCACCACGAAGTCGTCACCCGAGAGCAGCGTCATGCGATCGCCGCAGAGTTCGTACACGTCGAGGGTGCGCAGCACGCTGCCGGTCGCTTCTTTCAGCGCGACGACCTCGGGAATGTCGCAGAGGCGCTTCACGGTGTCGGGCAGCATGTCGACGCCCGTACGGCCCGGCACGTTGTAGGCCATGATCGGAAAGCCGGGGTGGGCCTTGGCGAGCATGCGGTAGTGCTCCACGAGGCCGGGCTGCGTGGGCTTGTTGTAGTAGGGCGTGACGATCAACGTGCCGTCCGCGCCGAGATCGCGCGCCACCTTCATCGACTCGATGACGTCGGCCGTGTTGTTGCTGCCGCAGCCCGCGTACACCTTCGCCCGGCCCTTGTTCACCTTGATGCAGACCTCGATGGCGCGCGCGCGTTCGGCGGCGTTCATGGTGACCGACTCGCCGGTCGTGCCCATGGGGATGAGGACGGACGTTCCGTTCGTCACCTGATCGTTCACCAGCCACTCGTACGCAGCCTCGTCGAGCGCGCCGTTCTTGAAGGGCGTGGCCAGCGCCGTCATCGAGCCGAAGAGCTTCGTCATGGGGTCTCTCCTCGCATCAGGTCCGTCAGGGTCTCTCGCGTCCTCACCACGCGGAAGCGGTCGCCGTCCACCAGCACCTCTGCTGGCCTCGGCCGTGAGTTGTACGACGACGACATCGACATGCCGTACGCGCCCGCGGTCATCACCGCGAGCAGATCGTTTTGCATCAGCGGGGCCATCGAGCGGTCGTGGCCCAGCACGTCGCTCGATTCACAGACGGGGCCGACGAGGTCGACAGTCGACTTCTTGCCCTTGCGCGCAACCACCGGGCGAACATCGTGGTGCGCCTCGTACAGCGCGGGCCGGAGCAGATCGTTCATGCCCGCGTCGACGATGACGAAGTGCTTCGAGGGCGTCTTCTTGCGGTACAGCACCCGCGTGAGCAGCACGCCCGCGTTGGCGACGAGCACGCGGCCGGGCTCCAGCACCAGCGTGGCGCCGAGCCCGCGCAGTGGCTCGATGACCGCCTTCGCGTAGTCGGCGACCCCGGGAGGTGTCTCCGTCGTGTACGTGACGCCGAGGCCACCACCGACGTCGAGGTGCGTGAGCGGAAAGCCCTTCGCCTGGAGCGTCTTGTAGACGTCTCCGACGCGCGCCATCGCCTGCCGAACGGGCCGCGTGTCGGTGAGCTGGCTGCCGATGTGACAGTCGAGCCCCTTCGCGACGAGGCCCTTCATGCGCTTCGACTTCGCGTAGAGGGCGACGGCTTCTTCGACCGGCACGCCGAACTTCGACGTCTTCAAACCCGTCGCGATGTACTTGTGCGTCTTCGCGTCGACGTCGGGGTTCACGCGCAACGCGAACGGCGCCTGCACGCCCAGCTGCCGGCCGACCTTGTCGAGCGCCTCGAGCTCTTCGCTGCTCTCGACGTTGAACATCAAGATGCCCGCGCGCACCGCCGCGATCATCTCGGCTTCGGTCTTGCCGACGCCCGCGAAGACGACCTTGCGAACGTCTCCACCGACGCGGCGCACGCGCTCGAGCTCACCGACCGAGACGATGTCGAAGCCCGAGCCGCCCTTCGCGAACAGCTTGAGCACCGCCAGGTTGCTGCACGCCTTCACCGAGTAGCAGACGAGCGTGGGGTGCTCGGCGAACGACTGCTGCACGACGCCGAGGTGCCGCGTGAGCGTGGCCGTCGAGTACACGTACGTCGGCGTGCCGACCTCGGCCGCGATGCGCGAGAGCGGAACACCCTCGCAGTGCATGGCGCCGTCGATGACGTCGAAGTGGTTCACTTCGGCTCCCGGCAGCACCCGGCGTCGGGCACCTCTTCAGGCGCAGGAGCCGTGGCCTCCAACGGAGCACGTGGCGGGCCCTTGATCCCGCAGGCGGAGAGCACCAACACACCGAGGCAGATGACGCGTCGCAACACGCGGCGCACCCTGCCGGGAAGGCGCAGGCCTATCAAGCTGAACGAGAAGACTGGCGCTGCATCTCTGCCCACACGAAGGGCGAGTACTTTGGGAGCCTCGCTCCAACGGCTAGCTCTTCATAGTGCCGACGGCGCATCTCCCGCACGAGTG
>Ga0075163_10012655_pt1 | contig 10988 bp, 4 predicted proteins | sample JI1023141ADNA_FD_71478 | JGI IMG/M metagenome (GOLD analysis project Ga0075163, IMG submission 71478) | Wastewater effluent complex algal communities from Wisconsin, to seasonally profile nutrient transformation and Carbon sequestration -... | ecosystem: Engineered > WWTP > Effluent > Algae...
GTCGCGAGGACGGCGTCGAGGCCGTCGCCGTCGGGTCGTTCGCTGCGCAGCCAGAGGTCGAGCAGCAGGCCGACGACGCTGCCCTTGAGGTAGTAGCTGACGGAGGCGTTGGGGTAGTCGTCCTGGGGGCGGTAGAGCTTGATCCAGGCGTCGAAGCTCGAGTCGGCGAGCGACTGCTGGTGCCGGCCGGGGACGGCCGCGAGGCGGGCGAGGTCCTCGGCGAGGCGCTTGAAGAAGGTGGCGACCGGCATCTGGCCGCTGCGCAGGACCAGGAGGCGGTCGTAGTAGCTGGTCAGGCCCTCCACGAGCCACAGCTCGCGGGTGTAGTTCTCGCGCTGGTAGTCGAAGGGGCCGAGGATCGCCGGGCGCAGGCGCTTGCCGTTCCAGGCGTGGAACAGCTCGTGCGCGGCCAGCTCGAGGAAGTCGAGGACGCCGTCATCGGCCTCGTCGGGCTCGCTGCGCGGCTGGGCGGGCGCGGCGGCGCGGCGCACGGCCGGGGCGAAGCGCTCGGGGTCGACGCCGAGGACGCTGCCGTGGAGGTGCTCGAGGCCCCCGGCCGCGCCGAGGACGGCGTGGACGATGAAGGTGTAGTCGGCGTAGGGGCGCGTCGGCCAGGTCGCCTCGACCTGGGCGATCACCGGGACCAGGCGGGTCAGCACGAGCTCCGGGAGCGGTTCGCCCCAGACCGCGAGGCGCACGTGCTCGCATGGGGCCGCGAGGCGACAGATCTGCAGCTCGCCGGCCTCGATCGGGGTGTCGAGGAGGGTGTCGAGGTCGGGCAGGTCGAGCGCGAAGCGGCCGGGGGCCGTGCGCTCCTGGCCGGGGTCGGCGGCGAGGCTGACGGCCTGCCACCCGGCGGGCAGGTCGACCTCGACGCGGAACGGGCCGGCGGTCGCGGCCGGGATCAGGAAGATCTGGGCGGGGTGCAGGAACGCGTGGGTCGCGTCGTGGTGGGCGGTGCGGACCGAGAGCTCGTGGGCGTAGATGGTGTAGTCGACGCGGACGCGCTGGCCGGCCGCGGCCGCGATCTGCCAGGTGTCCTTGCTGCGCTTGCCGATCTCGGCCGGCTTGCCGTCGACCTCGGCACGGACGCCGCGGACGTTGCGGGCATACTCGCGGACGAGGTACGAGCCGGGGGTCCAGGCGGCCATCCAGACCGAGCAGGGAGCGTCCTCGGGTGCAGGCGCCGCGGGCGCGTCGAACTCGAGGCGCACATGGACCAGGTGGGACCCCGGGGCGGGGAACGAGATCTGGTAGAGCACCACGCGCTTGCAGGATAGCAAGCGCGCCCGTCGGCACCGAGCTTTGTGCGCGTCGCCCCGGGCGTAAAAAAATTACGGAGGGGCCGGAAAAGCGGCTGCATGCCGGTTTCTAAGGGATGTCCTTGCAAGGGCTGTCGCGCCGACCCGCGCGCCCCCGGCTTCGGCTGGGTGGGTCGTCTCGATGACCTCGCAGATCCTCCGCACCTCACGTGTGAAACTGGCACGCCGCAGTTCCCCGAGCCTCTCGGGGGCTGCGGCGTGACGATTTTAACCGCCGCGAGCAGTCCTCGTCGAGGATAGCGACGCGAGCGCCGGGGACCGGACGCGAAAAAGCCCCCGGACCGAGATCCGGGGGCTTTTGAGAGTGACCCTGCCGGGAATTGAACCCGGGCTTTCGGCGTGAGAGGCCAACGTCCTGACCGCTAGACTACAGGGCCTTGATTGTTCGAGAGCTCGGAGCAGAGGCGAGGTTGTTCGGGGACAAGGATTCGAACCTTGATAGGCGGAATCAGAATCCGCAGTCCTACCATTAGACGATCCCCGAATGTGTCTTTCGGGATCCCGGTGAGCCCCGAGCGCGGGGGAATGTGCCCGGGTTGGCCGTGGGTGTCAAGCACGTTTTTGTCGCGTGGGCGGAAAGTTTCCACGGACTGCGTGTACCGGCGGCGGGTACTCTAGCGGGCGCGCATGACCCTGCGAACCACAGCCCTCTCAGCTCCGGCGGCCCCCGAGGCGCTCCAACCGCGGTTTTTTCGGCCGCTGCAGGCCGGGCGCTGGCGGCGGTGGGCGCTGGCGCTGGGGCTGGCCGCGGTCGCTTGCCGGCCCGCGGGGACGGGGGCGCCGGACGGGGCGCCGGTCACGACGCCGGCGGCGAGCGATCCGAGCGCGGGGCGATCTCTGCCGGCCCACGACGCGGCCGACGAGGGGACGGCGGTCGGGATCCACGGGGCCGTGAGCTCGGCCGAGGCCAACGCCAGCGTGGTCGGCCTGGAGGTCCTGAAGCGCGGGGGCAACGCCGTCGACGCGGCGATCGCGGTGGCCTTCGCGCTGGCGGTCACCCACCCGTCGGCGGGGAACCTCGGCGGCGGCGGCTTCATGGTCGTGCGCATGGCCGACGGGAAGACCGCGGCGATCGACTACCGCGAGGTCGCGCCGGGGGCCGCGTCGCGCGACATGTACCTCGACGCGAAGGGCGAGGTGACCCGCGGGAGCCTCGACGGCGCGAAGGCGGCGGGGATCCCCGGGACGGTCGCGGGCATGGAGCTGGCGCACGCGCGCTTCGGCACGATCCCGTGGGCCGAGCTGGTCGGGCCTGCGATCCGCCTCGCGCGCGAGGGCCACGCGCTCGACAGCTTCCACGCCGAGGACCTGCAAAACGGCGCGGAGCGGATGAGCAAGATCGGCATGAAGGATGCGGCGGCGATCTACCGCAAGCCGGACGGGACGAGCTTCGCGGCGGGCGACACGTGGAAGCAGCCGGACCTCGCGCGCACGCTCGAGCGGGTCGCGGCGCGCCCGCGCGACTTTTACGAGGGCGAGCTGGCGGCCGAGCTGGCGACGAAGGTCCAGGCGCTCGGCGGGATCTGGACCGCCGCGGATCTCAAGGGCTACCGCGCGATCGCCCGCGACCCGATCGTGTTCACGTACCGCGGCCACGAGATCGTCACGATGCCGCCGCCCTCGGCCGGGGGGGTGGTCCTGCGCCAATTGCTGGCGGCGAGCGAGATCCTCGAGATCCACCGCAAGCCCTGGCACAGCGTCGACGAGATCCACCTCTACGTGGAGGCGGCGCGGCGCACCTACGCCGACCGCAACTTCCTGCTCGGCGACCCGGCCTTCATCGAGATCCCCATGCAGCGGCTGCTCGACCCGGCGTACCTGCGCGACCGCCTGGCCGACGTCGACCCGAACAGGGCGACGCCGTCGGACAAGGTCGGCGCCGGGCTGCCCGCGGGCAAGGAGTCGCTGCAGACGACGCACTTCAGCGTCGTCGACGTGGCCGGCAACGCGGTCAGCAACACGTACACGCTGAACACCAGCTTCGGCGCGAAGGTCGTGGTGCCGGGCACGGGCGTGCTCCTCAATAACGAGATGGACGACTTCGCGGTCAAGCCGGGCTCGCCGAACACGTACGGGCTGGTGCAGGGCGAGCAGAACAAGATCGCGCCGGGCAAGCGGATGCTCAGCAGCATGACGCCGACGATCGTGGTCAAGGACGGCGCGCTGCGGGCGGTGGTCGGCACGCCGGGCGGCTCGACGATCTCGACGACGGTGACGCAGATCGTCCGCGCGCTGATCGACTACGGGGTCACGCTCGACGTCGCCGTCAAGGCGCCGCGCGTGCACCACCAGTGGAAGCCGGACCGCATCACGACCGAGCCGACGCTCGAGCCGGCGATCGTCGAGGGCCTCAAGGCCCGCGGCCACGCGATGGGCGAGTGGCCATCGATCGGGCACGCCAACTGCATCGAGGTCGACCCGGCGACCAGGGGCTACCGCGCCGTCGCGGACTTCGGGCGCGACGGCGGCAAGGCCGTCGCATATTGAGCTCGGGGGACGGGCCCCGGCAGGTCGTGGTCGCGGCGGACGCGGTCACGCGCGCGGGCGCCGGGGCACGAGCATCGGCACGCGGCGCATGTAGTCGGCGTAGGCGGGGTAGCGGGCGAGCATGCGGCGATCGAGGGCCGGGGCGCTGTAGAGGGTCAGCAGCGCGGTGATCACGAGCGGGCCGGCGACGGCCCAGCGCGCGTCGGGGTCGGCGGCGAGCGAGCAGAAGAAGAGGCCCCACCAGAACGACAGCTCGCCGAGGTAGTTCGGGTGGCGCGACCAGACCCACGGGCCGCGCTCGCACAGCTGGCCGGGCGGGCGCGGGCTGGCGCGAAACGCCCGCATGTGCCGGTCGGCGGCGGCCTCGAGGACGATGGCGGCGAGGGTGAAGGCGGCGGCGAGGAGGTCGAGGAGGCCCAGCGGGCGGGTGCCGGTGACGAGCGCGGGGTACATCGCCAGGCAGGCGAGGCCGAGCATCACGGTCGGCGCGACGTGGATGGCGAGCAGGTTGACGAGCGGGAACAGCGGGCCGCTGGTGCGGCGCATCTCGAGGTAGCGCCAGTCCTCGTGGTCGAGGCCGCCCCAGGTGCGCCACCAGTGGTAGGTGAGGCGCAGGCCCCACGCGAACACGAGGCACAGGACGAGCAGCTGGCGCGCGGCGGGGGCGGCGAGCGAGGCGGGGTCACGGGCCCAGGCGGCGGCGAGCAGCATCGGCGCGACGCTCCAGTACGGGTCGAAGACGCTGGGGTTGCGGTGTACGAGGCCGACGAGCCACAGCAGCAGCGTGGCGGCGAGGCCGGCCCACGCGCCGCGCAGCGACGGCGCGGCGTCGGGCAGGTGACGCCAGACGAGCGCGGCGAGCAGCGCGGCGGCGAGGTAGGCGAGGAGCATCGTCGAGAGGCCACGGCGCGGCATGTGCGGCCAGATCTCGCACGTCGGCGGGGCGCGGGCAAGGGGGCGGATCCCGGCGCGTGCGCGGAGCGACCGGGCGGCCTGTCCCGGAGGACAGGTCGCGGGCCGGCGAGGGGCGGCCTGTCCCGGAGGACAGGTCGCGGGCCGGCGAGGGGCGGCCTGTCCCGGAGGACAGGTCGCGGGCCGGCGAGGAGCGACCTGTCCCGGAGGACAGGTCGCGGTGACCTGGCCCTTGGGGCAGGTCACTCGCCGACGCGGAGGTAGCGGACGGTGCTGTTGGCGTCGGACTGGTCGTAGACGGCGAGGTGCATCTCGCCGGTGCTGTCGATCGCCGCGGTGGCGCTGCGCGGGACGATGTCCTTGTGGACGAGGGCCGACTGCGGGCCCTCCGGGGTGCGCCAGCCGACGAACAGCTCGCCGCCGACCTCCTCGACCTGGGGCTTCCAGGTGCACAGGAGGTTCGGCTTGACCACGCACTCGGACACGAGCGTGCCGGCGAAGGTGACGCGGGCCCAGAAGAAGCGGACGTCGCCGCCGCGGCTGGCGACCGCGGCGAGCGGGCGGACCTCGGTGAAGCTGTAGTCGCAGGTCTCGCCGTCCTCCTGCGGGTCCTGGTCGCAGAAGATGTCGACCTCCGGGGTCTCCTCGGCGACGACCTCGACGTCCCACGGGCCGGGCTCGTCGCGGTAGGCGAGGACGATCTGGTGGCCGCCGCCCTCGCGCAGCTGGGCGAGCAGGACGTGCGGGACGTCGGGCACCGCGTCGTCCTGGCTGGGCGCGACGGCGATGGCGAGGGCGTCGCGCTCGAGCGCGTTGGAGCCGTAGCTGGTGATGGTCTCCGGGCCGTCGGGGGGCGCGTGCCAGACGGCGCTCCAGTTGCCGCCCTGGCTCGACCAGGCGACCACGTGCGCGCGCTCGGGCACGGGCGAGGCGGCGACCGCGGGGGCGTGCGACTTGCCGGCCAGCGGCATGAACTGCCAGCCGTCGGCGTAGACGCCGAGCTTGAGGTCGTCGGGCTCGTCGAGCGCGGCGAGGAGGATGTTGCCGAGGTCGTCGAGCGCGACGCCGCGGGCCTGCACGAGGGTCTGGCCGAGGATGCTGGCCTCGAGGCTCCACGCGTCGTCGCTGTAGCGGTGGAGCTCGGCCGTGAAGGCGCCGTCGTCGACGACGGCCCGCGGCACGCCGTCGGCCGGGTCGATGACGAGGCCGACGGTGGCGATCGGCATCGGCGTCGGGTCGGTGGTCCACACGCCGCCGGGCGCGCGGCGGGCGTAGAAGCCGTGGTAGCCCTCCTCGGCGACCGAGTAGACGACGTGCGGCTGGCAGTCCTGGCCGAGCGCGAGGCCCGGGGCGTCGTTGCGAAACGCCGACTTCGCGTCGACGGGCTCGTCGAGGCGCAGCTCGCACGGGGGGTTGTCTCCGCCGCACAGCTCGCCGGCGTAGGGCAGCTCGCCGGCCTTGCAGCTCTTCGGCGGCTCGACCGGGCCGCCGGTGGTGTCGGTGTCGGTCTCCGTGTCGACGCCCGCGGTGGTGTCGCCGCTGGTCGCCGCGGTGGTGTCGCCGCTGGTGTCGGCGGTCGTGGTCGTGTCGGCGGTGGTGGTGTCGCCGGCGCTCTCGGTGGCGCCGCCGGACGTGGGGCCGGTGCTGGTCGGCTCGCTGGTCGGGTCGCCGGCGGTGGTCGGGTCGGGGCCGGAGGAGCCGGTCGTGCCGGTGCTGGTGCCCGACGCGGAGATGCCGGGGCCGTCGGGGTCGTCAGCGCAGCCGGCGCAGAGGGCCAGCGCGAGGGGGATGGATCGATGTGCAGTTCTAAACATGGTTTAAGCCGCTCCAGGTCAGCTCGAACCATAGCTTCGATCAGAAGGTGATGCCGACGTCGAAGATGAAGCGGCCGTTGCGGTCGTCGATCGGCTTGACGTTGCCGGGGGCGATGACGTTGGGGAGCAGCACCGCGTAGCCGAGCGCGAGCGTCACGATCTTGATGTCCCACTTGAGGAAGTTGAGGCCGACGCTGCGGCGAAAGTCGCGGCCAAACTGGACCTGCGACCACTTCTGCGTCAGCACGCCGAAGTCGAAGAACAGCGAGTGGGCGATCTTGCCGCCGAGGAAGTCGTTGATGGAGACGACCTGCAGGGCGATGGTCGCGAGGGCGCGGATGTGTCCGCCCTGGGCGACGTAGTGCAGGCGCTGGACCCCTCCGCCTTCGTCGATGGTCTCGATGTCGACGAGCATGGTCTCCGGGAGCAGGCCGCGGACGCCGAGGTCGACGGTGCCGCCGCCGAAGTAGCGCCAGATCTCCGGGACGCTGGTGGTGTCGGTGCCCGGGAGGCCGGGGAGCGGGATGGCCTGGCCGTAGCGCAGCGCGTAGCGGAAGTTGAGGCGGTTCTGCGTGCGCGGGATCGGGATGAAGTGCTGGAAGGAGAGGTCGGCGCGCAAAAACCAGTCGATGCCGCCGAGGTAGGGCGACGCGAACTTGAGGTCGGCGCTGGCGAGCACGCCTTTTTCGGGGTTGAAGGGGTTGGGCTCGGCGTTGGTGTAGGTCGCGCCGACCTGCAGCGCGCCGGTGCGGTCGGAGACGATCGCGTCGCGGCGGTTGACGATCGTCGCGTTGCCGCCGAGCGGGACCGCCGGGTCGAACGCCGGCTTGACGACGTCCTGCGAGATGTTGGACCGCTGGATCAGGTAGCCGAAGTACATCTGCCACTTGCGGTTGATCGGGTAGGTGAAGTTGAGCGTGCCGATCGCGACGTCGATGCGGCCGCGCGCCGGGGTGTAGCGCAGCTGGTACTGGCCGCCGATCTCGAGGGTCAGCGGGCTGGCGAAGATCCGCGGGCGGACCAGGCTGGCCCGCGCGCTGCGCTCGTAGCAGCGCTGGCCGGCGCAGTCGCCGAGGAAGGGCACGCCGGCGGGCACGTTGCTGGTGTTGAAGCCGAAGTGGCCGATGGTGTCGAAGTTCCAGCCGGTCCCGAACAGGTTGGGGAAGCTCGGGTGCAGGAACACGTAGAACGGGTCGAGGGTGGCGAAGCCGAAGCCGCCCTGCAGGTCCATGGCGACGTCCTTGGCCTCGCGCATCTCCATGACCTGGTGGACCACGCACTCGCCGGACTTGCTGTCGAGCTCGCAGCCGACGGGGTAGGGCGTGATGTCGACGCTCTCGGCGACGCCGAGGCCGTCGATGTTGTTGCGGGTGGTCTCGGCCTCGCCGCGGTTGTAGAGGTCGCCCTCGCGGAAGGTGAACTGGCGGCGCAGCGCCCAGCCGCGGGTCTTGAAGTTGCCGCGCAGGAGGGTGTCGCCGAACTTGCCGCGCTTGCCCTCGTAGACCGAGAGCTCGGCCTCGACCTCGACGGCGGTGCCGCTGGGGTAGGCGGCGCACATGCCGATGTCCTCGTCGGCGAGGCGGCGCGCGTTGGGCACGGCCTTGACCTCGTTGCTGGCGGGGTCGGTGTAGAGCCAGCGGATCTCGGCGTCGGCGACGGGGTAGCCGCTGTTGCGGTAGCGGTCGACGACGGCCTGCTCGACGTCGCGGTCGAGGCTCGGCGTCAGCGCGACGCCGCCGGGGCGCGAGTCGCCCTCGCGGCGCAGCGGGCTGTCGGAGAAGATGCGGCGCGAGCCCCACGCGCCGTCGGCGTGGACCGGGAGGTCGCCGATGTTGCGGTCGCCCGGGATGGCGACGTCGAGGTAGCGGATCTGCTCGTCGCGGCGGGCCGTGAACACGCGCGGGCCGGGGTCGACGTCGATGCGCACGTAGAGGTTGGCGCGCCCGCGCTTGCGCAGCTCGGCGAGGCCGGCGGGGCTGAAGTCCCGCTCGGCCCACGCGGGGCTGGGATCGCGGCGCAGGATCGTGGCGACGTCGACCTCGGAGTGCTCGCCGTCGCGATCGAGGCCCTCGGGCCAGAAGGCGACCTTGACGCGGGCCCGCGCGCACATGTAGCCGCGCTCCTGGTAGCGGCCGATCAGCGCGCCGAGGTCGTCGACGACCCACGCCTCGGTGAAGCGACCGCCGCGCTTGATCTTGCGCTCGCCGTCGAAGTCGCGCTCGATCGCGGCGGCGATCCGCGGCGGCACGGCGCCGCGGGCGACCTGCTGCTGCACGCCGCGCACGGTGACGACCGGGCCCTCCTTGATCTGGAAGTAGAGCGCGCCGGGGGCCTTGGAGCCGAACTCCTCGTAGCGGCCGCGCACGGTCGCCAGCAGGAAGCCCTTGCTCTGGTAGTAGGCGCGCAGGTTGGCGGCCTCGCGCGCGGCGGCCTGGTCGCTCGGCGACTCGCGGCGCTTGAACAGCTGCATCTGGCCGCGCAGGCGCAGGTCGGAGTAGCTGCGGTTGCCGAGGAAGGAGGTCTTGACGCCGCGGCCGAGGTCGACGGTGACCTCGAGCGGGAGCTTGTTGCCGGGCGGGACCTCGCCGCGGCGCAGGTCCTCGTAGGAGGTGTCGATCTGGATCTCCGGGTAGGGCAGGCTGAGCTGCGGCGCGGCGGCGGCCTGGATGACGTTGTCGCGGGGCTCCGCGTAGCGCCGCTCGGCCCGCTCCTTCGACTCCTCGATGGACTCGCGGGTCAGGCGCGCGGGGAACGGCGTGGCCTTGATGCGCGGCCAGAAGGTGCGCCGCATCCACCGCTGATCGGAGGTGGGCATGTTGCCCTTGACGGTGATCTTGCGCCACGGGACGCGGTAGGCCGGGCCCTTGGCCAGGTATACGTGGAGGTCGACCTCGTCGTTGCGGCGCCCGCAGACCAGCGCGAGCGTGGCCTTGCCGCGCAAGAAGCCCTTGTCGAACATGAAGCGCTCGAGGCGGTCGACCTCGTCGGCCTCCCACTGCGCGCAGGCGGGGTCGTCGACGGCGCAGATCGGCGGGCGGTCGGGGCCGCGGGCGGCCTTCGGGGTCGTGCACTGGCCGTGCGCGAGCGCGCCGGGGCGCGCGGAGACGCTGAGCTCGCGCTGGACGTCGCGCTTCGACAGCGGGATGTGGCCGTGCACGCGGACGCGGCGGATGCTGCGGCCGGGCTCGACGGCGACGGTCAGCTCGCCGGCGCCGTCGGCGAGGAAGCGGGCGCGGTAGCCGAGCTGCTGGAGCTGGGCGGTGACGGCCTCGGGGCTGAGGTTGCCGGGCTCGAGCCCGAGGATCTTGCGCAGGCGCAGGCTGCTGTCGCCGGCGAGGTACTTGCCGGCGATGCGCACGTGCTCGACGTTGGCGAGCAGGATCCCGCGGTCCTCGTTCTCGAGCGCGGCCCGGGCGATCAGCTCCTGGACGTTGTTGCCGGTCGGGACCAGCACGAACACGTAGCCCTCGTCGGCGGTGCGCTGCAATTGGTAGTGCAGGAAGCCGGGGTCGCCGCCCTCGAGGCGGACGGCGCAGGCGGTGCCGCGCAGGTTGCTCTGGCGCTCGCGCGTGCCGACCTCGAAGCCCTGCTTCTCGAGGCCGTCGAGCACGGCGTCGATCAGGCGCATCGGGTCGGCGGCGCTGTCGATCCGGGCGCAGCGGCCGGGCGCGGCGGCGGGGGCGTTGTCGGTGCCGGCCTTGGCGTCGGCGGTCGCGGCGTCGGCGGCGGCGTCGAGGTCGGGCGGCGGGTCGACCTGCTTCGGCGCGGGCAGCTCGTCGTCGGGCGGCGGTGGGGGCGGGGCGTCGCCGGCGACCTCGACCGGCAGCGGGCCGTCGGGGCCGGGCGCGGCCGTGGGGACGTCCGGGGCCTCGTCCGGGGTCCTGGGCTCGGGTGGGGCGTCCTCGTAGCGCTTGATCTCGCCGGGCTGGGCGGGGGCTGGCTTGCTCGGGGTCGTCGGTTTCGTGGCCGGGGTGCGCGGGCTGCCGGGGGGCTTCGCGGTCGGGGGTTTCGACGGCGGCGGGGTCGGTGCGCGGCCGGGCGGGCCGACGGGGTCGGGGTCGCCGGGGGCCTTCGGGTCCTCCGTCGGCGATTGAACATGGCGCAGCAGGTGCGGCGGGTGCCACGGCGAGGCCGCGACCGGGCGCGCGAGCGCGAGGGCGGCGAGGGCCGCGAGCGCGCGGGCGAGGCGGCGGGCAGCCGCGGGGCGCCTAGCGCAGGCTGGGGAGCTGGTAGTCAAGGCGCAGTTCGAGCGATCGCTGGCGGAGGGGGTCGAAGATGATGCGCTCGTTGAAGTAGGAGCGGCGGTTGTCGCGGAACTCGAGGGTGGCGCTGTCGAGGAGGCGGAAGCGGACGCGCCAGTCGTAGCTGTTGCGCAGGAGCAGGCCGGGGTAGCCGCGGGTGTAGCCGGCGCCGACGGTGAGGTTGCCCCAGTCGGAGCGGAACCACGGGCGCG
>Ga0075163_10012657_pt1 | contig 10988 bp, 12 predicted proteins | sample JI1023141ADNA_FD_71478 | JGI IMG/M metagenome (GOLD analysis project Ga0075163, IMG submission 71478) | Wastewater effluent complex algal communities from Wisconsin, to seasonally profile nutrient transformation and Carbon sequestration -... | ecosystem: Engineered > WWTP > Effluent > Algae...
CCGCCGATCGCCACTGCCAGTTGCGGGAACTCGTCTCCCAACTCTGGGTAATCCCGACTAACCCACCGGGGAAGGGAGGGAGACGCAACGCAGTCGACGTAATCGGCTAGACCAGCAACTTGCCCTCGGCCGAGGCCCTGGATCATTGGCAAGTTCGCGCCACCTCCCGTGAAAACCACTTCTAGGGTGTTTCCGCCAGCTTCCCGAAACCACGAAGATTCGATTTTCGCGAGCGATCGCGTGAAGTGCTCTCGAAGCTCGCTCGAAAACCGCTGCAGGTCCGGGTCCGCTAGAAACTCCTCGATAGTAACCTCGCCTCGCGTGTCATCCGCCAGTTCAAATGAAACGACCTGATCCCTGAAGAGCCGTTCCTTGAGCACACGCTGTTGGAGAGAAAGCGTTGCTCGTATCCTGGCTAGCAACGACGCGTCTAGGCCAGGTCTATCCGCCAGCACCTTTCGAAGAATCAGTTCCTGAAGAATCCGATCGACCTCGTTGCCGGCCTTTCGTAGGGCGTGGACCGAGTTCGGGACCAGGTACATCTTGAGGCCCAACTCTGGATCCACGATCAACGCAAACGTCGCGAAATCAGTCGTGCCCGCACCAACATCAACGATCGTCAACAACTTTCGGCTGCGTCTTTCAGGCTCAAATGAACGGAAGCGGCTACCGAATGCAGCCACCGGCTCAACCTCTGGCTCGGCTACCAGATGAAGTACCGCAGGGAAATTCGCCGCCGCGCTTCGAATAGCATTTGCCGCGTCGGACACGGTGATCCCCTCGCGCCACTGCCCACTGAAATGGTCGGCAAGCAGGACAGCCTCCGAGTAGTGCCTTGTTAGAGTCGGAGCCGCCCAGCGCCTATGATCGTCTGGGAAAACTGGGGTGGTAAACCGGCGAGTAACGTAGCGAGAGATACCTTGCGCTTCTAGCTCGCTCGCCGCCAAGTCCGTTAGATACGCCAAATAGAGGCTCAGAATGTCGCCTTCGGACAAGCGAATGTCCGAAGGATTTAGATCTACGCCTAGGATAGTCGCCCGCAGGTCGGCGCCTGGATTCGCGTTCGTAATGATTGCCTTGAAAGAATCGATCCGGCGTCTGGAACCTTGCAACACTGCCAGCTCGCTTCGGTTGGCGGCGTCCTCTCCGAAATAGATTCGCTCGTCGTCTCCGATAAACATGCAAGACAAGACGCTGTGCATCGTTTGAGACCCAGCTCGCCTGCCGACCGCGATGTCGACCAGATTCTCGTCAGTTCCCCGAGTCGCAAATGCCTTCGATCTGGCAGTGCCAAAATCCAAGCAGAGCAACACGTCAGGGTCCTCAGCCGCCCGCACGGAAAGTGCATTGCCTCGTAAGACGGCCAGCGGCGCGCCCGAACCGTTGCTTTCTGCGTCTCTTCCTTTCAGCCGCTCCTCGACGGAACCAACCCTTCTAGCGACATCTGCGACTGTAGCTTCGATCGCATCAACCTTGGCGACCAGACTTCTCAGCAGACCGAGTAATTCGGATTCGTTCGACGTCATGCTAAATCCCCGATAGGTTCAACCACGGCCCTAAGAACAGTTAACGCGCTTCCATCAGCCGCAGTGCGCTCAACGAGCGGCGCAACGACCTTAACCCTTGCGATACCTAATCTGTGTCCGCCAACCAGCTCGTGGGCCACTGGCGAATAGGGGATCACGTCTCCGATTTGGTGTTTGACTCGCATCCCCCTCTTGGTTGCCAGCGAATCAATCGCCTCAAGAAGTCTAAGCACGCCCCTACCTTCGCCATCAGGTGAAGAACCCCGCAAGGACGCCGCCCCGACCAGGATTCCCGCCAGCTCGAAGTCAGAGCCCGCGTCCCTTGCTTCGCTCATCGACGTGAGAACCGGAGTTGAGCGGGTGCGACCAAACTTTGAAATCCACTCGCGGATGTCCGCCGGCAGCTCGGGGTGCTCCGTCGCGATATTTGCCGAGATAGCCTCCGCCTCCTTGCGGTTCGCAGCGAAGATTTGCAGTGCCTCAAGGAGCTCGCCGTCCGCGACGTTCTGTCTGCCTAGAAGGACAATTGCACTCACGAGTATTGCAAGTAGTCCTTGAGCCGGAGCTGTCTTCTTGACAAAGCGAGACCAGTGAGGAGGAGTCATCCAATTTCGGATTGGCCCAAGAGCTCGATAAATTTTTGGGTCCGCAATTGTCGCAACCTGAGTTCTCGCCAGGTCAAAGACAAAACCGCAACTTTCAGCCGCAAACTCATTCAGCGCTCTACCAGCCGCAGGCACCCCGCTGGTGAAACCGCTCAAGAGAAAGGACTGAATAGCTTTGCCAATGCTCTCACCAGCCGTTACCGATCCCGACACTAGGGCAGGCCTCAAAGCCGCGACTACTCGCTTCATTCGTCGCGTCGCGGATTCAATTGGTTCGTCCGTCTCGAACTTGAGCTTACCAAGCTCCACGGCAATCAATTCCAGCGCTTGGTCCAGAGGCAAGAGCCTAAGTAGCGTTCGCGAGAGACCAGCTCTTGCCTTCTCAGCAGTCTCTTCATTTGCTATGCCGCGAGCGCAGTAAGGCGCGATCCAAGGAGCATTCAAGTCCTCTAAACTGAGCGCCGCATAGTACCTAGATTCTCCGTCCTTCAACCTATCGAGGGGAGGGATCGGACTCTCCAACTGGCCGCGCGTTGCATGGCGCACCATGGTCATTACCGGCTTTGAGGCAGATCCCATCCGAAAGAGAGCGGCGATACCTCTCAAGAATTCCTCGTCAGAGGATTGGCGAAGGAGAGCGGTCGCTCGAGATATTCCTTGGGCAAAACGCTCGTCAGAACGCACTTGGTTGACGGCATTCTGCGCAAGTATGCCTTCCGCAATTGCGGAAAACTGCTCGAGGCGGTCCAACGCCGCGAGTTCCGAAAGCGCCGCCTCAAATTCCCCGACTGCCATTGTTTCGCGTGCTCGAATAGTGGGACACCCAGATAGGTTAACAGGCGTTCCGCTAGGTCGCTATTGCCAGCGACCTAGCGTGACTGGCGCGGAGAATCTTCGAAGGAAACGCGAAGCTCGTTATCGCGCCGCCACGACGTTTTGCCGCCCGGGACCCGCCCCGAATCAGAGCAGGCGGACGAAAGTTAAGACGCGTTCTGGCGGGTAGGCTCGAGCATACTCCATGGCAATTCGGTGCTTGGCTGCCGCGAACCAAACGTCGCCGGCGACTTTACGCGCGTGTAAGCCGCTGGCATTGGCATGAACTACATCGAAGGCGGCGGAACGATAGTCCACAGCCAATGGCGGTCGGCCGATGTCATCGACCGAAGGTGCCTTGAAGCAAAAGGGGCGGCCGTGGCGCGTATGGCATACCAACCACCCGGGCCAAACATCCAACGCAATCATTCGTAACGCCGTAGCGAGCAGACTTGTCTGGAACTGCGCGGCCAATGCTTCCGCTATCGACCATGGCGGCTTGTTCTTGATGAGGTCAGCTGCCGGCACGAATAGGAAACGCGGCATGAGAAGCGACGCCGCATACTGATCAGCATCGAGCTCGAACCCTCGAGCTTCCGTTATCGAGCCCTCGATCTCTTCGGCTCTACATAGCATCAAACGGCCTCGGTGTAGCTGCCAATGCCCGAGCTCGTGTGCGAGTGAAAATCGTCGACGCGCAGGACTTTGCGCTGAGCTGACGGTAAGTACGCCCCGATCGCCCTTCCCGACAATTCGTGCGTCGCATCCGGTCAGTGGCGCGAACCGCACCGTCAAACCACAGTGCCAAGCAATTGTTTCGAGATCTATTCCGTCCGCCGAACTGATGCCTAGCGAGCGGAGCAGTGACTCAGGCGTATTCACTCTTTCAGTCTTTTAGCGATAGCGTCCAGGTCGTGTCCAAGCGCCTGGAACTCACTTAAGATGGATAGTACTTCGCTGTCTGGAAGCGCTTTTCCGCTGCGAAAAGCTAAAGAAAACTTTTCGCGAGATGCAGAATCGCTCTGCACGATCTGCTCTAGCACTGCTCTTGCTTTTTGAACAACTAACTCAGACAACGTTGGTTGTGAGAACCTTGATCTGGCTGCTTCCATCTCCGATCTTGCGCGCAAGAATCGTAGCCGCCCCGCCCGTTGGCGCGCGGCCGCCAGCACTGCATCCCGATCGACATTGACCGGTTCAGCATCGGCCGGCAGGTCGTCGACATCAACGTGAAGGAAATTCAGCAAGCGCAGGTATTTCTGCGACGGGCGTTCACTGCTGCTCATGTCAGTTCTCCCGTTTGCCAATTTTGCGAACGATACGCTTGCGCGCGGCGATGATCTGTTCGGCACTCAGTCCGGTAACGATTTCCAATTCCTCTCCCTCGTAGCCGGCGAGCGCGCCGTGCATCACATCCCGGGCCGCCGGATCGCTGGCGAGAAACGCGCCCACTTCATCGAGTTGCTCTGTCAGCCGCACTTCGTAGGCTGGGTCAGCATGCGACATCTCGCCATCGCCATCATCCAACACAAAACCATCAACGGCTTCCTGCCATTGCACCTCGGGATTCCGGCCTCGTGCCTTGCGCCAAGCATGCAGGACACTCTTCATCGTGCTGACCAGCTGGGTACGTAACGCAACGTCTTTCCGCCACGTCCGGTCGCCCAGGACCGTGCGGGCGAGCGCTTCTTGGACCAGGTCATCGGGCGACACCACGTCGCCCAGGCACATGCGCCCGGCGCAGGCGCGCAGGTAGCGCAGGTCCTCCGCGGTAATCGCCTCAAGGACGTCGGCCTGGCCGGCACCCCCGGGCGGTTGCTCAACTTCACTGGAATCCGCCAATGCAGCCTCCTTTGTTTGATAGGGCTCCGCCGGGCGGCATTTTCGGACGCGTGTCCGAAACCAGCCCTCGGTGGAGCCCTACTAGGTGACGACCCTCCCAGTCCGGCGAATCTCAGTTCGTGAGACCGCCCCCGGCTATACGGGGTGACGGGGGGGGGGGGCGCCCGGAACGCAACCACCTACACGAGGACAGGGTAATGGATCGGCTGGACTGGATGTACATGAGGGCGCTGGTGCCGTCGGGCTTGGTCCTGACCTTCACCTTGGCACTAGCGCTGGTGCTCAGGCAGGCAGGGACATTTCCCTTCCTGGCTACCTTCGCGGGGTTCGCGCCGTGGGTGTTCCTGGGCGGGATCGGGCTGGCCGCGTTGTTGGCTAGTGAGCCCATGTACCGGTTCTGGCAGTGGGAGCGGGGGGAGGGGCTGCGATGCCCCAACTGCGGTGGCCCGCTGGGGGACCTCATCGACGGCCGCTACGGGCCTTACCACAAGTGCCAGTGCTGCAGCGGAAACATCGCCGCGCGGCGGGTCCACTAGAACTTGCGGGAGAGCGTCACCAAGTAATGAAGGGCAGCCGCGGGCCGGAGCGGCTAACCAAGAGTTGAGCTGCCGGTAAGCCAGTGTCAACAGCAGGGCGAGGGGACCTCCGGGTCGGATCGTCCATAGCCCGATCAAGGAGCCAATACCCATGTCCCATCTCGCCTCAGTTCCCAACGACCTCGTCAAGGGAATCAATGTTGACCGCCCCCTCCCCGACCCGGAACTGGGGGCGCTGTGGAACTCCATCGTTCTGGATGCACAGCTCAAAGAACAGCTGCTCGGACAGGCGGTCCTCAACTTCACCATCCGCCGCAAGGTCTCGCGCACGGTGCTGCCGCTACACGGGGTGATCCTGCTCGTCGGTCCGCCAGGCACGGGCAAGACGTCACTGGCCCGCGGGCTGGCTCACCGCGTCGCCGAGTCGTTTAAGGGCAAGGAATTCCGTCTGGTCGAGGTGGAGCCCCACTCGCTGACCAGTTCGATGATGGGCAAGAGCCAGCGCGCGGTGACCGACTTGTTCTCGAAGACCATCGCCGAGGCGGCGCTGCGCGGGCCAACCATCGTGCTGCTCGACGAGGTCGAAACGTTGGCGGCCGACCGCGCCAAGATGAGCATGGACGCCAACCCGATCGACGCCCACCGCGCCACGGACGCGGTACTCGTCCAGCTCGACGCCCTGGCGCAGCAGTATCCGGACCTGCTCTTCGTCGCCACCAGCAACTTCCCCAAGGCGGTCGATAGCGCCTTCACCTCGCGGTGTGACCTGGTCCTCGAGATCCCGCTGCCTGAGGCGGCGGCGTGCCGGCAGATCTTGGTCGAGTGCTTGAACGGCCTTGCGGCGAGTTACCCGGCAATGCAGGCGCTTGCCAAGTCCAAGGAGTTGGACGCCTGCGCGGCGGCCGCGGTCGGCTTGGACGGACGCGCCATCCGCAAGACGGTGGCCGCTGCATTGAGCAGCTCCCTCTCCATCGCGCTGAAGCCGGACACGCTCACGCTGCCCGTCCTGCGCGACGCGCTCGAGCGCGCTCGCAAGATGCGCACCGAGGGAGGGCTGCAGCGATGAGCACCGTTCGTCGCACCATCCGCAGCGTCCCTTACCGCGACGCTGGCGCCACCTGGGGCGTCATCGTGGAGCTGCTCACCCGGGGCAATAACGCGGCTGCGGCCGCGGAAATGGAAGCAGTGGCTGGCATCGCCGCGAGCGTAATCGGCGATGGGGCCCCACGCTCGGCGCCGATCGTGGTGACCTGCGACGGCCCGCGCACTCGCGTGTATTGCACATACGACGAAGATGCGCTGGACGAGTCGGAGGCCAGCGAGGAGCCGCTCGGCTTCGATCCGCTCAAGGGCAATTGGGCGGTTTCGCTGCCGTGCCTGGCGGACGACCTGAAATGGGTACAGGGGGCGCTCAAGAGCAAGAGCACCCGCATCACCGCGCGCGATGCTGCCATCGGCATCGAACTGGCGGAAGGCGCGAACAACCAGTCGGCGACCGACGCGTTGACGCTTGACCTGGAGGGCCTGCTGAAATGAGCACTGTCAGCGTCTACTCGTACACGCATTCGGTCCGCTACGTAGCGGACAACATCCTCACGAGCCTGAAGAACATCCTTCTTCTCAGCGGGCTGAATCCGTCGAAGTTCGTGGAGGGCCGGGAGAGCAACTTGCGCGCGCTCACGGCATGGATGGAATCCGGCCACCTGCGTAGCGTGAAGCTCGAGATCATTGACCCGAAAACGGACAAGCTGGTCTTCCGGTGGGACCTGGAGATCGTCTACAGCTGGTCAAGCGGCGACGGTACCTTTTGGACCGACACTGCGCAGCTGCGCTATGCCATCGCCAAGGAAGGGCTGGCGCCCAGCGAGTGCAGCTATTCCCTGCTGCTGACCGTCGCACCGGGCGCGCCCGAAGTATTGGGCTGGGGCGATGCCACGGGCCACTCCACGGCCGGCATGGTGCCGCAGAGCTTGGGGACCACAATCGAGCACCAGGGCCTCGGCGCCAACGCCACCTACTGGAGGAAGGCCGGATGATCACCTTGGACGACGCCTTCCGAAAGTTCCGCTCGCGACTTGAGCTCAACGAAAGGGAGCAGAAGAACGCTAGTGCTCGGCATACTGAAGTGCGCGAACACGTTCGTAGCAAGTTTAAGATCGAGTGCGATTTCCTGACCGGCTCATACGCGCGCTACACCAAGACCAAGCCGCTGAAGGATGTGGACATCTTCTTCGTGCTGCAGGAAAGCGAGCGCGGCTATCGCGAAAGGCCGCCGTCCGAGATCATCGATGCCTTCCACAAGGCGCTGGTGGAGAAGTACGGCGACAAGAAGGTAAAAAAGCAGGCACGCTCGATTTGTGTCGACTTCGGGGTAGACGTGGACGAGGACGACAACACCAACTACCGCATCCTCAGCGTCGACGTTGTGCCGGCGTTCCGAGCCGCGGTCGACTACGAGATCCCGGACACCACGTCTGGGAAATGGATCAAGACGAACCCGGAAGTCCACGCCGACAAGGCAATGGCCGCCCACAAGAACTATTCGAACGAGTGGAAGGGCCTTGTGCGTATGCTCAAGTACTGGAACAACAACCCGAAGCACGGCGAGAAGCCGGTGAAGCCCTCCTTCCTTCTGGAAGTGATGGCGCTCGATTGCCTGCACGGCAAGTGGGGAGGTCAGTTCGACCGCGAATTCCAGGGCCTATTCGCGACCCTGGCCAACCGCATTCACGATAGCTGGCCGGATCCGGCAGGCCTCGGTCCTCCCGTGAGCGACGGGATGGACGCGGCAAGGAAGAACCGGGCCAAGTCCCTGCTAGAGGCGGCCGGGCGCGAGGCCACCTTGGCGATTCACCTGGCACGGCAGGGCAAGCACGGCGAGGCGCTCGATGCTTGGCGTAAGCTGTTTGGGCCGAAGTTCCCCAAATCATGAGCAAGGATGCCGGAATGAACACGCCGCAAGACGATACCGCCTGGTTGCGCGACGCGTTCGTGGGCGTGCAGGAAGAGCTCACTCTGAAGATTCGTCGCGCGGCGCAGTCGATCGGCCACGCCGGCACCCAGGGCAGCGTGAACGAGGACCACTGGATCGAAGTGTTCCGCGCTTACCTGCCGGATCGCTATAAGGTCGAAACCGGCTTCGTAATCGACAGCGCGGGAGGTCGTAGCGATCAGATAGACATCATCATCTTCGATCGGCACTTCACCCCCACCCTGCTCGACCAGCAGCGGCATCGATACATCCCCGCCGAGGCGGTGTACGCCGTATTTGAGTCAAAGCCGCACTTCGACAAGAGCTACCTGGAGTACGCCGGCCAGAAAGCCGCTTCGGTGCGCAGATTGGTCCGCACGTCCGTGCCGATCTCGCACGCGGGCGGTACTTTCCCGGCTAAGGCTTTGTTCCCCATCGTCGCTGGGCTCGTGGCACATCGCTCCAGCTGGGCAGCTGGCTTGGGCCCGACGTGCCAGAAGAACCTGCCCGTGGCCGCCGAGGAGCTCTTGGATTGCGGGTGCGCTCTGGACGATGGCGCCTTCGATACGTTTGGTCCGGCCTTGCAGATATATCCAAGCGAGGGCGGTTTGATCCGCTTCCTCTTTCGCCTGTTGTCCAAGCTGCAATCGCTGGGGACCGTGCCCGCCATCGACTGGTCGGCGTATGCGAGCGTCGTGACCAGCATTGGTGGTACCGCCGATAAGAGCTGAATGCCTTCGGCATCCACGCGCGAACCTTGTCCCGAAGCCCGAACCGGCCCGTGGTGCGCACCTACGCTCTATTGCGTTATGGAGGAATTGATGACGCCAGACGAATACCTGTTTGCCATCCTTGCTCGCGAGCGCGTCGACGCGTCACCCACTTCTCCAATACTGGCAGCAGCAAAGAAGGCGCTGATGCCAGTACTGGTGCCATGGGGCGGTCGCTACTTGCGTAGTGTCGAACCGAGCGGATCGTTCGCCAAAGGGACGGCGAATCGCAGCGGTACGGACATTGACTTGTTCCTTTCGGTGTCTCCCGAACATCCTGAACCGCTCAAGGTGCTCTACGAATCTCTCTACGGCGCACTTTCGTGGGCAGGATACGAGGCGCGCAGGCAGGATGTCTCCATCGGGTTGCGTGTTGACGGAACCGATATCGACCTTGTCCCCGGCAAACAGCAGACGGTCCTGACCACCGATCACAGTCTGTACCGCCGCAAGGCCGACACGTGGACCAAGACGAATGTCCTGTCGCACATATCACATGTTAGGAACGGCGGCCGCCAGGCGGAAACTCGCGTCATGAAGCTCTGGCGCAATCAAGCCCGACTGCAATTCCCGTCCTTCTATCTGGAACTTGCGGTCATCGAGGCGCTTCGTGGAAGCTTGGCCTTGAGTTTATCCCTCCGCGTCGGCGAGGTTTACCGATATCTCGCCGGGCCGTTCGCGAGCGCGCGGTTTGTAGATCCCGCCAATACCAACAACGTGATCTCAAACGACCTCACTGTGGTCGAGAAGAACGCGATCAGGTCTGCCGCGTCCCGCGCCCTGCAGACCCAATGGGGAGACCTTGTGCGATGAAGCACTTCAAGATTGGCACCGTCTTTAAGCACCTGCACGAGCAGGTGGAGCGCGACCTGGCGACGGCACGCCAGGCGTTGGCACACCCGACGGACAAGGGCGATGCGAGCGAGTCGACGTGGATCGAGCTCCTGAGCGAGTATCTTCCTCGTCGATATGTGGCAAGCAAGGCGCACGTTGTTGACGGCCGCGGCAAGGTGAGCGAGCAGATCGACGTCGTCATTCACGATCGGTATTACTCACCGACGGTGTTTGCCTTCAAGAATAAGCTCTTCGTACCCGTAGAGAGCGTGTATGCCGTCTTCGAAGCTAAGCAGGAGGCTTCGAGTACGACTATTAAGTGCGCTCAGAAGAAGGCTGCTAGTGTTCGGCGACTGCATCGATCCAGCGCGATGGTGAAAACGATTAACGGTCCTGCCAACCGCGAGCCGCAGCCGATTATTGCGGGTCTACTGGCCTTGTCTAGTTCGTGGAACCCCCCGTTCGGCGATGCGTTCAAGCGCCAACTAGACGCTGACTTGGATGGCGGCATCCTGGACATTGGTTGCGTCGCGAGCCACGGATGGTTTCATCGGTCGACGGCGGGCATTGCTTCGCTTGAGGTCGCACCCACGTCCGCAACTCGATTTCTATTTGGGTTGATGGCGCGATTGCAAGATATGGCAAATGTGGTTCCGATAGATTTTCGCGCATACGCACGTCACATTCCCTAGCCACTGTTCGACTCAGGCTGCCATAACCTGAAATAGTGGGTTCTGGCACTGGGGTGAAGTGCTCGAGCGATGGCAACTCCAACTCAATCCATAGTGAAGCCGATTGTTTCGGCCGCGTTTGGATCGGAAAGATAGTCATCGACTGCGAGAAAACTCCTCCCGAAATTGTTCAAAGACAGCAGGAGCACATACGTTTCCGTTTCACCATTCTCGGCCACCGGGACGATCCCCTTGGGCGGCTCGTACCAATCCTCGAAACTCTCTCCATAAAAGATCTTTCCAGTCTCTGAGTCGCGACCCTGATAGCTGTTTGCTTCCCAAATGGACCAAACGCCCTCGCGATATTCCTCCTCGTCGACTGCGAAGTCGGCCCACGGAAAAAAGTGCTCCAACATATCG
>Ga0075163_10012658_pt1 | contig 10987 bp, 7 predicted proteins | sample JI1023141ADNA_FD_71478 | JGI IMG/M metagenome (GOLD analysis project Ga0075163, IMG submission 71478) | Wastewater effluent complex algal communities from Wisconsin, to seasonally profile nutrient transformation and Carbon sequestration -... | ecosystem: Engineered > WWTP > Effluent > Algae...
CGGCCACTACACGAATCAGACATTGAACGGCGAGACGTACAAGCTCTTTGCCACGGAAGAAGCCACGGCCACTGGCGTGCTCGGTGAGTTCTACTGGCGCGTGCGCAATGGCGAGAAAGCCGTGCTGTCGGACTACATTTCCCCGCCGCGCATTCTCTCGAAGGAAGACAACCGCCAGCTCAAGGACATCACCTGGTCCGGCGGCGAATACATCGATCACACCGAGGTGCAGGCCGCCTTTATCCGCGATGCGACCAAGCTCCCCCGCCCTTCCGGCATCTACCTGAACCAGCCGAATCCCCACCAGCAAAAGTGGCGCGAGGTGCGCGGCAATTTCGTCATGCTTGTGATCGTCTATGCGATCCTGCAGTTCCTCTTCCTCGGCTACGACTCGCAGAAAAAGGTGATCGACTCAAACCTCTCCTACGATGCCAAAGCGACCGACAAGACGCTACTGACGCCGAAGTTCAAAGTCGATGGAGCCTCGGCACCACTGCACGTCATCGCGCAAGGCGGATTGCAAACGGACACTTATCTCGGCCTCAAAGGCACGCTCGTGAATGCCGCCACGCAGCAGACGATCCCGCTCGCACTACCGCTGACGAACTACACCACAGCGCCCGGTGGCTCGCGGCAGGAAGTCACGCTCCCAGCCGTCCCCTCCGGCGAATACTACCTGCGGCTCGATCCCGACGCCCCGTCCACACTCGCCGCTGCACCCGTGAGCCTCAGCATCACGCGCGGCGGCTTGTTCTGGTCAAACTTCTGGATGGGTCTCGTCATCATCTGCCTCTGGCCCCTGTGGGTGCTGCTGCGCAGTGCCGGATTTGAAAAAAGCCGCTGGATGGAAAGCGAATACAATCCCTACACGATCAACACCGACGACGAATAGATCACCGCCATGAAACACCCGATCTACACCACCCTCGGCATCCTCGCCTGCGCCTACCTCGCCACGGCGAACATGCGCGGCTGGTCGCTCTTCCAAGCCTCCGCCAATCGCTCCGCCCTCCACAACACCGCCTACCGCTACCGTCCCGCCTTCAACTCATCATCCGGCGGCGGCTGGTCCTTCGGACACAAGTAATCCGCTCTCTACTGAACACTGAAAACTGAACACTCAACTCCACCACCCATGGACACCACCATCCTCCTCAACTCCGTCATCTACGCGCTGCTCGGCATCGTGATCTTCGTCGTCGGCTTCGTCATCGTGGACAAGATCACGCCCTACGACCTGTGGAAGCAGCTAGTGGAAGAAAAGAACACCGCCCTCGCCATCGTCGTCGGTGCCGCAGCACTCGGCATCTGCATCATCATCGCGGCGGCGATTCACTAGATGTCGGCTGACAGTCCAGTCACGCCACACCCAGCCTCGGCACGTCCTTGGCTGCTGCTGCTCTCGGTCTTCGCCATCGCGACGTGCGGACTGGTCTATGAACTCATCGCCGGCACGCTCGCCTCTTATTTGCTCGGCGATTCGGTCACGCAGTTCTCCACCATCATCGGCGTTTATCTCTTCGCGATGGGCGTCGGCTCGTGGCTCTCGCGCTTCATTAAAGGCGATCTGATCGCCTTCTTCATCCGCGTCGAGTTTCTCATCGCGCTCATCGGTGGCTGCTCGGCGGCGATCTTGTTTCTGATGTTCGGCTGGGCCGTGTCGTTTCGCATTCCGCTCTACGGCATCGTGTTTCTCATCGGCACGCTCGTCGGCATGGAGATTCCCTTGCTGCTTCGCATTCTCGAAGGCCGCTTCGCCTTCAAGGATCTCGTCTCGAACGTCTTCAGCTTCGATTACGTCGGCGCGCTGCTCGCCTCCCTGCTCTTCCCGCTCGTGCTCGTGCCGCATCTCGGGCTCGTGCGTTCGGCGTTTCTCTTTGGCATGATCAATGCCGGCGTCGGGATCCTCGCACTCGTCATGTTGAAGGATGAACTGAAGAAGGCTCGCGGCCTTTGGCTCACCGGTTGCGCCACCACCGCCTTCCTCGTCTTCGGCATGGTGCAGGCCGACGCTGTCACGCGCTGGGGCGAATACGCCGCCTTCTCCGACCCGGTGATCTATTCCGACTCCACGCCCTACCAACGCATCGTCATCACAAAGAATCGCGACGACCTCCGACTCTACCTGAACAGCAATCTCCAGTTCAGCAGCCGCGACGAATACCGCTACCACGAAGCCCTCGTGCATCCCGGTCTCGCCTCGCTGCCCGACGCACGCCGCGTGCTCATCCTCGGTGGCGGCGACGGACTCGCTGCTCGCGAAGTGCACCGCTATCCACGCGTCGAGAATATCACACTAGTCGATCTCGATCCCGCGATGACGCATCTGTTTGCCACCCAAGACATGCTCCGCGCGCAGAATGGCAACTCGCTCACGTCGCCGAAGCTGCACATCGAAAATGCCGACGCCTTCACGTGGCTCGCGCAGAAGCGTGAGCCATTCGACTTCGTCATCATCGACTTCCCCGACCCGTCGAACTTCTCTCTCGGCAAGCTCTACTCCACCTCGTTTTACCAGCGACTCGCACAGTCGATGTCGCCCAACGCCGCACTCGTCGTGCAAAGCACCTCGCCCTACGTCGCTCGCAAATCGTTCTGGTGCGTCGATGCCACCCTGCGCACCTGCGGATTTCAGACGCGCCCCTATCACGCGCTCGTGCCCAGCTTCGGCGAGTGGGGCTTCATTCTCGCGAGCAAAACGGCCATCACCGCGCAGCCAGCCTTGCCCGCTGACCTTCGATTCGTGAACGCCGAAGTGCTCGATCAGATGTTCCGCTTCCCGCCCGACATGGCCCGCGTGGACACCGACATCAACCGGCTCAATAACCAGGCTCTTGTCCGTTACTTCGACGAAGAGTGGGCGGAGTATTTGCATTGAGATGAACGCGGCGATGAGCAGGCGAGCGCAAAAAGTAGTCCAGGCACTCCGTGACTGGAGTCTCGATCCCCGTTCCCTCCGAAGCCCGGCACGATCGAGAGCTTTCGTTTTCTCCAGTCACGGAGTGCCTGGACTACCTTTGTCATGAATCGCCGCCGCTTCATCCAGGCTTCGGCTGCGGCACCGGCGTTGATGCTCGGCTCGTGTAGCAAGCAAACGATCCCCGGCTCCATCATCGGCGCGGCCCATCGAGCGGGCCACATGCTCCGCGATGGCAAATCCATTTCCACGCCCACGAAAACCGAGAAGGCCGATGTGCTCATTCTCGGTGGCGGCATCGCTGGACTCGCTGCGGCGCACCAACTCGCGAAGAAGAGAATCACGGACTTCCTCGTCCTCGATCTCGAATCACAAACCGGTGGCAACTCGCAAGGCGGACACAACCAAGTCTCCGCCTACCCGTGGGGCGCGCACTACGTCACGCTGCCGGGACCGGATTGTCACGAAGTGCGCGAGTTGTTCGAAGAGTTCGGACTGATCACCGGCCACGACGCGGCGGGACGACCGATCTACGATGAGTTCACGCTTTGCGCCGACCCACACGAGCGACTCTTCATTCACGGCCAATGGGAGGAAGGCATCGCGCCCACCACCGGCCTCACGAGCGACGAGCAACGGCAGTTCCGCGAATTCCACGATGAGATGCACAAGTGGAGCGAGGCAACCGGCTCCGATAGCCGCCCCGCTTTCACCATCCCCGTCGATCGCAGCTCGCGCGATCCAGCGATCCTCGCCCTCGACCAGCTCACGATGGACGCATGGATGAACTCAAAAGGCTGGACATGCGACTCGCTGCGCTGGCTTGTCGATTACAGTTGCCGCGACGATTTTGGCGGCAGCATTGACGAAGTCTCCGCATGGGCTGGCATTCACTACTTCGCTTCCCGCCGCCCCGATGCAGCCAATGCCGATCACGATACCGTCCTGACCTGGCCCGAAGGCAATGCGTGGCTCGCCAATCGACTCGCATCGAGCGCAGTCGATCGCATCCGCACGCACGCGCTGGTTGCTCGGGTCACAAGTGAGTCATCAAACGTCATCGTCGATGCCATCGACACACGCACTGGCGAAGCGACACGCATCACCAGCCGGGCTGTCGTGTGTGCGATGCCGCGCTTCATCGCGCAGCGCGTCATCCCTTCGCTCAAGCCACTCGATCAGCCGCCTGTCTATTCGCCATGGGTCGTCGCCAATCTCACGCTCGATGAATTGCCGCCGAGTCCCGGCGAGCTTCCTGCATGGGACAGCGTGGTCTATGGCGGCCCGTCGCTCGGCTATGTGAATGCCACGCATCAAAACCTCACCGCCGTGCCACGCGAAACCGTCATCACACACTACGAGGCTCTCTGTGGCTCACCACCAGCCCAACTCCGCGAATGGATGTTCACGCAAACTCACGCGCAGTGGTGCAATCGCATCTTCTCCGCACTCGCCGCGCCTCATCCCGATCTCGCCGCCCACGTGCAAAACATCGACATCTGGCTCTGGGGTCACGGCATGATCCGCCCAACTCCTGGCTTTATGTCTGGCAACACGCGCGCCGCCATGCAGCAGCACCAGCCACCCATCTTCTTCGCCCACTCCGACATGAGCGGCCTGTCGCTTTTTGAAGAAGCTTTCACTCGCGGCACTCATGCGGCAGATGAAGTGATCCATTTTCTCGCCTGACATGGAACCCCTCGCCAAACACACGCTTCTCGATTTCCACGGCTGCGATCCCGCCGTGCTCGCCAGCGCCGACACGCTGCGACCGCTCGCGCTCGAAGCCGTCCGCTCCGCCGGTGGCACCATCGTCACCGACATCTTCCACGGCTTCAGTCCTCACGGCGTCAGCGGCGTCATCGTCATCGCCGAGTCCCACGTCGCCATCCACACCTGGCCCGAGCATGGTTTTGCCGCTGTCGATGTCTTCTCGTGCAGCCCAAACCTCGATCAAGAAGCCATCGAGCGCGCCTTTGCTGTTGCGCTGAAAAGCCAAACCGTCACACGCCGCATCGAGCCACGAGGACCGTGAGCGCCCCGTGGAGCGCCCCGTGGAGCGCGAGTATTCTACTCGCCTAGCTCTCCCGAGCGCACGAACAGTGAACAAAGTGGCGAGTGGTCTTCGACACACTCGCGCTCCAGCCCCGACCACTACGCAATGATGTCCTTCAGCACATTCCCATGCACATCCGTCAGACGGAAGTCGCGGCCGCTGTAGCGATAGGTTAGCGCTTCGTGATTGATGCCCATGAGGTGGAGCACGGTGGCCCACATGTCATAGACACTGCATGAGTTCTCCACGGCCTGATAGCCAAAGTCATCCGTGGCTCCGTAAACGTGTCCGCCTTTCACGCCGCCGCCAGCCATCCACACGCTGAAGCCATACGGATTGTGATCACGCCCATTGTTGCCCTGCGCGAAGGGCGTGCGGCCGAACTCGCCGGCCCACACGACGAGTGTGCTTTCGAGCAGGCCGCGCGCTTTGAGATCCTTGATGAGCGCGGCGATGGGCTGACCGATTTGATTGCCCATTTTGCCGTGGCCGTTCTTGATGTCGCCGTGGTGATCCCACGGATTCGCGCCGTTTCCGCCGCCGAGATTGTAGGCGAGCGTGCTGAGTTCGATGAAGCGCACACCGCGCTCCACGAGTCGCCGCGCCACCAGACATTGCCTCGCATACGCCGCCTTCTTCGGCTCGGGATCGTCGAAACCGTAGAGTTTCTTCGTCGCCTCGGTTTCTCCGCCGATGTCACACAGTTCCGGCACGGCGCTCTGCATGCGGAAGGCCATCTCGTAGTTTTTGATCGCGGCTTCGACCTGCGTGTTCGTGTCGATGGATGCGGTGAAGCGCCTGTCCATCGCGCCGATGAAATCGAGCCGCTGGCGTTGCAGTGATCCCGGCTCACGCGGCTGAATGTTGCGCAGCGGTTCGCCCTCATCCGCCTTGATGATCGACGCCTGATGCTGCGCGGGCAGAAATCCGTTTCCAAAATTCCCCACACCGCCGTGCGGCACCGCCGCGCCACCAGATTGCAGCACCATGTAGCCCGGCAGGTCGCGCGACTCGCAGCCGAGCCCATAGCTCGCCCACGCGCCCGCACTCGGGAAGCCGAGGAAGGGAAAACCGGTGTGCATGAAGAGATTCCCCTGCGCATGCTCGCTGAACTTCGCGGTCATCGAGCGAATCACACACAGATCATCCGCCACATCACCCATGTGCGGCAGCATGTCGCTGATTGGCAGACCGCTCCGGCCGTATTGCTGGTAGCTCCAGTGCGCGGGTTGCACGGTTCCGTTGTTGTTGAACTGCGTACGCTGCACCGCCACGGGCATTGGCTTGCCAGCGTATTTCTCAAGTAGCGGTTTCGGATCAAAGGTGTCCACGTGCGACACACCGCCGCTCATGTAGCAAAAGATCACGCTGCGTGCCTTCGGCGCATATTTCATCGCCCGATGCGCCGCGTGCGATTGCTGCTCGGAAATCAACGCGGACAAAGCGGCGAGCCCGAAGCCATTGGAGGCCCGGGCTAGCAGTTGGCGGCGGGACAAAGTAGTCCAGGCACTCCGTGACTGGTGTGGGGAACGTGAACGAATGCTCATTATGGATCGAAATCTGAATGGTGTACGATGACTCCAGTCACGGAGTGCCTGGACTACCTTCTGCTGGCCTCTGGTGCCAATGAAACTCGCCCGCCTTCAAGCGGGCTTTCTTGGGATTTTCGGCGATATACTTTCGGAAATTCTCAAAACTCCCCGCATTGCGAACGATGTGATCGTAACTCTCGGGCTGCCAGAATTCACCCGAGCCGCCGATGCGCTTGTTGACCTCCGTGGAGGTGTATTTCTTCCACGAGTAGCACAAACGCCTCATGTCACCGCGACCAGGAATCCCCGCAAGGAGATGCACGTGATTGGGCATAATGACGAAATCACCCATTGCGCAACGCACACCATCAAAGTGGAGCAATGACTTAGCGATCAAACATGCGAGCCCAGGATCCCGAAGAACGCACGCGCCATGGCACTCATCGAGATTGTCGTGCCAGTTGGAAGTGAACTGCTGATGGTACTCCTTGCGAAGCAGATCGGGGAGACACTCGATCTGCCACGACAAATCCGGATTGCCCGGATTTATGCTGTGGCGTTGGAGCCATTCTCGCCTTTCACCCATCCAGCGATCCATCACTTCTTTCGGAATCGAATCTTTTGTGCGGAACGTGATGAAGTAGGTCGCGCCGGCTTGTTCCCAATGCGGGAGGTTCTGATGCGTGATCTCGACCGGAGCGTCGGGGTTGAAGAATTGGAAAGGCGTTGCCGGCAAAGAAGGTAGTCCAGTCACTCCGTGACTGGAGTCGCTTCGATTGCTGGTGGATGAAGACTTCATCGTTAGAGAACGGATACTCCAGTCACGGAGTGCCTGGACTACTTTGAGCGGTTTACTTCAAATAGATGAACTCCTTCAAATTGATCAGCGACAGCGCCAGACTTCCCCAAGTCTGATCAGCACCTTCGAGTTTGCCAATTTGCTCGCGGAGGACGGTTGCATTTCCGTTTAGAGCTTCGAGTTGCTGACGCCAGACCTGGACTTCGGCACGCTGCTGATCAGGAAGCGTGGCCAGCACTTCGCGGTCGGTGACAGATGCGCCCTCGGCCTTGCGGGAAAGAGCGACTTCTTCCGCCTTCAACGCGCGATCGTAGAGGCGGGCGCGGAGGATGCTGCCGCGGAGGAGCTTGTTCCCACCTCCGCTGCCATGGCGACAGCCGAGCAGCACTTCGCTGACGCCAGCTTCAAACGCAGCGGGACCATCACTCTTGTAGCTTTGGCCGTAGGGCATGCCATCGCGATAGGCGGTGATCTCTCCATTCTTCGCATATACGACGGCAAGATGGACGGGCCGTTGCTTCGCATCCTGCTCTGGCGGGCCATTCAGCGACTCGGTGCGCTTGAAGTTGTTACTTCCGGCCACCCAGCATTGCGGATCTTTCTCACCGAATACGATGGAGTCGAAGATCACGCCCCGCGTGTCCTGCACGGTCAGCACGCCACCACCGCGCTGATTCGTGTCGTCGAGCATCACCCAGGCTTCGAGCGTCTTGGCGGTGAGTTTCTTTGGCAACGGCTTGCTCCGGGCGTGGGACTTGCCACTGCCATCGAGAACGAGCGCGCCATTCACGATGCGTGCATTGCCTTCGAGCGTGAGCGGCAGTTGTCCCTTCAAATCCTGCGGTCCGTCCTCGAAATCCCACTCAGCGAGTGGCACAGGTAATTTCTCTGGCGGCGGGGCCGCGGTCTTGGTGCCCAGCTTGGCGCGCACAGGGCCCAGCACAGCTTCGAGCTTTGCCGATAGTGCCTTCGATTGCTCGTCGAGCTTTGCCAACTCAGCGCGCTCGGACTCGCCCGCCTTGCCGGACTGACCGACAAATGAAACGCAGCCTGCGAGTTCGTCAGCCGTGGGTTTGCGGCCAAACGCTTCCACAAACATGCGTTCGACCCGCTGTTCGTCGCTGCCCTCCAGTCTGCGCCCCCACCTCAACGCCCAGGCTTTGACGCGGGGGCTGTTCAGTAGCGTGAGGGATTGCGCGGGCACGTTGGTTGCATCGCGACGACCACGAGTGGCGGACGGCACGGGCGCATCGAAGACGGTGAGGAAGTCGTCAAGGTTGTTGCGATTGACGTTCACGTAAACGCTGCGGCGCGACTCACTGCCTCCCACTGGCTCGCCAAACATCGTCTCGTCGAGCGAACCGGCGAGGGAGAGGATGCTGTCGCGGATGGCTTCAGCTTCGAGGCGACGGACGGAGAAATGACTGAGCAGCTTGTTGTCGGGATCTTTTTCCACGGCGCCAGCCGGAGCGCGATCATCGCATTGGAAGGTCTTTGAGGAGACGAGAAGCTTGATGAGACTCTTGATCGATCCGCCGCTGTCGATGAATCGCTGCGCGAGAAAATCGAGCAACTCGGGATGCGACGGCAGTTCGCCGAGGCGGCCGAAGTTGTCCGGCGTGGCGACGATCCCGCGACCGAAAACGTGATGCCACGCGCGATTCACGATCACGCGCGCGGTGAGCGGATTCGACCAATCAGCGAGATGCTCTGCGAGTTGAAGACGGCCGCTGTTCGACGGTTTGAAGGGCTTGGAGTCGATGGCATCGAGGAAGTAGCGCGGCACGATCTCGCCCGGTTGCTTGTGATCGCCGCGCACGAGCAGCGCGGCGTCGCGAGCATCTCCTTCGAGCACGCCCGGAGCACGCGTCGGTTGCGGCAACTTCGCTTCGATCTCGCGATATTTTGCTACGAGCGATGCGGCAGCCGGAATGTCCTGCGTGAGCTTGTTTTGCTGCAGCAGTGTGTTCAGCGCGAGCGCCTGCGAATCGGTGAGCGTGTTGCTTTGCCATGCTGCGATGAGTTCGAGCGCGGAAGAAGACTGACTGGCTTTCTTCGGATCGCCGGCGCCCGCATCAGCACGAGTGATGACCACGTCGGTGATGCCAAACCATGAGCGCGCGTCGTTCTTCGCCTCCGCTGGCATGTCGGCTGCGGTGGTGCACTGGATGAAAATGTCGTCGCCCTTCCAGTATTCGAGGTCGAGCTTGTGCCAGCGGAGCGTGCTGTCATCCGGCTCCTTGAAGTCCTTGGCCTTATGAATCGTGCCGGTGCGCGGGTAGTTTTGCACGATGTAGCGGGCGCGAGCACCGCCGCCGCCGCAACTGCGAATCCAAAGCGTGCCGCCTTCGCAGCGGAACGTCGGCGAGATGAGCACCGCGCGCTCTTTGGTGGACACGAGATCAGTGAAAATGCCGGACGGGTGGATGCGCTCGATCATCTTCCCGCCTTCGAGAGCGACGCTGAACTCACCCGGCTTCGTCACGCCTTGCGCGATGGCCTTGCCGTCGGAATGCCACTGGCCAGTCTTGAGATCGAAGCGCTTCACGATTGATGACGATGCGAAAGACGGCGCATCGTCCGACAGATTGGCGGTGATTGCTCTGGCTGCTGAGTTTTTCAGCCACGCCTTGGCGACGGTGTCTTTGATCTGCTGCTTCAGCTTCACCAACTGCTCGCGCTCCGCTTTGCCACGATCGGGGAGGTTCACGTCGATCACGGCCGGATGCGTGCTCGTGAAGATTCCGAACCACGAATAGAAGTCGGTCTGGCTGATGGCATCGAACTTGTGATTGTGGCAGCGCGCGCAGCTCAGTGTGAGTCCCTGAAACGCCTTCGACACGGTGTCGATCTGGTTGTCGGTGAAGTTGCACATCTCATCGAGCGTGTCGGTCGGCGAGAAGCCGTGCAGCACCATGCGAAGCTGCGCAATGCCGAGCGCGCTCTCGTTCGTGCCGTCGATGATGCGTGGCTTTGGCAAAAGGTCGCCAGCCACGGCTTCACGGACCATTTGAGGATACGGCACGTCGCTGTTGAACGAGCGGATGAGGTAATCGCGATACCGCCACGCATACGGGATCGGCGGATCGCCCTCGCTGCCATACGTCTCGGCGTAGCGCACCCAGTCCATCCAATGGCGCGCCCACTTCTCTCCGTAGCGCGGCGATGCGAGGAGCGTGTCGATTGCGGATTGTGGATTGCGAATGGCGGATTGGAGTTGTTCGGGCGTCGGCGGGAGACCGGTGATGATGTAGTAAAGGCGACGGACGATGGTGGCTGCATCGGCAGGCGGTGATTGCGTGAGGCCGTTCTCTTTAAGCTTCGCTTCAATGAGCTCATCAACCGGATTACCTACCGCTTTCACGACAGGTGCCTTCACCGGCTGAAACGCCCACCATTCCTTTCTCGTGCCGAGGATCGTCTTCCATTCGGTGGCCTTCGCGAGTTCGTCCTTGCTCGGCGCTTTGTCGCGCGGATCGGGTGCGCCGTCGTTCACCCAGCGCTCGAAGTCGGCGATGACCTTGTCATCGAGCTTCGCGCCTGCCTTCGGCATTTTTAGATCGTCGTGCTCGTGGCGGATCGTCTGGATGAGCAGACTCTTCTTCTCATCACCGGGAATGATCGAGTCACCGCTCTCGCCGCCTTTTTGCCAGCCGGAACGCGAGTCGAGCAGCAAGCCGCCT
>Ga0075163_10012659_pt1 | contig 10986 bp, 12 predicted proteins | sample JI1023141ADNA_FD_71478 | JGI IMG/M metagenome (GOLD analysis project Ga0075163, IMG submission 71478) | Wastewater effluent complex algal communities from Wisconsin, to seasonally profile nutrient transformation and Carbon sequestration -... | ecosystem: Engineered > WWTP > Effluent > Algae...
CAGCGCGATTGCCATGCAGAATGCCTCGACCCAGTTTGCCGATGGTGGTGAGTTCGGCATGGGCGCTGAAATCGGCATTTCCACTGGCAAATTCCATGCGCGCGGCCCGGTTGGTGTTGAACAACTGACAACCTATAAATACATCGTCCGAGGCCATGGCCAGATCCGCCCCTAATCCTCACGAGGTCTTCCGCTGGAACGGAATGCGTATCGGTCTGCTGGGCGGGTCTTTCAATCCGCCGCACGCAGGTCACGTTCATGCGTGCCTTGTGGCGATGAAGTATCTTCAGCTTGATGCAGTATGGTGGCTCGTGTCGCCGGGCAATCCTTTGAAATCAAAGTCAGGTCTGCCGCCGCTTGAAGAGCGTGTTGAGATGTGCCGCGATCTGACATCGCATCCTGACATCATCATCACGGATATCGAACGCGAGCTTGGCACCGTGCGCACCTTCGACACGGTGACCGAGTTGCAGAAGAAGTTTCCGAAGACGGATTTCATCTGGCTCTCGGGAACCGACCTCGCCTATGAGTTCCATCGGTGGTATCGCTGGCGCGATCTTCTGAAACTTCTGCCATTTGCTTTTATCGGGCGCCCGACGAAATCGGGCCTCGTCAGAACCAATGCCGTCCGGCAGATTTCCTCACTGCGGCAGATCACCCTCAATCAGGGGGCGCGGTCCGCGCTTGCCTCAGGTCAGGTCTTCTGGATTTTCGGGGAACCCCTCAATCCCCTCTCCTCGACGTTGTTGCGCCAGCAGCAGGGAACAAATGCTGCCTCGCAAATGGTGGAATTTGCAGGAAGGCCGTGAAAGCGGTAAAATAGGGTATGTGATGAGTCTTGCTGAAAGACAAAGAACAGGAGAGTCGTTGAGACGCCACTGCACATATAATTCCCCGTTATTTTTCAATCAGATAGACTTTTTCTGTGGTCCGCACTTGAGCTGTACGGGCCATATTGCTATGTTCTGTCAACTCAACCAAGGAAAGGAAATACACCGCATTGGGAACAACTAAGACCACCGAGGGCCAACAAGGCCCCGAGCATCTCAAAACATTGATCTCCAGTGTTCTGGATGACAATAAAGCACAAGATATAGAAATCATCGACCTCAAAGGCCTGACATCCATTGCTGATTACATGATCGTCGCCACAGGTCAGTCCAATCGCCAGGTCATCGGCCTCGCGGACAAAGTTTCAGAAAAGATCAAGGAAGCCGGATACTTCTCGCCACGCGTTGAAGGCATGCCGCATGGCGACTGGGTTATCGTTGATGCGTACGATATCATCGTCCATATCTTCCGCCCGGAAGTTCGGGAGTTCTATAACATCGAAAAAATGTGGCGCCCGGAGCCGGCCTTCCAGCCATCCCAGCCCCAGCGTCCAGCTGCCAGGACATAAGCAGGATACAGACTGAATTAAAAAGCCCGCGCGCAAGCTGCGGGCTTTTTTATGCGCCGAATCATTCTATAACTGAGGTCATGTTCAAAGTAGACGTGATCGTTATTGGCAAGATTAAAAAAGGCCCGTGGTACGACCTTCAGGAAGACTACCGCACGCGCACGCGCTGGGGTCTCACGATCCACGAACTTGAAAGCAAAATCACCGACGAAAAAGAGCAGCAGAAGGAAGAGCAGAAACTCATCCTCTCCAAGCTCGATGAAGACTCGTTTGTCGTTGTGCTCGATGAACGCGGCGACGGATTGCGGAGCCTCGATTTCGCGCAGACGATCCAGAAAATCCAGAATACCGGAACCAACAAAATCACCTTCCTGATCGGTGGCGCCTGCGGCTTTACCGATGAAGTACGCAACAAGGCCAATATGCTGCTAAGCTTCGGGCAACAGACCTGGCCTCATGTCATGGCGCGTATCATGCTGCTGGAACAGATTTACCGCGCCCAGCAAATTCTCGCGGGCCACCCGTATCACCGGGAAGGATAAAGCGATCATGCGTTTCATTCTCCCCGCCCTTCTCTGCTTTGCCCTTCTGTCGTCCCCCGCACTGGCCGAGCCGCCTCTGCCCCCTAAAAAAATAGAGTCTCTCTCTGTTCTGAAAGAGAAAGTGCAGACTGAAAAGGAAAAGCAGAAAGAGCTGGATCAGAAAGCAAAAGAGCTTGAAAGCAATCTGAGCGAGATCAAGGGCAATCTTGTCAAAACAGCGCGTGAAGTCCGCAAAAGCGAACAGACCATGCAGACTTTAGAACTGCAAATGGCGGCCCTTAAAAAGAAGAAACTGGAACTCAACTCAGACCTTGCATCTGATCGCGCATCCCTTTCGAGCCTGATCATTGCGCTGGAGCGCATCCGCCGCCTGCCACCTGAAACACTGATTGCCAAGCCTGGGGCTCCGCGCGAGACAGCGCAAGCGGCAACGGCCCTTGGGGCCATCCTGCCTGAGCTGAATCGGCGAGCCGAAGCCTTGCGGGTCAAACTGGAAGAACTAAATGCAGTCGAAGAAGACCTTGCGGACAGTCAGCTGGAACTCAAATCTACCTATGAAGGACTCAAGACCGAGAAGGCCAAAATGGATGGTCAGCTTGCCTCCCGCGCTTCGCTTTATGCCAAGACCCGTCAGGATGCCAAATCCCAGCAGCAGGCCGTGGAAAGCGCCTCCAAGGAAGCTGCCGATTTTGAAGACCTGATCCGCAAAATTGAAGAGAAGAACCGTGAGTTGCGGGAACAGGCCGATGCCCGTGCTGCCAGCAAACCATCTGCCCGTCCCCGCGCCCATGAGAAAGGTCTGGATGAACGCAAACTTGCCGCCACTCTGCCATCCCTTGGCGATGCCCAGCTTCCGGTTTCCGGAATCGTGCGGGTTCGGTATGGCGAGGAAGACGAGATCGGAGCCACCAGCCAAGGCGTCCGGATTGAAAGCCGTTCGGGTGCCGTTGTCGTGGCCCCTTTGGGCGGGGTCGTTCGCTATGCCGGACCGTTTAAATCGTATGGAAATATTATCCTGTTAGAACACAAGAATAATTACCATAGCCTTATTGCAGGATTGGGCAAAATTGATACAGTCGTGGGGCAAAGCGTTGGGTCAGGTGAACCTATCGGCAGTCTGGGCTCACAGACGGGCGTACGTCCGTCTGTTTATTATGAGCTCCGTCTGAACGGCCAGCCAATCGACCCCGCCCGCAAATTCAGCGATCTCGGAACTTGAGATTGATCTAAAGATTCTTAATTGTCTTCTTATTATCCCGTCTGCCGCTTCAGGAGTATTTCATGCGCAGCTACCTTACCTCCCTTCTCGCTCTTACCATTCTCGCGTCTCCAGCTGCCTATGCTCAGGAAAAACCCGCAGATAAACCAGATGCTGCAAAAGAAGCGGATGTGAAAGCCGCTCCGGTCAAACAAGACCCAGCAGAAACATATCGCCAGTTGAACCTTTTCGGTGATGTGTTCGAACGTGTACGCGCTCAGTACGTCGATCCGGTTTCTGATGAGAAACTCATGGAGTACGCAATCAACGGGATGCTCTCGAGCCTTGATCCACACTCGGCCTACCTTGATGAAAAAGGCTTTGGTGATATGCGCATCCAGACCAAGGGTGAGTTTGGCGGCCTTGGGATCGAAGTCACGATGGAAGAAGGCCTCGTCAAAGTCGTCTCCCCTATCGACGATACTCCGGCTTTCAAAGCTGGTGTGAAATCAGGCGATTTCATTACGCATCTTGATGGCAAGCCGATCATGGGCCTGAGCCTCGCTGAAGCCGTTGATGCCATGCGCGGTAAAGTCGGCTCCCCGGTTGAACTCACCCTGCGTCGTGAAGGTGTTGCAGAACCGATCAAACTCAAAGTCGTTCGTGATGTTATCCGCATTCAGTCCGTCCGTTCCCGCGTCGAGGGCAATGGTGGGGTTGGCTATATCCGTATCACGACATTCAACCAGAATTCTGAAGACGGTCTGAAAACAGCCGTCGAGAAAATCAAGAAAGAAGCTGGAGACAAACTGATCGGCTATGTTCTTGATCTTCGCAACAATCCGGGCGGTCTTCTCGATCAGGCGATCTTCGTCTCCGATGCCTTCCTTGAAAAAGGTGAGATCGTTTCGACCCGTGGCCGTGATGACAAAGATATCAAACGCGACAACGCAACTCCGGGTGATATCACCGGTGGCTTGCCTGTTGTGATCCTGATCAATGGCGGTTCTGCGTCGGCTTCGGAAATTGTGTCCGGTGCCCTGCAAGATCATCACCGTGCGATCGTCATGGGAACCCGTTCGTTCGGTAAGGGTTCCGTTCAGACGGTTATTCCTCTGCCAGGTCATGGGGCAATGCGTCTGACCACAGCCCGTTACTTCACGCCGTCTGGCCGCTCCATTCAGGCCAAAGGGATCGAGCCGGATATTCTCGTCGAAGCTGCGAAGGTTGAGAAAATCTCCGAAAGCGGATTCCATGAGGAAGACCTCAAAGGCGCTTTGGCCAACCCTGACAAGCCGAAAGATGGCGCGGCAGCGGTTCCTGCACCGACACCTGACGCTTCCAAGGATGGCAAAGACGCTAAAACTGCGGATGGCAAAGCGAAAGACTCGGCTGAAGATTACCAGCTGGCCCGCGCTGTTGACCTTCTGCGCGGTCTCTCCCTCTACGAGAAGAAAGACAAGTAAGACAGTATGACACTCGCAACCCTGAAAGAGCGTATAGAGCCTTATCTCTCTGTCAGAGTATTCGGTCTGACACTTTCAGGGCTGCTTGGCATCACTGTTCTGACTGTCATCGGGCTGGCGTTGTCGTCCCGCAATCAGGATATTGAAACCAGTGTGATGCTGCCTCTTGCGTCTCACGATGCTCCTGTCCCACAAGAGGACGAACACGCGGGAACAGCTGAAGCTCCGCATGATGTGACGCCAAGTCCTCTGAACCCTGCGGACATAGCAGTCACCGAACCAACACCTGATGGTCATGCGACGACTCCTGTTGATCCCACTCTTCCTGTGACGACGCAAACCACGGCAACCGACCCAGTAGCAGCCACACCAATCGCCCCGGTGGTTCCCGCCGTCCCCGAAAAGAAAGTTAAGCCTCCGATTGAAGATGCGGTTGCCGGGCTGCATGAAAGTACGCCGTTTGGAATGGTTCCGGTTGTGCGGAAAAATGACAACCTCACAGCCTTCAAGGCCTATCAGACGGAATTCGTTCCGCTGGCTGATACCCGTGCCATCATCAGCCTCGTGATGGTTGATTTTGGCCTGTCTCAATCGACCTCTGAAAAGGCGATTGTGAATTTGCCGGAGCCTGTGACGTTTTCATTATCCCCTTATAGTCGCGATGCCCAGAAGATGACCACGTCTGCCCGTCAGGGTGGGCATGAAGTCTGGCTGAATGTTCCGATCCAGCATGGTGGATTTGGAATTGATGACAGCGGAAGCCTGAGCATTCTTGTGAATGCCGGTATCGACCAGAACAAGTCACGCCTTCTCACCAGCCTTGGCAAAGCGACAGGCTATGCCGGGGTGATTGATCTTGATACTCCGGCCTTTAGCGATGCTGCCGCTGACCTTGAAAATATCTATAGCGCGATTGCAGAGCGTGGCCTTGCTTTGGCACAAGGAAATCCCAAGGACACCGTTACAGGGGCCTTTGCCGCAAGCCATAAAGCTCCGTTCATTCAAAACGATGTCTGGATTGATAAATCAGTTTCGCCTCAAGCTGTGGCAGAGGAACTTGAGAAGCTGAAACAGCTGGCTCTCAACGGCAATATTGCTGTTGGCTTCTTCCATCCCTATCCGGCTGTGATTGCAGCGATCAAGGACTGGAGTTTGCAGCTTGGGAAAGACAAGATTCAGCTGGCCCCCCTGTCTGCTGCGATCAATCAGAAAACAGCAGCGCCTTAAGCTCATGAGTTCACTTCCCTATCGCCCCTGTGTTGGTATTGCCCTGTTCAACGACAAGGGTCAGGTCTTTGTCGGCGAGCGCATCGACAGCCCCGGTGCATGGCAGATGCCGCAGGGTGGAATTGATCCGGGTGAAGACATTAGGACAGCCGCGATGCGCGAGCTGGGTGAAGAGGTCGGCACACAAAAGGCTGTGATCATCGAAATTTCAGATGAGAAGCTGCGCTACGAATTTCCACCTGATCTGCCGAATACTTATTTGCGCGAAAATTTCCGCGGGCAAGAGCAGACATGGGTTGCCCTCAGATTTACAGGAACCCCTGCCGATATCAATCTTGCCGCGCATGACCCCGCCGAGTTTCAGGCGTGGCAGTGGGTTGAGCTGGATCGCATCACCGATTTGATCGTTCCGTTCAAGCGTGACCTCTACAGACAGGTCATTGCGAAGTTTCAGAAGTATGCGTCCGGAGTTTAAGCCGCCAGATTCAGTACGCCGATGACATTCATCAGCATCGGATCGCGTAGAGCCTGCGCCCGGGTTTGAGGTGCAGCCAAAGCTGAGTTCAGCGCCGCAAGAACGTCGATATTTGCTTTTCCTGCATCCATCGCGGCAAAGGCGTGATCTCGAAAATGCCGACTGAGATGAACCTTGTCTTCCATCAGATAGAAGCGCTCATGATAGGTGCCCTTCTGAAAAAGCGTGGCCTGCATCCAGTCCCTGAGAAGAACAGGTTTTGGTTCAAAGGAGCTGGACATCATGAATCCGAGATCGCGGATCAACCCCATATGCTTGACAGCCTCTTGGGGCAGCCAGTTTTGAAGATCGTAGTTTTGCTCAAAAGATAAGATTGGGCTGGTCAGGGCAGGATTTCGTTCACGGACAATTTCAACAAACGCATTCACCTTCATCGAAGCAGCCAATGCGTAGGTCAGATAGGCTTCCGCCATCTGCGTTGTCACTGCGCTATCCCGTTCAACGGGAGTGGTGATTGGCTGGGCATTTTCAACGGCTTCTACGATCAGGCAGTCTTCGGGGAAAAATAGCAACGCGCCAGCAACCTTGGTCGCAGAGGCCGCAAGTTTAAAGTTGGGACGGATCGAGCGAAGAAGAGCTATCTCGAGCGCTGCGCCGTGACGGGCAGCCAACTCACCTGTTCCGGTTTCCGGAGGACGTGAGAGATAGCCATCAAGTTCGAGATAGTTTTCTGTGAGGAGGCGGGTTTGTTGAGCGATGACGGCTGAGAACCCATCCGGACGCGTGTGAGCATACCTGTCGCCAAGGCGAGCGAGATCACTTTTAGAGGCTACCAGCTGATAGGCGATCGTCTCCACATTATCTCACATTGTGATTAGTTGTCGTTTGCCGGGCCTGGCTCAACGTTGCGGGCGGCTCTGTAATGGCGGACGGTATCATGCACGAATTTATACTCGGCTGCGGCAAGGAAGGTCATCACGAGAGCGCCGCCTAGCTTTTCTTCGGGCGTGCTCAACATCGTCGCCTGATAGGCTCCGGCGGCTGTAATCAGACCGCCCAAAGCAGCCCCTGCTCCGTTAGCTGCCATTTTGAAGTATTCGATTGCGCGGGACGTCATCAGATTCTCCTCAAGAGGGTTACCATAAGAAAAAAGCCGACAAGGCGCCAGCTTTTTCCAAAAACACTATGAACTCAATACGATACGATAAGACTTTAAACTAAAATCTTAAGGATTCATCGGTGACCAGGCAGGATCAGAGCCATCGCCTGCGGTTTTAAGGCGGCGCTCATTATAGCCTGTCAGGTCGATGCTATAGACGCTTGAGGAGCGCTGACCGCTGCGGTCTTCCTTGAAGTACGCGAGTACGCGACCATTCGGCGCCCAGGTCGGGCCTTCGACGTGGTAGGCATTGGTGATGAGGCGCTCGCCTGTTCCATCCGGACGAACCACGCCGATATAGAACATGCCTTTGTTCATTTTGACGAAGGCGATCAGATCACCGCGTGGCGACCAGACCGGGCTGGCATAGCGCCCATCGCCGAAGGAAATGCGGCGAGCCGCGCCCCCATTGGCATCCATCACATAAATCTGCTGGGTGCCACCACGGTCGGATTCAAACACAATATTTTTGCCATCCGGTGAATAAGACGGGCCTGTGTTGATGGACGGGCTGTCGGTCAGACGCTGGGATTTACGGCTGCGCAGATCCATGACGTACAGATCACTGTTCCCGTTTTTAGAAAGTGAGAAGATGATCTTGCCGCCATCAGGGGAGAAGCGCGGAGCAAACGTCATGCCCGGGAAATCACCAAGAATTTCCTGACGACCTGTTTCGAGGTCATACATATAGACACGCGGCTTGCCGTTCACGAAAGCGAGGTAAGTGATCTGCTGCTGGCTTGGCGAGAAGCGCGGGGTCAGAACCAGATTGCGTCCATCGCTGAGGAAGCGATGGTTGGCACCATCCTGATCCATGATAGCAAGGCGTTTGACGCGGTTGATGGCCGGGCCGGATTCCGCGATGTACACGATACGGGTATCGAAGTAGCCATTTTCACCAGTGAGACGCTTATAGATATCATCGGCGATGATGTGGGAAATGCGGCGCCAGTTTTGCGGCGTCGTCATATAGGCCATGCCAGTCATCTGAACCTGACCGAAGACATCGAAGAGACGGTATTCAACACGGGTGCGTCCATCGGCAGCGCGAGTGACCACACCAGTGACCAGAGCTTGCGCATTGATCGCTTTCCACTCGTTAAACCGGATCTGGGTCTGCATCGAGGCAGAGTCTTGAATAAAGGCGCGAGGATCAATCGGCTTGAAGAGTCCGGTGCTGGCAAGGTCAGCGCTGACGACTGCCGGAACGCTTGTCGCGAATTCCTGGCCGCTGGCATCCGTTGCCACAAAATTCGTGATCGCAATCGGGATCGGTTCAGTCGTCCCCTTCGTCACGTCGACACGAAGCTCGGCCCGTGCAGCGGATGGCACCAGCATGGCGAGGAAGGCAAAAGCAAGGAACAGGGTGCGGGTCATCAGAACATATCCTTCGGGTCGAAATTGATGGTCATGGATTGCCATTCACTATACTTGTCTGGCGGGAGATTTAAAGGGCTACAACGAGGGTTCCGCAGGGCGCGGAGAGCCGCATCGGCGGCGGCCCGGAAGAAGGTATCGCTGTTATATCGGCTTTGGTCAACGATTTTTGCCTCACGGACGGTTCGGTCCTGATTGACCACAACTTTGACCTCAACAGCCATGCTTTCGGCATTCGCGCTTCCTGCCATAATATTCCAACAGCCACTCAACTGGGCAATCAGGGCATCGCGCTCGCTCATACTGAGAACATCAGAGAAACGGCTGACATTCGGACTTGGTTCCGGCGTGGAATCGGATTTTGTATCAACAGGCGTTTCCGGCTGCGGCGGATCATCGGCAGCCAGATTCTTGAGCAGAGAATCAAAGTCCTGCTGAGGGTCTTTTTTGACCTCTTTCTTAGGGTCAGGTTTCTTAATCGGCTTTTTATCCGGCTTCTTCTTGTCTTCTTTTTTCGGGAGATCGCCCTTCTTGTCCTCGACAGGTTTGTCCTTCGGCTTTGGCGGCTCTTTCAAGACATCATCCGGTGGCGGGGCCGTATCTGTTTTAGTCGGAGGTTTTGGCGGCTCTTCCTTTTTCGGAGGAGGCTCTTTCTTCGGGTCTTCTTTTGGAGGGGCTTTGACCGGAGGTTTATTGGTAGAGGTCAGCTCGGAAATATTTGCGACGATCTCAACCGGGACAGCCTCGACGATCTCGGGTTTATTCATGATGTGCGGCAGGCCAAAGATCGCCAGCGCAACCAGCATGCTATGAATGACCACTGAAGCAATCAGTGGCCGTTTCATCACGGGAGGGGCTCCCGATGGAGGTCGTTGTGGTGGCGGAGTCATGGCAACTTACTACGAAAGAGATCTAGCGACGGGCAGCAGGTTCAGAAATCAGGGCGACCTTACGATACCCCCCATTATTAACGGCTCCCAGAACTTCCATCACCCGGCCATACGACAATCCCTGATCGGCGCGGATGAAGATACGGCGCTCGAAATCATCATTGGTGATCGCCCCGAGCTTGATCATCAGCTCTTTGGAGGTCACCTTGGTTTCGCCGATAAAGATATCGCCATCTTTTTCAACGGTGACTTCGATAGGCTTCGCGTCTTTATCGCTGATAGGGCCAGCCTCTGATTTCGGCAAGTCGACCTGCACCCCGGCATTGAGCAAAGGGGCCGTGACCATGAAGACGATGAGAAGAACGAGCATCACGTCAATGAACGGCGTGACGTTGATCTCGGCCATCGGGCGATATGAAGTGCGGCCCGAGCCACCTTTCCATCCACCCGGAGATTGTTGAGACCCCATGCCCATACTCAAGCGACCTTCTTAGGCGCAGCTTGGCCACCACCGCCATCGCGGCTATCGAGATGACGCGACATGATCGCGCCGAACTCGGCAGAAAAAGCATGAAGGCGATCTGCGTAGCGGCTGAGAGCCGTCGAGAAGACGTTATAAGAGACCATCGCAGGAATAGCCGCGACCAGACCAATCGCCGTCGCAAACAGGGCTTCGGCAATCCCCGGAGCAACGACAGCGAGAGATGTGTTGTTCATCGTCGCAATCGCGGTGAAGGAGTTCATGATCCCCCAGACGGTTCCGAAAAGACCGATGAACGTAGCAGTGGAACCAGTCGTTGCAAGGAAGGTCATGCCGCGTTCAAGCCATTGCATTTCGCGGTTGATTGCGATGCTCATAGTGCGCTCGACGCGCTGTTTGAGGCTGGCTTGCAGGCTTTCAGAGGATGGCAGCCCTGCTGCGATCCCGGCCTGCCATTCTTCCATACCCGCAGTAAAAGTCGCCAGAAGCGGATCAGCCGGAGATTTTTTAACCCGCTGGAACAGCTTGTCGAGCGGCTCGCCCGACCAGAACGCATCTTCGAAACGATCAGCACGACGATTAAGTTTTTTAAGGGTCACGCGTTTGGAGATAATGATCGTCCAGCACCAGACAGACATAAAGAGAAGGATCATCATCACGATCTTGACGACGAAGTCTGCCTGCATGAACAACCCGACGATGGAGAGATCGTGGTGCATCGGGCTCATGGCCCCGGCGATAGTTCCTGAAACTTCAGCGGCGTCTACCGGGG
>Ga0075163_10012660_pt1 | contig 10985 bp, 12 predicted proteins | sample JI1023141ADNA_FD_71478 | JGI IMG/M metagenome (GOLD analysis project Ga0075163, IMG submission 71478) | Wastewater effluent complex algal communities from Wisconsin, to seasonally profile nutrient transformation and Carbon sequestration -... | ecosystem: Engineered > WWTP > Effluent > Algae...
CGCCCATCGCCCTTCGCCCTTCGCCCTTCGCCCTTCGCCCTCCGCCCTCCGCCCTTCGCCCTCCGCCCTCCGCCCTCCGCCCTCCGCCCTCCGCCCTCCGCCCTCCGCCCTCCGCCCTTGCCCCCCAAAATCCCGCCTTGACTAACTTGGTAACCAAGTTACACAGAGAGGATGCGTTCCTTATTCGGGCTTCTTATCGTTCTGGCGGTGGCGGCCTGTGCGCCGGTGATCTCCTTCAACGGAACGCCCAACGCGCATCGCGTGCAGGGCGAGTGGATGCCTTCGCCCATGGAGTACGATCCCGCGCCCCTCTCCGCCGCAGCCGGGGCGAAGACCTTCGCGAAGAACGGCATGGGCGACCCGTACGGCGCGGGCATCGCGTACCCGCTGTGGCTCGCGCTTCTTCGCGCGTACCCGGAAGAGCTGGGCGGCGACGTGGAGGGCTTCCGCGTGAAGTTCGGCTTCCTCAAGCCCGAGAAGGCAGACCCGGCAGACCCCGATAGCGCGCTGCCGGTGGGCTTTCACCTCACGCACGATCCTTTGACCCGCGTGTCGTTCGTGGTGATGAACTGCACCGCCTGCCACGCCGAGGAGCTGCGCCTCCCGAACGAGCGCCGCATCGTGGTGGGCCTCGGCAACAAGCGCGTGCGCATGCACGCCTACGACGCGGCGCTCATGCGCATCGGCGCCAGCTTCTCGGCGAGCCGCATGGCGCCGCTGTGCAGCGAAGAAGCCGAAAAGCACAACCTGCTCTGGCCGCTCGAGATGCGGAGCCCCATCCTCGATACGTCGGAGAAGGTCTTCCATCTCAAGGCCGCGGCACGGCAGAAGGACGCCGAGATGCTCGCGAAAGGCGCGATCCCCGGCCGCGTCGCCACCATCGAGAGCTTCGCCCTGGCGCTCAAGGCCTACGGCGCCCACGTGGGAGCCATCGGCCGACCGGGCTACGCGAAGGTGCCGGACGTCGTCGGCTTCCCGTACCGCGACACCTTCAGCTACGACGGCTCCGGCATCGGCGCGCCCACCGCCCTCGCGGGCGAAGCGGACTTCGCCTTCGGCGCGCGCCCCGCCTGGTACGACTCGCATCGGCACCTCGCCACCAGCCTCTACCTCTACCTGCGGCAGTTCTCCCGACAGCTCCCCTACCCCGGCGCCGTCGATCGCCCGCTCGCGCAGCGCGGCGAGAGCGCCTTCGAGGCCAAGTGCGCCGGTTGCCATGGAACCTATCTGGGCCCCGACGGCGAGCGCCGGGTCGCCTTCAAGGAGCGGGTGATCCCACTCGCCGTGGTGGGCACCGACGCGACGCGCGCCAACGCCGTCACGAAAGAGTTCGCCGACGCCGCCAATGCCGTGCCGCTCACCAAGGGCATCGCCGAGGTGGTTCCCACCGGCGGATACGTGCCGCCGGTGCTCATCGGGGTCTGGGCCCGCGGCCTCCTGGGGCACGCCGGTCAGTGGCCGAGCCTCTCCGTGATGGCCATGCCGGAGGCCGAGCGCCCGCGGCGCTTCGTGGTGGAGGCCGACGGGCCGTACGATCTGGCGCGCATGGGCACCCCGTGGCACGCCGAGGTCCCGGGCGAGAAGCTCGCCGCCGGCCACTACGTGTATGATGCAAGCACGCCCGGCTACGGCGTGCAGGGCCACACCTTCCTCTCGAACCTCGACGAGGGCACGCGGCGCGCGGTCCTCGAGTACCTGAAGACCCTATGACCGCCTTTCCGAAAGTGCCGCGGCTCCACGCCGCCGATCACGTCTTCGAGGAGCTGGCCCGGCGCATCGTCCGCGGCGAGCTCGCAGAAGGCGCGGCGCTCCCGCCCGAGCGCATCCTGGCCGAGGAGTTCGGCGTCTCGCGCATCATCGCCCGGCAGGCGGTGCACCGGCTCTCCGACATGGGGCTCCTCGAGGTGCGCCAGGGCGGCAAGACGTTGATCCGCCCGTTCGCCGAGATCACCGACGTCCGGGCCCTGGTGCTGCTCTACCGCTTCTGCCCGGACGACCCCGCGCTCGCCGCAGAGATCTTCGAGAAGCAGTACCTGCAGGGCTTGGCCCTGGTGGAGCGCGCCGGGCGGCTCGTCACGCGGGAGGACCACCGGGCCATCCGCGCTGCGGCCGAGAGCGACGCCGAGCTGCCCGCGCTGGAAGAAGCGTTCTGGCGCACCCTGGCCAACCTCGGGCGGAACCGCGTGCTCCGCATCGAGACCGCCTGGTGGTACGCCAACATGCCCCGGAGAGTCCGGGCCCCGCAAGAAGAGGCGCCCGTGCGTGCATTCTACATCGAGCTCGGGCGACGCCTGGTGCACGCCGACGATCCCGTGGGCTACTACCGACTCGCCCTGGCCCCGGCGCTCACCCTGGCGGGCCTCGGCAAGCCGTTGCGCCCCAAGCGCCAGTGATGGACATCAGCTTCCATTGTTCCTAGCCTGCGAACAATGCATCTCGACGCCATCGCCACCTTCGTGAAGGTCGTGCAGCTCCAGAGCTTCTCCAAGGCCGCGGCGCAGCTGGGGCTCCCGAAGTCCGGCGTCAGCCGCCGCATCGCCAAGCTGGAGGACGAGCTGGGGGTTCGCCTCTTGCGCCGCACGACCCGGGCACTGCACCTCACCGACGTGGGCGCGCAGTACTACGAGCGCGCGGGGCTCGCCTTGGAAGCGCTGCGCGACGCCGAGAGCGTGGCCAAGAACGCGCAGACCTCGCCCTCCGGCACCGTGCGCTTCAGCGCGCCCCTCGACATCGGCATCGCGCTCTTGCCGGACATGGTGGCCGCCTTCACCAAGAAGTACCCGTCCATCCGGGTCGACGCCGAGTTCTCCCAGCGGCGGGTGGACCTGGTGGCCGAGGGCATCGACCTCGCGCTCCGCTTCGGCAAGCTCGCCGACTCGAGCCTGGGTGCGCGCCGCGTGGGCAAGGTGGGGAGCGTCCTGGTGGCCACCCCCAAGTACCTCGCGGCCCACGGCAAGCCGAAGACGCTCGAGGATCTCGGCGCCCACGCCAACATCCTCTTTCGCCCCAAGGACGATCGCTGCCGCCTGACGTTCCACGGCCCGAGCGGCGCCGAGACGGTGGATGTGAGCGGCCCCTTGGGCGGCGACGACTTCACCTACGTGCGCGAGCTCGTGCTGCGCGGCCTGGGCATCGCCATGATGCCGGAGTTCCTGGTGTACAAGGACGTGGCCCAGAAGCGCCTGACGCGCGTCCTTCCGGACTACGCGCTCCAGGGCATCGACTTCCACCTGGTGCAGCCCACCACGCGCTTCGTGCCCCAGCGGGTGCGCCTCTTCGCCGACTTCATCTACGCCGAGCTACAGAAGACCGCCTGCGGCAAGGGGCGCTGAAATCACTCGGCCCAGAGCGCACCGAGCTCGAGCTCCACGGCGTCGAACGGCTCGGCACGCACCAACTGGCTCCCCCGCCACACCGCCACCCGCAGCCAGCTCGTGGCTTCCAACCGAAAGACCTCGAGGGTCTCGCCGGAAGGATCCACCAGCCAGACGTGGTTCACCTGCTCGCGACGATAGATGTCCATCTTGTCCGCTCGGTCCACCGCCTGCGTCGAGGGAGAGAGGACCTCGCAGATCCAGTTCGGCGCGACCGTGAGAAAGGCCGCTTCGCGCGGCACCCGGGGCATCCGCTCGCGCCGCCACCCGGCGAGGTCCGGAACCACGATGTCGGGGTCGGCCCCAAGGTGGAGCTCCGGTTCGTCCAGGATGACCCATCCGCCAGGCCCATCGCGCCCGTCTTCCGTCGCTCCGGAGGCGCGAGCCTCGTCGAACGGCCCTCCCAGGCGACTGCCCAGGCGAGAACCCGCGCGCGCGTTTCGAATCGCGGGACGCGGCGACATGTGGAGCACACCAAAGAGCACCTCCGCCACGACGTTCGGCGGTGCATTCAGGACATCGTCATAGGTGGCTCGGCGTTCGGCGGGCGCTCCCATGCACCGAGAATATCACGAACCGCGGGGCTTCTTTCGCAGCACGAAAAAGAGGACCACCGCCAGCGGCACGCCGATCACCAGCAGGAAGATGAACGCCACCACCAGGAGCTCCGCGATGCCGATCGATCCCATGGCGCCGACGATAGCGCGCGCGGCGATTGACGTCACGACCCGCCGCTCGCTACACGCACGTGCATGAATCACGCATCCCTCGGCCCCCTGCGGGCGTCTGCGCTGGGGCTCGGGTGCATGGGCATGAGCTGGGGCTACGGCAAGGCCGACGGGGCAGAGGGGGAGGCGACGATCGTCGCCGCAGTGGAGCGCGGCGTCACCCACTTCGATACCGCCGAGGTCTACGGCCCGTTCACCAACGAAGAGCTGGTGGGCCGGGTGCTGCGCGGAACCGGCAAGCGCGACGGCGTGGTGCTCGCCACCAAGGTCGGCTTCCGCATCGACGAGAGAGGCAACGTGGCCGGCACCGACGGCCGCCCGGAGCACGTGCGGGCCGCGTGCGAGGCCTCGCTCCGACGCTTGGGTGTAGAATACATAGACCTCTTCTACCTGCACCGCCTGGACCGCGCGGTGCCGGTGGAAGAAACGGTGGGGGCCATGGGCGAGCTGGTGCGAGCCGGCAAGGTGCGGGCCCTCGGCCTCTCGGAGGTCTCCGCGGCAACATTGCGGCGCGCCCACGCGGTGCATCCGATCGCCGCCCTGCAGTCGGAGTACTCGCTGTGGGAACGCAGCGTGGAAGCCGAAGTCTTGCCCGCCTGCCGGGAGCTCGGCGTGGGCTTCGTGGCCTACGCGCCGCTCGGTCGCGGGTTTCTCACCGGCGCCGCACGGCCGTCGAACGACTACCCGAAGGACGACGGGCGACGCCGCTTTCCGCGCTTCCAGAAGGAGCACTTCGCCCACAACCAGGTGCTCGCGCAGAAGCTCGCGGACCACGCCCGGACCAAGGGCGCGACCGCCGCGCAGCTGGCCATCGCCTGGGCGCTCGCCCAAGGCGTGCTCGCCATCCCCGGGAGCCGGCGCGTTGCGCATCTCCACGAGAACGTCGACGCCGGGAGCCTCGTGCTCGACGACACCGACCGCGCGTTCTTCGAATCCACCTTTCCCCGCGGCGCCGCCAGCGGCGACCGCTACTACGCCGGCGCCATGAAGCTCGTCGACGCCTGACACGCGCGCTCTGCTAGAGTGCTGCTCGCGTGGACCCGTATCGCGATCCCCACGAGAAGCCGCAGGATCCCCGGCCCGCGCAGGAAGAGCCGGGCCTCGGCCCCGCGCGCGCTACGTACGCGCCGCCGCGTACCACGCTCCTGGATCCGGCCGTACTGATCGGCTTGGCCGTCGTGTGCGCGGCACCGATCCTGTGGTCGGAGGGGTGGATCGCGATCAGCGGGCTGCTGGTCGTCGGCGCCGCCGCCTTCGCGTGGTTCGCCTGGTACCGCACCCGCTTGCGCCGCCAGCGGGTGGTCGTCCACGCAGAAGGCATCGCGGTCCACGACACCCGAGGAGAGCGCCAGGTCCGCTTCGACGAGGTCGACGAGGTGTGGTGGAAGCTCGATCAGCGTCGCCTCCCCTGGATTGGCAAGTTCGCGGTCGTGGTCGGATTGCGCCTCGTCGAGCACGGGGGCGTCTCCCACAGGGTCCCCGTCGAGCTCGAGGGCGTCGGCGAGATGCTCGCCACGATCGAGCGTCGGTGCTCCAAGCCGCTGGAGTCGCCCGCGCTCGATGCCCTTCGCCGGGGCGAGCCCTTGCACTTCGGTCCGTACACCCTCGACGAGACGGGGCTTCGCACCCGCCGCTGGAGCCTGTGCTGGGAGGAGCTCCGCGAGGTCCGGCTGCTCCCGGGCCAGGTGAAGCTGTTCCGGTGGCGCTGGGTGGCGTGGAAGACCATCTCCCTCGATGCGATGCCGCATCCGACGGTCTTCTTGAGGGTGATGCAGGGCTTCGCGAATCGCGTGGCCAAGGCGAACGGCTTGCCGCCGCCCACCTGGACCTGAACCAAGCCGGGAACAAACAGCCGGGGCCCGCGGTTGCCCGGCCATGGTCCGAAGATGGCTCGTCGTTCTCCTGGCGCTCCTCCTCGTGGGCTGCGATCACGCCACCAAGATCGCAGCGCACGCCCTTCTGCCCGGCCACGACGTGAGCGTCGTTCGCGGGGTGCTCGACCTTCACTACACGGAGAACCCCGACACCGCCTTCAGCCTCACCGCGAACCTGGCCTCGCCCTACAAGGTGACGGCGCTCGTGGTGCTTGCTGCGCTCGGCATGATCGCGGTGGCCGCGTACTGGTGGCGGCGGCGCAAGGAGTCGTCGACGCTGGAGCACATCGGCTACGCCACGGCGATCGCCGGCGGCGTGGGCAACATCCTCGATCGCGCCGTGCGCGGGGTGGTGGTGGACTTCATTCGCCTGCCCCACTGGCCGGTCTTCAACGTGGCCGACGTCCTGGTGGGCGTCGGCGTGGGTCTGCTCTTCCTCGGCCAGGTGCTGCGTCGGCGCCGGGCGCTCAGCCCTGAATCATCGCCAGAAACGCATCTTCGTCGATGATCTGCAAGGTGGCGCCCTGCCCCAGCAGCTTGTCGGCCGCCTTCTCCTTGGTCGACTTGGGACCCGACTTGTCGGCGCCGACCACGAGATAGGTGAGGTTCTTGGTGACGCTGGAGAGCACGTCGCCGCCTCGCTCGCGCACGCGCTTCTCGCCCTCGCTGCGGGCGAACGCCACCATCTTGCCGGTGAACACGAAGGACTTCCCGGTGAGCGGTCCCTCGGCCTTGGCCTTCTCCTCGGCGAACGTGACGTGGGCCCGGAGCGCGTCGATGGTGGGGCGCATGGCGGCGAGCCCCTGCACCACGCTCTTGGCGATGGTCTCGCCGATGCCGTGGGTGGCCGCCAGCTCTTCTTCGGTGACCGCCAGCACCGCGTCGAGGGTGCGGTAGCGGGAGGCCAGGATGCCCGACACGTTCTTGCCCAGCTCCGAGATGCCGAGGGCCCGCAGGAACACCGCCAGCTCGAGCACGCGTTTCTTGTCCACCTCGGCCACCAGCTTCTTCGCCAGCTTCTCGCCGGCGCGGTCGAGCTTCATGAGGCTCGCCACGTCGAGGGTGTAGAAGTCTTGCGGGCCGGTGAGCAGCTTCGCGTCGTAGGCCTGCTCCACGATGACGTCGCCGAAGCCCAGCATGTCGGTGGTGGCCGAAAAATGCAGGAGCTGCCCGATGACCGCGTGACGGCACGACTGCGGGTTGTCGCAGTAGAGAAAGTCGCGGATGCGCGTGACGCTGCCGCCGCAGCTGGGGCACGTAGTGGGGATCTCCACCGGCCGATCGCCCGGCTCGGTCACGTGCTCCACGTTGGGGATCACGCCGCCACGACGCACCAGCGTCACCTTGGCGCCGAGCGTGAGGCCCAGGCGGTCGATGAACGCCACGTTGTGGAGCGACGCGCGGGTGACGGTGACGCCGGAGAGCGCCACCGGATCGACGATGGCCACCGGCGTGATGGCGCCGGTGCGGGCCACCGACCACTCCACCTCGCGCAGCGTGGAGATGCCGGCGTCGCCCTGGAACTTGTAGGCCAGCGCGTAGCGCGGGTGATGCGCCGTCTCGCCCAGGCGCCGCTGCTCCTTCAGCGAGTCGACCTTGAACACCACGCCGTCGATCTCGTAGTCGAGGGTGGGCCGCCGCTTGGCGAAGGCCTCGAAGGCCTCGAAGGCCTTCTCCTTGGGCACCCGCACGTGGTCCACCGGGGGAAAGCCCAGGCGCACCAGTCGCTCGAGCTCGGCCTCCTGGGTCTGGTCGTCGGTTCCCACGATGTCGTAGGCAGCGAAGGAAAGGTTGTAGGCTGCAGACTTCTCCGCGTCCTTGAGCTTCACCGCGCCGGCGGTGAGGTTCCGCGGGTTGGCCATGCCCTCTTCCTTGAACTTCGCGAACACCGAGAGGCGCATGTAGATCTCGCCGCGCACCTCCCGCGGACCCTCACCGATGCGCCGGGGGATGTCCTTGATGCGCAAGGCGTTCTGCGTCACGTCGTCGCCCACCTGGCCGTCGCCGCGGGTGGCCGCCACCTTGAGGTGACCCTTCTCGTCGTAGTGGAGCGAGCAGGCGATGCCGTCGAACTTCGGCGTGCCCACCACCTCGCCCTCGAACGAGGCGGTCCAGTCCGCGAGCTCCTCCGGGGAGTAGCACTTGTCGAGCGACAGCATGGCCTCGCGATGCCGGAACGGCGTGCCCAGCGCGGCCCGCGACGGCCCCATCGCTTCCAGCACCGGCGAGTCGGGCGCGAGCTCCCGCAGCCGGCGCACCAGCGCGTCGTAGTCGTAGTCGCTGATCTCCGGGGCGTTGTTGTCCCAGTAGAGCTGGTTGTGGTGACGGATCTTCGCTTCGAGGTCGGCAATCTCGCGGTGCGCCATGGGGGCTCGCACGGTACCATCACTTTCGAATGGAAACTTCCCCCCTTCACCAGGATCCGCCGCGACCAGAGCCCGGGCTCGAGCATCGGAAAAGCCCGTGAACGAATTTCTGCAGCGTGACGTTCCCGGCATCGGCAAGCGCGTCCACCGGCTCGGGTTGGCCTGCAACTACGGCATCGATGCCAAGGGCTTCAGCGCCGGCCTGGAACGCGGCCTCAACTACGTGATGTACACCTCGATGCGCACCGGCAAGGTCCGCGCGGCGGTGGCCGAAGGGCTGAAGAAGAACCGCGAAGGGCTGGTGCTCGCGTCGGGCACCACCCTCGGCTACTTCGGCGGCTCGGTGCGCCGGGGCGTCGAGTCGGTGCTCAAGACGCTGGGCACCGAGTACATCGACGTGTTTCACCTGTTCTGGGTGGGCGTCGGCGCGGCCTACAGCGACGCCACCCGCGAAGCGATGGTGAAGCTGAAGGAGGAGGGCAAGATCCGCCGCTTCGGCATCAGCATCCACGATCGCCCGCGGGCCGCCACGCTGGCGCAGGACCAAGCCCTCGATCTCCTCATGATCCGCTACAACGCCGCGCACCCCGGCGCCGAGCGCGACATCTTCCCGCACCTGCCGACCAAGGAAGCGGGCGGCCGGCGCACCGCCGTGGTGGCCTACACCGCGACCTCGTGGAAGAAGCTCATCAAGCGCCCCTCGAGCTGGGAGGAGCGGGTCCCCTCCGCGGCGGACTGCTATCGGTTCTGTCTCACGAGCCCGCACGTCGACGTGGTCCTCACCGGCCCCAGCAGCGAGAAGGAGCTGGAGGAGAACATCGAGGGCGTCGCACGCGGGCCGCTCTCCGCCGAGGAAGACGCGTTCATGCGTCGCTTCGGCGATCGCGTGAAGTAGGCACTGTAGCCCGCAGCCTCGGTTCGCGTAGGATGGCGTCATGAGCCAACGCGCGCGCACTCTCGCCATCGACATCGGAGGCACCGGCCTCAAGGCCCTGGTGCTGGACCACGCGGGAGCGCCGCTCACCGATCGCGCGCGGGAGGAGACGCCGAAGCCCTCGACGCCGGCGGCGGTCCTCGAGGTGCTGGACCGGGTGGTGGCGCCGCTGGGCGCCTTCGATCGCGTGTCCGTGGGCTTCCCCGGCGTGGTGGTCGACGGCGTGACCCACAGCGCGCCCAACCTCGGCGCCGAGTGGAAGGGCTTCCCGCTCGTCGACACGCTGAAGCGTCGCTTCGCCAGGCCGGTGCGCGCCCTCAACGACGCGGGCGTGCAGGGCTTCGGCATCGTGCGCGGCAAGGGCACCGAGCTGGTGCTCACGCTGGGCACCGGCATGGGCTTCGCGCTCTTCGTCGACGGTCGCTACGTGCCGAACCTCGAGCTGGCCCACCATCCGTTTCGCAAGGGGAAGACCTACGAGGAGTACATCGGCGCCAAGGCCCTCGAAGAGGTAGGCAAGAAGGCCTGGAATCGCCGGGTGGAGCGGGTCATCGCCCAGATTCAGCCGGTGTTCAACCCCACCACCGTGTACCTCGGCGGGGGCAACGCCAAGAAGCTCAAGATCGATCTGCCGGCAAACGTGAAGATCGCCGACAACGTCGCGGGGCTCCTGGGCGGCATCGCGCTCTGGCGCGATCCCTGAGTTAGGGGGTGTCCCCTAGCCGGCGCCCACGAGCCGCGCGTGCTCGACCATGATGCACTTGTCGTGCACGACGGCGATGCCGGCATCCTCGAGGGCGCGCTCCAGCTCCGCGTGTTGAATGCCCCGCTGGAGCCAGACCGACTTCGGGTGAAGCTGGAGGAGCGCCGGGAGGTGCGCCATGAGATCCGAGGGCTTCCGGAACACGTTCACCATGTCGGGCTCCACCGCCGTGAGATCGCGCACCACCGGCTCGCCCAGGATCTCCGTGACCTCCGGGTAGTACACCGGCACCGGCACGATGCGGTAGCCGACGCTCTGCATGTACTCGGGCACGTTGTAGGCCGGCTGCCCGGCCTGGGCCTTGGTCTTGATGCCGAGGACGGCGATGGTACGGGTGCGCCGCAAGAGATCGCGCAGCTCTTCGTCGTGGGTCAGCATGGCGTTATGTTAGAGCTGCGCCGCATAGCGAGCGAGCACTTCCGCGTCGACCGCCGGGCACACGACACCGCGAGACGCGAGCCAGGCGCGGGTGCCCGCATCGGGCCAGGGGCCGCTCCCGAGGCCGAAGTGCCCTGGCGGAAAGTACGACGCGAGGGCGCGCAGCGGGCTCTCCGGGGGCAGCACCGCCTCCTTTCGAAACGCTTCGTAGTCGAGACCGCGCGGGGCGCTTCCGGCGACCGCCCGGCCAGCCGTCGCGAAGGACGGAGATGTATGCACATTACACAGATGCGTCACCGCCGGCGCGTGGTTCGGGTCCAGGACCGCGGCCACGATGCCCCGCGCCACGTAGTCCACCGGCGTCATGTCCAGGTGCTCCGCTCGGTCGAGGTACACGCGGTACTGCCGGCACGCCCGCAGGTACCGATGCACGAAGTCGCCGGGGTTGCCGATGCCGCGCCGATGATGCCCGGTGACCAGCCCGGGGCGGTGCACGAAGACCGGGGCGCACTCGGTCTGCGCGCTCCGCACCACGCACTCGGCGACCCACTTGGAGAGAGCGTAGCCG